>Ga0326728_10006716_pt1 | contig 30631 bp, 24 predicted proteins | sample MB3enrmetagenome_FD_207602 | JGI IMG/M metagenome (GOLD analysis project Ga0326728, IMG submission 207602) | Lab enriched peat soil microbial communities from McLean, Ithaca, NY, United States - MB31MN | ecosystem: Environmental > Terrestrial > Soil > Wetlands > Peat | place: USA: New York...
AGTTCAATATGGTCCTCTTGGCGGGTGCGCTCGCCCGCCATCGCCTCGGCCAGTTCGCCGTCAAAACCGGCAATCGTCATCGACGCATTAAACATGAGCGCAGACCTCTCGAAAGATAGCCGATAATTATAGCCGATTGCCCGGGCGCTGTCGCCGTGACAAGTCCCAACGACTCGCGGATAATTCAAGGCGCTCCCCCAAGCTTCGCGTTTTTTTTCATCATAGGTAGCACATGGCTCAGTTCATTTACACCATGAACCGGGTTGGCAAGGTTGTGCCACCCAAGCGCGTCATTCTGCGCGACATAACCTTAAGTTTTTTCCCCGGTGCCAAAATCGGCGTGCTGGGCCTGAACGGATCCGGCAAATCGACGCTGCTTAGAATCATGGCTGGCCTCGACAAGGAAATCGAAGGCGAGGCCAGGCCCCAGGCAGGAATCAAGATCGGCTACCTGCCCCAAGAGCCGTCGCTCGATGAAACCAAAACCGTGCGCGCGGTGGTTGGCGAAGGCGTCGGCGATGTGCAGAGCCTCATCGACCGATTCAATGCGATCAGCGATCGCTTCGCCGAGCCGATGTCGGACGACGAAATGAACAAGCTCATGGAGGAGCAGGCAAAGATGCAGGACAAGATCGACGCAGTCGGCGGCTGGGAATTGGAGCGCAAGCTCGAAATAGCCGCGGACGCGCTGCGACTTCCGCCCTGGGACGCGATCATCGGCAAGCTATCCGGCGGCGAGAAGCGCCGTGTCGCCTTGTGCCGATTGCTGCTGTCGAAGCCCGATATGCTGCTGCTCGACGAACCGACCAACCACTTGGACGCGGAGTCGGTGGCCTGGCTCGAGCATTTCCTGGAGGAATACCCGAGCACCGTCATTGCGGTCACCCACGATCGATATTTTCTCGACAATGTCGCCGAGTGGATTCTGGAACTCGACCGCGGACACGGAATCCCGTGGGAAGGCAATTACTCCTCCTGGCTCGAACAAAAGGGACAACGCTTGGCGCAGGAAGAGCGTCAACAGGACGCGCTCGCCAAAACACTGAAACGCGAGTTGGAATGGGTGCGCACCAACCCGAAGGCAAGGCAAGCCAAGTCCAAGGCGCGTCTGCAACGCTACGAGGAACTCGCCTCGCAAGAGTTTCAGAAGCGCAACGAAACCAATGAAATCTATATTCCGCCGGGTGATCGACTCGGCGACCTCGTCATCGAATGCAAAGACGTCCGCAAGGGATTCGGCGACCGCCTGTTGATCGAGAGCTTGAGCTTCAGTTTGCCCGCCGGCGGCATCGTCGGCATCATCGGTCCGAACGGTGCGGGTAAGACGACGTTGTTCCGAATGCTGGTCGGAGTGGACAAGCCCGACAGCGGCGAGATTCGGGTGGGTCCGTCGGTCAAACTCGCGTATGTGGATCAATCCCGTCAAGCGCTCAACGACAAGAACACGGTGTGGCAGGAGATTTCGGGCGGACTCGATCTCATCAAGGTGGGCAACTACGAAACCTCGTCTCGCGGCTATGTCGGACGCTTCAATTTCAAGGGCACGCAGCAGCAGCAATTCATCGGCGACCTATCGGGCGGCGAACGCAATCGCGTACACCTCGCCAAGGTGCTGAAGTCCGGCGGCAACGTCCTGTTGCTCGACGAGCCCACCAATGACCTCGACATCGAAACATTGCGGGCTTTGGAAGAGGCGCTGGTGGCGTTCCCCGGGTGCGCGGTGGTCATTTCCCACGACCGCTGGTTTCTCGACCGCATCGCAACGCATATACTCGCCTTCGAAGGCGATTCGCAGGTGGCGTGGTTCGAGGGCAACTATCAGGAATATGTCGAAGACCACAAACGGCGCAAAGGCGACGACGCCTCGCAGCCCCACCGAATCCGCTACAAACCACTGACGGGTTAAACCATGAGCATCTACATTACCCCCCAAAATGAACTACACATCGAGCATCAAGGCATTGCGCTCACTTGTCCGCACTGCCAGACGCTGACGCACATTACAGCCGTTGCGACGCCGCAATTCGATGACCTGAGCCGGCGCAAGCCGAAACAGATCGGGATCGTGTTCAGTTGCGATGCCTGCGGCGAACCCGTTTTCCTGAAGTTCACGGCCAAGGCGTATACCGGCCTGCGCATCGAGCTCGCCCCGAACTACACCGAGATCGAGCGGGCGCGCGAAAACTTTCCGCTCACGTATTTACCCGAAGAATCCGCAGAACTGTTCCGCGAGGCGCTCAGCTGTTATTCCGCGGGCTGCTACAACGCATTCGGCTCGATGAGCCGCCGCACCGCGCAATCATTGTTCCGCGAACTGGGCGAGCGCGGCAAGCTGGAATTGTTCGACACGCTCCAGGAAATCCGCACGCTCGCCGAACTCGACGATGAGAACTTCTCGGTGCTGCGAGCGGTGCTGTTCGGCAGCGACAGCGATCCATGGCCGCATCAGCCCAAGCTCAATGCGGAACGAGCCGGTATCCTGCTCGAAGTTATGCGCGATTTGTTGTACCAGACGTTCGTGCGCAAGGCGCGGCTCATGCAAGCCATGACGTTCCGCCGCTACGTCGCACCGCAGACTGAGGCGGTCACTTAGGAGCCTAGGCTCCTAGCCCAGAAACACCCGCGCGTTCCGGAATAGCCGCATCCAGCCGCCGTCTTCGCCCCAGTTTTTGCTCGCCCACGAGTTTTGCACGCTGCGGAAGACGCGCTCCGGGTGCGGCATCAGCAACGTGACCCGTCCATCGGCGCTGCAAACCCCCGCGAGCCCCAAGGGCGACCCATTCGGATTGAAGGGGTACGATTCTGTCGGCTCTTCATGATGGTCGACGTACTGCAAGGCGCCGAGGCCGTGCTCCAGCAATTCCTCGGCGCCGGAATGTGCAGTGAATTCCGCCTGCCCCTCGCCATGCGCCACGGCAATCGGCAGTACGGATCCTTGCATGCCGGCGAGCAGCACCGAATTCGAGCGCGGCACCTGGACCAGACTCAGACGCGCCTCGTATTGCTCCGATCGATTGCGTACAAAGCGCGGCCAGCGCTCCGCGCCGGGTATCAGTTCCTTCAGGGCCGACAGCATTTGGCAGCCATTGCACACGCCCAAGGTGAACGTGGCGTCGCGCCCGAAGAACGCGGTAAATTCGTCGCGTGCGACGGGATTGAAGAGAATCGATTTTGCCCACCCCTCGCCGGCTCCCAAGACATCGCCGTAAGAGAAACCGCCGCAGGCCGCCAGGCCGTGAAATCGAGCCAGGCGTACCCGGCCTGCCAAGATATCGGTCATGTGAACATCGTAGGCGTCGAAGCCCACGCGTGTGAAGACGGCCGCCATTTCCGTCTGGCTGTTGACGCCCTGTTCCCGCAGAATGGCGACCGCGGGCCGCGCGCCCGTCAGAATATAGGGTGCCGCAACATTGTCCGCCGGATCGTAGGTCAGTCGGGCGTGCAAACCCGGATCATTCAAATCCAACAGCCGCGAGAACTCCTCACGCGCGCACTCCGGATTGTCCCGCAGTGCCTGTATCCGGAACGACACCTCGCTCCAGCGCCGGTGCAACTGGACGCGCGAAGCGGCATAAAGGACGGTGCCGTTGCCCGCCACGGCGACGGCGTCGCCCGCCGCCGGCCTACCGACAGCGCGCGCGTGGTCATCCAAACCGTGACGCCGCAGGACCGCGTGCGCCTCGCTTAACCGGGCCTCCGGAATCTGCAGCACGGCGCCCAGCTCCTCGCTGAAGCACGCCGCGACCGGATCCGTCACCCGCCCTAAGTCGATGTCGAGGCCGCAATGACTGGCAAAGGCCATCTCCAACAGCGAGACCAGCAAGCCGCCATCCGATCGGTCGTGATACGCGAGCACCAACTCCCGATCTTTGAGCTCTCTGACGGCCTCGAAGAAGCGCAGCAACAGCGCCGGATCCTGAAGGTCCGCGGGCTCCCCCCCGCTGCGCTCCAGCACTTGCGCCCAGCATGATCCGCCCAAGCGGTTCCTGCCGCCCCCGAGGTCGATCAACAGCAGGCGCGAAGGCTGCGTCAATTCCAGCTCGGGCGTCAGCGTGCGGCGCGCGTCCGCGACCGGCGCGAACGCGGAGATGATGAGCGATACCGGCGCGAGCACCGAATGCGTACCGCCGGCATCGGTCCACGCGGTCTTCATCGACAGCGAGTCCTTGCCGACCGGAATGGTTAGCCCAAGCGCCGTGCACAACTCGGCACCGACCGCGCGCACGGTCGCATACAAGTCGGCATCCTCCCCGGGCTCGCCGCAAGCCGCCATCCAATTCGCCGACAAACGGACGTCCGTGAGCTTGCGCACATCCGCAGCGATGATATTCGTGATGGCCTCGCCCACCGCAAGCCGCCCCGACGCCGGCGCGTTGAGCACCGCCGCCGGCGTGCGCTCACCCATGGCCATAGCCTCACCGGTGTAGCCTTCATAGTCGCTCAAGCTGACCGCGACGTCCGCAACGGGAACCTGCCACGGGCCCACCATCTGATCGCGGCTGATCATTCCACCCACCGTGCGATCGCCGATGGTGATGAGGAAGGACTTATCCGCGATCGTGGGCAGGCACAGTAATCGATCCAGCGACTCCGCGATGGTCGCGCCCGCGGTCGTCAGCGCTGACGGCCGTTTGACAAGGGCGCTCACATCACGGGTCATGCGTGGCGCCTTGCCCAACAACACGTCGATCGGCATATTGACCGGCGTCGCCGACAGCAGCGGATGGCCGCCCCGCGGATCCTCGACCCGCAGTTGTCCATCTCCGGTGATCTCTCCCACCACCGCAAAGGGGCAGCGTTCGCGCTCGCACAGAGCGGTAAAGGCCGCCGTGCTGCCAGGCACCAGGGCCAGCACGTAGCGCTCCTGCGATTCGTTGCACCAGATCTCCATGGGCGAGAGTTCCGATTCGGCGCTCGGAATCGTGCGCAGGTCGATCCGCCCGCCACGGTGACTGTGAGCAATCGCTTCGGGCAACGCGTTCGATAATCCCCCTGCACCCACGTCGTGAATCAACAATATTGGATTCGCATCGCCCATCGCCCAGCAGCCGTCGATGACTTCTTGCGCGCGGCGCTGCATCTCGGCGTTGCCGCGCTGCACCGACGCAAAATCCAAATCGGAAGAACTTTGCCCGCTGCCCACCGAAGACGCAGCGCCCCCGCCCAAACCGATCAACATGGAGGGGCCGCCCAAGACCACCAGCGGCGCGCCCACCACCACCTCGCGCTTCTCGACGTGGATGCGCCGTAGGTTGCCGAGCCCCCCCGCGATCATGATGGGCTTGTGATAGCCACGGGTCACATATCGATCCGCGGGGCGGCCATCCGCGGAGCGGCCGTCCGCTTCAAGCGTGCGCTGCTCGAAAACCCGAAAATAGCCGCACGTGTTCGGTCGCCCGAATTCATTATTGAAGCCAGCGGCACCCAACGGGGCCGCGATCATGATGTCGAGCGCGGAGGCAATACGCTCAGGCTTGCCGAAATCCCTTTCCCATGGCTGCAGCATGCCCGGTATTTTCAAGTTCGATACCGAAAAGCCGGTCAACCCGGCCTTTGGCTTGGCGCCGATCCCGGTGGCGCCTTCATCGCGAATCTCCCCGCCCGAGCCGGTGGCCGCGCCCGAAAACGGCGAAATCGCCGTGGGATGATTGTGCGTCTCCACTTTCATCAAAATGTCGACCGGCTCGGTGACTCCGGCATAACGATGCGTGATCGCATCCGGAAAAAATCGCACGGCGGTTGCGCCCTCGATCACCGCTGCATTGTCTCGATAGGCGGACAGCACTCCGGCGGAATTCCTGGCATAGGTCGCACGGATCATGGCGAACAGCGACAGCGGCATCGGCGTGCCGTCCACGATGAACTGCGCGTTGAATATCTTGTGCCTGCAATGCTCGGAATTCGCTTGCGCGAACATCATCAGCTCGACGTCGGTGGGATCCCGCCCCAAGTTGCCGAAGGCCGTCACCAGGTAGTCGATCTCATCGTCCGAGAGCGCCAATCCCCACTCGGCATTGGCCCGTGCCAGCGCGTCATGGCCGTCGGCTCCCAAGGCGACGATGCGCAGCGGTCGCGCCGCCGCACAGTGGAACAAGCCATCCGGCGGGATCGCTGCGCCGACCCAGACCGATTCGGTCATCCGATCGTGCAGCAGCGACCCCAAGCGCCGCAACTCCTCGGACGACAGATCCGCCGCCGCTTCGACGAAATACAAGGTGCCCCGCTCCAGACGTCTGAGATTTTGCAGGCCGCAGACGTGGGCAATGTCGGTGGCTTTGCTCGACCAGGGCGAGACCGTGCCGATGCGGGGCGTGACCAAGATCTGCAATCCGCGATCGGTGCGCAGGTGCGGTTTCGGACCGTAGCTCAGTAATTTGCCGAGAAGCTCGAGTTCGTTCTCGTCGAGAGGCTGCGAAACATCGGCAAAGTGCATGTACCGGGAGGAGATCCCGCTGACGCGCGGATCCACTGCATGCAGCGATTGCAGCAGCTTATCGAGCCGGAATTGCGACAGCGCGGGTGCGCCGAGCAAGCTGAACATACAAGATTCTAACAGAACTGCGGGCTATTTACGGACGTTCGAATCTCCCCCGGGTGTATAAATCGGCACCGGAAATTGAGACACGTTGGACCCCTCGAGAGCCACGATCTTGCTGACGCCTTGTTTCTTGACTTCATCGATGCGAAGCACCGAATGCATGGGCAGATAAGTGCGCTTTACATCATTGAATTCGGCCTTTATCTTTTCCTCGGCCGGATCGACGACCACGGTCGAGCGTTCGCCGAAAACGAGTTCCTCGACCTCGATGAAGCCGAACAGGCTGCCGTGGCTGACTTTACGGGCATAGATCTCATAGACCTTACCCTGATTCACGAACAGAACTTTGAAAATGTGACTCGCGGCCATTTAGAAGGCTCCAAGCATTGCTAGCATTTGATTATATAGGGGGGCTTAGCGCAATACCTCAGACCTACGGGAGGCAGCGAATATGACATTGCGCCTAAGCGTTGTCAGCGAACACGGAATACGCCTAGGGGCACACTCTACCAAGGTGTTCGGCGTGCATGGCGGCAGCATTGGTCGCGGCACCGACAATGAATGGATTCTACCCGACCCCGAGCGTTATCTGTCGGGCAAACACGCGCGCATCGACTTCCGAGCCGGGGCGTACGTCCTGGTCGACACCAGTTCTAACGGCACGTATGTCAACGGCGCCCAGGTTCCGCTCGGCAAATACCACGATTACACGTTGAAAGACGGCGATTATGTTCGATTGGGCGAATACGAATTGCTGGTCAGCATCGACAAAAGCAATGACTTCCCGCCCGATCGGAGCGCGATCGTCGCCTACGACGGGCAATCGCCGTCCTCTGCCGTCACGAAAGCGACCGCCAACGACATCGGCGCCGACCTCGATCTGAGCCAATTATTGGAGCCCAGCGATCAATTGGACGTGGACACGGGCCTCCGTCCGCGCAACTCCTATGGGCAGTCGATAACCCCGGATTGCCCTGCGCCTCCCGTCGCAGAGGAGGCTTCGGCCACTCCATGGCACATGATGACGCGCCCGCTCAAAGTGGACGCGAAGGTAGGTACGGGAGCGTCGTACGCTGCTGCGCGCCCAGGCGTGCCGCCTTCCCCGCAAGCCGCCCGTGCGCCGCAGGCGCCGGTATTGTTTGACGGCGACCTCGAGATCGGACTTTCCGCATTTTGCCGCGGGGCCGGCATCGATCCGCGGACCATCACCCCGGAAGCGCGCGGCGCGGCACTACAACTGGCCGGCCAATTGCTGCGCGAGTCCATCTTGGGGCTGATGGATCTCACGCACAGCCGCAATGAATTCCGCAACCGATTTCGCATCTCGGCGCCGCCCAACGACGGCCCGGACTCACCGCTGAATTTCTCGGGCGGGGTGGACGAAGCCTTGGTTCGCTTGCTGACCAATCTCTCGCTGCGCGCGGGTTCAGTGGAAGCGATCCGGGATAACTTCAAGGAACTCAAGGCACAGAACACCGCATCGCTGGCCGCGATGCGCGCCGCGTTCGAAGCATTTCTCGAGCGCGTGGACCCCAAGGAGCTGGAGGAGCGCTTCGATCGAGCCGCCAAGCGCAACGTGTTCGGCACGCAGAACAAAGGCAAGTATTGGGATCTATACGGCGAAATGTTTTCAGGCCTGGCTCAGCGGCCGGCCGACGGCTTCCCGCATTTGTTCACGGAAGCCTTCGCCAAGGAATATGAGGCTAAACTGCGAACCTTGATTCCGCCGCGACGCAGCACCTTTGGCGCCGATCGAAACGAGCCGATCGAGCCGGATGGTAAGGCTGTAGGCGATCTCTAACCTCAATTCGTTTGCGGGACAGGCATGCGGCTTCTGATCGTTGAAGACGATGACATCGTAGCCGATGCAATCTCCCGCGGATTATCTGCGGAGAAATACTCGGTCCATCGGGTCAGCAGCGCGGAGGCGGCTCAGTCCGCCATGGCCACCGAGGAATTCGCGCTTGCGGTGATCGACGTGGGTTTGCCCGGAGCCGACGGACTGACTTTCGTGCGCCGGCTGCGCAGCGGCGGCAATACCCTGCCGACGCTGATTCTCACCGCGCGCTGCACCCTCAACGACAAGGTCAAGGCCCTCGATCTCGGTGCGGACGATTTTTTGAGCAAGCCCTTCGAACCCGCAGAGCTTGCCGCGCGCTGTCGGGCTCTCATGCGCCGCTCCAGCGGCGCGCTCGATGGCATCATCAAGCTCAATCGCATGAGCGTCGACCTGGTAGGCAAACGGCTCAGCATCGACGGCGCCGAAGTCGGCCTCACGGCGCGGGAATGGCTGCTTCTGGAATGTCTGGTTCGCCGCACCGGTCAGATAGTTCCCAAGGAGCGCGTTCAGCAAGCGTTGGGCGGCCCCGAACAAGACCTGACCGCCAACGCCGTGGAAGTGAGCGTATCGCGGCTGCGCGCCAAGCTCAGCAACGCCGCCGTCATCCGCAGTCTGCGCGGTCTGGGGTATCGACTCGAAGAAACAAAATCAGCGTGAACTCATCGATTAGCCGCCAGCTGATATTCTGGCTCGCCATACCGCTCATGCTGGTCGCGTTGTGCGGCGCGCTCGTTCACTATTTCAACCATGTCGCCCCCGCCGTGATCAGCAGTGATCGGCGCTTGAAGGAGGCATCCAATGCGTTGATGGCGCGCACGCAAGTCGTCAACGGTCAATGGTCGCTCGATGCGCGCGCGGACGGCCGACCGCCCTTGCCCGCGGCTGACTCCGCCGTCTATGCCTTGCGCGACCCGCAAGGAGGTTTGCTGCTCGGCGACTCGCGGCTGCCCGTGGTTACGCTCAATAACGAAACCAGCCAGCTGTTTGCGATGTCGCAGATCGACCGGCGCTACCTGCGCACGCTGTCGACGCGATTCGACACCGCCGCCGGGGCGGTCATCGCGACCGTGGCCGACACGCATAGTGCCGCTGAGCCGGCGGCACGCTTGGGACTGATGAGCACGCTGCTGTGGGATTTCGTGCAGCTGGATATCACCCTGGTGTTGGTGTGGGTGGGTATTCAACTGGGATTGCGCCCGGTGAAACGGCTGCGTGATGAAATAGCCGAACGATCTCCCCTGGACCTGCGCCCGATCGATGAGTCTTCGGTGCCTCGCGAAATCGCTCCCGTGGTGGTGACGCTCAATCGCTTGTTCAGCCTGCTGCGTGCCTCGGTGCAATCGCAGCAGCAGTTCATCTCGAACACGGCCCATCAACTGCGCACGCCGATTACCGGGATGCAGGCGCAGTTGGACCTCCTGATCGCCGAACCGGCGGCGCAGCCCGTCAAGAATCGGTTATTGACCCTGCAGGAAGGCATCCGTCAGTTGGCGCATTCCTCCAATCAGCTGCTGACCTTGGCGCGCGCCGACCCGGCCGCGAATATCTCTGCCCGCAAACAGCGCGTGGATCTCAATGCCATCATCGGCGAAGTGGTCGCCAAGTTTTACGATCGGGCGTTGCAGGGCAACATCGACCTGGGAATCGACGTGCAACCGGTTTCCATCCAAGCTGATCCCTCTCTGCTCGATGATCTGCTGAGCAACCTCGTCGACAACGCATTGAAATACACGCCTGCGGGAGGCAGCGTGACCGTCAGCGCGGGCCAGCTGAACGGCAAGCCTTTCCTCGCGGTGGAAGATTCAGGGCCCGGAATTCCCGCGGACGAACGCCAGCGGGTGCGGCAGCGGTTCTACCGCATGCCGAATTCGCCGGGCCACGGCAGCGGCTTGGGATTGGCCATCGTCGACGAAATCGCCCGTGTTCATGACGCCAGCGTCGATATTGGCCCCGGCGCCAAGAACCTGGGCACCAAGGTACTGGTGCAATTTCCTTGAAAACGCACGCCCGGGCGCGACGCGCGCGGCCGATCCAGACTTTATTTGCGAACGGCGTCCCAATCTGAGCGCTTCGGCCCGCGCTGTCAGTTTCGAGCAAGCTTGCGCCGTTACCATCGCGCTCATGAGTGAAATGCCATCCAGGAAATACGCGGCCCACCCGGTGCAGCGGCATGCCGTCCGCGGCTTCACGCTGTTCGAGATGGTCGTCGTGATGGGCATCGTCGGTATATTGATGGCGATTGCCATACCCTCCTACCAGTACGTCACCAACTCCAATCGTATTTCCGCTGAAATCAATGGACTGCTCGGCGATCTGCAATTCGCGCGCTCCGAGGCGATCAAAGAAGGCCAGACCGTCAGCATCTGCGTATCCACCAACGGTACCACCTGCGCCGCCGGCAACACCGCGTGGAATAATGGCTGGATCGTCCTTTCCCCCAGTTTTGCAACGCCCCTGCGCGCACAGAGCGCGTTCTCGGGCACCGATACCTTGACGGCCAACAACACCATTTCGGCCATCCAGTTCAATCGCGAAGGCTTTGCGGCCGGCCTGCCCAACGGCGCGTTGCTGACGCTGCATGCCGCGACGCCCGCCGCGGGTTCGACGCGTTGCCTGTCCGTCACCCTGATCGGCCTCATGACCGTTCAAGCCTACAACGGCGGTACGTGCACATGAGGCCGTCACTCCACAGTGACCGCAGTGCGCGACGCTCGCGGGCGCGCGACTTCACTCCGGCCCGGTCGCGCGGCTTCAGCATGGTCGAGGTGCTGGTGTCGCTCATCATCATCGCGGTCGGCATGCTGGGTCTGGCCAAGATTCAGGCGCTGGCCTACGCCAGCACCGGCGTCGCAAGCCAGCAGTCGATCGCCGCACTCGAAGCCGCGAGCCTCGCCTCGGCCATGCGGGCCGACCGCAATTATTGGTCCGCCGTCACCACGCCGTTCAGCTACACCGCCACGGCTACCAGCATCAGCAGTCCCACCGATGGGACGCTGACCGGCACCTATGCGTGCGCCTCCGGCGGCTCCACGTCGGCCTGCACGGCGCCGCAGATCGCCGCCTACGATCTGCAAGCCTGGGTGACGGCCATCAACGCCGTGCTGCCGAAGCCCACGGCGACCATCAGCTGCCCGGCCGTGGTCACCGCCGGCACGCCCATCGGCTGCACCATCCAGATCAGCTGGCAGGAGGAGACCGTCGCCGTGAACACGACCTCGGCCGGCAACGCCATGACGGCCGCCGCGTACACGCTCTACGTGGTGCCCTAGGATCATGCTGTTCCTCCCGCAATCGCACCCAGCCCACCGGCAACGCGGCTTCACCATGGTCGAACTGATGATCGCCCTGTTGATCGGCCTGTTTCTCATGGGCGGTCTGATTGGTTTGTTACAGAGCAACAAGCGCGCCTTCAGCAGCCAGAATCAACTATCCCAGCTGCAGGATTCCGAGCGCCTGGCCATGACCATGCTCAACGACGTGATCCAGCAGGCCGGCTACTTCCCGGATCCGACCCTGAACACCGCCTCCTCTTCGCTGCCGGCCTCCGGCTCCTGGACCCTGGGACAGTTCATCGTCGGCACGGCCAATACGGCGGCGCCGGGCGACACCATCACGGTGCGCTACACCACGGCCAACGCCGACGGCATCCTCAACTGCACCGGCGGCTCGAATACCACCGGCGCCAACGCCACGTACATCAACATGTTCAGCGTGATCGTCAACGGGTCGGGAGTGAGTCAGCTGGTGTGCACCCTGAACGGCACCGCCTATCCGCTGGTCAACAATGTCACCAACCTTCAGGTGCTGTACGGCATCAACAACTCCGGCAGCGGCAACAACGTCGACACCTACATGACCAGCACGCAGGTGGTGGCCGCCGCGGCGTGGAACAAGGTCATTTCCGCGCAGGTGACACTGACCTTCAACAACCCGCTGTACGGCACGCCGGGTCAGCCGCAGTATGTGTCGATCGTACGCAAGATCAGCCTCATGAGCCAGACCGGATGACCCTCATGAAGCACCCCAATAATCGCAAATCCTCGCAAACCGGCATCGTGCTGGTCTCCAGTCTGCTCCTGCTGCTGATCGTAACCATCATGGCGCTCAGCATCTTCCGCAGCTTCGGCATCCAGGAAAAAATTGCCGGCAACACGCGCGAGAAGCAGCGTGCGCTGCAAAGCGCCGTGAGCGTGGAACAGTTCGCCGAGACCTGGCTCGTGAACTCCAGCAACGCCCCGACCGCCGTCAATGCCGGCATCGCGCCCTCGGCCGACATTACCTGCACCACCACGGCCGATGCCAATGCCGGCGCCGGGCAAATCTGCAGCAACGCGCTCGCCACGCCCACCTCCGTACCGTGGGCCATCGCCGTCAATTACGCACCGCCGAGCATGAACTACACCGGAACCACTCCGTACACGGTCACCAACGACGTGTACTACGCCCGGCCGCAGTTCTACATCACCGACCTCGGGCCCTTGGCGAGCGCCAACGGCGAGGTCTACAAAGTCGACGCCAACAGTTACGGCACCAGCGCGAATACGGTCGCGGTGGTCGAAAGCACGTTTGCAATCACCTGCATCGTGTGCAATCCAGGAGGATTATGATGAACCGGAATTTCTTCGCCGCCCTCACCGCCGCCTGCGCGTTCATGATTGCCTGGGCGGGCGAATCCTGCGCGCAAACGACCTACAGTGATGACTTTACCGGAGCGGGTACCGACCCCACCATCAACAACCAATGGTATTTCAATGACGGCGCGTGCCTCACGGCGGGAGCCAGCACCTCGCTCTCGCAGCCGAACTGGATCCCGTCGTGCAGCACCATTTGGAGCACCTACTACTCCGTCAAGCAGCCCAACCAGTCCAGTGCCGATACGAAACTGGTCGGCGGATCGGCCGGCACGACGACCGGCGGCGTGACCACCGCGGCTCTCGACCCGGTCGGCTCGGGCGCGCTGCGCTTCACGAATGGCTACCTCTCTACGCATAGCGGCAATGGGCTGTGGGAAGACGGGTCGATCATCTCCGCGAACACCTTCAACGCGGGTCAAGGGGTGCAGCTCACGTTCAAGACCGTCACCTATCGCGGCGACAGCGGCGGCTACGGTGGGGATGGCGCGGACGGCATTGCCTTCCTGCTCATGGACGGCAGCCTCACACCCGGAACCTCTCCCTACAACGGCATCGGCAACGTCGGCGGCAGCTTGGGCTACGCCTGTTCCAACATCAACGGCCCCGTGTATGACGGCCTGGTGGGCGCTTACATCGGACTCGGCATCGACGAATATGGAAACTTCCTGCACGGCGCACAGCTCTACCCCGGGTACACGGGCAGCAACGTGGTCAATCCCTCATATCTGGGTTACAACGCGCCTGCCGGCGACAACGGCCAATTGGGTTATGGCTTTCATCCGAACCGCATCGGCCTGCGCGGCGCCGGCAACGTCTCGTGGAATTACCTGAGCACCACCTATCCTGCGTATTATCCCGCGAGCGTATTGAATACCCCGGCGCTGCAGCAGGCGGCCGTGCGCAACACCTGCATCACCGGTTCGGTATTGAACTATTCCACCAACGCCTACGCCTCCTGCCCCGTGGGCAACGGCCCCGGCTCCACCAGCACCTCTCCCGTCGCGAACTGCCCGGCGACCGTGTCCACCGCGACGCTGACGGCGGCAGGCAAGCCGGCGCTGCTGGACTACGCGCCCATTCAAAACGGCTATATGGAACTTCCCTCCACGGTGCAAATCGCCAATGAAAGCGCGATGGCGCGGCCGACGGGTATTGGCACCAACGGCAACTTGTTCCTCTACAACCTCAAGATTACGCAAAGCGGCCTGTTGAGTCTTTCCTACAGCCTGAACGGCGGTGCGTCGGTCTCGGTCCTCAAGAACCAGTCCATCACGGCAACCAACGGCCCGCTGCCCGCCACGCTGCGCTTCGGCTTCGCGGGTGCCACCGGCGGCTCGTCCAACATCCACGAACTGCTGTGTTTCAAGGCCGCCCCCGTGGATACCTCGAGCAGTTCCTCGACCACGGACCAGCAGCAGACCGGAAAACTCGAGACCACGTCTCAGGCCTACTTTGCCTACTACGACCCCAACGACTGGACCGGACGAATGACGGCGTACGGTCTCTCGATCAGTTCCACGGGAGTCGTCACTATCAATTCTTCGGCCGTCTGGGACAGTCAGTGTGTGTTGACCGGCGTGTCGAACCTGGCGACGACCACCTGCCCGACCACCGGTCTCACCACGCCGGCCAGCGCTCAACCCGTGGCGACCGGTACCACCGGAAGCCGTGTCATGCTGACGTGGAATGATTCGGGTTCAAGCGGCGCCGGCGTTCCTTTCGAATGGCCCGGTAGTAGCGGCGGCGTCACCACCGCGGAGGAGACTGTGCTCGATGCCGGTGATGCCACGCCGATCAACGCGAACCGCTTGAACTACCTGCGCGGTGTGCGGACCAATGAAATCAATTCGTCCGGCGTGGGACTGTTCCGTGCGCGCGATGGGGTTCTGAGCGACATCGTCGACTCCAGCCCCACGTGGGTCGGGCCGCCCAGTTCACCGTACACGCTCACCTTCAGAGACCGTTTCTTCGCGGGCGACGTGACGCCGGAAAACACCGCGCCTATTAGCTACGCCAGTTTCATATCGAACAACCAATCTCGTTTGAACGTCGTCTATGTCGGCGCCAATGACGGGTTCTTGCACGGCTTCCGGTCGGGTTCCGAGGATGTCAACGGCAACGTCATCAACAACGGGACGACGCCCAACGACGGAGCCGAGGTGTTGGCGTACATGCCGGGCAGTGTCGTGAACACCATTCATAACTCGACCAATGGCGCGCTGGACTTCGCCAACGCGCAATACGGCCACAATTTCTTCGTCGATGCGACCCCCGGCACCGGCGACCTGTTCTATCAGAACGCCTGGCACACCTGGTTGATGGGCGGCTTGGGAGCCGGCGGCGCCGATATTTACGCGCTCGACATCACCGATCCGAGCACCGCGAGCTTCAACGAGGGCAATGCCGCCAACGTGGTCAAAGGCGATTGGAATCCGAGCACCATCACCTGCGCCAATGTGGGGAGTTGCGGCAATAATCTCGGCAATACCTACGGCACGCCGCTGATCCGTCGCTTCCACAACGGCATGTGGGGCGCCATCTTCGGCAACGGCTTCGGCAGCGCGTCGGGCGATGCCGGCATCTTCGTCATGACCGTCGATCAGAGCACCGCAGCCAAGACATTTTATTATTTGAGCACGGGCACCGGTTCCGCCGGCAGCCCCAACGGCATCGCCTATGTCACGGCAGCCGACCTCGACGGCGATCACATCACCGACTACGTCTATGCCGGCGATCTGCAGGGCAACGTCTGGCGCTTCGATCTGACCGGCTGTCTACCCCAAGCGGGTTCGTCGGGCAGCTGCACCTCGACGGGCTGGGCCGTCACGCCCGGGCCCTTGTTCAAGACGCAAAGCGGACAACCCATCACCACCCCGGTGGTCCTGGCCTCTGCGCAAGTCGTGGGCGCGAACCCCGTGCTCCTCGTGTCGTTCGGTACGGGTCAACGGACGCAGTTCACCACCACGTCGGCCACCACGTATGCAGCGGCAACCCAGAGCATGTACGGTGTCTGGGACTGGAACTTCTCTACGTGGAATGCAACGTCGGCCTCGCAATATGCCAGTCTGTCGGCCGCGCAAGTCGCCAAGGCGGAGGGCCTGTCAGGCTCCACCCCCAATACCCTCTCGATCTCCAATTTGCTGGGGCAAACCTTCAGTCCCGGCTCCATCACCGGCACCATCGATTCCAGCAACTCCACGGTCACCTGGGCGCAATGCGGCACCGTCACGCCCATCACCTGCAATGGCGGCGTGTTCGGCTGGTATGCCAATTTGCCTGGCACCCAAGAACAAGTGGTCTCCAGTCCTACGCTCTATCAGCAGGCGTTTATCGTGAATTCGACCGTACCGGCAGTCAACAATCCGCTCTCCTGCTCGACCAGCAAGGATACCGGCAACACCTACATCATCAATGTAATGTCCGGCGGTACCTTCACCACCACCGGCACGACGCCGACCAAGACCAGCGGCTTCCTGACCAACAGCGATGTCAATACGGTAGGGCAGAACACCAATGAGACCGGCGCGTTGACGGTGGTGAACACCGGTTCCAGCACCTATCTCGTCGGCCAATCCGTCAATCCGACGCCGGGACAAGCGCCGGGCCAGGCCACGCAATTCAAATTGCCCACCAACATCCAAGTCAACCGGGTGACCTGGACCCAGCTGCGGTAGCGGCGAGAGGACCTAGCATGAATGCACATGACACATCGCCGAGAACGCGCGCCGCCGGCTTCACCTTGATCGAGCTCATGGTGGCCGTGGTCGTGGCCAGTATTCTGGTCGCGATTGCGGTCCCCACCTACACCGCCCAGATCCGCAAGTCGCGGCGCACCGACGCCAAGACGGCGCTGCTCGATCTGGCGGGACGCGAGGAGCGTTGGTTCAGCACCAACAATGGCACCTACACCAATGTGGCGGCCAATCTGGGCTACTCCGGCACCTTCCCGGTGACGATCGGCAGCGGTTACTATCAAATCGCCGCACCCGCCGTAGTCGCTGGAACCGCGGCTGCCGTAGCCAGTTTCACCATCACCGCGACGCCCATCGGCACGCAGGTGAACGATGCCGCCTGCGCCTCATTCACCATCAACAATCTCGGACAGCAAACGGCCACGGGCAGCGACCCCAACCCGAGCGTCGACTGCTGGAAGTAGCGCCTAGGCGCTTATTGCCGGGCGCTTCCAACCCGCGCGCGACTTCAGTTCGCGCTGTATCCGCGTCCCTCGATGCACGCCAGCATCGCGCGCCGGTAGTCGTTGCTGTTGGCAGCACCCTGACCCGCCTGAGAGGCGGCCCACTGCTGGCACTCGCGCTTATCGATCGACTGCTGCTGTTCGCTTTGGCCGTTCTTCGGGTACATGAAAATTTGGCCGCCGGTGCCCGGTGCCGGCTCCGAAATTGGGGGCGGCTCCGAAGCACCCGGCGGCGGCGCAGCGGCCCCCTCGCCGGCGGTCCCCGGATCCGTTACCGGCGGCGGATCGGTCGCCGTATACCCGTTGTACCCCGGGTTCCAGGTGTAATAAACATCGTTGGCATAGTAGTACGGTATACCGTCCCACCAATACGTCGCGTAAGCCAACGGCAGGACGGGGAGAAACCAGGCGAATCCTAGTCCGTAATACGCGCGCGGCCAGTAGCCGCCCCGCCAGTAGCCGCCACCCCAATAGGCGCCCGTCGAATACCCGTGGCGATATCCGCCACCCGGATAGCCATAGGCAGGATGACTGCCGTAGCCGCCGCCCGCATAGGCATGGGTCGCCCCGTACCCGCCGCCCGAATAGGCGTGCGCACCGCCGGCGTAATGCCCGGCCGCGCCAATGCGAGCCCCACCGCCGAAATGAGCGCCTCCGCCCCCGTGGCCCGCCGCATGCCCGCCGCCGCCGTGGCCGCCCCCCCCATGCCCGCCGCCCGCATGGCCTTCCGCGAAGACAGGCGCCGCCACCGCCAACGCTGCCCCTAGGATGCCCGCCGCTACCGTGACGCGCCGACCCTTGATATTCATGATTGCCACTCTCTCGGGAACAGTAAGACTTAACGTATACAACGCAGTTCGGGCAGATTGGTGGACATGAGAGTCATAAAGGCCGATTTAATCGGCGCGCCGCGCCGCATTAAACATAATGTAGGCGGTTCGGCCCGGTGCTGCCTCGAAAAATCGCGAATTGCTTTCATTCACGATCACCGAACCTACATAGGCACGGTTCGCAAGATTGTCAGCGCTGACAAACTCGCTGAAGCGCCATCGTGCGGACTGCTGTTCGAATCCGGCCCGCACGTTGGCCACCCAATAGCCCGCGGCCGATGCCGTATTGAGATCGTTCGCATAGATATGCGCGCGACCCTGGGCTTCTAACGTGGCGGTGAAACCCATGGGCGCGTATGCCCATGTGAGCCCCGCGTACAGCGCATTCATGGGAACCGCGGGCAAGTAGCTGCCCGCGTGCACCAACGCATCGGTGGCGGGCAGGGGGGCCGTCGCGCTGGCCGGCGGAGTGCACGGCGCCCCCGTGCAGGTGTAATAGTCCTGCCCCACGACCGCTCGAATGTAAGTATAGGCCACGCGGGCGCTAAATCCTCCGGCCCATGTCGCGTCCACCGCCAATTCCGCGCCGTGGCGGTTGGTTTCGCCGATATTCTGCTCCACGGCTCGGCCGTTCGTATTCGCGAGCACCGCAAGCTCATCTTCGGTCTTGATGTAGAACCCCGCGAGTTCCGCGCGCAGCGAACCAGTGCCGACCTTGACGCCGATCTCGTAGTTGTCGCTGCGCGCCGGCTTCAGCGCGAGATTGAGGCCGGGAAGGCTGCCGTTGGTCGATCGATAGGCCAAATCATTCAGGGTCGGCGTCTCGAAGCCCTTTCCATAGGACGCATAGACGTTAACCGCCGCTGCGGCACGGAAGGTGATCCCGCCCACCGGGTTCACCGCTGAATAGCGAACCTCGCTGTCGGGTTCCTTGTCCGCCGGGAGATGATCGTGCGAGGACACATCCACCGTGCTGTTGCGGACGCCGGCAATCAGCCGCCACCGCGGGTCCGGGTCCCACTGCACCTGCACGTACTGATCGAAGTCGTACACATGATTGGCCTCGTCGCGCCGAACGGCGCCTTCCACGCCCAATTCGGAACCGACGTAGTTGAGATAGCCCTTCCGGGCCTCTTCCAAATCGTCGTAGCTGATCCCTGCGACCACCTGAAGCGGTGTGCCCGCAAGGCTCCTCTTATCGGTGACATGCGCATCGATGCCCCAATACGCACGATCCAAGTCGATGACGCCGCCGGGATACAGGGGCGCATTCGCCTCAGTCGCCTTGGGAATGGCCTGATATTGCGTCGTCGCGCGATGCCCGGTGTACCAGGTGCTGCTGAAATCATCGGTGTCGCTCAAGCGGTTGTCGTAAACGGCGCCGATCTGCTCCTGTCCCAGCGATTTGCGCGTGTTATAGAGGATGGCGCCGATGCCCGCCTGTTCCGGATTCGCGGCCAGCTGCGCCTGCGTGAGTCCTAGAGGATCCTGCACGAACGGCGTTTCGATGGCGTTCGCCACGAAGGTCAACGAAGACGTTCCGCTGAGCGGGAAGCTCAGCTTGACGTTGAAAAGATTCCGTTCGGCATCGCTGTGAAAGCGATACCCGTCGGTTTGAAAGTGCGAAGCATCCACCACGTAACCGACGTCTCCATCATTGCCGGTAGCCTTCAAGGCGTAGCGCTGTGTATTGAACGTCCCGTATTCCGCGGTCCCGTCCAGCCAGTACCCGGGCTTCGCGTCCTCCGTAAAGACAGCTATGACCCCGCCGGAAGAATTCCCGTACAGGGCGGAGAACGGACCGCGCAACACCTCGATGTGATCGGCCGAACCCAAATCGAATTGCGAGAACTGGCCTTGGCCATCCGGCATGGTGCCGGGTATACCGTCGGAATACAGGCGCACGCCGCGTACACCGAAGCTCGAGCGCGCGCCAAAACCGCGCACTGAGATCTGCAAGTCCTGCGCATAATTCTGGCGGCTTTCGGCCGACACACCGGGCACCGTCATCAGGGATTCCGACAGATTGACTTGCAACTGACCCGCCTGGATGGTGCGCTGATTCACCACGTCGATGGAGGCAGGAATGTCGGCGCTTGATTCCGCCACTCGTGTCGCCGTGACCACGATGGGTGCGAACTCCAACGAGGTCTGCGCCTCGGCGCTGCGACAAACTCCGCCCACCGCCAGGCAGACGCCGGCAAGCACGACAATAATCTCTTTAGCCATACGATCGTCACCCCGTCCGCAATGCGGCTGCATGGTATTCGATCCACCATGGCGCTGCACGATAGGGGTTGCCGCTGCGCCCGACGTAGATGCCGCTGCGCCCCCTGATTGACATTCCGGCCGAGGTGCCCCCGCGGGAAGGAATTCCTTGGTGGACCGGACGGTGCTAGGATCGGCGGCTATTTCTCGCGAGTAGCTCCTCTAGGACGGCATTGAGAATATTCCTGCATCGTTTCGAGCTACGCCTCGCCGTCATGACGGTGGTGGGGCTGCTCATTGCCCAGCTGGGAGCGATGTCGCACGCCTACTCGCACGACGCGGCCGTGGGCTCCGCATCAACGCAGCAAACCGGCCCGAGCAGCCACGATCCGTGCAATGACTGTCTATCATATGCGCCGTTGTTGTCCGCCGGCGGCGCGCCCAGCGCAGTGCCGTTCAACGTGCCGCAGGGTCGCAGCGCCGCCGCCAGCGCAGCGGCCGGCTCGCTGATCGATCTTTCCCTCAACCTCGCGTTTCGCTCTCGCGCACCGCCCTACACGCCCTAGATTTCTCGGGAATCATTGACCGCCTGAGCTCCTGCCGCCCGCGCGGTGAGCGTGTATCGCCTGTCGAGGAGAGTGTTTGCATGTTGATGTTTCAATCCATGGCGCCGCGGTTGGCGGTGTCCATAGCTGTGTCCGCGATTTTCCTGCGGCCCGCGCCGGCGGTCGAGCCTACACCTGATGAATCGAGCAGCATGCTCGCTCCGATCACCGTGATTGCGCAGCGTTTGAACGAGGCCCGCAACGGCATTCAAACCCAAACCGGTGCGTCGACCTATGTGATCGACGAAGCGGCGATAACGGCCGCCCCCGGCGGCGATAACAACTTGCTGAATCAAGTCATCATGCAGGCGCCGGACGTCGCCCAGGATTCGTTCGGTCAGTTTCACGTCCGCGGCGAACACAACGGCCTGCAATACCGCTTGAATGGCATCATTCTGCCGGAAGGCATCAGCGTCTTCGGCCAGTCGTTGGACCCCCGGCTGATTTCCTCCATGACGCTCATTACCGGCGCCCTTCCAGCCGAGTATGGCCTGAGAACGGCCGGCATCATCGATTTGAAAACCAAGAGCGGCGTCATCGACCCGGGCGGTTCGATCTCGATCTACGGAGGCAGCCACGGCGAGGTGACGCCGAGCTTCAATTACGGCGGATCATCCGGAAGCCTCAACTATTTCGTGTCGGGCGATTTCCTGCACAGTGATTTGGGTATCGAGTCGCCCGACGGCAGCTCCAACCCCATTCACGACCATACCAAGCAATATCACGGCTTTGCCTATCTCGAGGACATTCTGAACGAGGAAAACCGCTTGAGCGCCGCATTGAGCACCTCGACGGGAGAATTTCAAATACCCAACAGGGCCGGACTCGAACCCAGCATTACCAACGCCAGCGGCCTGCCGCTCATGGTCGGCGGCCAAACCACGTACCCCAGTGCGGATCTCGATGAAAACCAGCGCGAACTCAATCATTTTGCGGTTCTGAGCTGGCAGCATTCGCAGGGCGCCCTGGACGTCCAGACCTCCGCGACCGCGCGATATTCAAGCCTCACCTTCACTCCGGACGTGCTCGGCGATGTGCTGTTCGACGGTGAGGCGCAACACGCTTACAAGCAGAACGTCGCCTATGCGTTGCAGTCCGATGCGGCCTTTAAGTTGACCGATACGCACACCGTTCGCGCGGGAATCTTCGCGCAGAGCGACCATTCGAAAAGCGCGACGACCTCGCAGGTCATTGCCCTGGATCCGGACGGAAACCAGATCAGCGATGTCCCCGAATCCATCGTTGACGATGGCGGCAAGACCGAGTGGATCGAGAGCGGATATCTACAGGACGAGTGGAAGGTGATCGAGGCGGTAACGCTCAACTACGGCCTGCGCTTCGATCATTTCACCGCGTTCACCAGCGCTCACCAACTAAGTCCGCGCCTCAACATGGTGTGGGCGGTCCTGCCCGGCACCACCGTGCACGGCGGTTACGCGCGCTACTTATCGCCGCCGCCCTTCGAATTGGTGGGCAACGAGACGGTGGCCAAATTCGCCGGTACCACGGCCGCGCCGTCCGTGACCGAGGCCGAAACGCCGCAGGCGGAACAAGCGAATTACTACGATATCGGCGTCCAGCAGAAGCTGGACGACGGCTTCACGGTGGGTCTCGATACCTACTACAAGCAGTCGCACAACCTGATCGATGAAGGCCAATTCGGCGCACCGATCATTCTCACGCCCTTCAACTACGCTCAGGGAAAACAGTATGGCGCCGAACTCACCGGTAATTACGCCAGCGGGAATTTGTCCGCTTACGTGAACCTGGCGTATCAAAGCGCCAAGGGCAAGAACATCGACTCGGCACAATTCAATTTTTCGCAGGCCGAACTCAACTACATTGCCGATCGCTATATTGACCTCGATCATGAACAGCGCTTCACCGCGTCGGGCGGTACGTCCTACGTCTGGCAGGGCACGCGGTTCAGCGCCGATTTTCTGGTCGGATCCGGTCTGCGCGCGGACGAGGTCCTGCCCGACGGTTTTTCGATCCCGAACGGCACTCACCTTCCTTACTACACCCAGGTCAACCTCGGCACCAGCCGCGTGTTCCACCTGGACAATGCAGGAACGTTGACCGCGCGACTCGATCTCATCAATGCCTTCGACAAGATTTACGAGATCCGTAACGGCACCGGCGTCGGCGTCGGCGCACCGCAGTATGGGCCGCGACGCGGCTTGTTCGTCGGCCTATCGAAGTCGCTCTAGAAGTTATCCGCCTGATACACGACCCGGCCGCCCACCACGGTCTGCAGCACTTTGGTCTCGGCGATCTCTTCTGCCGGAACCCGCAGAACATTTCGATCCAAGACGATGAGGTCGGCAAACTTGCCGGCCTCGATCGAGCCCGTGACGCGATCCTGGTGCAACTCGTAGGAGGAGTTCATGGTGATCGCCCGCAGGACCATGGCGCGCGTAAGCCCGGGATCTTCGCTCAACCGGCCCGCATATTTCGGCAAGCTGCGCGGCGAATTGGTACGCGTCACGCCGACTTTGAGCGCGAACCATTCATCGAGCGGATCCACCGGCCAGTCGCTGCCGTACGCAATGCGCGCACCGGCGGCCGCCAAAAAGCCTGCCGGTTCCATATACTTGAAGCGGCGAGGGCCCATGTAGTCGCGCGCATTGTCGACGGTATCCGATGCCGGTTTTTCCCATTGAAACGACAACACCGGGATGACGTTCAACTTGCGGAAGCGCGCAAAATCCGCGGGATCCGCGATCTCGTCGTGAGCAATCGCAAACCGGACATCTTTCTTCGGATACGTCTCGCGCACGGCCTGAACGCCATCGAGGCCCTCGCGCACGGCTCGATCGCCATCGGCATGCATGTGCGGGTCGAATCCGGCCGCCACGACGCTGAGCAGCAACGCACGCAAGATCGGCGCGGGGAAATATACGTCGGGCCCGCGATTCGTGCTCGGTGCCCAGGGTTGACCGGCCGCGGTTCCTTGCGGCGCGAAATAGGGCTCCAGCATCGCGCCGGTCATGGCGGGCGCGGTGATTACGCCGTCGAGAAACAGCTTCACGTTGCGCGCGGTGATCCCGGGGTTCGGCCGTACCGGTCCCCCATCGTAGCGGCGCGCCAAAGCCGCCACTCGTTCAGTCGCCTTCTGCGGCTCGCGGCCTTCAGGCGGAGTGATCAGCAACGCAAAGTGAGCGCGTGCGGTCAACGAGCCCTCGCGCTGCAAGCGCGCGAACGCCGCGAGTGCCGGTGACTCGGCCGCTGCATCCAGAAACGTCGTGATGCCCTGCCTACGCATCGCATCGAGCGCCGCTTCAGCGGATCTCACATCATCATCCGGCGTGGACTGGGGGATCTTGTCGGACACCAAGCCCTGGGCAGCGTCATCCAGGAGCCCCGTCGGGTTCCCCGCCGCATCGCGGCCGATCTTTCCGCCCAGGGGATCCGCCGTTTTGGCGGTAATGTCCGCGATGTCGATGGCGCGCGAATTCACCAATGAGGTATGTCCGAACGAGGACGCGACTAGAATCGGTCGCTTGGTGTTCAGGGCGTCCAACATCGCACGATTGGCCACGACTCCGGCCGGAACCATGCCTTCTTGGAACCAGTTCACCACTTCCAGCCACCCGTTCGGCTCCTGGGTCCGCGTTGCATCGAGGCAGGACTGGATCTTGGCCTGCATCTGTCCGATGCCCAGCTGTTCGTAGTTCAAGCTGCACTTGAGCAGCGCAGCGCCGCCCTGCAACGGATGCATGTGTCCGTCGACGAGACCCGGCATGAGCATTCGCCCCTGCAAATCGATCACTTGCGTCTTGCCGCCGATGAACGGCGCGAGACCCGCATCGGCGCCGACGTAGACGAAGCGGCCGCCGCGAATCGCCAGCGCCTGCTGCACGCTGTCGTGGGCGTCGACCGTGTACACCGAGCCGTTGCGATATACGGTGTCCGCGGGCGCGGATGCTGCAGGCAAGGCCGCTGCCTTGCTCGCTGCTGCGGCGGAACTTGCCGCGGATCCCAAAGTGGCGCCCGCCAGGACGAGTAATGGCATCGCAATCAATTGATCAAATCGCATCGAGCGCAGCTCCTAGGTCAGCAATCAAATCACCGGCATCCTCGATGCCGACGGAAAGTCGGATCAACGCATCGGTGATGCCTATCCGATCCCGCGTCGCCTTCGGCAAACCGGAGTGCGTGGTACTCGCGGGGTGAGAAATCAGCGACTCGGTGCCGCCCAAACTCACGGCCAACTTAATGACTTGCAAGGCATCAAGCAATCTAAAAGCTTCCGCTTCGCCGCCTTTGACCTCGAATCCAAACGTCGATCCCGCGCTTTCGCACTGCCGCTCGAACACCCTGTGGCGCGGATCGTCGTGCGCGAGGAAGCCCAGATAATTCACGCCGGCGATCTTCGGGTGCTTGCGCAGGAAGTCCGCCACCAGCGCCGCGTTCTGCGCCGACTTGTGCATGCGCAGGGAAAGCGTCTCCATGGAACGCATGATCATCCAAGCCGAGTTGGGATCGAGTTGGGTGCCCAGGGCACCGCGCAACTTCTTGATGGGACCGACGACATCTCGGCTGCCGACGACGCCGCCCGCGACCAGGTCGGAATGACCGCCCACGTACTTCGTCAGCGAGTACATCACCAGATCCGCGCCATGCGCCAGCGGTCGCTGGAACACGGGTCCCAAAAATGTATTGTCGACCAAGACCGGCGGGCGCGCGCCGCCTTGCGATTTGCCGAGCTGTTCGGAGACGTCGCGCATCAACCTCAGATCGACCAAACTGTTGGTCGGATTCGCGGGCGTTTCCGTCATGACGAGGCAAACGCGGCCTCCCGTCTCCTTGGCCTTGTCCAAGGCTCGGTCGGCGGCCTCGGTCACAGCGTCGCGGTCACACCCTTCCGTAAAACTTACCGTACCGACGCCGAACTGCGGCAGGGTCTTTTCGATCAGCGTTTCCGTGCCGCCGTACAGCGGCTGACTCATCAAGATGACATCGCCGGGTCGTACGTACGTCAACAAGGCCGTCGCAATGGCTGACATACCGCTCGAGAACACGGCCGCCGCCTCGCTCTCCTCCCACAGCGCGAGTCGATCCTCGAGCACTTCCAGGTTGGGATTGTTGAAGCGCGAGTAGACGAGGCCGGATGACTGTCCCGCGCCGGGTTCACGGCGCCCCGATGTGAAGTCGAAAAAATCCTTGCCGTCTTGCGCGGTCTTGAAAACGAACGTCGAGGTCAGGAATATGGGCGGCTTCAGCGATCCTTCGGACAATGCGGGATCGTAGCCGTAGCCCATCATCTGTGTTTCAGGCTTCAGCAGGCGCTGGCCGATTTTACGTTTATGATATGCATCGTAACTCACGTTGCCCCCCGATCGGTTTTGCAATGCCCGGCAATATACTCCGTCGGCACTAGCGCCGGGGATGCGCGTATCAAGGCATTCGAGGAAAGAATAGCTCGTGATATTGACCCTCATCGCCGCCGCCGCCTTTGCAAGTACCTTGGCGGGCGGACTGTTGGCTCTCAAGTTGCGCGACAAATTGCATCTGATCTTGGGCTTCAGCGCCGGCGCGGTGATCGGCGTCGCCTTCTTCGATCTGCTTCCCGAAGCGATCAATATCGGCATGAAGTATCAGAGTCCAACCACGATTCTCGCCTGGACCGCGATCGGCTTCTTGTCCTATCTGGTGCTCGACCGGATCCTGGCGTTCCACGGCGATGCCGTACATCGCGCCGGCTTCACCGCCTCGGTGCTGTGCGTCCACAGTCTTCTGGATGGCGTCGCCATCGGAGTCGCGTTCCAAACCTCGAGATCCATCGGCATGGTCGTGGCGATCGCCGTGCTGACCCATGATTTCTCCGATGGCATCAACACCATGAATATCGTTTTGAAGAATCGAGGTGCCCGCGCGACGGGTTTATCCTGGCTCCTGCTGGATGCGGTGGCGCCCGTGATCGGCATTATCTCGACATTTTTTTTCGTGCTGCCGGACCGTGATTTCGGTGTAGCGCTGGCATTGTTCGGCGGCTTTTTTCTGTACATCGGCGCGAGCGACCTGATCCCCGAGAGCTATCACGCGCATCCGAAATTTCTCACCACCGCGATGACGCTGGCCGGCGCCGCGGTGCTCTATCTCGCGGTAACCCTAATCGGGTAACGGGGGTTGCGCGGGGCGGCCATCCGCCGGGCGGCGATCCGCGGGGCGGCCGTCCACCGTGCGCCGACTGGTGGCGGCGCTGCCCGCAGAGGCCAGCATGATGCTCGCAATCGCCCCCCATTGGACGATGCTCAAGGTCTCGCCCAGGAAGATGAGCCCCGACAGCGCGCCCAGCGCCGGATCACCGCTCATCAGGACACCGAAGGTGCGCGTGGGCAGGCGGGTCAGCGCGTACATTTCGAGCGAATACGGCAACGCGCTCGACAGCAGCGCCATTGCGCAGGCGGTCGGCAACAGGACGGGCGACAGGAGCGCCGCACCCGACTGCGCGATACCGATGGGCATGATGACCACGGCGCCGGCCAGCGTGCCCAATGCAGCCGTCTGGCCACCATGGGTATTGCCCGCCTTCCGGCCGAACACGATGTACAGTGCCCAACACACGCCGGCGGCGAGCGCGAAGCCGATGCCGGCCGGGGCCAGCGGCTTGGACTCGTGCCCCCACGGCAGGAGGACAATCAAGCCCAGCGCGGCCAATGCAATCCACGCGAAATCGATGGCACGCCTCGATGTCGCAATGGCCACCACGAGAGGCCCGGTAAATTCCAAGGCGACCGCTATCCCCAGCGGTATCCGATTCAACGACAGATAGAAGAAGAAATTCATCCAACCCATCGCCATTCCATACAACACGATCGTCCGCGCCTCGCGTGCACCGAGTCTGACTCGCCACGGTCGCCACACCGTCGCCAACATCAGGCTCGCCAAGCCCAATCGAAGCGCCGTCGTTCCCGATGCGCCGACGATGGGAAACAACTGTTTTGCGAGGGCTGCGCCGATCTGGAAGCAGAACATGGCGACGATCAGTACGGCGACGGGCAATACCACCGAATGAGGCTTGAACGGCGAAGAGAGCGTCACAATAATCCAGTGATGAATGAGTTGCAGATTAGCATCGCCGTGGCGCGCCGGTAAACGTCAAGGAGTCTCCCATCGGGATCAGCACCCCAGTTAGGCTGCCGGGCACGCGGCGTGCAGCGCTCTCGCCGTTGGCGCGTTCGGTTCTTCCGCATGACACCGTTGCGCTTGCGCGCTTTCTGCTCGGCAAGGTCTTGGTGCGTGAGCTGCACGGCGCCAGGAGAACGGGCCGCATCGTGGAGACCGAGGCCTACCTGGAAAATGACCCTGCCTGTCATGCGTTTCGCGGCATGACGCCGCGAAATCGTTCATTATTCCTGGAAGTCGGCCACGCGTACGTCTATCTGTGCTACGGCACATCGTACTTGCTGAATGTCTCGAGCGAGCGGCATGGAACCGGCGCCGGGGTCCTGCTGCGGGCACTCGAACCACTGACCGGCATCGAGCACATGCAGCAGGCGCGCCGGCGCAGCCGGCTGCTCGACCTTGCGCGCGGACCCGGCCGCTTGGCATCTGCAATGCAGGTTGACCTTCGGCACGACGGGATCGACCTGTTTTCGCAGGGGCCGCTGTGGATCGGCAGCGACGGCGCCACTGTCGATTCGATCGGCGTGAGCCCGCGAATCGGCATCACCAAAGGCGCCGACGCACGCCTGCGCTACTTCGTCGCCGGCAACGACTATTTGAGTGGATCGAGGCGGCTCAATGCGCCATCCGTTTGAGGATTTTTTGGCGGCACAACCCTTGGTCGTCCTCGATGGCGCGCTGGCCACCGAACTCGAGCGCCGCGGCGCCGATCTGCGCGACCCGCTTTGGTCGGCCAAATATCTGATCGAGCAGCCCGGCATGATCCGCGCGGTGCATTTGGATTACTTCAATGCGGGCGCGGATGTGGCAACGACAGCGACCTACCAAGCTACTTTCGAGGCCTTTCATCGCCGCGGAATCGCACATGAAGACGCGGCGCGCTTGATGCAGGGCGCCGTGGCGCTTGCCGTCGAGGCGCGAGATGAATTTTGGGCTGTTCCCGCCAATCGCGCCGGACGCCTGCGCCCGCTCGTAGCCGCCTCGATAGGACCTTACGGCGCGATGCTGGCGGACGGCTCGGAATATCGGGGCCATTACGCGCTCAGCGATCGCGCGCTACGGGAGTTCCATCGACCGCGGTTGCGAGTACTCGCCGAATCGGGCGCGGATCTGTTGGCCTGCGAAACCCTTCCATGTCTACGCGAGGCGCTGATACTCGCGCAACTGCTCGATGAATTTCCAGCGATGTCCGCGTGGATCAGCTTTTCCTGTCGGGACGGCAGCCGTAACTGCGAAGGGGACGACGTCGGCGCATGCGCCGCCGCGTTGCAGCCGTTTCCCCAAATCGCTGCGATCGGTGTGAACTGCACCCGCCCCGAGTACTTAGGCTCGCTGCTGCGGCGGATGCGGCACGGGACCGACAAGCCGCTCATTGCCTATCCGAATTCGGGGGAACGCTACGATGCAGCGGCCAAGGCCTGGCTGGGGTCTGCGGACGATCAACCATTCGCGGATCGCGCGCGCGCGTGGTTCGAGGCCGGAGCGCGGATCATCGGCGGCTGCTGCCGCACGACGCCGCAGGACATCAAGGCGGTTTACGCGCGTTACGCAACCCGCCGTTAGCAGTCTCAATGCTCGGAAAAATTCGGTTCGCGCTTCTCGAAGAACGCGCGTACACCCTCGACGCAATCATGAGTTTCGAGCGTCATCTCTTGAGCGCTGCGCTCGGCGCGTAACTGCTCTTGCAGGGAATTGTCGAACGTCGACGCATGCAGCGAGCGAATCTGACCGAGTACGGCACTCGGTCCGGAGGCGAGGCGCTGCGCCACCGCCTGCGCGCGCGTGACGACTTCGGCATCCGGCACCACCGCGTAGGCCAGTCCCCAGTTGAGCGCCGTCTTCGCGTCGATTTTTTCGGCAAGCATCAAAGAGGACAATGACCGGCCGCCGCCGATCCGGCGCGCCAGGTGAAACGTGATGCCGGCGTCGGGCACCAGGCCAAGGCGCGCGAAAGACGGCAGGAAGTATGCGGTCTCGCCGGCGATGATGATGTCGCTGGCCAGCGCCAAACTCATGCCCGCGCCCACTGCCGCGCCGTTCACGGCAGCGACGATGGGAAAGCGAAAGCCGCTCAATCGCAGAATCAACGGGTCCATGAAGCGCCGCATCTCGAAATGCGCGCGTTGCCGCGCCTCTTGAGTTTTCAAATCGACCGAGTGCAGGTCCAAGCCGCTGCAGAAAACATCGTTGCTGCCGGTTATTATCACCGTCCGCGCTCCGCTGTCGCCCTTTTGAATTTGATCCAGCGCCAGATGCATGGCTCTGATGATGGTGATGTCGATCGCGTTGCTGACGGCCGCGCGATGTATGACAAGCGTGGCTACTCCGTCGGCCACTTTGAAGGATAATGAACTATTCATCGCTTTGCCCTCCCGCTAATGACGCCAGCGCGCAGCATTTGACTTATATTCAAGCGACACTTAAATACCGGTCCTGATAGCGATCATGCCCCTTGGGCTGCGTCGCCGCAAGGACGCCTGCGTCCTCCCCGACGGCGAAATTCAGCCCGAGCGTCGACTCATTCGACTACGTGAAGCGCGAAGTCATGATTCCGATGCGCGACGGCGTGAAGCTGCAAACCGTCATTACAGGACGGCCAACCGAGTCGGCAGCCTTGCCGACTCGGCTGCAGCATGTAGCTCTAGCGACC
>Ga0326728_10006717_pt1 | contig 30630 bp, 24 predicted proteins | sample MB3enrmetagenome_FD_207602 | JGI IMG/M metagenome (GOLD analysis project Ga0326728, IMG submission 207602) | Lab enriched peat soil microbial communities from McLean, Ithaca, NY, United States - MB31MN | ecosystem: Environmental > Terrestrial > Soil > Wetlands > Peat | place: USA: New York...
GCTTATGGGGCGCGCCATAACCGATGTGACTGTGGACGATGATAAGCGTGGGAATGTCGGAAGTGTTAAGGAAATTCTGATAGGCTCGCACCAACAACTCCGGGTCATTGGGGTCGGTGACCCGCGTTACGTTCCAGCCATAACTCAGGAAACGTGTTGCAACATCCTCGGTGAAGGTGACCTCTATGGGGTCTGCCAGAGTGATTCGATTACGGTCGTAGATCCAGCAAAGATTGGATAGTTGCAGGTGGCCCGCCAGGGAAGCCGCCTCGCAGGCGACGCCTTCCATCAGGTCGCCATCGCCGCAGAGCGCATAGACATTGAAGTCGAAGAGATCATAGCCCGGCCGGTTGTAAGTCGCGGCCAGCCAGCTGCCGGCCATGGCCATGCCCACGCTCGTGGCCAGCCCCTGTCCCAGGGGGCCGGTGGTGGTCTCCACGCCGGACGTCCAGCCGTACTCGGGGTGGCCCGGGCAACGGCTGCCCTCCTGCCGAAAATTCTTTATGTCGTCCAGGGTGACGGCTTCCCGGTCAACTTTCTCGTAAGATGGATTGGCGGCCTTGATCCCCGCCAGGTGGATCAGGCTGTAGAGCAGCATGGAAGCATGGCCGCCGCTCAGCACAAAGCGGTCGCGGTTGACCCATTGAGGGTCGTCAGGGTCGTAGCGCAGGAATCGTTGCCACAGGGTATAAACGGTGGGCGCCGCGTCTATGGGTGTTCCCGGGTGGCCGGAATTCGCCTTCTGGATAGCGTCGATGGCCAGGGTGCGGATGGTGTTGATCGCTAACTGATCTATATCGAAGTGACGTGCCATTTTTTCCTCCGGACAAGATAAATCCTTCGTCATTTCACAACTGCTTTGCTCACATTGACCCGTCACCCGCGCATGGAAAGCAGTATGGCGCTGGATCGTGGGCCCAAGTGGTAAGTTTGTGCATCTTGCCAAAGCGGTTCCTCGCCCGCGGGGAACAGATCCTGTGGCGCCTCGCGAGCGGTGTCAACGGCCAGATGCCACCGAGCCCCCGGCACTGCGGCGGGCAAACTGAATTCGACCGCATCGGCGCCGGCATTGAACATCAGGTAAAGTGCGCGCTGCTCATCTTCATGGATCAGACAGGCAAACTGTTTTTCTTTAGGGTCGGCCCAGTTGGGCAATCCCCCTTGCGGGCCGAACCAATTGATCTCGTCGTCCGTGTAAAATTGCTCCTTGCTCAAAATCGGATGGGCACAACGAAGGGCGATCATGCCACGGGTGAAACGGAAAATTTCCCTGTGCTGTTCCAGAAAACTCCAGTCATACCAGCTCGTTTCGTTGTCCTGGCAGTAGGCGTTATTGTTGCCGCCCTGCGTACGGAGAAACTCGTCCCCGCCGAGCAGCATCGGCACGCCGCGCGAGATCAGCAGGGTCAGAAGGAAGTTCTTGATCTGGCATTTCCGCAAGGCCTCGATCCCGGCATCCGCCGTCTCGCCTTCAAATCCGAAGTTCTGACTGAAGTTGGCGTCGGTTCCGTCATGGTTGTTTTCTCCGTTTGCTTCATTGTGCTTGCTGGAATAGCTCACGAGATCGTTCAAAGTGAAGCCGTCGTGGCAGGTGACGAAGTTGATGCTGGCTCCCGGGCCTTTGCCGGACTTGGCATAGATATCGGCACTGCCACAGATGCGACTGGCAAACAGACCGAGCATCCCATCATCGCCGCGCCAGAAACGCCGGACATCATCCCGGTACCGACCGTTCCACTCAGCCCAGCGCCGCTCTGAAAAACTACCCACCTCATATGCGCCGGCGGCGTCCCACGCCTCGGCTATGATTTTCACGTCTCTCAAGATTGGGTCCTCGGCGATCCGTTCGAGAAGAGGGGCATTGGCCAGCAGATTGCCGGAGCCGTCCCGGCCGAGAACTGACGCTAAGTCGAACCGGAATCCATCCACATGCATTTCCACCATCCAATACCGCAGAGCGTCCAGGATGAGGCTCCGCAGCACAGGATGGTTGGCATTGACGGAGTTGCCTGTGCCCGTGTAGTCCTTATAGTGGCGTTTGTCGTCAGCCAGCGTGTAGAAGATGGCGTTATCCAGCCCCCGGAAACAGAGTGTCGGACCCAGCTCATCCCCCTCCGCCGTGTGATTGAACACTACGTCCAGAATGACTTCGATACCTGCGTCGTGAAGGGCCCGAACCATTTCCTTGAATTCCAGCTTCTGCCGGCCCAAACCAGCGGAACTGCTGTAGGAAGCTTTGGGCGCAAAGAAAATCACGGGATCGTATCCCCAGTAATTCCTGAGCGGTTGACCTGTTTGCGGATTCCTGCGTGTGACAGAAGTTTCGTTGAACTCCTGCACCGGCATCAGTTCCACAGCGGTCACTCCCAGGGTTTTGAGAAATGGAATCTTCTCTATCAAGCCCCGGTAAGTCCCCGGATGGTCCACACCCGAGGTGGGGTGAATGGTAAAACCGCGAACATGCGTTTCGTAAATAACGGTCTTTGACCACGGATGTCGGGGTGGCCGGTCTCCATCCCAATTGAAGAGATCGGTTATGAATACGCATTTGGGCATCGATCCGGCATTGTCCAGCTTCGAGATAGCCAAGTCCAGCTCCGGCGCCGTCTGGTCGTATCCACGTGCCGATACAAAATCCCACTGAGACATGAGCGAAATAGCGGTAGCGTATGGGTCCATGAGAAGCCGGTTGAAATTGAAACGATGTCCATCCCTCGGTTCATAAGGGCCATCCACGCGGTAAGCATAGAGTTGACCGGGACCGATCCCCTTCACCCAGACGTGCCATACGTCACCGGTGCGGTTGCGAACTGAATCCAGATCGATTACCCGTGCGGGAGCCACATCCTCCGGATGGTCGAATAACTCCAGTCGAACGCGGCTGGCGTTACGGCTAAAAATGGAGAAATTAGCCCCCCCTCCCCTTTCGCTGGTCCCAAAAGGCAGAGGAAAGCCCGCCTGAACGTCGGCGCCCTCGCAGACCTCCGAAATATTATCGTGCAACTCGAGTTCGGGAGTGTTCATTATCCCTGCCATAAGATTTGAGCGCATTCCAACGGGACCGCCACCCCGGGGCGCCGAGGCATCACTCGCGCCGTGTAATCTCTTGCCGGACGTGCAGAGGGGACCGTTGCCTGATAGACGCAGTGGAGAGATGCCTCAGGCATCGGTTGCGCGCACTTCATTTCCTCATGCACGGGATCGCCGCCGTTGATTTCCTCCGCGTAAAGCTCAACTCGGACTTCATTCGGGTCGAGACCGTTCAGGAAGATTTCGACTTCAAAGAAGTGGCTGTCCGCGCCGGTTTCAACTCGCAAGTCTCCGAAGCGAAGCCCAGCCCATTTCTGCTCAATATTTTGCCGCCAGTTAACCATCTGCACGCCCACTGCGCCTTTGTTCGCCGCACGCTCACGGCAGGCTGACGCAAGGGGGAGATAGTGTTGCTCGGTGTATTCCTGCACCGCGCGGTTGGCGGAGAAACGTGGCGTCAATCGCGCCATGCTTTCACGCATTCGTGCGACCCAGACGGTTGGAATGCCTTTATCGTCTCGGGTATAGAACTCCGGGATCACCTCCCGCTCCAGCAGGTCGTAAAGCGCCTCGGCTTCGGCAGCGTCCCAGGCCGGGTCGTCGCCATGCTCCCGGCCGTCGCCCAACGCCCACCCCACTTCAGGCGCGTAGGCTTCCGCCCACCAGCCGTCCAATTCCGAGAGATTGATACCTCCATTGACCAGCACCTTCATGCCGCTCGTTCCACACGCCTCCCAGGGCCGCCGTGGCGTGTTGATCCAGACGTCCACCCCCTGCACCAAGTGCTCCGTCAAGAGCATGTCGTAGTCACCAAGGAAGATCACATGCGGCCGGGCCTCGGGCCGGCGGATGAAACGGGTCCATTCCTGAATCAGCGACTGCCCCGGCTGGTCCTCCGGATGGGCCTTGCCGGCTATGATGAGTTGCACCGGACGCTCGGGATTGGTTAAGAGACGAAGCAGCCGCTCCGAGTCATGCAGGAGCAGGTTCGGTCTCTTGTAGGTCGCGAAGCGCCGGGCAAAGCCCAGTGTCAGTGCGTTGGGATCAAAAAGATGTTTGGCCTCATCAATCAATTCTGACGACGCGCCGGAGGCGGCCAGTTGTCTTGACAATCGCTCGCGGGCGTATTCAATAAGAGACTTGCTGGCGACGTTGCGGAATTGCCACAGACTGGCGTCTGGCACGCGGCGAATAACATTTTCCATAGAATCCTTCGCCCCAAGCCAGCGGTCCTTTCCACAGGCGTTCGTCCAAAGATCGTCGGCTGCCGCCGAGTCCCAAGTCGGCACGTGTACTCCGTTGGTCACGTGTCCAACTGGCACTTCATCCACCGGCCAGCGAGGGAAGAGGCGCTCGAAGAGGTCCCGGCTGACTTTTCCATGCAGGCGACTCACACCATTGACCGCCCCACTCCCCCGGATCGCCAGATAGGCCATGTTGAAACTCTCCGATGAGTCGTTCGGATTCTGGCGGCCCAGGGCCAGCAGATCGTCGGGCGTTATGCCTAGTCGATGCTCGGCATAATGGCCGAGGTATTGTTTGATGAGGGCCGGATCGAAACGGTCAAAGCCTGCGGCCACGGCAGTGTGAGTGGTGAAGAGGTTGCCCGCTCGAGTGACGGCCAGCGCGACTTCGAAGGGCTGCGCAGTGTCCTTCATGAAGCTGCGGGCGCGTTCCAACACGGCAAAGGCGGCATGCCCTTCATTGAGATGACAGACTTCAGGCTGAAGGCCAAGTTCACCAAGCAGTCGCCATCCGCCGATCCCGAGGACCAGTTCTTGCTTCAGACGCAGCTCCGGCCCGCCGCCATACAGCTCGCTGGTAATCCCGCGATCTGTGGGAAAGTTTGCGGCATCATTGCTATCAAGCAGGTAAAGCTTCACTCTGCCGACTTGGACCTGCCAGGCGCGCAGCCAGACCGAATAACCGGGGAAGGCTATCTCCAGCCGCAACCATTCGCCGTTTTCCTCACGCAAAGGTGTGATCGGCAACTGTCCGGGGTCGTTATACGGGAAGAGTGCCTGTTGCGCGCCGTCCTTGTCGATCACTTGGCGAAAATAGCCCTGCTGGTAGAGGAGCCCAACTCCGACTACCGGCACTCCCAGGTCGCTGGCGGCTTTGAGTTGATCTCCGGCCACGTTGCCAAGCCCACCCGAATAGATGGGCAAAGCTTCGCTCAACATAAATTCCATGCTGAAATAAGCGACGCAAGTCAGGGGCGCCTGCGAATGATTCTGTTGAAACCACGCTGGGGCTTCCAGCACTTGCCGCCTTTCCTGCACAAAAGCATCGACTTTTTCGCGAAAAACGGGATCGGCCAACACTCGTTCGATCCGCTCGCGCGAGGCAGTCTGCAGGACGACCCAGGGATTATGAGTGATTTCCCACAGTCGAGGATCAATCTGCCGCCATACTTCGTCGGTGGCATGATGCCACGACGAGCGTATATTCAAGGCAAGCTCGGCCAGGGAATCGAACCCCTCGATATCGATTGGTAAAAGATTGTACATGGGGTTGCTGACTCGGGTTTGTATGCTCATTATCGCTCCCTCAAATTTGTCTCGAACTGGACCCCGAATGCATCAATTGGGATTCCCTCCATTGCGTCAAGATTCCACAGTCTTGCTTCCTCGCTTCTGAGGAAGGTTGGGCGGCGCCAGAGTGTCGCTGACGATTGTCTGGGCTTCCTCCAGGATGCGGCGCAGATGATCGGCCCCACGGAAGCTCTCCGCATAAATTTTGTAGATGTCCTCTGTCCCGGATGGACGCGCCGCGAACCATCCGTTTTCGGCTGTTACCTTCAACCCGCCTATGGGCGCGCCGTTGCCAGGGGCGCGGGTGAGGATGGTCTCTATTTTTTCGCCGGCCAAGTCCGTTAGCCGAACCTGCTCAGGCGAGAGTCTTTCCAGCAATTGCTTTTGCTCCGGGGTCGCAGTTGCTTCAACGCGGTCGTAAATCGGCTCACCGAACTCGCGCGTTAGTTCAAGGTAAATCTCGGCAGGATCTTTGCCCATCCGCGCTGTGATTTCGGCGGCGAGCAGAGCAGGAACGATTGCGTCCTTATCCGTCGTCCAGACACTGCCATCAAGGCGGATAAACGACGCGCCCGCGCTCTCTTCGCCCCCGAAGCCAAGTGAGCCGTCGAGCAGGCCGTCGACGAACCATTTGAATCCGACCGGAGTTTCGTAGAGTTTGCGGCCAAGCTTCGCCGTGACAAGATCGATCATCCGGCTGCTCACCACCGTTTTCCCGACACCGGCTTCCTTGCGCCATTTCGGCCGGTTTTGGAAAAGGTAGAAAATGGCGACCGAAAGGTAGTGATTTGGAGCAAGCAACCCCCCGCTCCTTGTAACGATCCCGTGCCTGTCGTGGTCGGTGTCGCAGGCAAAAGCGATGTCGAAGCGATCCTTGAGGCCGATCAGCCTTTGCATCGCATAAGGTGAGGATGGGTCCATGCGGATCCGGCCGTCCCAATCCACAGTCATAAAACGGAAGGTCGGATCAACGGTATCGTTTACGACCGTCAGGTCCAAGCCATAGCGTTCGGCAATCGCTCCCCAGTAGTGGACCCCGGCGCCGCCGAGCGGATCGACTCCCATGCTGATCTTAACGGCGCGTAAGGCGTCCATGTCTATCACATTGGCAAGATCGGTAATGTAGGCGTCGAGATAGTCGTGCCGGCGGGTCGTGGGGGCACGAAGAGCTTTTTCGAATGGGACCCTTTTCAAACCGTGAAGACCATTCTCGAGAAACTCGTTCGCCTTCGCCTCGATCCAGGCGGTGACGGCGGATTCAGCCGGCCCGCCGTTCGGGGGATCGTATTTGAACCCGCCGTCAGGCGGGGGATTGTGTGAAGGCGTGATAACGATGCCGTCGGCAAGTCCTGTCTTGCGCCCGCGGTTATACGTGAGAATCGCGTGGGAAACGGCAGGGGTTGGAGTATATTCGTCCCGCTGCGCGATCATGACTTCCACCCTGTTTGCCGCCATCACTTCAAGGGCGCTGGCAAAAGCCGGCACGGATAGAGCATGGGTATCCATACCCATGAACAGTGGGCCGTCGATACCGTGCTGCCGGCGGTAGAGACAAATGGCCGGGGTTATTGCCAGAATATGCTGCTCATTGAAGGCGTGATCAAGCGAAGAGCCCCGGTGCCCGGAGGTCCCGAAGGCCACGCGCTGCTCCGGCACGGCGGGATCTGGGCGATCGACATAGTAGGCGGTGACGAGGCGTGGGATGTCAGTCAACATCCCGGGTTCGGGAGGTTTACCGGCATAAGGACTTATTTTCATGACTTCCTTGTATAATCCCCGATGTTCGTTATTCTCACTCTTTCTCAAAAACATAATACTTCCGGCGCCTCGGGTTGGGATTTTTTTTAGTGGACCACGGTTTGAATCAGATCCAAGATCGGCGCCGGCATAACTCCAAGCCAGATAAGCAGAAACGTCAGAGCTGCCAGGGTGAGCGCGCCCGAGAGGGAAAAAGCCTGTTCACGTCTTGCGGGACCCGTCGGCTCAGGCTGCTGAACATAGAAGGTAAACAGGATGCGCAGGTAGTAGTACAATCCGATGGTGCTGCTCAACACCAGTACGATCACCAGGGTCCAGAGCGTAGTGCCAACCCCTGCCATGACCAGATAAAACTTGCCTATAAATCCGGCCGTTAGCGGCAATCCGGCCAAAGAGAGCACCATTGCCGAGAAAACTCCCGCCAGCCATGGGCGGCGCCAGAAAAGCCCCCGGTAGTCATCGAGGCTTTCCATCTCGTGTCCCGGCCCGGAGAGCACGGTAATCACGCCGAAAGCGCCCAGTGTAGATATGAAGTAGGTCGTCAGGTAAAATGTGACCGCGCTGACCCCCTGGGGCCTCCCGGCCAAAAGGGCGACCAGCATGTAGCCCAGATGGGCAATCGACGAATAAGCCAGAATGCGTTTGACATTGTTTTGCAACAGCGCCAGCACATTGCCTGCAAGCATGCTTGCAATGGCGATGACGCTGAATACGAAAAAGAGTGAACCTCCGCTATGCATGTCGCCGGGAGGAAAAAGGCGCAGCAGGGCCGCGAGCACTCCACCTTTGGAAACAGTTGCAACGAAAGCCGTTACCGGCACAGGGGCGCCCTGGTAGACATCCGGTGTCCACAGATGGAAAGGCACTACTCCCAACTTGAAGCCGATGCCGACCACCATCATTGCCAACCCTGCAAGCAGCCATGGATCGCCGCCCCGAATCGGCATCCCACGCAGCGCCGGACCGATGCGGTCAATCGCCATACTGCCGGAGTCAGCATAGATCAATGCCATGCCGAACAATATGAAAGACGATGACACAGCGGCCAGGATCAGGTATTTGACTCCAGCTTCGGTGTGAGCGTCCGTTTTGTGAGGATAGGCAACCAGGGCATAGAGCGAGACACTCAAAAGCTCTATACCCAGGAAGAAAGATGCGAAGTGATTTCCGGCGGCCAGCACCACCGCCCCCAGAGTGCCCAGGAGCATCAGGATGAAAAATTCTTCCCGGTTGCTCTCATACTTTCGCAGGTAGCCGAAAGCGAGCAGCACCGATCCGGCGGAGGCCAAAACGAGAAGGCCCGTATAAAGAGCAGCATAACCGTCAAGCCTCAGCAGGGGGGTTAAAAGATGAGGCGCGGAGCGGGCCATCCATGGCAGTGTTGCAACCGCCGCCGCCAGACCGGTCAGCGTCAGAATAAACGTCGCAACGTAGCTGCGGCGCACGGCAATCATCAACATGACCGCAATCGCTGCCGCCCCCACACACATCAAGGGTAATACTGCTGAAAGCTCGGCAGGAGTCATGGACATTCTCCTCGTTGGGAAACAGCCGCTCCAAAGGCCTTTGCAGGCACGGCGGCTGTCATTGGCCCGTCGATTTGCATCGCGTGCCCGCTGCCGGCTGCGATTCGTTCCAGCCGCGCCAGCGAGGGATTTACGAAAGTAAAGACCGGCTGCGGGAACAGCCCCAGCCATACGATCAGAATAGTCATAACAGCCATGACTGCAGTTTCCCTGATCGAAAGATCGGGCGGCTTCCATTCTTCCCTGTTGGGACCGTGAAAGGTTCGTTGTACGATCCAAAGCGAGTAGACGCAGGCAGTAATGAACCCCAGGGAGGCCACCACGGTCAGCGGCGCGCTGGCTCTGAATGCGCCCAGAAGCACCAGGAATTCTCCTATGAAGTTGCCAAGGCCGGGCAAGCCCAGTGAAGCCAGGGAGAAAAGCATCATGGCTGCACCCATGCGCGGCATGATCGACCAGAGCCCCCCCATGCGATTGAGGTCCCGTGTGTGAATCCGTTCCTGCAAAGCGCCCACCAGGATGAACAACGCACCGGTACTGACTCCGTGGCAGATGATTTGCATTACCGCCCCTTGCAGGGCGAGCCGGTTCCAGGCGAAGACCCCCAGCAGAACGAACCCCATATGACTTACGCTAGTATAGGCGACAAGCTTCTTCAGGTCCGTCTGCCCGAGGGCCTGAAGAGCGCCGTAGAGGATGGATACTGCCGCCAGTATCATGGCCACGGATGAAAACTCGGCGGCGGCGGCGGGAAAAAGCGGCACTACGAAGCGCAGCAAACCGTAGGCGCCCGTTTTGAGGAGCAGCCCGGCCAGAATGACGCTTCCCGCCGTCGGCGCTTCCGTGTGGGCATCGGGCAGCCAGGAGTGAAACGGTACAGCCGGAAGCTTTACGGCAAAGGCGATGAAAAACCCCAGCATCAGCCACACGGCCGTTGCCGGTGACAGGCTTGTACCCAGCAGTTCCATATAGTTGAATGTGTAAATGCCCGTGCTGCGGCCGTGAACGAAATAGAGGCCCAGGATCGCCAGCAGCATGAGAAGACCGCTCGCCTGAGTGAAAAGAAAGAACTTGGAAGCGGCGTAAACCCGGTTTTCGTGTCCCCAGATGGCGATAATGAAATACATCGGCACAAGCATCAGTTCCCAGAAGAAGTAGAACAGGAAGAGATCCATGGCCAGAAAGACACCTGTTATACCGGCCAGCACCCACAGCAGGTTGAAGTAGAAAAAGCCGGTTCGCTCGTTGATTTCCGTCCAGGCGGAGGCCACGGCCATGATTCCTATCAGGGCCGTTAAAAGAACCAGCACGAGGCTCAATGAGTCGACAGCCAAAAAAAAGCCGATGCCAAGCTGAGGGACCCACGGGAGCTGGATTTCAGCCAGCCACGTGCCGGTCGAATCAACCCGCTCAAAAGCGAAGAGCACTCCCAGGATCAGGTCGATCACCATGGCTGAAAGAGCTACCCACTTTGGCCAGGTGGCATTCAAACGTCCCAGGAGCCAGGCCAGCAGCCCCCCTGCCGTCGGTACGATGATAAACCAGGCAAGAATCATAGGAACACCGCCAATCCGATGACGATCGCCGCACCCAGAGCGATTCCCATGGCATAGGAGCGGACCCGGCCGTTCTCCGTGACGATCAGGCCGCGCCAGGCCACCTTGGTCAGCAATCCTATCCCACGGTAGACCAGGTCGATTGCGTCGTTGCGGTTGATTCGGGCCAACCACACGTAGGGGTTTACAAGAAGCAGATCATATACACGGTCGAAGCCCCAGCCGGCAAACCACAGGCGGTGCAGGGCCTCCCCGACTTCCGATACGGCAAGCTTCCTCGTAAAGCCGGACCAATTCCCACGTATGAGCATGATAATCAACACGATGCCGCCCAAGGACACGATACCCGAAAAGATCTCGAACAAGCCTTCCCGGCTCATCTGGTTCGACGCGAGAACGGCAGCGGGAAGGGATCTTTCCAGGAAAACCGACAAAACGGGCACGCCACCCCAAATATTGGGAACATCCACAAAACCGGCGATTACCGACAGAACCGCCAAAACCACAAGTGGAAGACTCATTCGCAATCCCGGCAGTCGGCTGGCCTTTTTACCCAGGGGTCCGAAGAAGGTCACACTCACCATTCGAAAAGTATACATTGAGGTCAGCAGCGCCCCCGCAATGGCAGCCGCCCACAACCATACACCGCCACGGGTGGAGGCATAGACCTGCCAAATGATCATGTCCTTGCTGTAAAAGCCGGCGGTCACCAAGGGTACAGCCGAGAGTGCGCCGCTGCCTATAAGAAAAGTCCAGAATACTACCGGAAGTTCCCTGCGCAGGCCTCCCATTCTGAACATGTCGTGCTCTTCTCCCTGGGCCTGAATGACGCAGCCGGCCCCGAGAAACAGCAGAGCCTTGAAGAATGCGTGGGTCATAAAGTGGAAGATGGCCGCCGGCCAGGCTCCGACGCCCAGAGCCAGGAACATGTAGCCGATCTGGCTGATGGTGGAGTAGGCAAGGACGCGTTTGATGTCCCACTGGACCAGTGCGCTAAAGCCGGCCAGAAGCAGGGTGATGGCGCCGACAATTGCCACCAGGGTCAGTACGGCCGGGGCCAGGGTGAAGAGCACGTGAGTTCTGGCGATCAGGTAAACGCCGGCGGTCACCATGGTCGCAGCGTGGATGAGCGCACTCACCGGAGTGGGACCGGCCATGGCATCGGGCAACCATGTCTGCAGGGGTAGTTGGGCGGACTTCCCCACAGCTCCGCCAAGGAGCAGCAAAGCTGTCATGATTGCTAACATCGAGCCCGCAGGCCAAGCCTCCTGTGCCCGCAGCATGACTTCCTGAATCTGCAGGGTCCCAAGATGAGTGAAGATCAGGAAAAGTCCGATTGCGAGGGAAGTGTCACCCACCCTGGTAACCACGAAAGCCTTCCGGGCTGCATAGCCGTTTTCGGGCGCCTTGTACCAGAAACCGATCAAGAAGTAGCTGCAAAGCCCTACCCCTTCCCACCCCAGATAGAGCAGCAAAAAGTTGTCCGCCAGCACCAGTGTCAGCATGGAGCCGACAAAAAGGTTCATATATGCAAAAAAGCGACTGTAGCCTTCTTCTTCTTCAATCATGAATTCAGCGGAATACAAATGGATCAGAAACGCGACAAAGGTGATGACCAGAATCATCACCAAAGAGAGGGCGTCGATGTAGAATGCAACGCCCGGGCGGAATCCGGCTACATCGAGCCATACCCAGATAGTCTGTGTGTAACTGTTTGCCTCAGGTTGAGCGCTTAAAAACGAGATGGCTGTCAGCCCTGTCGCGACAGCCGATAAACCCACTGCACCGGTAGCGATGAAGGCGACTACCCGGCGTGGAAGCCGGGCGCCAACCAGAGCAAGCAGCAGGAAACCTGCAAAAGGCAGGGCTGGAATCATCCAGAGCCATCTCAGCATATCAACCTCGCATGGTTCGAGCTTCATCCGTGTTCAGGGTTTTAAAGCGGTGATGCATCTGAAGCACCAGGGCCAATCCCACCGATACTTCCGCCGCAGCCATTGAAATGATGAATATGAACATGACCTGGCCGTCCGATTGCCCCCAGCGTGAGCCGGCAGCCACGAAAGCAAGACCGGCCGCATTGAGCATGATTTCAATGGAGAGAAGCATAAAAATGATGTTGCGCCGCGCGAGAACGCCGACCAACCCCAGCACGAACAGCACCGCTGCCAGTATCAGCACGTCGGTGAGAGGCGTCGTCATAACGGCCCCTCCCCTCGTACCCGCCCGGCAAAGTCCCGCCTGCCCAGATGGTAGGCCCCTATCAGGCCGCTCAAAAGAAGCAGTGAAGCCAGCTCGACCCCCAGTAGATAAGGGCCGAATAACGCCAATCCGACCTCTTTGGGCCCAACCTCCCGCATGCCCACTGACTGCCCGCCACTGGCCATGGCGAAAACCAGTTCGGCCAGCAGCGCAGCAGAGAGCAGCAACGGTCCCATCCACACGCGGGCGGGCAGCCATTGGCGCTCCTCTCCACTGCTCTGAGGCCCGAGATTTAGCATCATGACCACAAACACAAACAGCACCATGATCGCGCCGGCATAAATGATAACCTCCAAGGCGGCGGCAAAATGCGCGCCCAGCAGCATGAAAATCAGCGCAATCGACAGCAGCGAAACGACCAGGTAAAGAAGGGCGTGGACCGGATTGCGCTGCATGATCACCATGAGCGTGGAAATTACCGCGATGCACGCGGCTATGTAGAACAGCACATTCATGTTCTTTTTCCGTCCCTCTCCAAAGCCTTAACCAGCCTTACCAGTCAAGCTCAGGGCAGAAGGCTGTGAACATCCACCGGAGGGTCTTCAGTTTCCGATTCTCCTTTGTCCTTGACTCCGGCGGCCACTCCAGCCACCCGGTAGAAGCTGTAGTCCGGATGCTTCCCCGGACCACTGATCAACAGGTCTTCCTTTTCGTAAACCATATTCTGCCGATCGTACTCGCAAAATTCGAAATCATTTGTCAGTTGGATGGCGTAGGTCGGGCAGGCGTCTTCACAGAACCCGCACAGAATGCAGCGCGAGAAGTTGATGCGAAAAAATGCCGGATACCGTCTGCCGTGCTCGTCCTGCGTGGCCTGAAGCGCAATGCAGTCCACCGGACAGGCCGCCGCGCACAAATAACAGGCAACGCAGCGCTCCTGGCCCTCAGGGTCTCGCGAGAGGACGATGCGCCCCCTGAAACGTGGAGGATGGACTATTTTTTTATCGGGATATTGTATGGTTTCCCGCCGCCGGAACATATGCAGCAAAACATCCCAAAGGGTTCTCAGAATGCTAAGCACTAACGCACTCCTCTACTTGCCAAGCGCCAGCAGAATTCCCGCCGTTACCAGCAGGTTCAGCAAAGAAAGCGGTAGAAGCACCTTCCATGCATAGGACATGAGCTGATCGTAGCGAGGTCGCGGCAGGGCTGCACGCACCAAAATAAAAAGACAGATGAATACAAAGGTTTTCCCCAGAAGCCAGACAATGGGAGGCAAAAAGGGACCCAGCCATCCGCCGAAAAAGAGGACGGCGATAATAAGCGAAATCAACGTGATGCCCAGGTATTCTCCAACGAAAAAGAAGCCGAACTTCAAGCCGGAGTACTCCGTATGATACCCCTCCACCAGTTCGCTTTCCCCCTCCGGAAGGTCGAAAGGAAGTCGGTGTGTTTCACCAAGGCCGGCGATAAAAAAAATTACCAGCCCGAGAAATTGTGGAATACAGAACCAAAGCCCTCGTTGAGCCTCGACGATGATGCGCAGATTGAACGAGCCTGCCATCATGACCACTCCCATAAGCGAAAGCCCCATAAAAACCTCATAGCTCAGCAACTGGGCCGTGGCCCGCAGACTCCCAAAAAGAGGGTATTTGCTCTGAGACGACCAGCCGCCTAAAACGATTCCGTAAACACCGAGCGAAGTCATCGCCAGGAAGAAGAGCAGGCCGATGTTGAGGTCCGATATACGAATGCCCGGAGCAAAGGGAATAACGGCAAAGGAAAACAGGGTGGCAATGACGACCATGGCAGGCGCCAAGGCAAACACCGGCCGGTCGGCAAAGGGCGGGATCCAGTCTTCTTTGAAAAAGATTTTGATCATGTCTGCCACTACCTGGAGAAGGCCGAAGGGTCCCACCCGGTTTGGACCGTACCGGTCCTGCCACAGACTGAGCAGGCGCCTTTCCACGTAGATCAGCGAGGCGGCCATAGTCATGGCTCCGGCCAGAACGCCAAATACGATCACCAGGGGAAGCACAATCTCACCCATCGCTTTTTCCCTTCGAAACCATTCCTGAAGCGGGCAGGTCGAGGACAGGCGCTCCCGGCACTCCAACCGGCAAGCCGGCGACTTTGCGAGGAAGAGAAGGCACTATCTTCACGAAGAGTTCTAATACGGAATCGCCCAGGGTTGCTCTTGCCGTATCGCCTTCAGCCATTCCGAGGGCTGAGGCATCTTCCGGGTGAAGGGCCACATAGGGTTTCGGGCATAGCTTGGCAACACCGGGCGACAGAACGCTCAATTCTTCGGAGCCAAAGATGTGGTGAAGGGGAACGAACAACCACTGCGTATCCTCTTTCTGCCGGCGTGCCGGGATGTCTTTGAACCAGGCCGCCTTTATCTGCGGGTCTTGCTCGATGAGACGTATGCCGGGATCGCCGCCGCGTAACTGCCCTGCGACCTCTTCCTGGAATTTGTTGAGAGACTGCACCGAATTCCAGCCCGGGGCCCAGAATCGGGGGATAAGCGCCGACGGGGGCTGACTGTGATCGCCCTCCATAGAGAAGGCCAGCGGCGTATCCGGATCATCGGGCTGTTTGGGCTCGTGCACATCGATCTGTGCCCGTGTCGCTGTTCGGCCGCTGTAGCGGTGGCTCTGCCTTGGGACCTTGCCGCCTGTGAGCCGAAAACCCGCGCCCGGAGCAACCGATGGAAGAGCGCCCAGAGCAGGCACTGCCGTGGCTGTCGCTGCCACCACGTCATCGAGGATATGCCACTTTTCGGCCTCGGGACGCCCCAGCGCCTTCATCATATCGCAGATCCAACGCCAGCTTTCCCGCACCTGGCCTTTGGGCAGAAATACCCGGTAGAAACGCTGCGCTCGCCCCTCATTGTTTACGAGGCTGCCCGAAGACTCCGCAAAGGCTGCGGCTGGCAAAACAATATCCGCACTCAAAGTTGTGGCGTGGACCAGGTGATCGATTGCGATCACATGCTTTATGGAGCTGAGAAAATCCGTCACCAAGCTTGATTGGGCTCGCCGGTAGAGATCGTTTTCCAGAATAATGAGCGTATCCGCGCTGTCGCGTTTCACCGCGCCGGCGGCGGCCTCGACGCCGCCCGCAGCCTCAAGCATTGCCAAGCCGAGGCTGTTGACCTCCGGAACTGTCAGGAACATCTCTGCCCTTCGCTCCCCTTCGCTCAGCGCACGGCAGACGTTGGCGGCTGCCTCGATAACGGCCCTGCTGCGGCAGCCCGCACCCGATACGACCAGCGGCCGGGCGGCCGCCTTCAAGGCCATGGCGATTTCATCGGCGAGCGCGTTTTCTTCTTCCGACAGGTCTGCTACCGCCGGGGCTGAAGGATCGAGCCTGGATGCCACTGCAAAACCAAGGCGGGCCAACTCGTCGGGAGGAGCATGTAAAGTTTTCGAGGCCACATCGTCCAGCCTGGTTCCGCAAGGTGTGGCGATGAAGAGCATCGCTTTTTCGAACTCCGCCAACTGCTGGATGGGGACAGCGTTCCAGTGGTGAATCTTTACCCGGTCCATAATGCGGGCTGCCTTCTGAGACACCATTTGGCGCAGGTTCAAGGCCAGCACGGGGGCCGTGTTGGTCACGTCCTCGCCCAGCACGAAGACTGCGTCGGCCTCCATTGTCTCACTCAGCGAAGGCGTGCGGACCGTTCCATCCCGCAATAAGGCCAGTTCCAGCCTGAGCAGATCGAAGTCCTTATCGGAAACTCCCGCGTAGAAATTGGCAGGTCCAACCATGGTCAACAGGGCGAAATTGGCTTCCAATGTGGCCCGTGGCGAACCGATACCGATCACCTTTCTACCACCTGCCATAAATGCAGTCGCATCCCTGAGCGCTTCGTCCACGGAGACCGCAGCCGGTTCTGTATCTCTCGAACCTCTGCCCAGAGGCTCTCGAATGCGCCGCGTGCTGTTTACGAATTCATACCCGTAGCGCCCGAGGTCACACAGAAAATAGCCGTTGATCCGATGGTTGTACCGATTGCGGATCCGCCGCAGCTCTTGGTAACGCGATCCCGGGATAGTGTTGCATCCCAGGCCGCAGTGTACACAAACAGAGGGCGCCGTCTGTAAATCCCACTTGCGGGTGTAATGTTTCTTAAAAGTCTTGTCGGTAAACACTCCCGTCGGGCAAATCTCAACAAGGTTGCCGCTGAATTCGCTTTCCAGCACCCCTTCCCTGCTGCGCCCGAAATAGACGTGGTGGTGGGAGGCAAAGACATTGAAATCCCGGCCGCCTGCATAATCCCGATAGTAGCGCACGCAACGGTAACACTGGATACAGCGGTTCATCTCATGGGCGACGAACGGCCCGAGGTCCTGGTTGCGGTGAGTTCGTTTCCGAAACCGGTATTCGCGGTAGTTATGCCCGGTCATTACGGTCATGTCCTGAAGGTGGCACTCCCCGCCCTCATCGCAAACCGGGCAATCATGGGGATGGTTGGTCATGAGCCACTCGATCACGCTCGCCCGAAATTCTACCGCCTCCGGGTCATTGATGGAGATCCGCGCGCCGTCATCCGCAGGCGTCATGCAGGCCATGACTATCTCGCCCCGCGTGTCTTTTTCGTTCCTGAACTGCTTGACTGCGCACTGACGACATGACCCGACGGACCCAAGCGCCGGATGCCAGCAAAAATAGGGCAGATCGAATCCAAGGGTGAGGCATGCCTGGAGAAGATTCTGTCCGTCTTTGACCTCGCAGGGCTTTCCGTCAATGTAGATCGTGGCCATTGGCTATCTCCACGGGCAGCGTTTTTCACGAATGTGGCGAAGAAAATCATCTTCAAAGAATTTGAGAGCGCTCTGAAGCGGTTCCATAGCCCCGGGGGCCAGGGCACAGAAGGTATGGCCAAGCCACAGAAGCCCCGTGTGGCGCCTCAGGATCTCCATATCCTTCAATTCTCCACCGCCGTTTTCGATAGCTTCAAGAATCCGTACCAGCCAGGGCAGTCCCTCACGGCATGGAGTGCACCAGCCACAGGACTCCCGGGCAAAGAAACGCATCAAATTGAGCACCATTCCAACCGGACAGGTTCGATCGTCTAAAATGATCATCGTCCCGGTGCCTAGCCGGCTTCCGGCCGCCTGCATCGAGTCGAAGTCCATCTTTACATCCAGTTGATCCGCCGGCATGAATTCGGTCGAGGCGCCTCCCGGAATCAGTGCGCGGAGTTTAAAGCCATCGCGCATGCCGCCCGCATGCTCTTCCAGGACTTCGCGGATCGTGGCGCCCATCGGTAACTCCCAGGTCCCGGGCTTCTTGACCCGGCCGCTCACACCGTAGATCTTGGTGCCGCCATCCACCGAGCGGCTCAATTGCCGAAACCAGTCGGCGCCATGCTCTATGATGTGTGAAACGTTGGCCATGGTTTCCACGTTATTGACAATAGTGGGTTTGCCCCAGAGACCTACCACCGGCGGGAAGGGCGGTTTGGCGCGGGGTGTAGCCCTGCGCCCTTCCAGGGCATTGAGCATGGCTGTTTCCTCCCCGCAGATGTAACGCCCGGCGCTGCTATGTAGATATAATTCCAGGCTGAAAGAGGCGCCAACTATGTTGCGGCCCAGATACCCGCGAGCGTAGGCCTCGGCGATGGCGCGTGAGCAGCGTTGTGCTGCCGTCGCATACTCCTGCCGCAGGAAAATGTAAGCTATGTCCGCCTGAATGGCATAAGCGCCGAGTATTATGCCCTCGATCAGTTGATGAGGGTTGCCTTCGAGCAGCACCCGGTCTTTGAAAGTGCCCGGCTCCATCTCGTCGGCGTTGATCACCAGGTACGTAGGGTGGACGGCCTGCTCGCCCTGCGGGACAAAAGTCCACTTGTGGCCTGTAGGAAATCCTGCGCCGCCCCGTCCACGCAGGTGCGAATCAAGAACCGCCTGAACGACATCGCCCGGGGCCATGTTTTGCAGGGCCTTGCGAAGGGCGCCGTATCCGCCTCCCTTTTCATAGGCCTCGATATCTGGGGGGCCTTCCCCCGGTTTGATATTCTCGGTGAGTGGACAGTCCATTATGACGGCTTTCTATTCATATCGTGCCAGCATCTCGTCTATCTTCTGCGTGTCCAGGTTTCCGTGCAGGTCGTCATCGATCATGAGAGCAGGGGCTAAATCGCAGGCCCCCAGGCAGACGTTTGGCAGCAGTGTGAAGCGGCCGTCGGCGGTCGTTTCGCCCAACCCGATTCCCAGCCGTTTTCGGAGGTGATCGAGGACCTGCTCGTGGCCCATGACCCAGCAGCTTACACTGGTACAGACCAGGATTATGTGCCGGCCCACGGGTTTTCGAAAAATTAGGTTATAAAATGTCGCAACGCTATCCAGTTCGTCGGTTGTCATCCCCATAAAATCGGCAAGATCTGAGAGGCTTTCGTCGGATACCCACCCGCGGCTGCGCTGAACCACTTTAAGGGCTTCCACACAGGCTGCCCGTTTTTGCTCGTAATGCGTCTGTTCCGTTTCGATCTCGGCCAATTCTTCCGGGGTAAGCATTTCTCATCCTGTTGCGTGAAATAAAACTTAGCGGTCCACATCCGCCATGACGTAATCGATACTACCCAGAATCGGCGCCATATCGGCAATCATGAACCCACGGCTGATCAATGGAATCATCTGCACGTGCGCAAATGAGGGGGTGCGAATCCTGGCGCGATAGGGATGAATGCCTCCGTCACTGATCAGGTAGTAGCCGTTGTTTCCCTTGGTGGCTTCGATGGCGACAAAAGCTTCTCCTGGAGGAATGACCGGTCCCCAGCTTACCCCCAGGAAATGGGTTATGAGCGTCTCGATATCATGCATTGTGCGCTCTTTGCGGGGAGGTATGGCCAAATGATGATCGGCCTTGTATGGGCCGGCCGGCATGTTTTTCAAACACTGCTCGATAATGCGCAGGCTCTGGCGCATCTCCTCGACCCGCACTAAAGTCCGAGCGTAGCAGTCCCCGCCCTGAGCAGTGGGGATATCAAACTCGAACTGATCGTAGCCTGAATAGGGGCGCTTTTTGCGAAAATCCCACTCGAACCCGCAAGCTCGCAGGCCTGCCCCGGTCACTCCCCACTCGACTGCCTCATCCAGGGTGTAGCTGCCGACCCCTTGCATACGGGCTTTAAATATCCGGTTGCCCATGACCATCCCGTCGTATTCTTTCAGGCGTCGGGGCATGTAGCGCAAGAAGTCCTGAATGAGAACCTCCCAGCCCTCGGGAAGGTCCTGGGCCACGCCGCCTATGCGAAACCACATGGGGTGCATGCGGCCTCCCATAACGGCCTCCACGATATTAAATATTCGCTCGCGGTCGTTAAATGTGAAGAAGACCGGTGAGAGCATACCCACATCTTGCGCGATTGTTCCGTAGAAGACCAGGTGGCTGGCAAGGCGGAAAAATTCCACCATCATGACACGAATGACCTTGACCCTGTCGGGCGCCTCGATTCCGGCCAGCTTTTCCACAGCCAGCACGTAGGGCAGGTTGTTCATCACGCCGCCCAGGTAATCGATTCGATCGGTGTAGGGAATGAAAGTATGCCAGGTCTGGCGCTCCGCCATCTTTTCCGCGCCTCGATGATGAAAGCCGATTTCAGGTATAGCGTCGATGATCTCCTCACCGTCCAGTTGGAGCAAAATGCGAAAGGCCCCGTGTGCGGAGGGATGCTGAGGACCCATATTGAGAAACATGAATTCCGTATCCTCTCCATGGCTGACCAGCCCCCATTCTTCAGGGCGAAATCTGAGCGCTTCCTCTTCCTCTTCCCGGCGGTGGGGCGGCAGGCTGAACGGTTCCATTTCCGTCGCCCGTCCAGGGTATTCCTTGCGCAGAGGATGACCATGCCATCCGGGGGGCAGCAGAATCCGCCTGAGCCCCGGATGCCCTTCGAATCCGATGCCGAATAAGTCCCAGACCTCGCGCTCATACCAGTTGGATGAAGGCCATAGATCTGTGATGCTCGCCAGCGAGGGGTACTCTCCTTCAAGGGGCACCTTGATCCGAATGTCTGTATTTCTTTCGAAAGAAAGCAGATGGTAGATTACCGTGAAGTCGCTCGGGGGCTGATCTTTACGGTGCGACCGGAGACGCTCGTCAATGGCCGTGAGATCGTAGAGCATTTTGTATGGACCGGCAGTTTCAGTCTTGAGATACCGCAATACCTCGCGCACTCCATCGCTTTTAACCCATACGGTAGGGACGTTGTCACGTGTGGGCTGGTCCGCAAGGACGACTGAGCCGAAATGCTCTTTCAGATCCGAAATGATGCCGGGAGGATTATCCATTATCGCTTCACCGGTTCAGGCCAAACTGTGTCAGGACTCGGAAGAACCGTCATTTTACGCCGTTCTTCGCGCTTTATGTCTCGCATGGAGGGAGGTGGCGCCTTGACGACGCATTGGGGTCCAGCCACCCAACTCAGCGGCCTCCTTTCCCCGGCAATCGCCTTCTGAAGCATGTTCAATCCTTCCATGAAGGCGCCGGGGCTCGGCGGGCAGCCGGGAATGTAAACGTCTACCGGCAAAATCTTGTCAACACCCTGCACAACGCTGTATATGTCGTACATACCGCCCGAGTTGGCGCAAGATCCCATGGATATGACCCAGCGCGGTTCCATCATCTGCTCGTAGAGCCTCACAATCGTCGGCGCGCACTTTATAAAAGGGGTCCCTGCAACGACCATGAGGTCCGACTCGCGAGGCGTTCCCCGAATGACCTCGGCCCCAAAGCGCGCGATGTCGTAACGGCTTGTGAGGCTGGTGGCCATTTCGACATAGCAGCAGGACAGGCCGAAATTAAACGGCCAGATAGAGTTCTTGCGCCCCCAGGCCACCAAGTCTTCCAGTTTGCTCAAAAGCACGTGACGGCTCATAGCCTGCTCCAGGGAGCAGCTTTCAGACTCGCGTGAAGACGAACCCTCTCCAGGTGAAGACGAACCCTCCGGGCGGCTCAACCACCAGCGCATAGCTCGACCGCCTCCTTTCCTTGCCTAAGTAATATGCTTGACGGGATGCCCCTTGATATAGCCTTCCAACTGCTCAATCACTGATTCCTTGTGGTCGATGATGCCCTTGACGATATCTCCAATCGAAATAATGCCCAACACCCGGTCGTTTTCGACTACCGGCAAATGCCGCAGGCGCTTTTCGGTGATCAACTCCATACACTCATCGAGATCCACGGCCGGCGTGACTGTGAGCACATCGGTGGTCATGATCTCGTTGACCTTCGTTTCCCTTGACAACTTTTCCTTCAGGACAATCTTGCGGGCATAATCGCGCTCCGAGATCAATCCTGCCAATCGATCTCCGTCCAGGACCAGGAGCGCGCCGACGTTTTTTTCCGCCATGAGTTTTAGTGCGTCGTAGACGGTATCATCCGGGGATATCGAATAGACAGCCGTGCCCTTCTCTCTCAAAATATCGCGTACGTTCTTCACAATCGCCCCCCGTCCACAGGAGTCTGACCGTTTAGTTTCCGGCCTCCCGGCGTTGTCTGGGCGTCCTCCAATCGAGCGCTCCCAAACGCCAGAGGTAAAACAGTGCTGCGGCAAGAATGCCGACGAAAACCACGATCTCTGCGTAGCCTGTCCAGCCCAACTCTCGAAATGCGACTGCATAGGCATAGATAAAAGCAGCTTCCAGATCGAAGATAACGAAAAACATGGCCATGAGATAAAAGCCGGCATGAAAGCGCAAACGTGCGGAACCGGTGGACACTACACCGCATTCATACGGTTCGTCCGTGGTCATTTCCTTGTGCCGCTCCCCCAGGAGTGCGGAGAGAATCAGCATAAAGGCGACCAGGACTACTACTGCAGCGATGTAAACACCCAACGGCCATAGGACCGGGGAAGAATCTGTAAGAGTACTCAAGGAGCGTCCCCTATTTCTTTCGATGAAAAAGAGAACGAAAATGACTGAGGGGCCATGTACGGTCTAAAAGAATTACCCTTCAGTTTCGGCCAGATGCTGTACTGACGTTACTGTCGGCAATTGTAAGAAGCGGGAGCATGCTTTGCAAGTGGGCACATATGGTCGTGTGCTGATCGTCTCTACATTCATTCCTATTTTCTCTGCAATTGACCTGAATCTCTACACTGTTGACGATCTCCACACATCTTCTTACCCTGAAAAACAAGAAGAATAGAGATCTCACTTCATTTCGGTGGCAACCGACCCCGGCGAAGGATGCTGAAGAGGTGTTGCATGATGGATTTTTCCTATGTGTTTTTATTTTCAGGAAAAATTTGGTCGCAGGTCCGGGAATATTTCCTCGACCACGTTTTCACTTTGGCCATTGCAGCCCAATTCATAGTCGGCGGTTTTGCTTACCTGCTGGCTCATAAGGCTGCCAATGCCCTCCGCTCGTGGGTCGGACGCCTGATGCCAGCCTCGAGTTTGTACATTTCCTCCTCGGTCTGGAGGGAGAACACCCATTGCGGGTCCGTTTTTTTCAGATGGCAGGCGATTACCCGGATCAGGCCGCGGAATACCTGGAGCATGCAGCCCGGCAATTTCAGCGGGACCCGGGCCGGGCCGCCCGCCTCGAGTCATTACGCTGGAAGCCTGATGTATCCGGCCGCTGGGACCACACGTTCCACGAGATCGGCCCGCTTCCGGACTACGCCTTCGATCCGGTGCCGCCTGTAGTGATAGCGCACTGCCTCGACCAGGTCGCTCGGGCGACCGAGCGGATCTCAGCCGTCGCCAGGGAGATCAACGTACGGCACGCCCACTCCCGAGCGTTGCCGATACATCTCGACATGAGTACGTAAGGGACTTTTCAGTTGATAATTCGGCATATTGACTTGGGCGACCGACCCTGAAACCCGTTAGACCTCTGTATCACTTATGCTTCAGGATTGTGAGATCAGGATCCTTTACTATGACGTGATATTCATCCAATGTATCGCCATTCTGAAGGAAGAGGACAGAAACATGAAAACACAAAAAACGCTTCTGGTAATCATTGCGGTGTTAACGTTGGTGGCTGGCGTGTCGGCTAAAAGCTTCGCCCAACCTGCAGAGTACACCTGCACTGTCCAATCCGCGGGCCCGACGACCTCTTCTACGACCTACCAGGCGGCCATCACATTGACGTGGGTTTCCGGCAGCCCCGTTCCGGCAAAGAAAACCGTTCTTTTCTATGCCCCGGTAGGTTACGAGAATCAATTCCTGGCCGTTGCCCTGACAGCCATGGCAAACGGCACGGAGGTGAAAGCCAAGGTTGACTTCACTGCTTCCGGCTCCACTGTCAATGAGCTTTTTCTGTTGCAATGATATCGCGCGGCAATTGAGATTTAAGCGTGAGCATCTTTATCTGTCCGCTCTGAACTTTTCACTCTCTACTCACTGCTCACCGTGGCAGTTCAAGCAGTTGGGAGGGCGTTCGCCCCACAGTCCGGCCAGCAGGTTATCCGCGGCCATATTGGCCATTCTTGTGCGGGTATGGACGGTGGCGCTTCCGACGTGCGGCAGAAGGACTACGTTGTAGAGTTCAGCCAGCTCAGGGCCGAGCAAGGGTTCGTTTTCATATGCGTCCGGGCCGGCTGCCCGGATACGTCCCTGTTTCAGGGCCTCAACTAATGAGCTTTCATCAACTATAGGGTCTCTGGCGGTGTTTATCAGGCAGGCCGAGCTTTTCATCATCCGGAGTTCCCTCTCTCCGATCAGGTGGTGAGTTTGTGGTAGATGAGGTACGTGCAGCGGCGCAAAGTCCGAGTCTTTCAGCAGTTGATCAAGAGGGGCAAAGGTAACACCCAGTCTGTCTTCTTCATATTTTTCGAGTCGTGGGCTGCTGAAATAGATCACCTTCATGTCGAATCCAGCCGCCCGCCCGGCAACAGCTTTTTTAATGGCATCGCGACCGATGGGATCAGGAAACGGCGCAACTAGAATGTCAGCGCCAGCCGCACGTGCCGCCTTGATCGCCACATCCATGTTGGTGACAAGGTAACCCGTGCGCTCAGCGCCAAATGGATACGGGATTGGCGTCTTGAAGCCGAAGAGAGAGACAGTGCCAACCGGCGTTTGCAGCGCTTGCCAGGTCGTGCTGCTCTGAGTCGGCGTTACCGTGGTGACAACCTGTTTGGTGCTTTGGCCGCCGAAGGTTGCAAGGAAGCTGGTTACAAAGACATCAATATCGCCCGGTGCGACATAAACATGCGTCGTGTCATATTGCGGGGCGACGGCAACACCCGTAACGGCCGTCTTGGCTTGCGCGGACGCCGATAAAAGCATAGGCGATGTTGCAAGAATCACCGCAGCTAAGGCAGCAGTGCCGATAAAGCTGTTGAAGTTGCATATGGGTCGGAAAAGCATGGTCGCTTCTCGGGTTAGAGTTGGTCGCTCAATGTGTCACAACGGTCTAGGCGGCCTTCGCCACGTAGGGCTCAACCATTTTTCTCGGATCGACAACTCGATCGAATTCGGCCTCTGTGACAAAGCCTAATTTCAACGCGGCCGCCTTGAGAGTGAGGTCGTTGTCCATGGCGTAATGGGCGATTTTTGACGCCTTATCGTAGCCAATAACAGGCGAAAGCGCTGTAACCAACATGAGCGAGCGCTCGACGTATTCGTTGATCTTCTTCAAATTGGGCTTCGTGCCCTCGACCAGGAACTTTCGGAAGTTTGCGCAGCCATCAGTCATAATCGTGATCGAATGGGCGATGTTGAAGATCATCAGCGGCTTGTAGACATTCATCTCCAGATAACCGCCGGCGCCGCCGAAGCCTACCGCAACGTCGTTCGCCATCACCTGTACGGCGATCATCGTTAACGCCTCGGCTTGGGTGGGATTCACCTTGCCAGGCATGATCGAGGACCCCGGTTCGTTCTCCGGAATCACCAGTTCGGCGAAACCGGCTCGCGGGCCGCAGGACATTAGCCGGATGTCGTTGGCGATCTTGTAGAGTGATACGGCCAGCGTCCGGAGTGTGCCGGACATCTGCACGAGCGCATCGTGCGCGCCTTGCACCGTGAACTTGTTGGGTGCGCTCACGAAGGGCAACCCCGTGAGTCTTGCAATCTCGGCCGCGGAAGCCTCTGCAAAGCCGGGCGCCGAGTTCATGCCGGTGCCCACCGCCGTGCCGCCCAGCGCCAGACGGTAGACCCCATCCAGCGCGGCGTCAATCCGCTCGATGTCGTCCGCGAGCATCCCTGCATAGCCGGACCATTCCTCGCCGAGCGTCAGCGGCGTTGCATCCTGCATGTGGGTCCGACCGATCTTGATAATATCTTTCCACTCCCTGGCCTTCGTCGAGATCGCATCATGCAGAGCCTGCACTGCCGGGATCAGCCGTTCCTTCACGTTGACCGCCGCAGCGATGAACATGGCGGAGGGAAATGAGTCGTTGGACGACTGCGCCATATTGACGTGATCGTTCGGGTGAACCGGTGTCTTGCTTCCAAGCGGTGTGCCTGTGAGCTGGCAGCAGCGGTTGGAGATCACCTCATTCACGTTCATGTTGAACTGAGTGCCGCTGCCCGTCATCCACACATGAAGTGGAAACATGTCGAGATGCCCGCCGGCGAGGATTTCGTCGCAGACTTGAACGATCAACTTGTGACGCTGGTCGTCGAGTCGCTTGTCTGCATGGTTTGCATTGGCGGCGGCTTTCTTCAAAATGGCGTAGGCGGTGATCATTTCGCGGGGGATCAAATCGCTGCCGATGCTAAAGTGCTCAAGCGATCGCTGAGTTTGAGCACCCCACAGTTTGTCGGCAGGCACTTCAACCACACCGAGGCTGTCGCTCTCATGTCTCATGTTTTCCATTTGATCTCTTGCCTCCTCAAAAGCTACGGGTAGATTCCCCGAAGCCTGTTTAAGCTTGAAAGTGAACCTTAACCGGTTCTCTCAGATGAGCTTCTTGTATTCCGGCTTGTATACTTTGCGGCGGATCAACTCCTCCACATCGGGCGGACGATTAACTCGCGCCAATCCACTGTCAAATACAAGCTTGGCGACCCGGGCCGCCGTCTTGATCTCGGTTTCGAGAATATTCGACTGCAACGGGTATATCAGCCCCTGCTTCAGCAGTGCATCGGGTACTTGATCTGCGACTGCCGCTGCGGCCTCGATGAACATCTCGTCGGTAACACGCTTGGCCTGCGTAGCATAAATGGCCATGCCGACTGCCGGGAAAATGTAGAAGTTGTTTGCCTGCCCCGGCAGGAAGGTCTTGCCATCGAGATGGACGGGCGGGAACTGAACCCCGGCAGCATAGATCGCCCTTCCCTTCGACCACGTGTACGCATGCTCGGGCGTGCACTCCGCACGCTCGGTCGGATTGGACAACGCAAGGATCACAGGACGCTTGTTGATGAGCGTCATTGCCTCGACAACGCGTTTCGTGAAGGCCCCGCCGACCGTGCTGACACCGATTATCGTTGTAGGCTTGATGCTTTGAATCGCATCGACGAAGTCCCTGGTCGGCACGTGCTCATGTGCATAAGGCATCTGAAAGTCGACGAGATCAGTGCGGGTTGTTTCAAGCAGACCGTTGATGTCGAACATGTACACCCGTGATCGCGCGTCATCGATCGTCATACCTTGGGCTACAAGGGCGGAACAGAGCAGGTTGGCCAGACCGATGGCGGCCGAACCGGCGCCCAGGAACAGATACTTCTCGTCCTTCAGTTGTGTGCCCTTGAGCCTTGCCGCGTTGATCATGCCGGCAAGTGTTATGCCGGCCGTACCCTGCACATCGTCATTGTAGACACTGTACTTGTTACGGTAGCGTTCAAGCAGGTGGACGGCATCGACGCCTGTCCAGTCCTCGAAGTGAATGCAGCACTTTGGAAACACCCCCTGCACCGCCTCGACAAACTCGTCAACGAAGGAATAGAGATCCTCGGTCGAGGGACGAGACCGGCGCAGACCCAAATAGAGCGGATCGTTCAGATACTGCTCGTTATTGGTCCCTGCGTCCAGATACATGGGCAATAGTCCTTCGGGCGGTACTCCCGCTGCAGCAGTGTAGAGTTGAAGCTTGCCGATGGGAATTCCCATGCCGTTGGCGCCGAGATCACCCAAGCCAAGAATGCGTCCGCCGTCCGTTACGCAGATGAATCTCACATCCTTGACAGGCCAGTTGCGCAGCACTTCCTTCACATGTCCCCGTCGAGTGATAGACAAATACATTCCCCTGGGACCTCGAAAGATGTGCCCGAACTTGAGACAGGCTTCCGCAATCGTTGGGTCATAGACGATAGGAAGAAATCGCGCCGGATCGGACATGATCGTACGATAGAAAAGGGTTTCGTTGTGATCCAGCAGATTGACGAGGTAGATGTAGCGTTCGAGATCGGTGTTTTTGTAGCCGAGTTGCTGCATGACCCGGCGGAGCTGAAGGTCCTCCGACTCGGTCACATCCGGAACCAGCCCGACTAGCCCCAGCGCCTGACGCTCAGCGTCGGTGAAGCTGGTGGACTTATTAAGCGCGGGATCGTGCAAGAGATCGATCCCGCGTTTGTTGACCTCGGTACCGAAATCTGACATTGATTTTTTCTGTGCTGCCTTAGTGTTGGACATGAGTCCTTCTCCTTTCTGAATCCGTGGCTGAATAACGTTTGACCATCTTCGCTGAATCGACGACGCGGTCGAACTTGTCTGCCGTCACGAAGCCCGGCTTCAATGCGGCATCCTTTAGCGTGAGGTCGTTAGCCATCGCGTAGTGCGCGATCTTCGACACCTTGTCATAACCAACCGGCGCAAGCGCTGAGTTTGAGCACCCAAAGCTTGTCGACGGGAACATAAACTTCGCCTGAGGCTATCAGTTTCTTTTCCAGTGCCGCCATTATGGTTTCCTCCAAATGTGCTCACATCTGCCGGAAGCTGCACTTTGACGAAGTCCGCGAGAAGCAATGCGTAGATCGGTGATAGCAGAAGATTAGACGTTTTTCGTTGCAGCCCTTCTCTCAAATACGCTGCGTGAATTCGGAAGTGCTTTTGAATCGAAAAGATTGCAGCTCATACAAAAACCCTAACTACCGAAAAATACCTGATCAAGTGGTTTCTTCAGACGCAACTGACGAATTTTGGAGGGCCGTAGGCATGATTGTCCGAGTTATTCGAATGGCCACAAGGCAATTCAAGTTTTCAGGGGGATGGAAGGTATGAAACCCGGATGAAGGTATCGTTGGTCCGAGACCTGAAGATTATGGATGCGCTTGAAAACAGTGCTCCTGATATGGAGTTTGGTCTCGTTGGACCAGCGGCTGTGGCGTCGCCTACAGTTGCACATTCGGGCAGTCCGGACTCGGTTGACTTCTTATCGATAGTGACTAGTTTCCCCCCATTCGAAATCCTTTCGGACGTTCAGACGGCAAGAGCAGGCCGGCTTTACCGGATTAACCTCGCGATCTGAGAAATCGATGTGTCACATTGGTGAAGTAGAAGCTCGCTTTGGTATGATGCTCTCAGGTCCTCATAAAGATTTGAAGGCCTATTTCATTCTGTCCAACCCTCATTTGCTACTGTGCGATCAGCCGAGGCGGCAGGTCTCCTTAGGCTGAGGGTCGAAGCGCCGCACAAGGCGGATCCCATGATTGCACAAGCTATCAAGCATGACAGACCAGCTCTGGTCGAAGTCATTATCATCCGACAGGAGTTCTCCATGCCGCCGGCAATTACGCTCGAGCAGGCCAAAGGTTTCAGCCTCTTCAATGCTAAGGGCGGTTCTCACCGGTCACGGCGGCGAACTCATTGATTTGGCCAGGACCAACCTTCTGCGTTGACTAAGCTAAACCGGATAGGGAAGCGATGGATGCAACGACGACTATGGCGAAGAAAACCGTTGCAAATTTGTAATGAAATAGCGGAGCTGCGAAGATTCTCAATGCATCGAAAAAGATAACGCGATCCGGCGTGCGGATCGGCGCCCGTTTAGAGGGGAGAGGTCAGGTCTTATGGACAGCCTGTTCGATCACGTTACCTTGTCGCGGATACAGTTTGCGGTAACGGCCCATTTTCATATCCTGTGGCCGGTTTTGACGGTGGGCCTGAGCCTTTTTCTCCTGCTGATGGAGGCTCTTTACCTCAAGACCGGCGACAAGCGCTATTACGACCAATGCCGCTTCTGGACCAGGATCTTCGTGCTGAACTTCAGCGTTGGCGTCGTTACCGGAATACCCATGGAGTTCCAGTTCGGAACCAACTGGAGTCTCTTTTCAGTCGCCGGCGGAGACTTTTTCGGCCACATGCTGGGTTTTGAAGCCGCCATGGCATTCATGCTCGAAGCGACCTTCCTTGGCATCATGATATTCGGCTGGAAGCGGGTTTCCCCGCGCCTCCATCTTTTCGCGACCTCTATGGTGGCCTTGGGGGGCTCGCTTTCCGTGTTCTGGATAATGGTTGCCAACTCCTGGATGCACACCCCCACAGGCGGCCTCTTTCAGAACGGACGTTTCGTCATTGCCAGCCAACTGCGTGCGATCTTCAACCCGAACATGCCCTTTGGCGTCTCTCACATGTGGGTGGCGTGCATCGAAGTCTCTCTCTTCGTAGTGGGCGGCCTCAGCGCCTGGTACATCCTCAAGGGGCGACACACCACTTTTTTCCTTAGATCGTTCAAGATCGCCGTCATCGCAACGGTTCTCGCTACTCCTATCCAGATCTGGCTCGGGGATGCGTCCGGAATCGCCGTGTTCGATTATCAGCCGGCCAAGCTCGCGGCGATTGAAGCACACTGGGAGACCAACCCTCCCGGGCGGGGGGCGCCGGAATTACTCCTTGCCTGGCCCAATCAGGAGGAACAGAAAAACGACTGGGCTATTTCCATTCCCGACGGGTTGAGCCTGCTTGTAACCCGCTCTTTTACCGGGACCGTCAAGGGTTTGAAGGAATTCCCCCGCCGCGATCAGCCGCCTGTATTCCCGATTTTTTACTCCTTTCGCATCATGGCGGGCATCGGTGCTCTGCTTTTCTTCCTCATGGTTTGGACACTGTGGGTCTGGAGACAGGGTGACCTCACCGAAGAGCGCATCGCCGGCCGAAAATTGCTGCTTT
>Ga0326728_10006718_pt1 | contig 30625 bp, 24 predicted proteins | sample MB3enrmetagenome_FD_207602 | JGI IMG/M metagenome (GOLD analysis project Ga0326728, IMG submission 207602) | Lab enriched peat soil microbial communities from McLean, Ithaca, NY, United States - MB31MN | ecosystem: Environmental > Terrestrial > Soil > Wetlands > Peat | place: USA: New York...
CTCCGCGATCCAATGCCCATAACACGCGATCCCGCAAATCTTGTGAATAGGATTGCATCCTTGCCTCTCCTCTATCGGCAGAGGCATTATCGCACATAATGTATACACTTAAATCAAAAATGCTCTAATGATTAGAGGGGGAGGTGTGTAATGAGGGGCAACGGGAAGGGTGACGCAGAGAAGGCACGATATTGGCAGAGAACGATCAGCGAAGCGGCGCGGAGCGGGAAGCTGTCAAACTGGGCGCGCCCCAGGAACTCCTCCCAGATGGTCTTCCAGAAGCGTTCGACCTTGCCTAGGGTCATGGGATGATGGGGCTGGCTCTTAATGTGGTGAACCCGATCCTTGCGTAGCTCCGCTTCGAAACGGGTGGTCCCACGCCAGCTCGAGAACTGGCGACCTTGGTCAGAGAGCATCTCTTTGGGCACGCCGTACTCCGCTACATCATGCCATATGCGGGCTCCATCCAAACCGGAAGAGTTACAGCAGAACTGGCGCCCTGAGTCGGGTTCCGGCGGCCACGTGCTCGGGCGAACTAGTTAGTTCTCAGGAAAGCGTGCCGCCAGCACCTTGACGTCGAGCTCGCGCAGCAACACCAGAAAAGCCCCTGCGCTCACCAGCAGCGCCCCACCAGCGAAGGCGATCGACAGTTCAAAGCTCTTCGTCCTTCCCACCAGGAACCCAGTCAGCATGGGAGCGCAGATGCCGCCCAGGCTGGCGATCATGTTCTGGTAGCCGATCACTCTTCCCACGACGGGGCCTGGCGAAATTGCTTCCGTCAGAGCCCAGTAGTTGCTGCTGGCTAGGCCAATGCCCAGCAGAGAAAAGATCAGGGTGAACAGTACGGCGAGAGAGGACTGGAGCACCAACAGAAGCAGAATGGCGCTGCCCAGCACGAATCCTGTGACGACAAACATCTTGCGCACGGACATGGGGTGGCCCACACGGGTGATCAACCGGTCGGCCGCGCGAGCGGAAGAGAAGGAAACTAGCACGGTTCCCAGATAAGGCACGGCGGTATAAGCCCCCATTCGCAAAAAGGAATAGCCGCGCGCCATCACAAGGTAGGAAGGGAGCCAAGTTAGGCAGAAATAAGAGTAGTACGAATACAAGAATGCAGCGATCGTAATGCCCCAGAAGGTGGGCCGGGTGAGCAGCATTCTCCAGGGGGGAAAAGCACAGGTGGAAGAACTTGCTCGAATGGCGGGACGGGAGGGCGCCGCCGGCGCCAGCATGAGCCACGGCAGCAACCAGACCAGAGATCCTAGTCCGGTAAGAACAAACAACGCACGCCAACCTAGGTGGACGACCACGCAAGCCCCCAGCAAAGCGCTCACGGCCGATCCCAACGTCATTCCGGACACGTAGATGGCGGTCGGCAGTCCCTGCTGATCCTCCGCGAAATTCTGCCGGATGTAGGCCAGACTGGCCGACGGCGCTACGGACTCGCCAACCCCGAGCAGCGCCTGCAATCCCAGGATCTGCTGGAAAGACCTGGCCAAGCTGGTCACGGCCGAAGCCGCTGACCAGAGCAAAAATGCGCCCGCGTAAGTCCACTTCAAACCGAATCGGTCCACCAGATACCCGGCTGGAACTTGCAGGAAGGCGTAGGTCCAGAAGAAGGCAGACAGCAGTGTGCCCATCACGGCTGGCGAGATGCCGGACTCCCGCATCACCGGCAGGGCCACGATGCTCAGGTTGCCGCGATCGACGTAGTTCACCAGCATCGCCGCGAACAGCAGCGCAACCACGAGCCAGCGCCGCCGACCAGGCGTGTGAGTGGCAACAACTGGGTGGACAGCCGCGGGTCCCGCACGCTTGAAAACACTCATGCCTCTCTGCATCCCCAATCGTTACATTCGCCGGAGTCTGGCGGGGCCGCCAAGCGGCCGGCGTGTATACTATCCCGCACTTCCTTTTTGAGCAACATATTGATAACTCTCGGAGGCTTCTGAGCACCAGTGGCGACACTGGCGGACATCCCCAGGTTCCTGGACGAGCCGAGTTTCCGAAGAACGGCGGCTTCGACAGTCGACAATGCCCAAGTCCGCAGCTTTTGGCTGCGGGAGTCTGAAAGCTACCCCGCTCGCTTTCGCGCCGAAGTAGTCGCCCCGGTTCAGAACAAGGTGGGCGCCTTCCTCGCCAACCCCATTTTGCAGAACATCCTCACGCAGCCGAAGAGCGCCCTTGATCTAAGGCACATCATGGACGAGCGCCAAATCCTGCTCGTGAACCTAGCGAAAAGGAAAATGGGGGAGGACGTTGCGGCGCTTCTTGGCGCCTTGTTAGCTTCCTGCAACGGATTGGCAGGCCTCGGCCGGGCGGATGTAGTGTTCCAATGCCAGCGCCGAAACGCGATGCCGGCTGGCTCGCGGCAGACAACGCCACATTGCAGGGCCCACCATAACCACATTCGTTGATTATAGCGACATGTTGCTGTTTCCCTCGTCAGGTTGTCATGCCTGCCCATAACCCATCGCCACGAGCTTGTCCACGCTCGCGAGGATATCTTTTTCCGCGTGCGGCGCGATGATCTCGAGCATGGGCAGGCGCATATAGCCGATCTCCTTAAGGACCGGTGGTACCTCGGGGAACGGGACGTTGCCGGCGCCGACCGGATCGTGGCGATAGACCTGCTGGTTGGTATCGGAGAGATGCACGAGCTTGAGCCGCTTGCGGCAGCGGCGCAACGCGTCTCCAAGATTCTCCTTGATGAAGTAGCCGTTGGCCACGTCGTAGACGAGGCCTATATCGTCGTTGCCGTAGCGGTCGAGCGCCTGCATCAAGCCCTCGATGTCCGGAATGAAGGCAAACGGCATATTCTCGACCCAGAGTGCCGTGCCGACCCTCTTGGCGAGCGGGCCGAGCTCGTCGAGCGCGGCGAAGAAATATCCGCTGAGGCGCTCGCGCGGGGCGGGCAACAGCGGATTGGCCTTGCCCACCCCCACGACGACACCGGGCACCTCGAGATCACCAGCAAGCTCGACAATCTGGCGCAACAGATCGAGCGTGTAGCGCCGCATCTCAGCGGAGGCGCCGGCGACGTTCATGTCGATATTCGGCATGTTGAGTGTCACGACGCGGAAATCTCGGCTGGCGATCAGGCGACGCAGCGCCGCACGTTGCGCACCATTGGTCTCTGGTGGCCAGAGATGGCCCGGATACATCATCAGTTCGAACTCGGCAAAGCCGAAATCGGCGAGACGCGCCAAGCAGTTCTCGACGGAATACGCGATCGTGTAGGAATAGGTGTTGAAGCCAAAGGACGACGCGTTGCGACTCATGCAATTTCCCTCCTCTTTCCTTCGGAAGTGGCGACCAGCTTGCGCCAGTTGACCTTTGCCTCAAAACCAAGTCGGTCGCGGGCTCGCCCCCCATCGAGAATCCCGGCGGTCGGGCACTGCTCGAAATAGGCAGCGTTGCGAACGGGCGGCAAACTGCCGTAGCGCTCGCGCAGGAAATCGAGCGTCGGGCGCGTGTTCAGACCGTCGCTCGCTGTGATGAAATATGCCCCGTAGCGGCCGTCGGCCGCGTCGAGCGCGCAACGGAAGGCCTCCGCCACATCCTCGGCCGCGACATAGGACCAGATATGGTAATTCTGCACGTCGGCGCCACGCGCCTCGAGTTCCGGATATTCCGGGGGGAACACGATGTGGGTCGGGCGAATCGCGATGACTTCCACCTTACCGCGATTGGCGTAAGAGCGGCAGATCGATTCCGTGCATTCCTTGCTGAGCGAATAGAAATCGATAGGCCGTACTGGATGGTCTTCGTCGACCGGCAGGTATTGCGGACCCCATCCGGGCGGGTTGTACTGTAGGCCCAGCGTGGCGTCGCTCGAGGCGACGACAACCCTCCTAACGCCGCAATCCTCTGCGGCCTGCAGCACGGCCCAGGTGCCCTGGACGTTGATGCGGAACGTGACATCGGGCGGAGCCGTACGCGGGTTGGGAATGGCTGCAAGATGCACCACCGCCTCTTGGCCCGCGAAAGTCCGCTTCAGTCCTTCATAGTCGGTAACGTCGGCCTTGACGGAGCGAATCCCGGGGGCATTCACCGGCACCCGGTCGAGGACCGTGAGATCACAACGCTGATGCAAATCTTCGGTGACGTAGCGCCCGAGCCTGCCGGCGCCCCCCGTCACGACGATCTTATGATAACGCATGGTTCCTCCCAAACAACGAAGAATGGTTCTTGCCTTTGGCCGTCCCGACCCAATCGGCGCCCAAAAATCTGAGATTAGAGACTCCGGATGTAGTGCAACCAGCCGTCCCCGAAGTCATACTCGTACATAAAACGCCCGGGCGCGCGCCAGATCAAAGGGCTGATTCCGCTCATAACTACGCAGTGCTGGAAGATTCCAGGCTCTGCAGGTCAACTGGTCTCGGTCGGCACACATCACTATTCTGGACTGCACACCCTTCAACTTTTCGTTACCCTCCTTAAGTGAATGCGGCGAGATGCGATCAGACCGGATTCAGCAGGTGGCGCTGCCCGAACACAGGCTCTTTGTGCGGAAGGGGCGGAAGCGCCCAAGCGCCCGTCGCGGGGGGCCGGACATTGGCGTCGACATGCACATCGATCAGGTAAGGGCGATTGGACTTGATCGCGTTCTCCACGGCCCCGGCGAAATCCTCGGAGCGGGTGACAGTAACGGCGCAGACACCGGCGGAGTGGGCCATCGCCACGAAGTCGGGATTGTAGGGTTCGCGGTTCGGGCCGGCATAAAAGGCCGTGCCGATCTCGCGGCCATCGAACAGGCCATACTGGATGTCGCGAATGGCGCCCCAGGCGAAATTGTTCCACACCACCCAGACAACGGGTATGTCGTACTCCACCGCTGTGCAGAGGACATGCGCCACCATAGTGAAACCACCGTCGCCGCAGACGGACACGACCGTCCGGTCCGGCGCGGCGAGCTTGGCGCCGAGCGCGCTGCTTGGCCCGAATCCCATGCCGGAGAAACCCCAACTGTTGAGCATGGTCTGCGGGCGTCGCGCTTTCCAAAACTGCATGAACCAGTTGTGGTGAACGCCCGCATCAAATGTTATGACAGCATCATAAGGAAGGACCGCTTGCAGATCGGCGACGATTCGCTCGGGCCGGATAGGTGTCGTATGTAGGTGGAAACTGGGAGCGATGAAGGCTTCCCATTCCGACCTCCATTTACTGACCTGGGAGCGCCATTCCAGTAGTCGCGGCTTCCTAGGGATGGACCGCGCTTCGACTCCGGCCAGTATCTGCCGCAAAAAGGTGCGAGCGTCGGCGAGTATGGGTAAGGTCGGCGCATAGTTGCGGCCTATCTCTGCATGGTCGACATCGACATGGATCAGGTGCTGGGACGGGAAGTTCCACGAATAACCTGCCATCCAGGACGAGGATGAGCGATCGTCAAAGCGTGCACCGACCGCAATGACGAGATCGCAATAGCGGCCAGCCTGGTTTGCTGGATAGGCGCCGTTTCGGCCGATGAAGCCGAGCGAGAGTTCATCATGCATATCCAGGCACCCCATGCCGTTGGGCGAACTAATAACGGGGATGCCGAGACGATGAACGATCTCGCTCAGTTCCTTAGACGCTTCGGAAATGGTGACACCGTGACCGACAAAGAAAACTGGACGCTCAGCCGCAAGGATCATGTCGACCGCGCGAGTGATATCTTCGGCCGAGGCGGCACTGCGGCGCTCGTTAAGCAGCATCCGCGCGCCGGGCTCGAGCGTGACGTCGGCTTCTTCCTGAAAAAGGTTGAACGGCACATCGAGATTCACCGGACCTGGCCGGCCGGCTAGCATGGTTGCTGTTGCCTGCCGCAGCGCCAATGGCAGCATTTCGACGCGCGTCGGCTGGAAGCTGCGCTTTACCACCGGCCTAATTACATTGGGAAAGTCGGCTTGATTGTGACGGTTCAGTTCCTGGAACGGGCCGCGGTTGAATTGCGAGGTCGGCACGTTCGCCGTGATCGCGAGAAAGGCAGAGGAGTCTGTCAACGCGAGGGCGGTGCCCATAACAAGATTGGCGGATCCCGGACCGCACGACGTCAGCGTCGCGACCGGCTCGTGCTTCACGCGGAAGTATCCATCCGCCATGTGAGCGGCTACTTGCTCATGGCGGGGCGAGATCAGCGAGATCTCCGACTTCACCTTATAGAGAGCATCAAGCATTCCCACATTGCCGTGACCACAGATGCCAAAAACATAGGGGATCTTCTGCTTGATGAGAAACTCCGCGATGAGTTCACCGCCTTTGGGCATGGTATTTCTCCTCTTGAATTGAGGCCGATTCCGGCGGCTGCCGTTCAGAAGTTGAAAAGTATGAGCCGTTCTTCCGTCATGTCCCGCATGGCGTAACGCGGGCCTTCGCGTCCGATGCCGCTGTTCTTCACGCCTCCATAGGCGAGCTGGTCGGTGCGCCACGTGGTACTACCGTTGATGATGACCCCGCCGGTGCGGATCGAACGAGCGGCGCGGATGGCAAGCTCCACCGATTTGGTGAAGACACCGCATTGTAGACCGAACGGGCTGGCGCTAATGGTCTCGCAGACCGCATCGAAATCCTCGTACGGCATCACGCTAATCACCGGACCGAAAACCTCCTTGCAGACCACTTTCATGTCGGGCTTTACGTCCACGAGCACCGTCGGCGCATAGGCCGCGCCTAGGCGCGTGCCGCCGGTGAGGGCACGCGCTCCTGCGCTGACCGCTTCATTGACCCAGGACTCCACGCGCCGCGCAGCCGCCTCGTCGATCAGCGTGCCGACATCGGTCGAGGGATCGAGCGGATCGCCGGTCTTCATCCTCTTTACGGTGTCGACCAGACGTCTGACGAACTCCTCATAGATGTCCTGGTGGGCATAGACGGTCTGCACGGAAATGCAGCTCTGCCCCGCGAGGCGCATGCTGTTCCGCGCGCACAGAGGCGCGGCCTCATCGACGGCGGCGTCGCGGTGGACAATGGTCGGCCCCGTCCCGCCGAGTTCGAGGGCGACCCGGCGCAAGCCTGCTGCCGCCTTGATGTCCGCACCAGTCTCGGACGAGCCGGTGAATGTGATGAAGTCGACACGCGGATCGCGCACCAGAAGCGGCCCGACTTCATGGCCGTAGAGGACATTGAGTGCGCCGGCGGGCGCTCCGGCATCGACGAACAATCGTGCCAGCTCGTTGATGGTGCCCGGCGCCTTCGACGGGGCCTTGAGCACGACGGAGTTACCCGCCGCGATCGCCGGCCCCACCTTGTGGCAGGAGAGATTGAACGGCGCGTTGAAAGGTGTGATCGCGCCGACGACGCCGACGGGGAACCGCAGCATCATCGCGATCTTGCCCGCGCCCATGGCACTGCCGTCGAGCGGGATATGCTCGCCTTCGATGCGGATCGCTTCTTCGGCGGACAGGTTAATGGTGTCCTGTGAGCGCACGACCTCAGCCCGCGCATCTTTGATGGCCTTGCCGGTCTCCCGCGACATGACCTCGGCAATGAGTTTGGCGCGTTCCACAAGCAGGGCCGAGACCCGGCGCAACAGCGCGGCCCGCTCAAAGCCCGGCATGCGGGCAATGACCGCCTTCGCCTTCACCGCAGCATCAAGGGCCGCATCGAGGTGCGTGGCGGTTGAGTGCGGCTGATAGCTAACGGTGCAGCCGTCGAATGGCGAATGCACGACGGCGCGATCGCCGTCATGAACCCACTTTCCGCCGATCAGCATCGGCACCGAAGGAGGCTCGCTGGGAGCCTGCGCGACGGCCGATGCGGATGAATTGGTCATGGGATCCTCCTGGTCTATTACAACGAAATTGTTGGCGCGGCCACGGTATCTCGCGGATACGGATGAGACACGATGACCGCTAGTTCTGCTGTGTTACTAAAATGGATACTTACTATATCGCACACGAATCTTCATCTTGACTTACTGGCATTCAATCTCAAAAAAGGCAAGCCCTAGAGGTTCCAGCCGGCGCGTCGTGCCAAACCAACGCCCGCCTTTCCCAGGCACCGTCGCCAGTAGTTGGCCCTCCGAATCGTAATACTTTACTTGGTAAGATCCTGTCGTCGGCAACCACAGTTCCAGGTCACTCTCAACCCCCACCACCTGCGGCCGCGCCTGATCATTCAATATGATCACCAAAAGCTTGTTCCCGAGTTGGTAACCCCGAACAAAAGCAGAGGCCGGCTCGCTCAATACCGAATCACCGATAAAGGTGCCGTCCACAAAGTAGGGCAGGAACTTCTTCCGCAGTCCAGCCACCTGCTTCAACGCCGCAGCCAGCGCGGGCTCTTCACTGATCAGGGCGGTCCCGTTTGGCCGATCCAGCTTCCTTGGCATCACATTAAGATAGAGGTTGTCGGCAAAGCCTTTCTTCACCACTAGAGGAGAATCCTCGACGTCGCAGTTCAAACGCGGCGTACGCAATACGTTCGTAATGGGCGCCGCATCCTGGTAGTCAACCCAGTTCCAGGTGTAGTCGAGCACCGGGCTGTCAAACTCCAAGTGAGACAGAGACTCGCCCGAGAATGTCGATTCTGGATCCTTTGCGCGCGCCAGGTTTCGTATCCTCTCGATGGTGCTCACCAAGCCAGGCTTTTCCCCGTCGGCGGCCTTGGCGTCAGACTGATCCCAGGAAAAGGAAGGCAGGCCTTTCAACTCTTGGGGCAGGTTGTGTTTACGCGAGCGCTTGGCGTCAAACTGATCCCAGGAGAAGGAGACCAAGCCTCGGTTAATCCATTCGCTAAGAGTTGCCAGCACGTCTTGTTCCCACGTTTTGTTATTGGTGTCCACAAGGGTTCCGTCCCAGAACTTCGTGTAGTAGGGCCGAAACATAGGAATCAGCTCATAATGGTAGGTCCAGTCACTGGTGCCGAGCGTTGCTCCGTAGCGCTCGGCAAACCGATTGTGCAAAGTTACAATACTGATGAAAGGCGCAATGTTCACTCCCAGCTCGCGAGCGCCGCGCAAGGCTTCGAGTAAATCATCCATACTTCCCAACCCCGGATCCATTGGTATGGGCAGCGTCGAGGCCTTCAACATATTCCAAGGCACGATTTCATCGATTCCGTACTGGCGCGTGTCTGCGGCAACGCGCGGCAGATCTTTGTAGCGGTAGACTGCCTTGGCAGGATCCACCTCCACCGACTGCGTCATCCAGACCATTTGGAAACCAATCCTGTCCCTGACCTGAGGCGCAAGCTCGCGCGGCGGGTTCGCCTGCTTCACATAATCACGATATGTCTCTATCCCTTTGGCCCACCCGCCCCGGTGCGGTGTCAGCCAGAACTCTCCGCTGTCCCAACTCTGCCCCGGTGGAATCTCCTGCATATGTTCCCATATCAGACGCAGGCTCATGGGGTCACGCTCGGCGCGGTGTGTCAGGACATTTGGCCAGTCGTCGGTACCCCACTTCCGCTGAAATATACTCAAGCCCCCCCTGGACCCTCCGTAGTCGAGCCAGCGCAACGAATTCTCAAGGTAGTACCCTCCTGCCGGATAGTTCCTCGAAGCAAGATCTTCCGCATAAAAGGGGGCCGAATCGGCGGGTTTCATCGGCTCGAGGAAAGGCGTCACCACGCCACGCGCTAGCCGCAGGCGAGTCCCTTCTACACCGGCAAATGGCTTCAGGCCCCACAAGTCAGGAAATAGTTCCTGCCGAACCGCCGCCTCCGATCGGTTCTCGATACGACATCGCAAAATCACCGACCTACCGTCGTTCGCCGCCCTCAGCATCACCGAGGCGCTCACCTTGCCTACGGGAAGCGCTAAGTTCGATCGGCTTGCCCCCAGCTTCTCCCATTCGATCAATAACTCGTCCGGACTTCGCCGTACAATTCGGGCTTTGGAAAACCTGGAGGCCAGCCGCATCGCTGCAAACGACTCTACCGGGTATGCCACATCCAGCAGACCGGCCGATTCCGCGGCTGCCTCCAACAGCAGCCCTGTGGCCGGAGAAGAAACAGAGACTAGGCTCCCGGTCTCTTCGTCGATTCCTATGTCGAGGTTTTGAAGACGAACTTCCAGAACCTTCCCCTCAGCCATTCCTGCCAGCGACAGAAACACCAGAACACAAACCAGCCGCGTGATCTTCATGAGCAAATGCCTCCCGTGCATTTAGCTTAGTCGCCCTTGCTTTCTGCCTCTCCTGCTCAATCCCCCCCAGCATCTATCATGAGCGTGAGATGAACGGCTCTCCACCGCCACCTAATTCTCTCTTCACGAGCCCCAAAACCTCAGCTTCACGCCCCTTCCTATATTCCCCTTCCACATGGCTTACCGGCATTCAATCCCAAAATAGGCGCTGCGCAGTACTCAATGCGCGCCACTGAAAGTCACCGACCACGGCGTTGTGCGGTCCTGGAACTTCACCGCCAAGCGAATCACCTCCGCCCCAGAAGGTTCCCGCTCCACTTGATACGGCAGCGAAGCAGAACTCGCGCTGTACCCACTTGGCGCGTAGACCACCACGTGCCCGTCCGCTCCTGGATGCCGCGCCGCCACACCGCTTAATGCTTTCCCTCCTTCGTCCCACTTTACATCCGGCAGTTCTACCCCACCCTGAGTCAGGTGCAAATCGGTGGAAAGCACCCAAGGATGGGACGGCGTTTCCCGAATCACATAGGTTTCGCCTTCGTGTCTCCGCGCACTCAACTCCGCCTGCCCGCGATACTCTCCCATGAATGCCTGATCCCAGAAACGGTACACGAGATAACTTCGCCTCTCATCCAGACCTAGCTTGGTGAAACGAATCTCGTAAGTCTTGTCACACTCGTTCCAGTTTTGCAGCATCATGACGTGCCATGTGTCCCAAGCGGTGTTCACTTTGAGGTCGTACACTTCAGGGGGAGTATGAATGAACATGTCCAAAGGTCTGGCCGCCTGGCCGTAGGAGGGCAGCACCAGCGTTAGCAAGCGCAACCGTTCGGGGTCCTGCAAATCGGCCAAATTCTCGCCAATAGTGATAAATCCACCTGTCGTGACCTGGTACTGCAAGCGCATCCTCACTTCGGTCGTGGTGTTTCGATCGGCGCCCAGCGGTCCCGCGCCCGGGTTATGAACCGAATTCCGCCCCCCCACGAAGACTGCATCGGGGTCGTTGATCCAGAACCGCTGGTGGAGCATAAAATTAGCCGCTAGTTGCCGGGCCATCGCTTTTAGTCCCTCGAAGTCCCCCAGCCCATGCGTGTCATCCCCGACTCGTACCCTATCCGCCAAGCCCACATAGCTAAAGTAGGGACCGCAACAAACGCGATGAATCAGCACGGTAGGGCCAACGGCTCGACGGATGGTTTTGATGCCTTCCCGAATGTCCTCAAATCCCATGATTTTGGTCGAATCGTGAAGGACTCCCTGATGTGGCCCGCCATCAAAATCATCCCACCAAAGAGCCCCCTTGTACTCCGATGTACGATGGGCAACTTCGTAAAGCCACTTCTGAGCTTCGGGGTCAGTGAAGTCAATGGGGTAGCCGAAGTCGATGCGGCTACGGTCATCCCACACGATCCATGGTACGTGTTTCTTTGCAATGGTGGACTCCGGCGCTGCATAGGCGTAATTGCCGCCAAAACTGACCAGGAGACCAAGGTCTTCAATTTGGCTACTCAACCACTTGACTCCGTGAGGATAAAGGCTGTTGTCCTCCCGGTCTTCCCCAAACCCATAATGATCCGCAAGGTCTCCAGGCCCGAGCCGCTGTTCCTGCCATTCCCCCGTACTGATTACTTTAACGCCGTACCCGGGCAAGATGGTTTTCTTCAGCAGGGCGCATTCCTTTAAGGTATTCTCCTCCGAAACCTTATCCCCATAAATAAACCAAGGGTTGACATCGCTGGTTTGCACATCATGAATGAATTGCGGATGTACGACTTTCACCGCTGCGTCTGCCCACTCCTCGAGCATTAGCAATGGGTCATGCCCAAAGTCGAGGAGCGCGCTCTCGCTTCTTATTTCCGCCTCCTTCGGCTTGTACCCTTTGTAATGCGCCACCGCGGTAAGTCCGATCTCGTTCGGCCCCAAGTATTGTGAGTTGACGGAACTGCCGGCGCGATAAAAGGAGAAAAAACCCAACCCTAGCGCTTCCTCGACGTGCGGCTCGTACCACACGGAAAGGTTTGCACTCTCCCACTTCCTCATCCCCATTTGCCATACCCCGGAGTTTCCACCGGCCGACCCTTCGTTCACATAGGCGCGCGTCTTGAAGGCTGAATGCACATTTACTTTCGCTTCCACTACCGCCACGTCCCCTAACGCGTAATCGCCGCGCTCTAAATACGCCGTGGCGCTCACCCAAGGCCTTCCGGCGTATAGACTCAATTCATACCTCAGGCTTGGAACGCCAACTGCGTAAGTGTAAGTGATTACCAGTTTCTCGCCGCGTCCAAGGGGATCCTCGAAGTTCTCCCGCCTCACTTCAACGCGCGTTGCGTCCCGGGTCGAGATCTTCCGTGCCGCCACTTGAAAAGCGGGGCCAGCGTCATAGAGCTTTAGACCACCGCTGGTAATCGGCAGCGCCTGGAAACGCCCTGTCCCTTGATCGAACACAATCCGCACTAAACCATTGTCTAAGACCTCTTGGCCCTGAGCCTTCGAAGAACCAAGGCTGACCGTAAGCAGAAACAGAATAAAACAGTAAATGGGAATCGGTCGCTTATCCACGCTGGCTCTCCTTCTGGTTGGTAACTACGCGCGGTTCCTGGGGGACACTACGGCTGGCCGGCGCTCTCACCCCTTTGCTTGTGATCTTCAGAATACGCCGTCGCTCACACTAGGAATCTAAAGTCTTGGAATTTGGTATAAATGAGTCAAGCCTCGTCTCCAAGTGCCGGGGAAGGGCGGGACCTCACCCCCGCCCTTCCCATTCCTGCCGAGGCATGACCCGACGCTTTGCGACAAGACGTCTTAACCGTCGGCAGGGACTAGACGGTTCGCCACTTTCCTCTTCGATCGTGGTTATTCGACTGTGCGTAACTAAAATTCGTAACGCAAGCCAATCTGTACTGTTCGACTACCCGAAGCACTGGTTATCACCCCGGTCGAGCCCGGAACGATGGGGTATCCCGCGGACGGCTCTCCGAGGATCGGATGGTTAAAGGCACTGAAGGCCTCAAGGCGGAGCACAAGTGTTTGCTCCCTCCACGGCAACGTGAAACGCTTAAAGAGGCCTAGATTCGCTGTCTTTAATCCAGGCCCAAAGATGCAGCCGTTGGCCGCATTGCCCTGAGAGCGCCACGGATCCCCTCCAGCGGCGATGATACTCGCCAGTGAAGGCGGGGGCTGGAAGGCGTTTATGTTGTACCATTCATTGATTGTATGAGGCGCGCCCTGAGCGGGGTTGCTGATCATGTCCGGCTCGCTTCCCCCTGTGCCGTTGGTGTTGTCATAGTCCAGATACGGGGTTATCGGGAGCCCGCTCTGGAGAGTCGCGAGGCCGGTAAACTCCCATCCGCCGACTATCGTATCCAAGCCATGGCTAGCAGACCCTAGAAGTGCCTTGCCCCTCCCAAAGGGTAGGTCCGCCACAAAACTGAATACTAGGCGGTGCCTGATATCCTCCGGGCCGGGCCCTTTATCGACGGCAAAGTTGACTGGGTTGCGGACCCCCTCGCAATCGTTCTGACCACCTGCCGCGCACCCAAAGGCGAGGGACTTGGCGTAAGTGTAGGCAACCGCGTAGCTGTACCCTTTACGGAAGCGGCGCTCGAACCGAGCTTGCAGCGAGTCGTACCATTCCATACCATTGCTGTCGCCGTAGGTGACACCGTACAATTGGGGCCAGGGCCGACGGTCCTGGATATTAGGATCAAGACCCGGTACCGGCGTATTGATGTTCCAACCCGGGTTCGACAAAGAGACCCCGTGGTTGCCGACGTAAGAGACTTCAAGCAGCGTGTCGCGTGCGACTTCCCGCTGCACGCCAAGGTTAAACTGCTCTACATAACCATACTTAAAGTGAGGATTGGCGCCAAAACCTGTTAATTCCCCCGAAGGCCCAGGTATCGTCGGCAATGGACCTGGGAAGGGATCCTCCATGGTGAGATTGGGAGTTATAAGATTCGCTTGGAAGGGCTGTTGGAAATACCGCGGAGGCGACTGGGCCATGTTATAGAAATTGTTGGGGACAGGGTAGTTGTAAAAGTGGCCGTAGCCCCCGCGCAGCACTGTTTTGCTGTTGCCCAACGGTCGCCAAGCGAAACCAACACGTGGCATAAAGTCGCGCCAGGGTTTTGGATAACCGGCTCGTGGGATATCGTTATTCTCGCCCACTTGGCAAAATTCCACCAAGGCAGGGCAGAAGGTATTGAACCTGTCGAATCGCTCGTAGGTGCCCGAATAAAGCTCCCACCGCAGTCCAAGATTTATTGTCAGGTTGGGAGTAGGGCGAAAGTCATCCTGAGCGTAGAAACTTTCCCAGTTATGGTCTGCTGTATAGGTTGGGTAGCCAAAGACTCGGCTTGAGGAGACGAGATCGCCAAGCTCAAAATCCCCCAACGCATTTTCGATGGTACCCGGCCCGAGAGCTACCGGTGTTGTGTAGGTCGCACCGAAGCTGTAGGCGCCTGTGGCATTAACATACTGAGTTTGAGGCATGCGGATGTACACATATTCGCCGCCCAGCTTCAGCGTATGGCGGCTGAATTCGCGTGTAATCTTCTCGCCCACCTGGTAACCGGTATCTGTACTAGTCACGGGGCGGTAAGGGTTCTGATAAGGCACACTGTATCCCGACACGGACAGGTTAGGCCACCCACTCTCCAATTGAGCCACCGGGATGCCCGTCACTGAAGTGGGTAAGCCAACGGCTGCGGACTCGTTAACGCCGAAGTTCTGGGTTACGTCCCATTGGGTATAACGGTTGAACCCGATCAACAGCTCGCTAAGCGTCCGCGGATTAAAGGTATGGACCCAATTCAAGGACCCATTGTGGATCGGCCAACGCTGGATTGCGCCGAATCCGGGAAACAAAGAGTTGCCAATCTCCCCTGGGACAAGATCGGTCTCATGCTTGTAGGTGTACCGGGCACTCAGCATGTCGTGCTCGGAGAAGTTCTGATCAATTCTGCCGGTCATCTGCCACAAGTCGGTGTTGGTGGGGAGGCTCGCCGTGTAGTTATTCACAAGCCCGGGCGCCGTCGGCAGCGGCTCGTACTTCATGTAGGCCAGAAATACCGGATCGAGGCGGCCAGTTGGAATGGCGTCGCCGGAGAAAGGCTGCCGCGCATTAGTGGCTGAGTTCAGCGTCAGCGGGTCGTAAATTGTAACACCCGTAGCGCTAAAGTCCCCCTGGCGCTCCGCGGCAGTGGGAACGGTTAGCACCCCCGCCGTCGACTCCCTCACCTTTAACCCTTCATAATTGAAGAAGAAGAACGTCTTGTCCTTCTTGATAGGACCTCCGATCGAGCCGCCATACTGGTTGCGAATGTAAGGCGGTTCCGCGGACAGCCCCTCCGCCTCGCGTGAGGCAGCCGACTGTGTGAACATAGGGATGGCCGCTAGTGACGCGACTCGATTAAACTCGTAGGCTGCACCGTGGAAGCTGTTGCTGCCGGATTTGGTTATGACATTAACTTGACCCATGGGGGCCCGCCCCATCTCGGCAGAGTAGTCACTGGTCTGGATTTTGAACTCCTGGATTGCATCGATGCTTAGCGGCATGGTAGGGCGGCCAAAACCACTTTCGAAGTTATCAGCCCCGTCGATCAGGAACAAGTTGGCATCCTGGCTGGCGCCGCCGTTGATATAGATGCCATTCGCTGGCCCGGTGTCGAAGCCTACACCAGGCGTCAGGCGAGCCAAGTCAAGATAGTTGCGCCCGTCCAGAGGCATCTCAATGATTCTTGTGTTCTCGACCACTTCGCCGGTAGTCGCGTTTTCCGAGGCCAAGACAGGAGCGGCGGCTTGGACCGAAATCTGCTCAGCTACCGCACCCACTTCCAGCTTGACATCCTCCCGCGCCACCTGATTGACTCGTAGTATCAAGCCCGTTTCGCGCATGGTCCTAAAACCTTTGAAAGAAACTTCCAGCGTGTAACTCCCAGGGATCAGCGGCGTCAAGTCGTAATCGCCAGCGGAATTCGTGGGCATCGACCGGCTCACTCCGGTGGCTTCATTCGTCGCTTTCACCATGGCATTGGGGACAACAGCGCCCGATGGGTCCCGGACGGAACCCACCAGTTCAGCCGCTTGCTGGGCAAACAGCGCCCCTTGGCTGATAACGACTAACAGTGGCACCCATAACGCCACATGCCTCCAACCCGAACCCTTCATAAACACCTCCAAAAACAAAATAGAGTAGAACAATGTGCTCAATCTATACGCACGATTTGGTCTTTTGTCAAGCATTATTTTTCGCCAAAGAAAAATGCCCAAGACCGTGAAACTGCCCAGCATTGTGGACAATCAAACTTGCTGTAATGAACTCAATTGGCGGAGAGCGCTCGGCACCTCCAGAGCTTCCTCATTCTCTTTCTGCCATGGTTCTAGGCAGGCATGCAGTGCCCCTGCCGATCCAATGCTGCACTTGCTTTCCCGTCGGACGGCCGGTGAAACAGTTATTGAATGGATGAGCCCACGTTTTAGCTCCGCGGCCCGGATGATGTCCCAAAGTGGAAAGGGCATGACAAACTCACAGATAAGAATGGTCATCATTATAGAGTGTTCCAGTCGTCTTTCGAAAATTATGCGTGAAGCGGAAGCTCCCCCCCGTTGACAAGGTTCGAATAATGATGCGATCAGCGCACGGAATACAGGCCAGGCCATCAAGGTGAACGCTGAGAATAACGAATTTGTGAAAGCCGGGACGGTACTTGTGGAGCGCGACCCCGGTTTACCACAATGGCTTAATGAATCCAGGTCAGTTAATTGGGTGCGGCGTTTTGAGGCCAAGGGCTTTGCGGGGCTGACCGAGGGCCCGCGCACCGAGCGTCCGCGGCGTCTGAGCGAAGCGCAATTGTGGGAAGTTGACCGGGCCTTGCGCCAGACCCCTCGCGAGCTGGGTTTGACGGGCACGCTGTGAGATGGGAAGACGCTGAGCGCCTGGATCGAGCAGCGCTTCCGTATTCAGTTGCGGGTGCGGCAATGCCAGCGACTGTTCCGGCAGCGGGGCTTTCGGTTGCGCAAGCCACGCCCGCTGATTGCCCACGCCGATCAGGAGCGGCAGAAGACGCATAAAAAAAACTCCAGGAGCTAAGCCTCGATCCCACGATTGACCTTGGGGCTATGGACGAAGTGCGCTTTCAACAACACGGTTCGCGCTGTCAGATGTGGGTCCCGCCCGAAACCAAGGACCCCGTGCTGCTTCACCCGCCCACCCGCAAAAGCGTGGGCTATTATGGAGCCGTCCGCCTGCGCGATGGCCGCTTCTTCTTTCGGCCGGAGGCGGGGAAGTTCAACGCCCTGACCTGCTGGGAGTTCTTGCAGAAGCTTTGTGCCTTCAGCACGCGCCGGGCGCGCCGGGTGGTGGTGATTACCGATAACGCCCGCTACCACCACGCTCGGCTGCATGGGGACTGGCGGCAGCAGAAGGTGGAGCGCTTCCGCCTGGATTTCCTGCCGCCTTACAGTCAGGAGCTGAATCCCGCAGAGCGCATCTGGAAACTGACGCGCCGACTTTGTATCCATAACCGCTACTTTCGCAACTTGGCCGACGTCGCTCTTGCCGTTGAAGCCGAGTTTGCCAAGTGGACTAAACCTAATGACACGCTGCGCCGGTTATGCGCAATTACTTAAGACGCTTCGTTTAAATGCCGAGCGGAAACAGACCTCATGGCAGCGAGACATGCGCAGGAGCAACAAGACCTCCAACAGAAGCAGCAGCTAGAAACTCAGCGGATGAATCAAGAACACCAGCGACAGCAAGAAGCGCAGTTGCAGCGTCAGCAAGAAGCACTCCACCAAGCGCACTCGTGGACCCTATAGGTGTCTTGCTTCTCTTAAGCGTAAGGGCCTTTTTCCGCACTTGCTGGCTGTGAAAGGGGAGACATTGGGGTGGTCCCCTAGCCTGAGACAAACAGTTAAGACACTGTTCGCCGTTCGCTGGAGTTTAATTGTACCGCGAAGGCGATTTCCCCCAAAATGGGCGCCGGCTGGTGAAGCGGAGGCAGGCTCTGCGGGAGCGCAACCTACCGAGGAGTAGCCAGCTGGAAACTCATCGCTTTGATGAGCGAGGGCGTGGTTCGCAGGGATCGCGCCCTCATCAAAATGATAGATTTCCCCATGTCTGAAAAAACTCATAAGGGAAGCTGCCGCGTGGCGGCCTCCTTTTTGGTTTGCGCGTGCCAGTCGCGCTCGAACTCTGCCGGGGGCAAGTAACCGAGCGCGGAGTGCAGGCGTTTTTGATTGTAGACCTTTTCCAGGAACCCGCCGATCCCGGCACGGGCGTCGGCGAGATCGCGATATTCGCTGCGATAGACCTCTTCGTACTTGGCAGTCTTGAGAAAGGACTCGCACGCCGCATTGGCCAAAGCGGTCAACTACACCGCGTGGCGACAATGCGGGGGGGGGAAACTTTGAGGTTAGGGGACCATGAGCGAAGCCGAACTGCACGTGCTGAGGGCCCGGCTCCAGGGCGGGATCTTGAACAAAGCTCAGCGGGGCGAGCTCGGGTGCCCCCTGCCAGTGGGCTTTCTCTACAATGCCCAACACCAGCCAGTTCTCGACCCGGACCAACACGTGCAGGAAACCCTCCGCTTCTTTTTCGATACTTTCCGGCGCAGCGGATCGGCGTGCGCGGTGGTCAAGACCTTCCACCGGAGGGGCCTCCTGTTTCCACGCCGCTTGAAAAGGGACCCAACAAGGGTGATCTGGTGTGGGCAGAACCCCCGTTTAGCCGGGCGCTCCACCTTCTGCACAATCCCCGCCATGCAGGTGCCTTCGTATACGGCCGGAGCCGCACACGCCTCATACCCGATGGGAGTACTTCCTACACAAAGCTGCCCCGCGAGCAGTGGATGCTTTTGAAGAACGCCCACCCTGGCTACATCTCCTGGGAGCAGTATGAAGAAAACCTGCTGCGCCTGCGGCAGGACGCTCATGCCATCGGCGCCGACCGTCGCAAAAGCCCACCCCGTGAGGGGCCGGCTTTATTACAGGGCATGGTGGTCTGTGGCCTCTGCGGAAGCCGGATGACGGTTCGATATCATACGCGCCAAGGCCGCATCCTTCCAGATTATGTATGCCAACGCGATGGCATCGAACATGCCGTCTCGATCTGTCAGCACGTGGTGGGAGAGCCGATCGACTAGGCGGTCGGCCAACTGTTGGTGGAAAACGTCACTCCGCTAGCGCTCGAAGTCACTCTCGCGGTGCAGCAGGAACTTCAGGCCCGGCAGGACGAAGTGGACAAACTTCGGCAGAAACAAGTGGAGCGAGCGCGCTACGGAGCCGACCTGGCCCAGCGCCGCTATCTTCACGTCGATCCCGCGAATCGCCTGGTCGCCGATTCCCTGGAGGCGGACCGGAATGAAAAGCTCCGCCTCTTAACCGAGGCACAGGAGCAGTACGAACAACGGCGCCTGCAGGACCGGGCGGTGATGGATGAACAGCAGCGGGCCCGAATCGCTGCCCTCGCCAGCGACCTCCCACGCCTCTGGCAAGATCCCAACACTCCCGACCGGGAGCTGAAACGCATGGTGCGGCTCCTCCTTGAGGACGTGACCCTCATCCGACAGGATCACATCACGGTTCACGTCCGGTTCAAAGGCTGCGCCAGTAAAACGCTCACACTGCCGCGGCCGTTGACGTCTTGGGAGCTAAGGATGACACCCGCCGAGGTGGTAAGGGAAATTGACCGACTGATGGACAACCACACGGATAAAGAGATCGTAGGGATCCTGAACGCACGGGGGACTCGCTCGGGCGAAGGGAAGGCCTTCAGTCGCCGCACTATCGCCCGCCTCCGGCGTGATTACCAGCTCAAATCACGATATGATCGATTGCGGGAGAAAGGGCTTCTGACGCGCGAAGAGATCTCGGAGCGACTGGGCGTCACTGCCCTCCGAGTGAGAATCTGGCGACAACATGGCCTGCTCAAAGCCTATCCCGCCAATGATAAGGATGCTTGGCTATACGAGGACCCCGGCCCCGATCCTCCTCGCCGAGCACAGGGAGTGAAACTTGAAAGCCGCCGCCGATTCGACAACAACGGCGCGCACGGTCTGATGGAGGTGGAGTATGAAGCGTAAGCCTTATCCCAGGGATTACCTTTTCGTGACATACTGATATGGATACCATGTTGCTCAAGTAGTTGCGCGTACTCGCGGCTGGCGTATTGCACGCCACGATCGGAGTGATGCGCCAGTCCGGGCCTCGGCCGCCGCTCGGCCAGGGCCATTCGCAGTGCCCCCAGGGTCAGCAGGGCTTCCAGCGTGCCGTCCAGCGCCCAGCCAATCACCCGGCGCGAGAAAGCATCCAGAATCACTGCTAGATAGACAAACTCCACGGCCAAGCGGATGTAAGTGATGTCCGCCACCCAGAGTTGATCGAGGCCCGTCAACTGCAGCGTGGGAACCAGGTTCGGGTACACTGGCAATCCATGGTCGGAGTCGGTGGTCACGATGAACTTCCGTTTCCGCAGACAGAGCAGATTGTCCTCGCGCATCAGACGGTAGACGCGTTTGTGATTGCCCGCCCAACCCCGGCGTTGCAGTTCCGCCGTCATGCGGCGCCAGCCGTAGCTGGGAAACTCCAGCGCCACACGCTGCAGCGCGTCACGCAGTTCCAGGTCCGGATCCGGTCCGACAGGGTGCGAGACAAAGCGATAAAACCCTGCTTCGCTAATTCGCACATGCGTTCCACCGTCAAGCTCCGGCCTCCGTCCTTTTGGCCCTGGATCTGTTGGTAGACAGCGGTTTTCCAGTCAGGGCCTGCAGCCTCCGCTGCTCGTCGATGCGCTGCAAGCACCCCTTCAAAAAATCGATCTCCAGCGCCTGCTGGCCAATCTTGCGCTCCAGTTGGGCCACCCGGCCCTCTTCCCAGCGCCGCTTCCCCAGGCCCGGAAAGACATTGCCGGGTCCTTGGCGGAATTCCCGCCGCCAACGATGCAACAGGTTGGGGTTCACTTCAAAAGCCCGTGCCACCTCCGCCACCGATGTCCCCATCTCCAGTCGCTGGAGCGCGGCCAGCTTGAACTCCTTGGTGAACTGCCGTCGAGACAAACCCATGACTCAATCCTCCCTTCAATGGCATTTTCATACCATTCGCTGAATTGTGGGTCTTAACTGTTTGTCTCAAGAATGGGGACCACTCCACATTGTTACCCTGCGCACTGGAAAAAGTGAAATAGACTCATAACAAGCGCCTTAGCGATTACAAGGAAGTCTTCGATATCGACAGTGATGCGAGGAAGATTCTGTCCCGAGCACAACAGGACTATTCACAGGCATGCACGCACCCCAGTGAGGCACCATCGTGCGGACTCCTTCACCCTGAAACTTGGCAACAATTTGGCAACATTAAGCGCCGAAAACCATATAACACCGTGAGGCAGGGTGCGGGAAAGTACAAAGCAAACCAACAGGATAGAAATTTACGTCCAGACTCTGGATCTGCGTATCGGGGTTCGAATCCCTGCCTCCCAGCCACTTATTTTTCGGTCTAACACTTCTTCGCGCTCGTTGGCTTACCATTTCCGTCGACTAGCCCTGACGGGGGACGATCTCCAATGGCCGCGCCCCATTCCTTGTTGGGCTTGGGGCCCATACGGAGGACCAGTTCCCCGTCGGCCGCGAGGTGCGTGTGCGTGAGCCATGAGCGAGCGTGGGTTTTGCCGTTGAGTTGCCCATCTTGAATGTACACATTCTCCGGTGAGTTATCCTCAGCCACGATGGTGAACGTCGTTCCCCTTTCCGGATTATGAATCTTGGCGCGCCGCACGGCCGGGCTGGCGATCACATAAACCCCGGTCGCAGCATTGACAGGGTAGAAGCCTAGCGCACCCAGCACGAACCAACTCGAAAGCTGGCCGCAATCGTCGTTGCCGGGGATGCCTTCGGCAGTATTGGTGTACCACCTGGCCATCACTTGGCGGACCCAATACTGGGTTTTCCAGGCCGCTCCGGCGAACGCGTACAGGTAAGGAATGTGGTTGCTGGGTTCGTTGCCCTGGGCATCCTGGCCGATCAGACCCGTTATGTCCGGCGGAGCGTGGTAAACCAAAGTGGGGGCCGCAAACAGCGCGTCGAGCTTGGCGATAAACGCTTCATCCCCTCCGTACAGCTCGATCAATCCCTGCACATCCTGCACCACATTGAAGGTCGCTTGCCAGGCATCGGATTCGGTGTAATCATCCGTGTATTCCTCATCCGGACGGAAAGGCTCGCGCCACTTCCCCTCCGCTGTCTTGCCGCGCATGAATCCTGTATTCGCATCGAAGAGGTTCCGATAGTTCTGACCCAGTTTATAGAAATAGGCCGCGTCTTCCTGCTTGCCCAGCAATTCAGCCATCGCCCCAACGCACCAGTAGTCGTAAGCGAAGTCGAGCGTGTGGGAGACCGACTCCTTGTGGGGCCCGGTCGGCACGTACCCGTAATCCCGGAACTGCTGTTGGAGGGCTCGGTTGTCGTTGGCGGTCGCGCCCTCCATGGCGGTATCACGCATGGCGGAATAGGCGGCCTCGGCATCGTAAGACCGCAAGCCGCGGGTATAGGCCCCCAGAATCATGCCTGCCACATGGAATCCGGTCATGCTCCAGGTCTCATTGCCCCAAAGAGGCCACATGGGAAGGGAGTGTTGGTTCAATTCCAGGTAATCCACAATAAGGGTATTAATCCAATCGTTAACGAGTCGCGGCTGGACCAAGGCCAGGAACGGGAACTCGCCACGATAAATATCCCAAATGGAAAGCGTCGTGTACTTAGTAAAGCCCGCATAGGTATGGTTTTGCCGGTCCTGACCGCGGTAGGAGCCGTCCACGTCATTGAATGTGACGGGTGTCGTCAGGCCGTGGTAGGCGCCGGTGTAGAAGGCTTGGGTGAGCGCTTCATCGGGCAGCGTGGCCTCCAGCACGCTCAGGGCTTGCTCCCACTGCGTTTCCGTCGAGTGACGAATCGCTTCAAAATCCCAATGCGGAATTTCCTTCGCCAGGTTCTTGCGAGCCCCCTCGACGCCGGTGGCGGAGATGCCTACACGCACGAGCAGCAGGTGTCCGGCAGGGCTGCTATCCCCGAGCCGAAAAGTGAATCGTGCCTTGATTTCGGTCCCGGAAACCTGCCGGGCCCCGACAGCAGCAGCCTTCCCGTCCACCCTCAATTCAACCAAATCAGAAACCGGCTGCGAGAACTCAATGACAAAGTAAGCCTGCCTATCCGCTGCCCACCCGTGCGTGTAACGGCAGCCGCTGATCGCCGTGGGACTCTCGAGGTTTAATTCTGCGTGGTACACACGGCTCCCCAAGCCGTGAACCAGGTCCAGGAAAACTCCATACGGTCGGGGCATACCTCCTGAGATCGCCGGGTAGGTGTAACGGTGCATGCCGCAACGCGTCGTGGCGGTAAGTTCCGCTTTTGCGCGCGGCGTCTCAAGGAACACGCTGTAGTAAGCTGCCCGAACCTCTTCGCGCTCGTGCGAGAAGCGCGAGCAATACCCCTCGCCCGGCGTGCCCTGATCCCAAGCCCAGTTGAGCCCGCCTACCTCCGGCATCAGCAATACATCACCCAACTCAGGAGCGCCGGTCCCCTGGACATGCGTGTGGGTGAAGCCATTGATCACGTTGTCCCGATAGTGATAGCCCGCACTGTGGTCCCAATCGTACCACGCCTCCTGAGGACCGCTTGTATCCGGGCTCAACTGCACCAGGCCGAACGGCGCCGTGGGGCCCGGAAACGTGTGGCCGTGCCATCCCGTGCCGATAAGCGGCCGCACGTACGAAGCACAGGAAATGCCGGTCGCAGGGTGTGGCGCTTCCAATAGGTCCACGACCCCATCCGCCCGCACAATGTCAGGACATTCAATCAGACTGCCGCTGAGCGCAGCCCCGAGGGAAACCCTCGTCATCGTCTTAATGAAATCTCGTCGCGGGACGCCTGGCCGCGAAATGTGGTAACGTCGCATCTGAAAATCCACCAAACATCGTCTCCGGAGGGCGGCAAACTGTCCTCCGCCTGGGATTTAATCGACCGCGATCTTCAGAGTCACGATCTCCCAAGGTTTCACGCGCAAACGCAGTCCACCATCGGCAGAAACTGGTAATTCCTCCTGGTCATCCTCAATCAGACTTGCTCTGCATGCACGCGTGATCCAAGTAGGGAAGCGGAGATTCGCCTCGGCCTCGAAACCCTCCGCTTCGTAAAACCGCACCACGGTTCTGCCGTCATCCTCGCTCTTCTTAACCGCGGTAACGATCAAGTTCGCGGGACCCAGACCCAGGTAACTGCGTGTTGGGGGTTCGACCGCGGCTCCAGGAGCAGAATGCTGCGAGCCAACAAATGCAACCAGCGGGAAGTTGAATCCGATTGCGTCCCGATACCGGAGCCTCCAGTCACCGGCATGTGGGAGCAAGCACATCCGATAGTGATGAGTGCCTTCCTGGGTATACCATTCCTCTGGATTCCAGGTGATGCCCTTTCGGGTGGCCAGCAAAACGTGCTGAAGGACGGGGTACAAGGCGGGATTGTCCGATGCATCCTGGAAAACATGGATAGTCACATCGGATGCGATGAGGCAGCCGTTCTGCTGGTACTTTCTCGATGACGCGTCGATCCAGTTGACCGCCTCGCGGAACTTTAGGGGCTGGTCGCCGCCGTACTTATCGGGCTGAAAAGCAGTGTCCGGGTCACGAGGCAGCAAACTGAAATCCAGCTCATCCTTTCCTACCTCCACCCTCCCAAACTGAACTTCATAGTTGATCCGGGCCTCATCGAGATTGATCGGGAACGCCACCCGCAGTTCTCTATCCTTCTCGCCATTCCAATCCAAAATGTCCAGGTCGATGTCCACACGGCCGATGGAGTGGTAAAACGAGAATCGCTGCCGCAAAAGGAACTGATCAAACCGCGCCTCCCGCTCCGCCAAGGCACGCAGTGCGGTTCGCTCAAAAGAGCGGAATGAAAAGGGATGGTTGCTGGTTTTGTCAAACCCTTTCATGGTAACGGTCTCGAGGTCCTCCAGGGGTGGGCCTGGCGCGGTGAAGAGGAGCACCTCTCCGGCGTCGAACTTTCCGCTGCGAATAACTTCCCAGCTTAAACGCTTATCGAACAGACTCTTCAAACCTCCGTCGCCGAATGCCGCTTTGTAGAAGTCATTCTCGACTTCTCTCCCGGACAGGGTCAGTGCACGAGTGCTTTCCGATGCCGGCTCGAGGTAAAACGTCCTATAGCCAACCGATGGCACCTTCTCGGCGACGAAGATCAGTTCGATTCGTGAATCCTTCCCGTCACGTGGCGCCAGCTCGCAGGGCGCCTCTCGGCCGGCATCGTCTCGAACGCTACATCCTGCCCACCGAGGAGGCATCTCGAACTCACACCGGACAACGTCTGTCCGTTGCCAGTTCAGTGGGTTGAACACTGCAACGGGGATTTGGGTCTCGGTTTGCGGCTTTACGGAGCGCACCAGTCGCGCACCCGCGTCAGCCAACAACTCGTCTGCCATCCGTTTCGATTTTTGGTATGACTCAACGAACACCGCATCGGTTTCGACCCCGCGGTTACCGCCCCAGCCGTGGTCAGGCCAGCAGTTGGCTCGCCAAGCTTCATCAAACCGCTGCTGGGGGTATTCCAACGACCCGGGCAGAAAACCCATTCCTGCGTACAACCGTTCAGCAGTGACTAAGGCATTATGCGCAAGCCGTCCCGCCAACAGTCCTTCCCGGTGACTCGGCTCATCGTAGTAAGCCCAGTTGAAAGGCCATTCACCAGTCAGCGTGTCAATTTCGAGCCAATGCTGAGACAACTCATCCAGGAATTGCTCCGGTATGACAAAGGTCATGCGGGGCGGATGGATCGGGTGCGAGGGGTTGTCGCGGTTCCAAGCTTGGGCGAAGCGTTGCATCGCCCGATTCTGCTCCGCGACGTACGGCGGCAGCGCCGGCTGCGGCGAAAGATAGTCACTGGTGTAGTCGTACATAAACATAGCCGGCATATGATGCGGAGCATAAAAGTATTCCCGATCGTTGGCATAAGAAAGCCACCCTGTGTTGCTCTTCGGATCCAGCAACCTGGCTGAGTCGACGTAGTGATAGGCGTACGTTAGCACCGATGACCCATCGGGAGCCTCCCAGCGATAGTACCCATGCGGCATTCGGCCCTGAATCAGGTACTTGATTCCGGCTCTCTGCAAAAGCTGGGGCATTTGCAGAGTCAGTGAAGGCGGATCGGATTTGAAGTAGAGGTGTGTGTCGACGCCGGGAAACTCTTTCCGAAGCCACCGCCTGCCGAAATAAAACTGCCGCACCAGGTTCTCCGGTCCCACATGGCATTCCAGGCATTGGACATAGCTGGCGCCCCACCCGAATCGCTTTTCCTGCATGCGCTTGTACATTTCCTGGCGGTGTTCCGGGTGGCGATCAAGAAACTCCATCAAGTAGGTAGTCGATTCCATTGTGTAGCAGAACTCTGGATACTGCCGCATCAACTCTAAGGCCGGAAGAATCATCGTGGAAGACCGAATATCGGCAGTCTTTTCTTGGGTGTCGAGCCAGCCCGTGTCGTTGTGGGAGGCACAATTAAGGGCGAAGATCCCTTGGTCGAAATAACAGTGGTAGGCTGGGATCTCGAGGGATTGGCGCGGTTCGAAGGTCCTCTCGCTGGAGCTGACCTCAAAATCCATCCTCGTCATCTCATAGGGCGCCGGTATCCAGACGTCCTGGAAGGTAACAGACTGCCCCGGAATTGCTCGCAGAGGCACATCCCTCAACAATCGCCTGTTTTCTGTGATCCGCAGCCGCGCCCCATTAACAGGATCACCTGGGTTAATCACCTGGAGGCGCGCGGCCATTACGGCTTGGCCATTCTGTGCGTCGTACATCGGATGAGGCGCCAACTCAAACGTAGGTTCGTGTGCGTGGGGGAACGCGCAGACTTGTCCAAGGCCCGTCTCTAGCGCTCCCACTTTGGGCCATACATCATCAATACGAAAGCGAATGGAAGCGGTCTGGACCGGGCGAGGAAGAGAAAAGATCTGGAGATAATCAGTATCGCGAATCTCCAACAGGATCGCCGTATCATCCGAGAATGAACAGTGAATCCGCCGGGGCTTGGCAGCCAGGCCAGCCCGGTCATGAAGCAGCGTGAAAAGCTCTTGTGCAATGATATGTCGCGGCAGGAAGTTCGGGAGGATCCACAACTCCGCCACCGGACGAGCCTCGGAAAATCCTATCTCCAGCCAAGCGCCCGAGAGCTGTTTCTCCGCTTCCCAGCCGAAATAGAAATCGTCCATCTCACCCGAGCTCACAACGTTGGAAGGCTGATACCCCCAAGGAGGCTGCGGCACGTGGGAGGACGCTCGAAAGCTAGTCCTCGCAACGCGACTCACCCAATTCGGATTGTCAGGGACGCTGCCAGGTTCCGCAATCAGCCGTGAAGCCGGGAACATGCGCCCTGAGAGGGAATCAGCAAGAATCCAACCAGCCCCCAGCATCCTGCCGTATCGGAAGAAATCTCGACGATTCATCGTTGACACCCTCAAATGACGGAAGTGATTCCATTGTGTAACAGTCATCGTCTATCGGGCTTCTCGAATCCCGTTTCAGGCACTTAGCCGGACTCGATACAAGGCGTGGTTTTTCACCCGGAAGGTGACCGCGTTGCCGGCCGATTGCACAGGCACCTCATGCCCGGCTTCGTCGGCGACTCGAACTCCTCCAGCTTTCTCCGCCATCGTCAAACTTGCCTGGAACTCGCTTTCGGCCACTTGGCTGTATCGCAGGTCGAAGCGGCGCCCGCGGAAATGCAGGTTACGGAGCAGGAACGATTTGCCTTCGCCTGTAAGGTTTTCAGGGATATTGGGGCCAAGATCAAACTGGTCCCCCTCGCTCCACTCATGCTCGCGAAAGCCAAAGAGACTGCGAATAATGTGTGCAGGCAGAGTGGCGCCCCAACCATAGCCCTCTCCGCCCGTCGCTCCTTTTTGCCCCCAGTATTCGCAACTCACTCCCGGCCAGCCGAGTTTCTTCTCCGGCTCGAGTTCGCGGCGGTCCATTGAGCGGCACGCGCGGTCCACAATCTCAAAGAGGACGCTCGCGAGCGGCTGGCGCTGGCCTGCTCGCCACATCGACTCCGCATAAGGCAGCACGAGAGACGCCCACTCCAGCCAGTAGTCCTGCTGGGGACTGTACTCCAGCATCGCCGGCGTCATGACGCGGATTTGCTCGGCGGTGGCAACACCGCACATAATCGGAGCTACTTGCGTCACCTCTTTGTGGCCCGGAATGACGATCGGCTTTCCTGATCGGCTATCCACATCATAAAACCAAGCCTGGTAGAAGAGCTGGCGGGTCTTGTCCGCGTAGGTGGAGGACAGTGCCTGCCAACGGTGGATGTCGCCCGGTCGGCCTAGAAGCTTCGCATAGGCCGCCATGGTACGCGCTGCGTGGGACATGGCAGCTTGGATTTCGGCGACACGGATGAAGTCGATCAACTCTCCCCCCGTGGGCTGCTGGATCAGAAAACGGCCCGAGGCGTCCATTCCTGACTCCCAACTGCACTTCGCCACGATCCATCCCTCAGGGTCCGCGCGGTGCTTGAGCGTCCATTCAAGATGTGCAGCCAGGTAGGGATAGAGTTTGCCCAGCCAGGCTTGGTCACCGGTACGCAGAAAGACGGATTCAATACAATAGAACGGATAACACCATTGCAGGGAAGTTCCACACTCGCTGCCGTCTGCCGCCACCATATTCATCGTCCCGTCTTCGCGCATGCACGGGACGTTGGCTTCCACCGCGTCTTGGAACTGACCCAGCAAGACGGCCTGAGCGGAATCAGGGTCGGCGTAAGCCAGTGTCCACATATCGATGGAAGTCTCGGCGAGAACATTGCGCGGGGCATGAATTTGCATAGCGTCCCAGGGATGCTTGTAGACACCGATGGGCCGCCGGACCATCATGCGCAGCGTCTCGAAGTCATAAACCCAGGAGTTTTTCCAGTGTTCGGGGAAATCGCCGTCCAAGCGGGGAGCCCGGCCCCAGAATCGATCGTCTTCAGCGATTTTTTCCGCGTAAGCAGACTCTACTCGGGGCGCGCAAGCGCTGATTTCCCGTTTGGCGAAGCGCTCATTCTCAGCACGACTGAGCAAAACCTTGCCCGTCCATTTCGCGCCAGGGGGGATGCTCGCCCGGAGACCTAAGGCGGAGTTTAAGGCATCCGGGTAGTACGCCGTCGCGGCGGGTGTGGATGTCCCGTTCCCCGCCATCCAGCTCTTCAAGGCAGCGTCGTCCTTGGAGACTAGGTGCGAGTCCACGGGATGGTCCGTCTTGAGAACGAAAACCGGCCCGGCTGCAAACGATCGGAGAATGGAGTGCTGATCGTGCTCGTCGAAGGAGCCGGAGATCCCGTCCCGTCCCCACCACGAGGATTCGCCTAGCTCCATGCGTTGCACGGCAAAGGCGTGAACGTCCTCTGCCGAGTCGCCACTGTTCCGCAGGGACAGGTCGCAAGCGAGAGTGTTCTCACCCACCAGGAAAAAACTGGCGGAGATCGACAGGGTTGAAACAGCAAAATCCAGCCTCAAGAGGTTTTTGGAATGGTGCGACGCACTGATCTTGAAGTCGGCGGCGCGGAAGTCATCCTCTTCAAACAAGACCCTGCCCCCGATCCGAAAGCCCAGACGGAGGATGGAGCGATAAACGGAATTCTTCCCGTAGTCGAAATATCCGCCGGGTCCGGCGGGGAAATACAAGCCCATCCCTACCGGCGGAACCGACCGCAGAACTCCACTGGGATGGAGATCCCAGGAGTGGTAAGGGTTATCCAGGTAGCCATACGGCGTGTAAGGGCCGGGAGGAAATTGACGGGCGCTTGCCGTGGCGCCTTCCGTATGCGCCTCGGGCGCCGCCTGTCCGGAAGAAGTCGCCGCCTCACCTGCTTCCACCCGGCGCCATGCCGTGGGCGCAAGAACGCTCGCCACGGTCAGCTTCTTGGAGAATTCACGTCGATTCATCGCCATTTGTGTAGTCCTAGAGACCAACCCCTTTGACCCGTCCTGTCCGAGGTGTCCCCTGCTCTTCCACTTGCTGGGTCCCCATTCCTGAGTCCTGATCTGGCACGTGGCACGTGCCCCTTTGGACCTACCGCCTACAGCATAGCATCTAGCGTCTGCCGGCTGCCACCTGCCGCCCACCAGTGCAGTAGGCAGTAGGCAGTGGGCAGTGGGCATTGAGCAGAAGGGAGAAGGCAGAAAGCAGAAGGCGGGAAGCAAATGGTCTTCATTCTGACTCCCGACTTCTGACTCCTGACTCTTGAATCCCGAATCCTGCTCCTCCCCACCTACGACCTACGACCTACCACATACGTCATTTGTTTTCAACAACATACTCGCATCAAACCAGTAACTACCTTTGTTTTCTATGACTTTCCAGCTTTGCCCCCGCCCGTGGAAAGCCGACCCTTTGTTTTCAGTAGAGTCGAGGGTAGGCGCGGTAGCGACTCGGGCGTCGCCCCGTTTCCCATCCCCGCTCATCGAACCGGACGTGCGGATTTGCCGCATCCGGCTCTCCGACAGGGTTCA
>Ga0326728_10006721_pt1 | contig 30618 bp, 33 predicted proteins | sample MB3enrmetagenome_FD_207602 | JGI IMG/M metagenome (GOLD analysis project Ga0326728, IMG submission 207602) | Lab enriched peat soil microbial communities from McLean, Ithaca, NY, United States - MB31MN | ecosystem: Environmental > Terrestrial > Soil > Wetlands > Peat | place: USA: New York...
CACCACTCCGTCTTTGAGCTTTGTAGCCAGAGCATCTGGAAAAAAAGAAATAGAGGCGGACTTCGCATTGTTTTGGCAAGACTCAATATTTGGCGAACAGCGTAATGGGATTGCCTTTGGAGAGTGCAAGACGTACGGTGAGTTTCAGAAGAAGGATTTCGAGAGAATGAAATATATCGCCGCAACCTTTCCCGGTGCTGTTTTGGTGTTCGCTACATTACGAAAGAAGTTAAAGCAAAGAGAGATACGTGCGATCACCGGCATTACGCGCACAGGGAGGAAGTGGTGGAAAAACGAACGACCAATCAATCCCGTGCTTATCCTAACGGGAAACGAATTGCTCAGCTATCACGGACCACCATATTGCTGGGAAGATATGGGGCTAAAGATCAAATTCGATCACGTCTGCGGTTTGCTTAAAGTCTGCGACTCAACGCAACGGGTTTATCTGGGTCTGCCTTCGTGGGAGGCCGCATGGCACGAACAATGGGAAAAACGGCGAATCAAAAGAGCAAAGAACCTTCTTGACAAAAAGCAACTGTGAGTGAGCGCAGCAACAGCAACGAAATGCCGGTTGAGACTCGTCATAAAAGCTCTGTCTTGACGGGGAACTCCTGCAAGAGAACCGCTTCCTGATCGTTCATGGTCTTGATTGCGCGAGCTACCATTTCTGCTTTCTCTCGTGAGATTCGATCAAGCTCGACCGCCACACTCTGTTCCTCCTTGCCTCTCCATGATCCGATGCCACGGAAGAGAGTGAAGTCGAGATCGAAGCCGACCAATACGGCCTTGATCTCATCCACGTTCTTGTCCTCCGTGACGATTCGATACATGACGGTCCTTTTTCCATTTCGCCACCCAACAGCGATGGCCGTTCAACCGAGGTCACATAAGCTTCATCGTTCGGTGAACGATCTCTACTGGCAGATTGATGCGATGCACCATAACGTTCGAGTCCGTCGTTTCCGATATGAGTGCATCTTCAGGCGGAACTATCGATCCGCCCTTTCTCAATGCTTTGGCGATTTGTTCGCGCAATCTCGTGATATACACTCTGAGCGACGCGCGCGTGAACATCGGTGTTTGCTCCGCGCGTTCGAACCCGTTCGCGCCGAGACGCCGGTAAAAGGGATCACCAACGAGGATGCGCTCCATGCGTGCGACGCTGACGCTCACCGATATCCAGCGCGCTGCGCGCCAGTTCTATCTCCAGAAGAACAGCTACGCGGGCCTCGTGCGAAATCCCGTCATCCGGCGCAACCGCACGCATCCGCCTGGCTTCAACCCCGAGCGAATACCGGCGCTCATCGAAGAGGCGCACCAGCGCCTCGCCCGCGTGCAGATTGAGTGTTTGCCGTACGAGAAGGTCCTCGCCTGCTACGACGGCCCTTCGACACTCAGCTATCTCGATCCGCCATACTACGGTCGCAAGCTCTACAAATTCAACCTGGACCCCGATGATTTCCGCGCCATGGCGGAGCTTCTCGGAACCCTCCGAGGCAAGTTCGTGCTCTCCCTGAACGATGTTCCCGAGGTCCGCGCGATCTTCAGGCCATTCAAGATTCGCGGCATTGACCTCGCGTACACCGCCCAGAAGCACGCCGGACGGCGCTACCGCGAAGTGCTCATCACGAACTTCTGATTCCCTTCCCGCCTCGCGTCAACACTTTTTGCGCGCGGAATCCTTGTGCAACTTGTTGAATCTTCGAGTTCCCTCCGGTTCTTCCCTGCCCACTTGTTACGGTTTTCATCCGCTCCCCGCGGATACTCACCCCGATGATGCAATTCCTCGAACATCTCGTGATCTCGATCTGGAACCGGCTTCACGGACGGCGTGCGCGGGAGAAGAATCGGAATTCCCACGACACCGTACTCGGATTCCGCGTCGTAGACGAGGAAACGACGAACCGGCACGTCGGCATGAGTGCCACGCGTCGCACGATGCACACCGCAATCGTGGGGAAGAGCGGGACCGGAAAGACTTCGTTCATCAAGCACTTGTGCGCGCAGGATGTCGAAGCCGGGCGCGGCATGTTCGTGCTCGACCTCCACGGCGACATCACGCCGTTCATTCTGAGCACCATCGCCGCCGAGGAATGGCGGCGTCAGGAGCACCTCTCCGACCGCCTCATCGTCATCTCGCCCGGCAACCGTAATTCGTCGGTTGGCTTGAACCCGCTCGAGGACGCCGATCCGGACTTCGCGCGCATTGCGGAATTCGCCGAGGTCCTTCGCCAGCGCTGGGGCCTCGACCACTTCGGCGCGCGGACTGATGAACTCCTGCGGAACGCGCTCTATGTGCTCTCGGCCTGCGGACTAACCCTCATCGAATTGGGGCTACTCCTTACGGACGGTGCATTCCGCGCCGCGTGTCTCAAGAAGACGCCAAACGCCGAAGTCCGCCATTATTTCGAATCCCGGTACGGCAAAGCGAGCGAGCAGATGCAGGCCGTGATGCGGGAGCCGATCCTCAACAAGACCTCGGCCTTCACGTCCGACCCGCGCTTCCGCCACATTGTGGGGCAGGCGCACTCGACGTTTTCTTTCAAGCAGGCGATGGACGAGGGGTACACGATCATCCTGAATTGCGAAAAGGGGAAGCTCGGCGCGCAGGCGCTCACGCTCGCGAGCCTCGTCTTCACCGCCTTCAAAAACGCGATCTTCACCCGAGAGAAGAAATCGCTCTTCGCCGCGTACTGCGACGAGGTGCAGAACTTCATCGCGTATTCGAGTGACATCGAGGCGATCCTCTCCGAGGCCCGCAAGTTCGGCGTTGGGATCGTGTCGGCCAACCAGTATCTTGATCAGCTTCCGCCGCCGATGCGCGGCGCGCTCCTCTCTACCGGAACGCACGTGTTCTTCCAGCTTTCGAGCGCCGACGCCCAGTCGGTTGCGCAAATGCTCGACGGGGGGAAGTCCCTCGCAGTGCGGCTGAAGAATCTGCCCCAGCGACACTTCGTGGTGAAGAGCGGTGCCGAGCACTGGACCGAGGCTTGCGTTCCGCCGGTGCGCGAAAGCGCCAAGAGCTACACCGACCTCCTGAACCGCTCCCGTGCCCGCTTCGCGCGGCCCCGCGCCGAGATCGAGCAAGAGATCGCGGAGCGGCACAGAATGTTCGCGAAATCAACCGACGAGGTCCTCGATGGCTGGAACTAGGCAAAAACGGAAGGGGGGAATGATCGCGCAGCCGCGCGACCTCACCACTTTACGCGAACTTGCGCTCATGCGGGTGGCGGACGCGAGACAGTTGGCGCTCGCCGCCGGGTTCCATTCGACGACGCGCATCAATGCGCGACTCCTCGCCTTGTACCGTGCGGGGCTCCTTCGTCGGTTCTTCATCGGTTCCGGCGGAGGACGGAAGGCCCTCTACGCGCTCTCTCCAAAAGGCGCACAGTTGATCCACGCGCCGAACCGTGGTCCGCGCAGGCGGACCGATGAGATGCTCGTCGCCGATTTCTTCGTCCTGCACCAGCTCGCGGTGAACGCGATCTACTGCGCCGTGAAGTTCGGCAAGATGCCCATTCCCCACGTGCAGTTCGTGCAATGGCTTTCGTTCCACGTACCAGTTGCAGAGGGGTTATCCCTCATTCCCGACGGATATGCCGAGTGGAAGACACCTGCGGGGATCGACGCCTCGTTCATCGAGGTTGACCTGGGGCATGAGGCACTTTCGATCTGGAAGGAGAAGGCGAAGCGCTACCTCCAGTTCGCCCTCTCGGGCGAATTCGAGCGCCAGTTCAAGCAGCCGCGATTCCGCGTGCTCGTCCTCGCGAATTCCGAACGCAGGATGCAATCGATCCGTGCGGCGGTTGCAACCGTGACCCAGAAAATCTTCTGGTTCGCTCCACTCGACGTCGCGCACGCAGACAAGTTTTTCGCTCCGGTGTGGCTCCGCCCCGCCGAGCGCGAATTCCAACCACTATTCAAGGAACCCAGATGAAGTACTGCTACCACTGCGGCAAGATGACGGCGGGCGACCCGGCCTTCTGCGGCACCTGCGGCCGGACCTACGACGTCCGTCTCTGCCCGCGCCTCCACGCGAACCCGCGCGGGGCGGAGGTCTGCTCCAAGTGCGGGAGCCGGGAACTCTCGACGCCCCAGCCGAAGATTCCGATGACGCTCCGGTTGCTCGCGATCCTTGCCCGGTTGGGTCTTGGACTTCTGCTCTTCTACGTCACGCTGTCGCTCATTGTGGATGCGGTTCGTTCGCCTCAGGTGCAGCAGACATTCATTGCGGTTGGGATGCTGCTCTCGATCCTTTGGTGGATGTGGAGCAAGTTGCCCGACTGGCTGCAGGAAGCGGTCCGTTCGTTCTGGATCAGGAGGCACGACGATGGCGACTGACGGAAATCATGCGGAGGCACGCATGTCGGGTTTCGGAGATGCTGAGAAGCCCTTGGTTTCTGAAGGCTTTTCGCCGGAATCCCTCGGGCAGAGCTACCCGCACCAAAACCCGCAGGGAGACGAAGCCCTCGGCCAGCCGCTTTCGATCCGGGAGGTCGCCAACGTGATCGGCTGCTCCGACTGGACCGTACGCCACCGCTACCTCCCGCAGGGACTGCCGCACTTCCGTACGGGCCCCGCAGGCAAGTTCGTGTTCTACCGCAAGCAAGTCATCGCATGGATTCTTCAACAACAACGGAAAGGAGGGAAATGACCATGTCGCTCGTGAAGCGCGGTAACGTCTGGTGGGACTACGTGTGGATGAATGGCATCCGTCACGCGAAGTCCACGGGCACCGCCAACCGCCGCAAGGCGGAAATCATCGCACGGCAATTCCGCGACGAACTGAACGACATTCGTCAGCGGGTGCCGCAACGAGACCCCGATATGACGGTCGCCGCGCTCGCCGCGCGGTTCATCGGGAACGGCATGGCCAAACCCCATGCCTTGGACCGCCTGAACCATATCCTGCCGTTCTTTGCGGACCTGCGGGTGTGCGACATTACGCCCGGAAAGGTCCGCGAGTATCGGCAGGAACGCCACCGCGAAAAAAACATCAAGGAAGCGACCGTGAACCGCGATCTCTCCGTCCTCCGCCGCCTGCTCTACTGGGCGGTCGAGGAAGGACTCGTCGCGGCGAATCCGCTCTCCCGTCTCCATATGGAACGCGAGCGCCGCGTCAAACGCCCGGTGATGAGCCTCCGCGAAGAGCGGCAGCTCCTCGCCAAAGCTCCGGAGCATCTTCGCCGGATCATCCGCTGCGCCCTCGATACCGGACTGCGCAGGGGAGAGATCTTCGGCCAACGATGGGAAGATATCGATTTCGACAATCGCATCCTCCATGTGACCCATAGCAAAACGCCCGAGGGCGAAGCGCGCGACATTCCGCTCACGAATGCTCTCTACGAAACGCTCCTCGCAATCCGACGTAACCACGGGCCGGTCTTCACGTATCACGGCGATGCCATCAAGATCGTGAAAACGACATGGGCCTCGAGTCTGCGCCGCGCAGGCCTCCGGCACTTCCGGTTTCACGACTTGCGGCATACGGCGAACACCCGAATGATGCTCGCCGGGGTGCTCCAGGAGGTGCGCCGCGAAATCCTGGGCCACACGTCGCGCCGCTCACGCGACGTGAATGACCGTTACACCCAAATCGAACTCCCGGAGAAGCGCGACGCGATCCGGAAGCTCGAAACATGGCTCGACGCTCAGGCGCAGTCGCTTGAGACGGAAGAAGCGACAGCATCGCTTTCCAACCCTATTTCGCCGCTCACCAACAGAAAGGAAATCGGCAATGACGAAAATCGGCAACCAACCCAACCCGCCTGACCTCGATGCGGCGATCCGGGCGCGCATTTTAGGCCGCGCGCATGAGATCAATCGTGATCTCATCGCGTCGCTCCGGATCGTCGACGGCGACCTCGGGAGCGGCAATCATCTCGCCGCCCTGGGTGGCATCGAGGGCATCGAGCGCAAAGTTCGCGAGATGCGCAGTCTATTGCTCCTGCTTCGATAGCCGGAGTCCGGCACTTTCACAACTGAACCCATACCGCACAAGGAGGCGTTATGACACCGCAGAAACCAGCACCCGCACCTGAATCCTCGGGCCGTAAGCCCTGGATCAAGAAAACTCCGGTCGAGATCGTCCTCGAACAAATCGGCAAACAGGAAGAGAAAGTCGCCGAGATGCGCGAGGAACTCGCCCACGAAGAGCGCGAGCTCGCCAAACTGCAGCAGGCTCGCAAGGTGCTCGAAGCGCAGTAATCACCGGGGAGTTGTCCACGACAGCTCCCCGTTTTCATACCGCAAAGGAGAATCGCTATGGCAACCAGCTTGAATCGGGATCGTTCATCCGGAAAATCGTACCGCCTCGAATCCCGCGCTTTCTATCTCGGCGCTCATGACATCGACCCCGAGCCCGTAATGCAAGAGATCGAGGCGAAAATGGTGCAGGAAACCGCAGAGCAACGTGAGGAACTCCTGCGCACGCTCCGCGAGCTCGAAGCGAAGAAAGAACAAGCTCGCCGCGAGCGTCCGGAGGCGGAAGCGACCTGGACCCGCGTGAAGAAGGACCTCGGCGACACGCCACCGCCTTTCTTCCATGCCATGCTCATGGTCATCTTCGCCTTCGCCGCGCTCGCCATCGACACGTTGTTCCTTTCGCCGTCGATGGACATTTTGAATGTCGTGCAACCAGCGTTGCAGATGCTCGCCGCCGCCGGAGTCGCCATGCTCTGCACCGCATGGTTCGAGTTTTCCGGGGTCCTCTATCTGCGTGCCGGGAAGGATTTTGCCCAGCGCATCACTGCGGTCTCCGCCGCCGGCATCGGTGCGTGCTGCCTCATAGCATGGGGCCTCCTGAGGGGGTATCAGCTGAAGTTCGCCGCCGCGCTCGCGGGTAATCCATTGGGGGATTTCCTTGGCGCGCATCCACTTCTCGCTTCGATCTTCTTCATTTTCGTGACGCTCGGGACGCCGATCATCGGCGCGATGGCGCTTTTAGATGCGTGGAAGGAGGCGTCACAAGCGCTTCTCTGGCGCACAGTGCGGAAACGCTTCGAAGAACTCCGCACTGCCGAGGTGGAGGTCGCACGGAAGGTCCAGTCCGCCGCTGAGGAGATCGACCATTTCGATCAAACGAAGGAAGCAGCGTGCCGCGAGTGGAAGGCGGTCTTCAACCAGTTTTATGCACGCGGCCGCCGAAACGGTGCGCGGAAGGAAACGTTCGCATCCGTCGTACGCAAGAGCGCATTCGGGGGTGCGCTCGCTGCACCGCTCGCGTTCCTCGTGCCGTTCGCGTTCGTGCCTGCGCTCCTTGCGCTTCCCGCGATCGTGGGTGTTGGCCTTTTCACGTTTTTCAACCATCGTCGCCACCACCCGGATCATGACCGCTACCTCGCGCAAGAGAACACGCGTTTCGCGGTGATCCCGGATGCGCCACGAGTCCAGCAACTCCCGGCATCCGCGCCGCGCTTACTTTCGAAAGGAGACCCCGAATGACTTACAAGGTTTTGCTTGTTTTTCCGTTATTGATCCTGCTTACCGCCTGCTCGCATCCGGCTCCCAAGGCGACTATCGATGTGCTCGACACGAGTCTCAGCATCACGCCGCGCGCTGAGCACGCCGCAGAGAATGCGATTCTCGACCAGATTTCTCACATGGGGCGCGGCGACCGCCTGATCGTCATTCCGATCACCGCCGACGCTGAAAACGATGCCGGGGGCAGAATTCTGCGCCTGGTCGCTCCCATTGAGCGTCAAGCGTATGACAATGACTTGCGGCGATTCCAGTTGAATGCGAGGAAGCAATACGTCGCCTGGCTCGCGTCCCTCGATCCTCACCAGATGCGGACCGACATCCTGGGCACTTTGGACATCGCCCGGCAAGAATTTGCCGCGATTCCGGGAGATGCGGATCGCCGCCTCATCATTCTGAGCGATTTCCTGGAGGACGATCCTTCGTACCGATTCGTCTCGTCGCTGCAGCTTGCGAACCCGGCGCCCGCCCGTGCGCTCGCCGTCGGACTGAGGACGGAGCGGGTATTTACTTTCCCCGGCGTACTGGTATGCCTTGGGCGCTTGGAGTCGAGCGATTTTGCGCCGCTCTCCCCGCAGCGCAAGGAAGCGGTACAAGCCTTCTGGGCCGAATACCTGAACGACCGGGGCCAAGTGCCCGCACTGCGCTTCGACGGCACCGGGCTTCTTACTGGCAATGCTGGATGCGATGACGAACCCAGAGGTTCGCCCCTCAATCAAGCGGACAAAGGAAGGGAGCGGCCGTGATCGAGACCAGATTGTTTTCCTTGTGGGACGGTTTGGTCGGGTCGGCCGCTCTCATTGCGATCATTATTCTTGCGCTGTGCGTCATGGTCCGTGCCGTGAAGCCTGGGGAAGCTCCACGGCACCTCGGCGTGATCATCGGCATCGTTATCCTTCTCATCGTGCTGCCTGCGATCATCGTCTCTCTGTGGAACTCGATGACATTGGGGCAGCATCTCGGCATCGCGGCGATCCTCGTCGCAATCATTTTCCTCATCAGTGCCACGCACCGGAAATCGAGGAAAGCAAGGCACTGACAACAGTCCCGATGAATGTTCGCTGCCCAAAAGGCGAACACTTGACGCGCTGCGATCAGATGGTAAAGTTCAAGCAATATCCGATGAACACGCCAAAAGCGCTATCAATTGAAGAGTGGGAGGAGATCATGGAGATTCCGGAAGTCAAAGACTCCTGGGGTCTTTCTGGCGATGAAACGCCTGAAGAATTCTCGGAGATGGTGTATGGAGCGAAGTTCCATTTTGTGCCAATGACGGGACCCGGGTACGTGGGCGATCTCTACGTCTTGTCGGGGGATGCGATAGGAGAACCATTTACGTTGATTCGGAAGGATAACAAGCTGGTTGTCGTGTAGGAGGAGCTTCTGGTCTCCTAAATCATCGGCAGACAGCGCTTGATTGTCGCTGAGATTTGGGCCTTTTGCTTTACATAAACTACTGATTTTTCTATACTTCTCATGTCTTTTCACGGCACATTATGCCTCCAGCAACCCCCTCCAATTCCGAGTGGCTCACCCGCAAGCGTCTAATCGACGGCAAGCTCAGTGCTGCCGGATGGCGGGTGATTCCGTTCGTTCCAAAGCCGCTCACGTCACTCGACCGCTGCGCGATTGAGGAGTTCCCGACCGCCAACGGTCCAGCGGACTATGCGCTCTGCCTCGGCGGTCAGATTGTGGCGATTCTTGAAGCCAAGAAATTAACGCTTGGGCCTCAGAATGTATTGTCCCAGGCAGAGCGCTACTCAAAGGGCATTCAACAGCCTGGATTGCAGGCCGGTCCGTTTGGCGTTCCCTTGCTCTATTCGACCAACGGAGAGGTGATTTGGCACCACGATGTTCGGAACCCCCTGAACCGTTCTCGCCAAATCGCACAATTCCATACGCCTGAGGCCATCAGCGAAATCCTCAGCTTTGATCTGGATGCCGCGATTGGGAGATTGCGTTCGATCCCGAACAAAAACACCAAACTGCGCCCATACCAGTTTGAGGCAAACGAAGCCATCGAACAGGCCATTGCAGATCGTAAGCGGGCGATGCTCGTTGCGATGGCCACCGGCACCGGCAAAACGTACACGATGGTGAACGAGATTTACCGCTTGATGAAGTCGGGCACCGCACGGCGGGTGCTTTTCTTGGTTGACCGTCGGGCGCTCGCGGCCCAGGCTGTTCGCGCATTCGGATCATTCGATGCTGACCAAGGACTCAAATTCGACAAAATCTATGAGGTCTATAGTCAGCGATTTCAGAAGGAGGACTTTGGCGAAGATGAAAGGTTTGACCCCAAGGTCTTGCCGCAATCATATTTGCAGACTCCGAAACCGGGAAACGCCTTCGTATACGTCTCCACTATCCAGCGGATGACCATCAATCTGTATGGGCGCGAGGCGGCAATCGGAGGAGAAGAACCCATTGATGACGATGCTGAAAAGATCGACATTCCGATTCACGCATTCGATTTAATCGTCGCCGATGAATGTCATCGAGGCTACACGTCGTCCGAGGTTGCCCTCTGGCGCAAGACGTTGGAACACTTCGACGCGATCAAGATCGGCTTGACTGCGACCCCGGCTGCGCATACCACCGCCTATTTCAAAGACACGGTTTACCGTTACGAGTATGAGCGCGCCGTCAGGGAAGGTTTCCTCGTCGATTACGATGTGGTGAAGATCCGATCCAATGTCCGCATGAACGGAGTCTTCCTCAAAGAAGGGGAAGAGGTCGGTCTCATCAATCCCGAGACCGGCTCCAAGAAGCTCGACAGTATCGAAGATGAACGCGCATTCGATGCCTCAACTGTCGAGCGAGAGATAACCTCACCGGATTCCAACAAGAAGATACTCGAAGAAATCAGAACCTACGCCCAGGAGCATGAACAGGCGTATGGCCGCTTTCCCAAGACGCTCATCTTTGCCGCCAACGACCTGCCGCACACCTCCCACGCGGATCAATTAGTGGACCAGGCGCGAGATATTTTTGGCCGGGGCGATTCCTTTGTCCAAAAGATTACCGGAAGTCCAACCGTTGATCGCCCGCTCCAGCGTATTCGTGAATTTCGCAACCGCCCGAATCCAGGCATCGTCGTTTCCGTTGATATGCTCACCACGGGCGTGGACATTCCAGACTTGGAGTTCATCGTTTTCCTACGTCCGGTAAAGTCGCGCATTCTGTTTGAGCAGATGCTTGGACGCGGCACCCGGAAAGGGGAAAAGTTCCCCGACAAGTCGCATTTCGTCGTCTTTGACTGCTTCGATGGCACCCTACTCGAATACTTTCGGCAGGCGACCGCCATCACCGCCGATCCGCCGACCGGCGTCACGCGCACCATTCCGGAGATTATCGACGACATCTGGGCGAACCGGGACCGGGAGTACAACATCCGTTGTCTCACCAAGCGGCTCCAGCGCATCGACAAAGAGATGCACGGTGATGCGCGCGCCGAATTCGCCGCGTTCGTGCCGGAAGGCGATCTTGCCGCCTACGCGAAGAATCTGGCTGTTGCGCTCCATCGAGAATTTGTCCCGACCATGGGCCTATTGCGGAATGCGGACTTCCAGCGCCTCTTGCAGGAGTACAAGCGTAAGCCGCGCGTCTTTTACGTGGCGCATACGACGCAAGATGAGGTTTCCTCGGAGTGGTTAGTCCGTGGCCTGGATGGCAAGGAATACAAGCCGGACGACTACCTGACCGCCTTCTCTGAATATGTGGCTACGCACCAGACCGATATCGACTCCATCGCGATCCTCTTGAAGCATCCGCAGAACTGGGGTCCGGACGCGCTTAAGTCGTTGCGCGAAAAGCTTGCTGCGGCTCCGCAACGATTCACCGAACCGAATCTACAAAAGGCATTTGAACTGCGGCGCAATAAGGCGCTGGCCGACATCATTTCAATGGTGAAGAATGCCGCCGACACGCAGAGCCCCTTACTCAACGCCGCCGAACGCGTTGACCGCGCCATTCAGAAAATCACGAATGCGCAAACGTTCACAAAGGATCAATCTGTCTGGATAGAGCGTATTCGCACACACCTCCAAGGTAACCTTTCTATCGATCAGGACGATTTCGAGAGCCAGCCGATTTTCAGCGACTTCGGCGGATGGGGACGAGCCCTGAAGGTGTTCGGCAATCGTCTACCGGCGCTGATGCAGGAAATAAATGAGGCCGTTGCAGCATGAGTGACATCGTTCAAAAACTTTGGGGATTTTGCCATACGCTCCGGCATGACGGGGTGGATTATGGCGACTACATTGAGCAGCTTACCTATTTGCTCTTTCTGAAGATGGCCGAAGAAAAGGGGGTAGAGATTCCCAAAGGTTGTGATTGGGATACTCTGAAAAAGCTCTCTGGGACCGAACTCACCGACCATTACAACGAAGTGCTGCGCAAATTGCGTTCCGCCGAGGGCCTTCTCGGGGACATTTTCACTCAAGCCACTTCCCGTTTCACCAATCCGATCAATCTTCGCCGCCTGATCGACATGATTGACGAGGAGGAGTGGTCGTCGCTCGATGTGGACGTGAAAGGCGCGGCCTTTGAGGGGCTGCTTGAAAAAGCTGCCAGCGAAGGAAAGAAAGGCGCCGGACAATACTTCACACCGCGCATTCTCATTCAGACCATTTGCCGCCTGATGAAGCCCGACCCGCGCGGTCGGAAAGACTTTACGATTGCTGACCCGGCTTGTGGCACCGGCGGCTTTTTGATCTGTGCCTATGAATGGCTGGTTGCCGAGAGCAAGGGAGTCTTTGACCGCGTTGATGCCAAGCGGATACGGACCAAGACATACTTTGGCCAGGACCTTGTCGCACGCCCGCGTCGTTTGGCGCTGATGAATCTTTATCTGCATGGCGTTGAACCGCACATCCACCTCGGCGATACGCTCTACGAGCCGGATCGCGGCGAGCGGTACGATGTCGTGCTCACCAATCCCCCGTTCGGTACCAAAGGGGCAAACCAAGCGCCAGACCGCGAAGACTTCACCATTGAAACCAGCAACAAGCAACTGAATTTCGTGCAGCACGTTGTGAACACGCTCAAGCCAGGTGGACGCGCCGCAATAGTCTTGCCCGACAATTGCTTGTTTGAAGACAAGGCCGGCGAAGTGTTTGAGATTCTCATGCAGGACTGCAACCTGCATACCGTGCTGCGCTTGCCGCGTGGAACGTTCACGCCTTACAGTCAGGGCGTCAAGGCAAACGTCATCTTCTTCCAAAAGGGCTATCCGACGGAGAACGTATGGATATTCGATGCCCGCTCCAATGTTCCTGGCATCACCAAGAAAGATCGTCCGTTGACCCGTGAACACTTCGCGGAATTTGAAAAAGCATACGGTAAAGACCCCAACGGACAGAGCAAACGAATTGATGGTGGAGAAACTGGACGCTTCCGCAGGTTCTCGCGTGAAGCCATCAAAGAACGCGGCGACAAGCTCGACATCACTTGGCTTAAGGATGAATCGATCGAAGACAGTGACGACCTGCCCGACCCCCAGGAATTGGCAACAGAAGCCGTCACTGAATTGGAGGCATTGGTCGATGACCTTCGCGAAATCATTGCTCTTATTGAAGATCAAGAGGGCGTCGAAATATGAGTTTGGTTGTATCGTTCGAAGAGATCTTTGAGAAGAAGTCTGGCCTCCTCGCAAATCACGAGTCGTGGCGCCGAATTGAACTCGGCGAGGTTTGCACAATCCTGAATGGTTTCCCGTTCAAGTCAGCAAGGTTTAATAGTGCCGGACGAGGCTATCCTATTGTTCGCATTCGTGACCTTTCTAAAAAGAAGCCCGATACCTTCTACGACGGGAAGGTCCCCGATGAATTCATCGTCAGGGATGGGGATCTACTAATTGGTATGGATGGAGTTTTCCGTTGCAAGGAGTGGAATGGCGGCCTAGCCGGTCTCAATCAGCGAGTATGCAAGCTCATACCTGATGAAAGATACCTCGACCGTAGGTTTGTTATGTTCGGGATGAATGGTTATCTAAAGGCCATTCAAGATGCAACGTCGTCCGTCACAGTCGGTCATCTTTCTTCACTCGATATTCTGAAGATTCCGTTTCCGCTTCTGCCAATTGCAGAACAGCAGAGGCTAGTTTCGAAGTTAGCAATACTTCTCGAAAGGGTGGATGGCAGCCAAGGCCGCTTGGCAAACATTTATCGGATTCTCAAACGTTTTCGCCAATCAGTCCTTGCTGCAGCCTGTTCTGGTCGCCTCACCGCCGACTGGAGGTCTGTAAATGCCGAATCGGAGCCCGGATCGGCCTTACTCGATAGGGTCAAGGCAAAGCGTCTCAAGATGGCGGAGAGTGCAAAAGACGTAAAACAGATAAATGAGGCTTTCGATGCTGCGTTTTTAGATATTGACGATGCAGAACTGGGAGTAAATGGAGTACCTACTTCATGGATCGCATGTAGGGTGGGAGCAATTGGGGCGGTCGTAAACGGGAGTACTCCGTCACGTAAACAAAGTGCATACTGGGACGGCACAATACCCTGGGTGAGCTCTGGTGAAGTTCGCAACAATGTCATTTTTTTCACTCGCGAGAAGATTTCAAAGTCTGGATATGCAAATTGCTCAGTCAGACTCTTACCTCCTGGAACCGTATTGCTTGCAATGATTGGCGAAGGAAAGACAAGGGGGCAATCTGCCATCTTGGAAATCGAGGCAACAATTAACCAGAACATCGCTGCCATTGTCGTATCTCATGGCTTAGTTGAGTCTGAGTTTATATGGCGTTGGTTTCAATTTCAGTACAACAATACACGAGAGCGCGGCAGTGGATCGGGACCGCAGGCATTAAACTGCCAACGAGTTCGTGAGATTCCGTTTGTGCTTCCTCCACTCGACGAGCAGGGGGAAATCAGTCGCAGAGTAAATGAGTTATTTGCATTTGCCGATAAAATCGAGGCGCGATATGAGGCCGTCAAGCGGCAAGTGGATCGTCTTCCACCGTCCATCCTCGCCAAAGCCTTCCGCGGCGAGCTCGTTCCCACCGAGGCCGAACTCGCCGAACGCGAAGGCCGCGCCTACGAATCCTCTGAGCAGCTCCTCGCGAGAATTCGGGCCGAAAGGGAGACGCCTGTATCAAGAAAGCGAGCAGCTAGGACATGAGAAACCACATATAAGAGACGGGAGGCTGGATCGGTGGGTCTCGTAAAGCGGATGTGGATGGAAGAGCAGGAGCGGCTCTATCACAAATCAGATGATGATGCGGTCTGCCCGGAATGCTTTAGTGATCCTGGAATCAAAGCATTCATTGAAGACAATCTCGAATGCGAAGCGTGCTCGGTATGCGGGCGCAGATCGGAAGAGCCGATAGCCGCAACTGCCGATAGGGTATCGGAGTTCTTCTTGGAGAAGGTCGGCCAGCATTGGGAGGACGCCAACGATAGCGCCCCATATTGCTCAGCGGAAGGCGGATTTCTTGTCACGACTTGGTCAATGTACGAGATTGTTTTCGATGAACTGCCCGATATTGCTCCATACAAGACCTTGGAGTGGCTATACGAACACTTGAAAGACGACGTCGTATGGTGCGAGCGCGATTGGCGAATTCTGAGTCCCGGACGAGCTTTGGCCGTTGGATGGGAGCGGTTTTCAGAGGCCGTTAAGCACGAGACACGATTCCTCTTTTTCACATCGAAGCGCGATCCCTACGAATCGGGTGAGCCCTTTGAAGTGCGCCCTGACGAAATGCTTGATGAGCTTGGCAGGGCGATTCGCAAATGCAGGTTGGTGCGCAAAATACCGGCTGGCACGCGTTTTTTTAGGGTGCGTGGGCATAAGATGGGTAAGCGTTATCCGACTCCGAAAGAACTCGGACCACCTCCCCGGCAGTACGCTGTATCCGCTGGCCGAATGAATGCCCCCGGCATCGTTGTTATGTACGGAGCACTGGAAGAAGAGACTGCTTTCCGCGAAGCAACCGGAGAATTCAAGTTCTATTCTGTCGCGGAATTCGAACTTCTTGAAGACGTCCTTATAGTGGATTTAAGTCGAGTTCCACGGGTTCCGAGTATCTTTGAAGACAAGCCGCGTGAGTCAATCATCTTTTTGCGAGATTTCAAGAAGGACGTTTCGCGTCCAATCACGCCTGACCAAGAAGTACACGTTGAATATACTCCGACGCAGGTCGTGTCAGAGTATCTGCGTCACCGCTTCAGCAATGCTTCCGGCAAGACCGTATCGGGGGTGCTCTACGAGAGCGCGAAAGCAAAGGGCGGTAAGAATGTCGCGCTGTTCATCGAATCGGAGCGCGTCGAAGGCGTCCCATCTGAGAGCTTCAAGCCCAAAACGCCGCTGTTGAGGTTGTTGAATGTGAAGGAAAGACGCTCCGTTCCAAAGAAGGAGTTATGAAGTTGTTTCGCGCGGCGCATAAGTAAAGTGCGTCTTCAATCAGACGCCCAGCAGGTCAACGCAACGCAGCGGTTCGTCGGCGGTCAAGTTTTCGATAGCTGTGCGGGCGCGTCCGGCCAGTTGGAGCGGCTTCAAATTGCCAGCGAATCTGCCATGCGCGATTCTATCCAGCCCTGCCCCCACAAGAGGAGATGCGGCGCGCAACGTGGATCGAAGCGCAACAGCCTGGGTCTTTCCGGCATGGAGGATGAGATTCCTCTGCCGGTAGAGACGTGCAAACGTGTCATGAATATAGTCGCGAATAGCAAACATTTTTTCGCGAGGGGAGCCGAGTAGTTCGCGCATTCGGTACACTGCTGCACGATCCGACCAATTCGGGAGAATAGGAAATGAACCGTCGAGAATTGACTCTGCGACGAGTGCGGCCTTCTCCTTGTTGGCCCCGAGCGCCTTAAGGCGGTCGGCAAGTTCGCCGCCGAATTCAATTACCGTGTATGCCAGATCGGTCAGTTCCGCGCGAGGAAACGAGCAGGCAACGATTGTTGCCAGGCGCTCTGCAGGGTCGGCCCGTTTGGAGAGCGGCTCGCTCAATAGCGATTCAATTGCCGCCCAGCCTCCGGCGATAGCAGCAGTTGCCGTTCCGCTCTGGAGTGGAGCAAGGAGCTCGATTGCCGGATCGATATAGGGGTCCGGTTCGGATTCGAGCCATATGCGGTTTTCGCGGTGCATGGCACCTATCTTGATTCCCCGCAGGCGTCGCTCAATGGAATATGCCTGCTTCTTGCCTTTCACCCAAGCGACGGGAAACGGCTGGACGCTCTTGCGCAAACTGAGGAGCACCCGAGCCGCAAACATTTCGACTCGGTCAGCAGCAAACTGCACAGCGGATTCGGGTTCGCGGGCAGGCACATTGAGCAGTAATCCGCCCTGCTGCCGCCGCCTTTCGGGATCGACAGAGCCATTCTCCTTGAGCCATGCGCTCACGCGTGTGGCGTCAATCCAACTCTCCGGCGGCAACAAGCCGGAGGGAGGTTGAAGCGGCGTGGGAAACGGGACGAGAACTGAGAACATGGTCTCCTCCCGGTTTGCCAATGCCGCCACTTCCGCCACTACATCGCAGAGCGGGGTTTCAGTATCGCGCGGATTTCTCGTGCGCCAAGTCCACCAGCGATGCAGATAGTCCGAGTGAAATCCTATGTCCAACAAATGAGAGGCGATAGCGCGGGAGGTTCGTTCCTCAGCAGGTCGATCCGTCGCAGTTGCGCGTGCCCACCGTTCAAGGTAAGCCGGGAGGCTACGTTCGACCGTTTCTTTGATCGCTTCGTATTCCAGTCCCTGGAAGGGGAGATCGTTTCGAGGCTCACCGTTAAAATGCAGCAACCCTGCGAGGGTTTCTCTTTCCTGAGGTGTTCCCATACCCGGATCGTCCCGTAGAAGCCGCAGCGCGGTGACCACTGCGCCCTTGATCGTCTTATCTGTAAGGTGACCTTGGCTTTGCGCCTCGCTTGCCTCCAAGACCTCCCGTAGGGCAAGGATCGTTCCGGCACCCCAGAGAGATCGGTTCCAGTGCGTTTTCGAGCTGAAATAGTCGAGCAAACGGGCGCAAATCAGTTGCTCGTAGTTGTTGACAAGCGAGATCATTTCAACGATTATAGAAGCGGGACATTGCGTCCGACCCATAAACGGGGCACGTCCTTTCAACTCCTTCTTCGGATCGACGCGAAAGCACAAGCCCCTTTTCAATCAGAGGGCACCCATCGGGTGCCCTCTTTCATGTTCGCCGACGCTCTATCAATTCACCCTTCTCCAGCCCAGGGAACTTCGAAATCGAGCCGACTCACCCTGACCGCCTGGGTCGAAGAGACCGGCTATCCAGCGATTACCCTGGCAACTCTGGAAGATTCCGACCTCGTCGCGAACGATTCGAAAATTCAGATTCGCAGCGGAACGCTTGAGAAGGTTACTGGGAGATTATTGTAGCCATGCTTCCGCAAAAGGATATTCATTGCCCGGGCCGATTGTTCTTGAAGCGGGCTTGGACCGCATCGAACTCCAATTAGCGGCAATCGCTTGCCTGAAAGAGGCTCCAAAATCATATATGGGAGCAAGAGCTTCGGCGTTGGGCGAATCGATACACCTTCATAATTCTCTGGCTTTATTCCGCTCAGAGTCGCACCCTTTGGATAGGTAACTATCCTCCACTCCTTCTCTTCTAAAAACGACTGGTGCTTCACAGCGAGCGCCCAGTCGGTCATTTCCAGAACGAGCAGCAACGATAACTCGACGTGCGCATCGGCCCCTCGTGCGGAAGCAATCCTGAATGAGAATCCATTGACCAGCTTGATAAGCCGTCTCAAAATAGATCGGAGTCGCGCGCGCTGTTTGCTGGGTTCGTAGAGGACACGCTTAACCATCGTTCGGAATCCGTGCTTACACACCAGCCTGACCTGGTCGTTTAGACATAACGATCTGAATGCCAACGAAAAGCCACTTGCTTGCCCGTAAGCCCGCCACTGACTTAACAAGTCTCCTTGTTCGCAAAAAGAGACAATGAACGGCTGACCGAAGCTATGGAGTGGAGTGCCGAAAAGGTGTGCCAAATGTTCGACGAGTAAGGTTTCCCAAGGACCAACGTTTCTCTTGTTTCCCCACGTCTCGTTAATGACCGCTTTGGCGATCGAAACCGCGTATTCAATCTCAGAAAGATCGTTTGAGAATTGAGTTGCCGTCGCCCATAGAACGTTAGAAGAGATAATTCCTTCGGCCCCAAATGCGTCTGTATAGTGATGGAGAATGGGGGCATCCACCATTCGTGAAGGTTCGTCTCTTATTATGTCGAGCCATCGGTCCATTACCAAATGTCGATTTGATTTGTAGGACGCAGACTTCGACATGATGTGGCTCCATTCACGCGGATTCTCGCATTCATCGGCTCAATGAGCTTAACGGATCAAGTGTTCGCGAATAAACTCACGTTGCCGATTCGTGCCGGTCCGTAACAATCGCTCAAGTGTTGAGCGATTCCGCTTTGCGAATTGCTCGGTGCCGTCATTCCACAGATCTTCAATGCGAGCGAAATTATCCGTTCCCGTTCGTGGCGCAAACACCTGTAGCTCCTCGCACCATTCCAGAGACAAGTCTTCGATAAGGGTGAACAGCTCATCGTCATCATGATTTGTCGCTTTGAAGTCGAGGATGCTGTACTTGATTTCGAATCGAAGGTGCAAAAACGCTCCATGCGAAAGGGCTGCGGGGAATTCGATTGTTTTGACAGTCAGAACTCGACTAAACGGCATTCCCCACCCCGCAACATGGAAATAGTGCGGATAAGAAAGTAGCGGTATCAGTTCTCCTTCCCTGACGCGATACCAACTCGTCGTGCGGCGTAACACTCCCGTTCCCGACAAAACTACATGCGTCAAAACCAACGCGCCTGGCTCTCCTGGCACATACGATGTCTCTGGAGTGTACCCTTTCTGTCCGTCGAGTTCAGTGTTCGCAACGAGGGTCCAGCCGAATTCTCCTTCGGCAAAGAACAGAACCTTCCACTTCCAAGCGTAATTCGAGCTCAAACCGAGGATCGCATACGGACGGCCTAACTGTCCGATGCCCTGGCTCAGCAAGTGAACACGCTCAGTTTCGCTGAAATGCTGAGGAAACAATTCCCTAATTCCCTCGATGACCTCAGCCGGAAAAACAACCGAAGGTGACGATGCTATTTCGGAATTGAATGATGCGTGTACAACAAGCTGCGGCGATTGCTGTCTGTCAAAAGGTGACCGTCGCCCAACATTTTGGAATGCATTCGCTTCGGCGGTTGTTTTCCAATGGCGAAGAAGCTCCGCTGGGAAACGATCGGGATCGTTATCGTTCAGTTTGCCGCAGTTTTGGCAAAGCCAAATACCATTCTGTGGCGACCGCCTCTCCTTGGGCGACAATGCCGAATCATATCGCGGACCTCCGGGAGCGGCCGCAGTGATGTGCGCAGCTACACCAATGTTCAGATGTTTGCCGGGGTTTTGTGTTGGGCCGCAGGTCGGGGCTCCGCAAGTGGGGTTCGAACAGCGGTCGTTGACGCGACTCGCGATAACACGTTTTGTTTGGTTCGAAAAATCGTCGCGGTTGGCTCTAGCCATCGAAATCTCGCAGAATGGCGGTATGCGACACTTGTCGTGGAGCTTTTGCTGCACACCCTCTTTTTCGGAAGGCAAATCGAAGTGTAGTCGATTTTGTGTCGGTCAAAGCACAAACGATCCACAAGGATCAACAGGGCCGGAATCGCAGTAAGGAAAACATTCATTTTAAAGCATTTAGAAACCACAAATTTCAATAGGCTACTATAATTGATCTGACCTGTTTTGGGACAGATGGAGTGCCCTACGATAATGCACACATAATCAGCAAGTTACAGAATTCTCGGGCCTCAGAGATCGTAGCAGCGATGATCTCTTGGAGTGCAACCATTGTAAATCGACTTCTCTCAGCGATTTGCGGCCAATCAGTGGATTCACTTTTTAGGGCAGATGGAGCCACCAAGGCTGCTTCGCTACATGAAAGCACAGCTGCGTATAAACTTTGCCTCGTCAACATGCCAACCAGCCAAAATGCATTGTGTTCTCCTTGAGATAGCCCCACGTGATACGGAGCCCTCAGATAGGGGCTGTCCGATTTTCTTAACCGTTAAGAGCAAGCAGCAATTCCCACAGATGGAGATTTGGCGAGGCACGTCAAATTCTGCTTCGGTCGATAGCGCGCCATCCCAGGCATGCCGCCAACACCCTCTGCCGATTCATTTATATATATGTGGCTTACGTCGTCAGTGTTATCCTAGCCCCGAAATAAGCCCCATTGGATGCACGGGCAAACGCTCTTTCACGTCGTGGCGGCAGTTTCCCAAAACTCAGAGAGGAGCTCAATGACCGATCTTTTGAGAAAGGCAGATTCTGAAGACGGAACCATCCAAGCCGGCGGAAGGAAGGAGGGAGCTTTGTCGCTGATGCCTCGATGGACCGCGTGCACGACTAATTCACTGACGGATAAGTCGTTACCGAAAGGGATCGGTCCGCAACTCCGCAATATTCGAAACCAATTGAAGCTCACGTTGCGAGAGACAGAGGAACGCTGCGCGCAGGTCGCACAACAGTGGGGCAATGATGCGTATCAAATCTCGGCAAGCTGGCTTGACCGCGTAGAGCGCGAGAATCGTGGGCTGTCTGCGACCAAGCTTATCGTGCTGGCCTATATCTACAATCTCTCGACCGACCAGATGCTTTCCTTTTGCCCTGGGTCGAATGAAGGTTCGGCACAGTTGCTACAGGCATCCAGTCCCAATTCCACGCTCCTGTTGGCGGAGGGCCCTCTCGAGAAACTTGCGAGAGCTTGGGTGCCCGACACCCTGATCTCCGATCCTCTCCCGGAGCAAACAATGCTGCTTCAATCCGACCGCAAGATGATGCCTCCCCATTATCGCCGCGGTATTATTGGCAGGCTCGACCGAACCTTGGAGCCAATGATTCTCGCCGGATCCATTGTCCTGATCGATTCGCAAAAGCGAGTTATTGGGAGCCGTAAGGATTGGACGAACGAGTTTGATCGTCCAATCTATTTTCTGTTTACCCGAAATGGATACTTCTGTGGTTTCTGTGAACTGGATAAGAAGGCTGAGTGGTTGACCCTTGTGCCGCATATGCTGTCACCGGAACCAAACGACGAACGGCGATGGAAATATAGACGGGAAGTGGAGGTGGTTGGGACGGTTGCGGGGTTGTTTACGAGACGAGCATCCAAGCTTGAACATGTCTAACGTGATTGAACGGCGCTATAGAGTCCTTTGGAGCTCTAAAAGACCCGGGAGGCTCCACTCTTCATAGAGAGCCAGCACACGGCGGGTCATCACGTAGTAGATTACAACTACCTCTTCCGCGTGTTCCGCGAATGCCTTTTCCGCCCTGCCGGTCTTGGCCGCGCTCTTCAGCCGTCCAATATGCCACTCAATTTCGCGTGCATTCAACCGGAGTTGTTCGGCAATGGCCAGTGCCTCCGGGTACCACTGCTGAACGTAAAAGACCAGATCAACGAGGACCGCGCAATTTCGTTCAAGAGTTTCAAGCCCCTTTATCCCACCAATCATCGACCATATCTCGGCTTCGTCGAAATCTGCGTCATTCTCGTCCTCTCGCCTTTGCCCAAATTCGTCAACGAGAGATAATGCGATCAATGCTAAATTTTCCCGATTAACTGCCGAAAACCTACCGAGAAGCTTCTCCCAGCTTCCGTATGGATATTTCTCAGTCCGAATTCGCCGCCGATAATAGTGAACTACAATGGCCAGCAGCGCGAGGAGGAAGACTGACAGCACCAAAAAGAAATAGGTGGCACGCATACTATCTCCCCATTGTCCGAAGTCGCTGGAGATAGGCTCCAACGTGCCTTTGCAGCACTAGCAGATGTTCCTCCATCTCTTTCGGAAGCGCTTTGGGAACTGGAGCGTCCACCCAGAGCGTTATGATCCAATAGCCCGCACAGATCAAGTATGTGAGCATGCGAAAATATGTGAGGTCGGCATAGATCCTTACGCTGCGATCGATTCCGAGGTAACTTTGGCCTGCTGCGATGAGAATCCAGACGAATGAGTAGAACCCAAGGCCTTGTGCAATCCTTGCCGCGTGAGTTCTCCATGGGAGTCTGATGGTTACCGAGAGAGCCACCATTCCCACGAAAAGTTCTGTCATCAACACGGAGGAAAAGAAATTGCCTCGAATCAGGATCGTGCGCAGCAGTGTGTGCTCGGGCGGGATTGCTGAGAGCCACGTTAGACCCGCTCCGATCGCAATACTTGCAAAGACGATCCAAGCAAGTCTGACCCGGGCATCTGGTGCCCAGTTGCCGAGCGGGCGAAAAACGTGCGATGCCATCTCGTATACAACGCAAAGCTGCAAGGTCAAGTCAACGCTTCCCAAGGAAAGGTACGCCAAGAGATATGCATGCTTACTACCCGCGGTGAAATATAGAACGACGGTTCGAATGATATAGCTGGCAATGAGAATCGTGAAAAATGGAAACGTCGCCACGCGACGACGGATCCAAAGAACCAGCAGCAATATCACGTGGGCTACAAAGCCGGCCGCCCAAAACAGAAGATCTATGCCGGTCAATTGCATCTTCTCTCCCTAGTTGGGCAGCCAGCTCAAGCTTTTGCTCTCCAGACATTCTATGCTCATCCGAGGATCTGGAGAATGACCAATTCGATCGTGCTCTGTGGCTCCGGATCAGTTCCACCGATACCCTGTGGCTCCGGATCAGTTCCGCCGACACCCGACGGGGCGGGGGTTGTTGTGATGGATTGAGCAAAAGCCCTGCCAGCGGGCACTGTTAAGGCTAAGAACGTCAGGGCAAGGATTAGGTTGTGAGCAGCATGCTTAATCATCGACAAATCTCCTCTGCAGCGCCCATGGGCGCTGCGAGGAGACTAGGGCATTAAATCAGTTCGTCCGAGCGATTAGCGCGTTTTGTTGCTTCGGCACAACCTAACTGCCTCGATCCTTCGTAATTGTGCCTCAAGCTAACGTTCCCCATTTTTCTGTGACTCCAATGAATTGCCAAACTTATTCGCATCGCGGTTGTTTCTAAGCAACAGTCTATTAAATTTCATTGATTATCCTCGAATTGGTCGACGCGTCCCTCCGTGCGACATTGAGCGTCAATCGTTCACGCGGAGCAGGGGTGTTCTCGCATTTGATTGTTCAGAGAATCTGGTTGCGCATACGAAACATAGTCACTACTCCAAGCGTTGCCTATACGAATCACAGAAATACACGATGTCTAAAGCTATCAGCTACTTACTCTGATTCTGAGCTCCGAGCAGATCAAATACTCGCGTCTGCATCAAAAATGACTGGACCCCAAATAGCGCGTTATTGCCAAATGGCATCGCGTACCGATGGATGCGGCAATGCGCAAATCGGGGTGCGTCGAGCAATGTTTCTGGGCAGTAAGCGAGCAGACCCGCGCTGCTACGAAGGGGTTCAAGGCTACTTCAATAATCTGGGTTCGGGTGTGGCACTCACCTTCCAGCAGTGTGCGTTCACGCGAACACGGAGATGCTCAATGGGCATTATCATTCTTGCTCTTCGGTTCGAAGGCGGTTCCTGGAAAGCTTGGGAAGCCTGCGTTGTCAAAAGGGAACAAGCAAGCGGGTTGGTGCCTTTCCGTCTGATGTACGACGGCAGCAACCATACCCGAATTGATTTTGACTCTTGAGAGGAAAGACGATGACCACGGGCTCCCCCTTCGAGGGGGTATTGGATCAACACACGTCAAGAATCAAGCGCATCGTAGGAGAGGAATTCGCCGGCGGGTCGGCGATGTTCGATAAGAATGCCTGGCCCCTTATCCGGCTCCAGGTCCAGGATGCCCACGGCAGAATACTGTCAACCTCGTATCGACCGTTCTCTATCGCAGAACTCGTCAGTTTGACAGATGACAAGCTTCGCGTAGAAATACGGAAGCTCTGCGAACCTTCAGCAAAATAAGGGGCACGTTGTCACCAGCTTTGGGCACGATCAGCGAATAAGAAACAAAACATGTGCCTTGCCAAAAGTTTCTCCGACCGAGAAATCGCAAAGTCTTAACGGTTAAGAGCCAGCAGGTACACACAACACACACCATGGCGGAAATCTATGAAAATGAAGGTCAATTGAGCTTTGGCGAGGTACAGCTCCGCATCAGTCTGAACGTTGAATGGCGGTTCAAGGCTTTGGTCGTGAAGCCCCAAGATAGTCGCTCCCTTATTTCGCGACCTCTACCCGTCGGCGGTGCCATTTGTCGCGCAGTTGAAAGCTGCATGCAACAGAGGAGAGCTTATGAAAGCGCTGCTGCACAACACATTCCAGGTGGCCCCTGGAGAGGTCATCCGGGTAATTACCACAATCGATAATCCGCCGTTCCTGGCCGGATTCACAACTCCGCCACACGGGAGTGCATGGGCAAATGTGAAACAGACAAAGACTAGTGACACGCGCGAGTTCACATCCCCAGGCGCCTCGGGACAACAAGTAATCTTCTCGATTTCCTGTGCCGAGGCAATTCCAGCTGGGGCACCATACAGCACTGCCGTCTACACGATCGTGTTTTCCTCCGGCACAAACCCGCAGGACCCGCCCGTCAACAGCGGAATCGTCGTTCCCCAAGGTCTCGGCCCTATTAGCCAGACATACACATTCATCGTTCAGTGAGGCCTAGTATGTACAATTCCAGAACTCTTGTTCTGCTATTCTGGGCTGCGATGATCTCCTCCGGCATGGCTCAGGTCAAACCGGCTCCAGCCGCATCTGGATCGGGCGCACCCTCAGGTTCACGATCACCTTCCGACCAGGCCAATAATACAACTATTGTTAAGAATCTCGTTACGCTCTACAAAGCGAACGCGAGCGTACCGAATGGATTAGAAATATTTCAGGACCCTGCTACATACGTCGAGCAGATTTGGAGCGTAGCAATTAGTACCGCAAACAATGCCAGCGTCGCTAACGCTGTGGAGAACAGAACTGACCAACAAACGACGGCGCCCGCAGGGGCTTCAAACAGCTCGTCTACAACAAGCAAGGGTAGTGTTCCCTCTCTTCTTAGCTTTGCCGTGGAGAGTGGTGCCTTAACTCAGTCCGTGAATGGCACGACGACTACAGTTCAAGCAAATGTACCGAATGTAATAAAGGCGATCAACGGTACAAACTTCATGAGTTTTTATCGGAGTGAGCCCACGAATCTCGTAGCGCGCACTTTGTCAACCATTTCTATATCAACTTCTTTCAATACCGGGAGCAGCAGCTCCTCAACGTCGACATCAAGCTCTCCGAGTACATTCAGCAGCGCGACCGCCCACATCGATCTCAGAAATGACCGTGATCCCCGAAACCCGAAGTGGTTTAACGAATGGAAAGGACTAGCTAACAACCAGGTTCAAGCTGTCGCTAGCAGTGTCACGAACTATGAGGAAACTTTGCAGCGAGACATGCCAGCCCAATATGCCCAGTGGAAAAGCGATGCACAAAGCGAACTGGCCAAACTCGCAGCCACAAAATCACCTTCAGACGATGAGATCACAACTGCAATGACGGCTATTCTCGGCGAGTTCGACTCGCTCATTTATTCGAAAACAGGCCAAAGCTATGCCGGTAACTACAACAAAGCGTTACAGGATTATGCTGCGGCCGACTCCGCGTTGTTGAATAAGATATCCACTTCTTTTGTCTTTAGCTTTGAATACACTCTTACAAATCAGGGTTCGGTGTCGCTGCCAAAGTCCACCACCCAGACATACTCGATTGGCACAACTGCACCAGATTTGTCAAATTTTAATCTGATATTTGCAGGCGGCAATCTATTCGGGATAGGGGCAACGCTGACAGCGAACGCAAGCACAACTCTTTTCACAGCACCCTCAACCCAATTGCATCTCGCGCCAGTGCGCGATTACAAGATTTCGGGCGAGCTAGATTTACCAGTTCCGCCCATCGCGGGCAGCAAGAAATCTACTGTTGAGATTTCAGGTCTCTTTCAAGACCTAATACAAGAACCGCTAGGTCAGGCAGTGACCGTGAACGGTGTTTCCGTATCGACGAGAGGCAACATATGGTTGGGCCAGGGCAAATGGAACATCCCTATAGGAACTACAGGAGTGAGCATTCCGTTCTCGGTGACAGGGAGCAACCGCACGGATCTCATCAAGGAAACGGACGTGAGGGGAACATTCGGTGTCTCCTACAATCTGGACAGCCTTTTCGCAAAGCAATGACCGATCGCCCCGTGGAATACCACACAGATGAGCTGCGGTGGGCGAGACCAAGATCCACTTGGAGAGTCCCAAATCGCTCACCGGATGCCCCAAGCTGCTGGCTAAGTTGTAAGATCCGTGCGGAAAATGGGGGCAGGTCAACCGAAAGAACTGTGAAGAGGACCAGGAGTCCTGACGTACGGGGAAGCATACTAACCTTTCTCTTGTAGCAGTTTTGTCCGGGCCCTCAAGGAACCTAGAGATAGCCAAGTTGTTGCGTGTGGCTTCATCAACCTACCTGCTGTGAAGTGATTTTGTAATTTTCGGGCTTTGCTATCACCGGCGCTAGGGTCTGGTGCTGGTCAAACAAGTGCGAGAGGAGATAAACATGAACTATTGGATCATTGCGGTCATCGCCGCAACCGGTGCAATTGGCGGGTTCGTCAATGTATTTATAGGCGACAGCGGATTGCACCTGCCGAGGACGGAACACGAAGTGTGGCAACCTGGGTTTCTCGGGGTTGTGATCGTCGGTGTCGCTGCAGCTTTGGGGTCGTGGGCCACGCTGAGCGCATCAACTCTAGTCGGCCCTAATGCCGCACCGCTGGTGCTCACTACCGGAGACATAGCAAATGCGCTAGTAATAGGCTTCGGCGGCGCCAAGTGGTTTAAGAGCGAATCGGAAAAGAACATCCTTCAGAAGGCCGGAGGAATTGCGGCAAGCAAGAATGCAGATGGCAATGCCGCGCAGGCATTTCTAACGGGTACTCCAATGGAGGCGCTGCGCGCAGCTAGCCGAATGAAGTAAATGCAGCCAGTGCCCGTCTGACGCATCCTACTCAGGTGGAATGCTGTGCGTCGCCAAGATCCCATCCAGATGCCGTGTCGGTATGGAGAGGTCTTCGACGGGTGAACAATCTGGTTCGCTATCAAATGCAACCAGCTTCCTCGTCTGGAACTTGAATCCGCTGTAGTCGAATTTGTAGCTGTCAATGTACCCAAAAGCCACAAAGATCAAGAATGATCGGATCGCCCACGGTAAGCAGTTCAATCAGAAGCACCCTGGTCTTACGACTGGCGCCCTTCTTCGCTCAATCAACAAGGCTGGCAGAGATTGGGGAACAGGCTTCAGCACCAAGGTCATTTGGGGTCTAGTGAAGCAGAAGACAAGGGCCTGCGAGATTCCAACCCTCGCTCACCACGATCTTAGGCGGACATGCGTCCGTCGGTGCCATCAGGCTGGCAGGGAACTGCCGCAGATTCAGTCTTTGTTGGGACATGTTTCCGTACAAACGACGGAACGCTACTTGGGCTGCAAACAACGCTTCCCACTTTTCCACGCCCCCGACTGCGGCGGCGAGTTAACTAACTCACCTTCCGCGCTACACTAACAATCTCGCTGGCACAGAATACCGGGCAGGCCACGGGTCTCAGGCTCGAAGAACGAAACCTGGACGAAAAAAGAAAGAGGTCAACTATGGCAAAATCCACACCCAGGAAATCTACGTCCATCAAGCCTCCGCGGCTCGCGGAGCAGGTGCGCGTCGTTCTCCCTGGGAGCGAGAAGCCTGCTGCCCCCAACGCAGTGCGGTTGAAGGCTACGCCGGCCAAGTCGTTAGTGACCGTCTCGGTCATCGTGAAGCGCAAGGAGCCGCTGAAGATCAATCGGCGAGGCGGCCGGGCGAGCGGACCCGCTCGCGTGAGCCGCACTGAGTACAAGAAGCACCACAGCGGGGATCCGGACGCGATAAAGAGGGTGAAGGCGTTTGCACGGGAGTTCAACCTGAAGATTGTGGACGATCCAACCCAGGCGGTACGGCGCACAGTACAGTTAACCGGGACGGCTGCGGACATCCAGAAGGCGTTTGGCGTGGTTCTGGAGCAAAAGCTGATCGACAATGCGGAGTACCGTGTGCGCGAGGGCGGGATTCACTTGCCGAAATCTCTGGTGGGCGTGGTGGAGGCTGTGCTGGGACTGGACAACCGGCCCCAGGCACAGCCTCACTTTCGTGTCCTCAAGTCACGCGCCGGGGCAGTCGCCCACAGCAGCTATACCCCACCCCAGGTCGCCGAGGCATACGAATTCCCCGCAAATTCGAGCGGTGCGGGACAGACCATCGGCATCATCGAGCTCGGCGGGGGCTATAGGCAGACCGATCTCACCGCATACTTCAAGACGCTCAACCTCGCCGCACCTGCCATTACCGCGGTCAGTGTAAACGGTGGGAAGAACAAACCGTCCAACGCAAACAGCGCAGACGGGGAGGTGATGCTGGACATTGAAGTGGCCGGTTCGGTGGCGGTTGGCGCCAAGATCGCCGTCTACTTTACACCCAACACGGATCAGGGGTTTATCGACGCGATCACGACCGCGGTGCATGACACCACGAACAAGCCGAGCGTGATATCGATCAGTTGGGGTGGCCCGGAATCGAGCTGGACGCAACAGTCGATGACGGCGCTGGACGCCGCTTGTCAGTCGGCTGCGGCGTTGGGTGTCACAATTGTGGTTGCTGCCGGCGACGACGGATCGACGGACGGAGGTACGGGCAATAACGTCGACTTTCCGGCGTCGAGCCCGCACGTACTCGGTTGCGGGGGAACCAAGCTCGATGCCGACGGAGCGACTATCGTTTCCGAGGTGGTATGGAATGAGTTGGCCAACAAGGAAGGTGCCACCGGCGGCGGCGTGAGCAATGTGTTTCCCCTGCCATCTTGGCAGGCGAACGCGCATGTCCCGGCGCCGAGCACGAGCACGGGCGGACGCGGCGTACCGGACGTGGCCGGAGACGCGGACCCAACCACGGGTTACACCATTCGCGTGGACGGGGAGACGACCGTGATCGGCGGAACCAGCGCGGTTGCTCCGCTGTGGGCTGGGCTGGTGGCGGTGGCCAACCAGCAACTCGGCGCACAGGCTGGGTTCATTCAGCCGGCCATCTACGGAGCCAAAGCCGCCTCGGCATTCAACGACATTACCGTGGGCAATAACGGGGTCTTTTCGGCCGGGCCGGGTTGGGACGCCTGCACCGGGCTCGGGTCGCCCATCGCTAACAAACTGATTCCGCTGCTGGCGCCGGCAAGTACGAGCGCCAAGCGCGCATCTTCAAAGCCTGCCAAATCGTCAAAGACGCCGGGGAAGAGAGCGGCCAAGAAGGCTGGCAGGTGAACTGCCAACCGAGGGCGGCCTGTCTGCCACGAAGCGGTTGGAAAGCCCGAGTTCATAGGAGTGCCATGGCTTGTCTCTGGATCTGCACGCGCCAGAGTCCTTTCGCGCAACTTATGCCACCTGGCCAAACCCAGCCCGCCGGATGGAATGATCTGACGCTCCGAGCGTAGAGTTCGAGTTGGGGCGATCGCGTTCTCGGACTTATTGTCGTTGAGGCTCAAGAGTGTCCTGTACGATGCGCGAAAGTGCGCGATCACGGCGAGCGCGACGGGGGTTCCAAGCTCATATCTTATTTACTGCCAGTCATTTGCCCATCAAAACGAGTGCTCCGACGACCAGCATCACAGCAATTAGCCTGCTGGTTGTGATGGCTTCTCCGAAGAAGGCGCGACCGATAAGGACGGCAAGTACAACCGTCAATGCTTCCCAAGCGATGAAGACTTGGCCAAACTGGACCATCCTGAAAATGAAAATTACCGGAATACAGCCCAGACTATAGAAAAGCAGACCCAGCAACAGGTTCGGCACAGATTGTGCACCATTGCTGCGCTTCAAGAACACGTCTCCGGCTAATGTGAGGCTCACTCCGAGGCTCAATAGTGCTGCGAGCATTGCGATCCGCATCCCGCTCAGCTTAGCAAATTCATTGATTATGTCCATGATCGACCACTACAACTTTGACTTTATGCAATCCGCGAAATGATAGGCACGATAATTAGAAATTATCGTGCCTATCGGAGGGCCTGACAGAATGGACGGAGCAAGGCTCTCACGTGTTGTCCGATCAGTCCAACAAGGTATCCACTGGTTAAAGGGGAACGCCGAAGAT
>Ga0326728_10006722_pt1 | contig 30617 bp, 22 predicted proteins | sample MB3enrmetagenome_FD_207602 | JGI IMG/M metagenome (GOLD analysis project Ga0326728, IMG submission 207602) | Lab enriched peat soil microbial communities from McLean, Ithaca, NY, United States - MB31MN | ecosystem: Environmental > Terrestrial > Soil > Wetlands > Peat | place: USA: New York...
CGCTTGATGCGCCCCGAAGTGGTCGACCGCATCGGCGACGCGGGCGCGGGCATCGTCAACCTGGCCATCGATTGCGTGGACGAGAAGCCCGGGCTCCCCAAGGCGCTCAAACCCATCCGGTCTTACTTCGAGCACCTGGCCAAGAGGCAGCGGCACTATGGATACACCGTGATGATGAATATCAACGTCACCCACATCAATATGAACGACGTGAAGGAGCTCACCGAGATCGGGCACGACCATGGCATCGCCACCGACTATCACCTCAACGAGGCGCCTTTGCTTGAACAGGACCACTTCAAGCACGTCGATGGGAACACCACCTATCTGCTGCCTGAAGATTATTCGAAGGTCGACGCGCTGCTCGACTACCTCATCGAGAAACAGCGCCATGGTTACAAGATGGCGAATCCCATCCAGCACATGATCGACATGAAGACCCAGCTGCGCGGGAGAGTTCCGGCCTGGCCCTGCCGCGCCGGGCAGAATAACCTGATCATCCGCCCCGAGGGTACGCTCGCTCCGTGCTTCCCCATGTACTCGGCCGCCTACGACTGGGGGACGGTCGGGAACCACAAGTTCGAAGCGCGGCAACTCGACGAGATGAAGAAGGAATGCTCCACGCATTGCCTGTCCACGTGCAACTATATCCTCTCCCACTGTTACAGCAGCACCCGCGTGATCAAGTGGGGCCTCAAACAGGCGCTGCGGGGATTCCGCGGAGTCACCGGCAGCTTCGCCGAGTGATTTAGTCAGGAGCGCACCGGATGCCCGGCCGGTGGGGCGACGCTTCTGGTCCTGCCGCAGGTGGGACGAGTTTTCACGCCGAACTGATAACTGTTGACATCAGACACAGCCCCTTGACAAACGTTGAGTCCTGGCGTACAGTGGGTGGCGAAGGAAAAGCGAATATGGACGCCAAGCCGCAGACGAAAATCCGTATTGGGCCGGCGGGCTGGTCGTACGCCGACTGGAACGGTGCTGTGTATCCGGTTCCCAGGCCGGCGGGCTTCCACGAGGTTGAGTATCTGGCGCGGTTCTTCGACACCATCGAGATCAACACCTCGTTCTATCAACCTCTCCGGGCGCCCGTTTCGAAGAGCTGGGTGGGGCGGGTCGAAGCCAATCCCCATTTCAAGTTCACCGCCAAGCTCTGGCAACGCTTCACGCACGAGCGCAGCGCGAACCGGCAAGATGAAAAGCAGTTCAAGGAAGGCCTCGACCCGCTGATGACCTCGGGGCGACTGGGAGGGCTGCTCTTGCAGTTTCCCTGGTCGTTCAAGAATGTGCCGGAGAACCGCGAGTACCTGGGTGGCCTCTTCATGCAGTTCATGGAGTACCCGCTGGTGGTCGAGGTGCGACATAGCTCCTGGAACCAGCCCCAGTTTTTCGAGATGCTGGCGGACCTTTCGGTCGGCTTCTGCAACATCGACCAGCCGGTGATCGGCCGCTCGATCGCACCCAGCGAGCGCTCCACCGCGGCGGTGGGATACGTGCGCCTGCACGGCCGCAACTACGAGCACTGGTTCACGCCGCGCGAGCACGCGGCAGAGCGCTACGATTACCTCTACAGCATGGAGGAGCTCGATCCTTGGGCAGCACGCATCCGGAAAATCGCCGAGAGCGCCGAGACCACCTACGTCATCGCCAACAACCACTTTCAGGGAAAAGCCGTCGCCAACGCGCTCCAGTTGACCAGCCTGCTGACGGGTGGTCCCGTTCCGGTCCCGGAACCTCTCCTGGCGCGCTACCCCGACCTTGCCGAAATCGCCGTGCCGGGTCCCAACGTTCCGCGACAGGCCGACCTCCTTTTCGAAAGCACACTCTCCGGAGGCAAGTCCTGAGCACAGCGAGAGTGTTTGACAGCTTCGAAACCGGGCTGATAGCATGGAGGACTGGTGGCGAGTCGCGCAGGCCGTGCCATTGTTCCGGCGGACAGCACGGGCGTCGCTGGGTTCACGGTGTATGCCGTTCAGCCACTGTATTTGCGTTTGGCCTTTCGATTCTTGCCTTTGTTTCTGGCCTGGTCCCCGTCGTCTAGCCCGGCCTAGGACATCGCCCTTTCACGGCGGTAACGCGGGTTCGAATCCCGCCGGGGACGCCAACCTTTCCAGTGAGTTACCGGACTTGCTTCCGGCAGTGATGGTCTCTCGGTGACGAACGGGTGACTAACGTCGCTCGTTTGGGCTTCCTGAGTGGCCCCGAGCGTAAGACGCGCTGAGCACGATGTACGCGAAGCGCCCGCGATTCTTGAGAGCGGCGGCGCGGCGGGCCTCATTCGATTTCTCTCCGCGGGTCAGAACTTCGGCAACAGGTGATTGAACGCGCGGCTTCTGCGACTCGCGGGGTAGTGGTGCAATTTGAGTTTGAGGGCGGAAAGTTTGGCAAGAAAATTGTCTTGACTCGCACGGTACAATAGGTTTAGGGTCATAAGGGTAAAGGCGAGCGAAGATAATCGTCCTGGTTGGGCACAGAGAAGATTCCTAAGACTTGAGGAAATGTTAAGAGAACACGCTGCCGATGTGTGGGACTCCGCGCGTGCAGCGATACAGGCTAGCTGCAACAGCTTGCAACGGCTTTATTGGTATACCTGGGTGGCGTTTTCGAAGTCAAAAAGGAGGGTCCGGATGAAGCAATTGAATGGCTTTGCGCAACCAAATGTAGTTCTGCCAGTGGTCGGCCCGGCGCGATTCGCGCTCGGTCGGTCCGCGGCCATCAAAGTCAGGAAATCGATGCAACGCAGGTGGCTTAGCGTTGTTTCAAGCCTGCTGTTCGCACTCTGCGCTGTGGTTTTAGGCTTGGCGTCGAAAGCGTGGGGCGACACAGTCCTTTACAACTTCGCCGGACCGACCGGCGATGGGGCGTATGCTATCGGAACTCCGATCCACGACAAATATGGAAACCTCTATGGCACAACTGACCAAGGCGGGCTTTATGGCTATGGCACGGTGTTCGTGCTGTGTGCCCCGGGTGCCGCGAGTCCGGACCTTTATCCGTGTACGACCAGTCTTGCAAGCTGGACGGAGTTCGTGTTGTACAACTTCAAAGGGCCCAGTTCCGGTGGTGACGGAGCCAATCCTCGTGGCACGCTGGTGTTCAATGGGCTATACGCAGGCCGGAGTTTTACACTCTACGGCACGACCTACAATGGGGGCAATCCCAACACGTGCTCAGCCAACGGCACGAAGCAGGGGTGCGGCACCGTATTCGAGCTATGCGCCCCGTCGAATTTTGGAGGCTGCGGCGGTGTCAACGTCTGGAAAGAAAAGGTTCTGCACCGGTTCCTCGGAGGAACGGATGGAGCTCACCCGTTTGGCGGCCTGATCAGCGACAAAGCCAGCGACGTCTTCGGGACGACGGTCTACGGCGGCCATTTAGGAACTTGTAAGATCGGGAGCGTCAACAATTACTGCGGTACAGTGTTCAAGCTCAAAGGCCAAAGCCCTTGGACCTTTCCGGAAACCATTCTCCATCGTTTCAAGGGATCACCCGATGGAGCCAATCCCTATGCCACGCTGTGCTGCAATACGATCTATGCAATCCCCTACCTGTACGGCACGACCGTGAACGGCGGGACGTCCAATTTGGGCGCAGTGTTCAAGGTGAAAAATTCCGGGGCCTTTCCGACGACTGTGCTGTATAACTTCAGCGGCACTCCAGACGGAGCCAACCCATATGGGGATGTGATTTTTGACGCCTCCGGCAATCTCTACAGTACGACGTCGGCCGGCGGCGCAAACAGCATGGGCACGGTATTCGAGTTGTTGAGTCCGTCCTTGACCACCGAAAGTGTGCTGTACAGTTTTTGCCCGATATCAGGCTGCGCAGACGGCGCAACCCCGTACGCGGGTTTGACGTTCGACACTGCAGGCAATCTCTATGGAACAACATATTCCGGCGGAACAGGATGCGGAGGCACCTGCGGGACAGTGTTTGAACTGGTGCCCAGCTGGACCGAGAGCGTGCTGTGGAGCTTTACGGGAGGGGCCACGGACGGGTCGAGTCCATTTGCTGGAGTGACCTTCGATACGCCAATTAGTCCCAGTAATCTGTACGGCGCGACACGTTTCTCGGGCACATCGTCGTTCGGCGTTATATACTCGGTGCCGTAGTCGCTGGCTGGTTATCGGGGACTATGACCTTGGGATCGGTGTCGCAGTGGGCTCCGCTGGGATGGCGGTAACGCGGGTTTGAATCCCGCCGGGGACGCCAACCTTCCATACGGAGCGGCATCAGTGATTTCGGATCCGGCCGCAGCTCCGCTAGCCCGACGGCACCTTGGGGAACGAGCCCGGCACCAGGCCCCTCCCTTCCTTCACCGTGATGATTTGGTTGATGGGGACATTCGCGAGCTTGTCGACCGTTCCGCTCGGCCACGTAATTTCGAGCGGCTCGATTTTTTTCCGCTTCCCCAATCCCAAATGGATACGCCATCACCGGCCATAAACCAAAACGCGGAACGTTCCGGGAACGGCCCTCCGTTGCGGACGGGGCCGGTCTGGGGTGGGAGCCGGAGGTGGACCAAAATCCGCAGTATCCACAAAGAGGTTGTGCGTCTTGGTATCGAGCCCCATGGTCTTGGCCCCGAACTCGGTCTGGACGGTCTCGACCTCGCTGAATTTGTCAGCCGAGTCTTCGTGGAAGATATGGATCATACCCTCGCGAGTCGAGGCGAAGAGCAGCCCGGTTTCAGGCTCATAAGCGGCGGCATCCACACCTGCCGAGATCGGGAACGACTGGATAACCTTTCCGCTCGCGGCATCCATCACCACGAGCATCTGGGGGTTGCGGCCGGCGCTGAACAGCCGGCGGTGCTGGATGTCCATCGCCAGAGCCGTGGGTGCTCCGGCGGGGGCAACCGGCCATCGCGACTTGATGGTGAGCGCGCGGGAATCAATCGCGACTACCTCGTTCTTGTCTTCCATATTGACGTAGACAGTTCCGCGGCCGTCGGCGACAGCGAATTCCGGAGCCCCGCCCAGCGTGATGGTCCCCAGTACGGTCCCACTCTGGGCATCGATCACCGTGGAGCTGTGGGGGTCTCCATTCATGGCAAACACACGCTTGGAGGCCGGATCGTAAACAACGCAGTCGGCGTCGTTGTCGGCTTTTACCTCACCGATCACCTTGAGGGTCTTCAGGTCGAAAATGATCACTTTTCCCTGTGCCCCGTCGCTGATGAACCCCCGGCCGAACTCGGCGGCGACGGCAACTCCGTGGTCCTGTTTCAAGCCCGTGATGTTGCCGATGAGGGTGCCGTCATCGGCGTCGATCACCTTAATCTCCGTGCCATGCGACACGTAGACTCGGCGCGCAGAAGAGTCGACCGCAATGTAGTCAAAATACTCCCGAGTACTGCCCTCTGCTTGGCCGAAAGTGTATTTCTTTAGCAGATGGTAACCGCCTGTCGCCGCCGTTGCCAGAGCAAAAGCGCCGAGGAGGATAAAACACACGCCCGTTGTGAGACGTCCGAGGCTAGGTGATGACTTCATGTGAACCCTCCCTTCAATGGACAGCCGCAGTTAATTAAGCCTGGCGAAAGGAGTCCAGCTTGGCGAAGGCCTCCTCATTCGTAATGCGCTTGCCGGTATCCCGCTGGTCTCTCCGGTGCACTTCTGCAAGCTGGGCTTCTTCGACGCTTAGCAAGGAATCGATAGCGCAGGCCAACAGCGTGGCAGGCTCTTCATTCCGTTTTTTGGCTACGCGCTGGATCCTCTGCTTCAGTTCAATGGGCAGCTCCAGACTGGAGGTCTTGCTCATCACTCACCTTCTGTTTGTAGCCTACCATGTGGGAACCTTACTTATTCTACCGCTTCTTGCTCCACTCCTCTTGGGTCATCAGCGCCAACGGTTCCAGCTTTTCCTGCTGGAGGGCCGGGTTGACGGACTGAAGCTGCTGGGTGGTCATCGACTGGAGCTTGGCCGTGGCGGCGTCGAGCTGTTTGCCGAGCACGGTCATCCGCTCGAGTTGCGACTGCGTGGGACGGCCCTCGTAGCCGTTGACGCCGCCGTAAAGCTCGCCCAGGTTTTCCCGCAGCTTCTTCTCGCCCGTAATCTGGCCTCCCTCCTTCACCGCCACCAACGTGGAGCGGAAGTCTTCGAGCGACGTGGCCAAAGACTGCAACTGCTTTCGGGCGGCGCTCGGCGGCGGGAGGGCCTGCGCGCGCTGGCCGGCCCGGTCGCGAAGATCCACCATGGCATCGACCACGTAGGTCATTTGTTCGAGCATGTGATAGAGCTTGATGGCCGTCTGGTACTGCAACGTGCGATCTTCCGTCGTGCTCTTCGAACGCGGGTCGGGAACCAGCCGCAACTGGGTGGCGAGCGTCTGCTGGTTCTTGATCAGCTTCACCGTGTAAGTGCCTTCCGGAGCGCGCGGCCCGAGAAAGGCGTAGAAGTCCTCCACGATGCCGGCGGCCGTGGGAAGCTTGGGTGGCTTCATGCGCAGGGGCCACTCGACGCGGTTCAGGCCGCGCTGTTTGCTGGCCGGCACGGTGGTGACCAGCTCGCCCTTGGAGTCGTAGACCTCGAGCCGCAGGTCGCCGAAAATGTGCCGCTTCTTCTGGTAGTACACAATGGGCGCGCCCTCGGGAGGATTCGGCGCGATGAATTCTGCGTCTCCGTCCATGCGCTGTTCGGTGGTAAGCAGCCGAAGTTGGGCGGGACGCGGCTGAAGCAGCGCGGCGTCCTGGGCCAGGATTTGCGGGGTGATCTGCCGCAGCGGGGTGATATCGTCCAAAATGTAGATGCCGCGGCCGTGGGTACCGATGATCAGGTCCGCGTCGCGTGGATGGATGGCGAGGTCTCGCACCGCGACGTGCGGGAACTTGCCGGTGAACTCCGCCCAGTGCGCGCCGCCATCCACCGTCAGGAACAGTCCAAACTCGGTCCCCAGAAAGAGCAGGTCGGGCTTCACCAGGTCTTCGCGGATGACGTGAGCATAACCTTTGAGGTCCGGTGAGGCGATGGATTTCCAGGTCTTGCCGTAGTCGGCTGTCTTATAGACGTGGGTCTCCATGTCGCCGGTCATGTGACCGTCGAAGGTGGCGTAGGCGGTGGCGGGATCGTAGTGGCTGGCTTCGATGCCGGAAACCCAGGTATTGGGCGGCAGCGTGGGAATGTTGCGGGCCACATTGGTCCAGGTCCTGCCGCCGTCGCGCGTCACCTGCACGTTGCCGTCGTCGGTGCCGGCCCAGATCACGTTCGCGTCCTTCGGTGACTCGCTGATGGCGAAGATGGTCTCGTATTTCTCGGCATCCGAATTGTCGACGGTCAGACCGCCGGATTCCTCCTGCTTCTGCTTGGCGGGATCGTTGGTGGTGAGGTCCGGGGAGATGCGCTCCCACGACTCGCCGCGGTCGCGCGAGCGAAAGAGGAACTGTCCACCGAGGTAGAGAGTACCCGGGTGGTTGGGACTCATGTGGATGGGCGAGTTCCAGTTGAAGCGGAAGTCCGGCTCGCTCTCGCGCGGCAGGGGTTTGATTTGCTTCAGTTCCTGCGCCGATTTGCGGACCCGGAAGATCCTGGCGCCCTGATATTCGACGTAGGCGGTGTCAGGATCGGTGGGGTCGGCGAAGGCCCAGAAGCCGTCCCCGTATCCGATATTCTTCCAGTGGCGATTGGCGATGCCGCCGGTGGCCTGCGATGGTCCCATCCAAGTGCCGTTGTCCTGCAAGCCCCCGTAGACGTTGTAGGGCTGGTCCATGTCGTAGCTGACGTGATAAAACTGCGCGGCCACAATATTGTTGAAGAAGCGCCAATGCGACCCGCGATCGAATGACGCGTAGAGTCCGCCATCCGTGCCCACCAGTAACTGATCCGAATTCCTGGGGTTGATCCACAGGTCGTGATAGTCACCGTGCACGCCGCCGCCGAAAAAGCCCTGGAACACGGAAGCGAAGCTCTTGCCGCCATCGTCGCTGACGGTGAGATCAAATCCCGGCTTGTAGATGCGGTCGGGGTTGTTGGGATCGGCGACAATCCGGGCAAAGTAGAAGGGACGGCCTTGAATGTTCCAAGAGCTGTTCATCTCGGTCCAACTCTCGCCCGCATCGTCGGAGCGGAACAGCGCCGTCTTCTTCGCTTCCACCACCGCATAGACCCTGGTGTGTTTGGAGCGTGACACCGAGAGGCCGATGCGCCCGAGAATTCCCTCCGGCAGCCCCTTGCGGGCAGGATGCCAGGTGGCTCCACCGTCGGTGCTCTTGAAAAGCCCGCTGCCTGGTCCGCCGGAAGTAAAGCTATAAGGCGTGCGCCGGAACTGCCACATGCCGGCGTAGAGCGCCTGCGGATTCTCCGGGTCCATGGCCAGGTCGGCGCAGCCGGTGTCGTCGTTTACAAACAGGACCTTCGACCAGGTCTTGCCGCCGTCGGTGGTTTTGAAAACGCCGCGCTCCGGGTTCGAGTCCCACAGGTGCCCGCTGGCGCAGACGAAGACGGTGTTGCTGTCCTTGGGATGAACGATGATGCGGGCAATGTGCTCCGAATCGGGCAGCCCCACCAACTCCCAATTGTCGCCGGCATCCCGGGTGCGGTAGACGCCGGTGCCTACGGAGACGCTGTTGCGCATCCAGGACTCACCCGTCCCCACCCAGACCGTCTTGGGGTTCGAGGGATCGACGGTTACGGCGCCGATCGATTGCGTGGGTTGCTTGTCGAAGATCGGCTTGAAGGTGGTGCCGCCGTCGACGGATTTCCACACACCGCCGCTCGCCACGCCCACGTAGATGGTGAGGCGGTCATCCCCAACCGCGTCAATGGCGGCGATGCGCCCGCCCATCACGGCCGGGCCGATGGAGCGGGCCTCGAATCCGCTGAACGCGCCGGAGTCAAGAAGAACCTCCTGCGCGAAGCTGTACGGCGCAAGCACCGCAAGAAAAACAACGGCTGTTGCGAGAGAGTGTTTCAGGTGGCGTGGCATGAGTATCCTCGGGATGAGATTTGCCGATTGGAAGACGTCCGTTGTCCGTAGTCCGTCGTCCGTTGCCAGGAAACCCAATGGGGGTTGTTCGTTCCTTGTGCAACGGGCGACGGAACAAAGGACAAATGACAAAGGACCACGGACTACGGACAAAACATCACTGCTTCGGAGCTTCCGCGGGTTTGGGGGCCGGGGCCGGAGCCGGCATCTTGAAACGCGCCTCGTCCAGCGGAACGTTGAACTCGACCTTGTCGATGGTGATTTTCTGTTTCTGCTCCGTGCCCTTGATCCCGCTCTCGATCGAGAACGGGAACATCAGGCCTCCAACTTCCTTGTAGTCGCCGAGGGAGGTCTCAGTCTCCACGACGCTCCCGCGAACCGTGCGCTGGCCCTCGTCTTTAATCTCCAGATAGGAGTCAGCGTCCAGGTAGACGGTTTGGATGTCACCGTTCTTCCGCGTCAGCTTCAGCTTGTAGGCGTCCGTGCCCTCGATCTTATCTTTGCCCAGCAATTCCACCTTGTGACCCTTGGTCTGGTAGTCCACCAGGGGGCCGTCGATATCCGCCTGCTCTTCAGCCTCCTTCAGGTCATCGGCGGTCATCACTTCAGGATCTTTCTTGCCCATGAAGGGCATCACCTGCCATCCGGAAGTGCCATCATAGGCCTGGACGCCCGTGAGTCCCTGGACCGTGAATTCCATCCGCAGCAGCATGGGCCGCTTTTGCTCCAGGGTGAAGGGGGCCTCCATGCCGGGTCCCATCGTCATCTTGCCGGTCAGGCGAAGAGACTGCACGGACTTGAGCTTTTCCAGGCCGCCGCGGGCCTGGACGTTCTTGGCAATCAACTCATCCACTGTCTGGCCGCACAGCGGCAGAGCCAGAGCCGAAAGCGTAAGAGTCAACAGAAGCAATCTGCGTAACATTCGTTAGTTCTCCTTTTCCGAAAGCGTGTCCCCTCCGGCAACTTCTTCGAATGCCCGTGCGCGACGGGGAAACGTCATAGTACGACGCAGGGTTCAGACTGTCAACGTGCACCCAGTGTGCTGTAACACCCAATTCCTGACAATGGCCAGCGGCTCCGCCGCCCTCGTCGCGCGAGTTGATCACTCGAACTCCACCGGGACATACGAGTCGAGTGGCCCGGAAGTTTCACGCGACGAAGCAAATCGGCGCGATCCCTTGCTTTGGCGCCGGTTTTCCCGTACTCTGAAGTCGACGGGAATACATGGGAGGGCTGTCACGATGACCATTGAAATTCATAGACCGGAACTTGAAGCCCTCATCATCGAGCGGATGAAAGGCGGCGGATTCGAGGACATCGAGGATGTCATCCTGCAGGCTCTCAATTCCGCACCGCTTCCGGCGCAAGACGCGGCGACGGGCGCCGACCTTGTGGCGGCCATGCAGGCCTCACCCTACCGCGAGATTGACATTCAACCACCACGCACCTCGCTCCCCGTGCGTGACGTTACGTTCTGATGGCTTGGCTACTCGATACCAACGTCCTGTCAGAGTTGCGACGGCCGAGACCTGAACCGGCCGTTGTGGCCTTCGTTTCCGCCCGCCCTCTCGGGCAGCTTTATATCAGCGCCGTAACCCTTGCGGAAATCCGCTTTGGCATTGAGCTTGTCAGCGAACCCAACCGCCGCGCCGAGTTGAACGACTGGCTGACGCACAGGGTGCGTCCGATGTTTCACCAGCGGGTTCTGCAGGTCACCGAGGACATTATGCTGAAGTGGCGGCTCCTGGTCGAGGAGGGAAGGAAAGCGGGACACACCTTCTCGCAGCCGGACCTTATCATCGCCGCGACAGCCATTCACTACAGCCTTACAGTCGTCACCCGCGACCGAAGCGAGTATGACAAAGCGCGGGTGTCCGTGATTAATCCTTGGGAAGCTCCGTAGCGCCCGCCGCGTTCCTTCGTCGCTCGCCGCCTCTCTCTCTTACCGTGGCGCGAGATGCCCCGATTGTCTGAGGGAAAGGTTCAGCCGTCAGCTCTCAGCAAGAAAATCTGGCTGTCTTGCTGATACCTGATGGCTGATACCTGACAGCCGACCTCGGTGTACACGCTGCCGGACGTTGACGCAAAACCGAATGAAACGGTGAAATTCGAGCCGCAGACCTTGAGAAGCAGGTCTGCGCTACCTCGCTCCAGCGCCGCGCGGTCAACAATGCCAACAGCGCCACCCCCGGCACCACCGCCGCAGGAGGCGGCACATACACCATCGCCGTCGAGTGCATCTACAACTCGAGCGGCTCAGCCTATAGCTGGATCATCGACTGAAAAGGAGCGGGGTAGTCATCGCTCCCACACTCCTAATCCTTGGCCAGTCCGTGGTTTTGTCTCTATCCCTTTTAGGTGCGTTACTGCCATGGAGCGCGTCGCCACTGCCATAGATCGCGTCCATTTACTGCCATGGAGCGCGTGCACGCACATCAAGCTGTTTTGGTGGGGCTTAGAATCGGCTTGGGGGGAAGATTCACGAACAAAGCCAGGATCTTCTTAAGAATCAGAGTATCGGAAAATATCCGTCCGATCAGGAATTCAGGTCCCGCGGAGGAGGTTCGCGAAAGGGTGCGCGGCAGCGCGGTTTGTGCAATAATCCTTCGCGACCTTGCAGTGGCATTTACTGGCGAACAGGGGGAAGGATCATGAAGACCATGAGTCAGCGAGCCGCAAGATTCTGCTTGGCGTTTTTCGTCCCGTTGATCACCTTTTCTGCCTTCGGCGCACCGGCGGCGACGAGAGCCATCTTCAACGTGAAGGACTACGGGGCAACGGGAAGGAAGGCTGACGACGCGCGCCCTGCCATTCAAAAGGCCATCGACGCTTGCGCGGCGGCGGGTGGCGGAGAGGTCTACCTCCCGCCGGGCGAATACACGTCCGGCACGCTTCACTTGCGCAGCCACCTGCGCCTTTACATCGAAGCCGGCGCTACCTTGTATGCGTCCAAAGACACCACGGGATTTGACAAGGGCGCCCTGCTTTACGGCGAGGATCTCGTGAACATCAGCATCGAGGGGCGGGGAACCCTCGACGGCCAGAGCGAGTACGAATGGCGGCCGAATGATTTCGATGACGCTTTTATCCGTCCGAATCTGCTGCTCATGCAGGCCCTGGGCAAGCCCCTGATACGCTCGTTTCCCAAGGGACTTCCCAAAGAGACCATCTACCCCCGGATGGTGCTGTTGCTTCGATGCAAGGACGTGCGGATTGCGGGCCTCTCGTTTCTCCACTCCCGAAGCTGGACCATCAATCCTTACGCCTGCGAGCGGCTGGTGATTGACGGCGTCTACATCCACACCAGTCGCAAGGAAGGGGTCTGGGCGGACGGCATCGACCCCGACGGCTGCAAGGACGTCCGCATCTCGAACAGCACCATCGACACCGGCGACGACTCCATCGTTTTCTATTCCTCCAACATCTGGGGGCCGGCCCTGCCCTGCGAGAACATCACCATCACCAATTGCCGGCTCTCCTCGGCCTCGAGTGCCCTGAAGTTCTGCGACGGAAACATGAACGCGATCCGGAACGTGACGGTGGCGAACTGCGTCATCACCGCTTCCAATCGCGGCATCGCCTTCATGGTCTTCGATGGCGGCGTGGTGAGCGACGTGGTGCTTTCCAACCTGACCATCGAGTGCATCCGCTACGACTGGTTCTGGTGGGGAGACGGCGACCCGATCCATTTCAACATCCAGCGGCGAAGCGAGGTGGCGGGGGAGGCGCCCAAAGCGGACGAGCCGCCCGCCGGCTCGATTCGCCGTGTGCTCATCCGCAACGTCATTGCCCGCGGCAAAGGGTCCTGCCTGATCAATGGCCACCCGCAAAGCTGGCTGGAAGGCGTCAGCCTGGAGAATATCAAGCTGTTCATCTCCACCGACCCGGCCGCCCCCTATGACAAGAGCGTCCAGGCGATGAAGTTCCGCTGGGCCAGGGACCTGAAGCTGAAAGACGTTCAAGTGATCTGGGACAAACCCGAATCCGCGAAATGGGAAAGCGCGCTTGACTTTGAAGACGTCGAAGGCCTCGAGGTCGAGGGCTTTGCCGGAAGGCAAGCGAAGCTCGAAGCCGACGCGCCCGCCGTGATCCTTAACCAGGTTGTCGACGCCGTGATTCGCGACTCACGGGCGGCCGGCGGCACCGGGGTGTTTGCCAGAATCACGGGGGAGAAGAGCCGCGGCATTTGCCTTTTCGACAACGATCTCCGCCGGGCGAAAGTTGCTTACCAGCTCGAGGGCGGCGCCGGAAGCGGCCAGATCAAGCTGCAGAACAACCTGCTGCCCGAGAGATAATCAGGATTACGATGCCGGGGCTGGCAGGTGCCACCTACTGCCTGCTTTTTCGCGAGAGGGTTGAGAGAGGATATGCGAGTCGAGGCGCGAGCACCAGCGAGAGTGGACCTGGCGGGCGGAACGGTGGACATCTGGCCGCTTTATCTTTTTCATCCCGGGGCGCAGACGGTGAACATTGCCATTCGCAGTTATGCGTCCTGCGTGATCGAGACGCGCCCGGACGCCAAAATCGTCCTGGTCTCACAGGACCAGGGAGTGCGTGAGACCTTTGATTCATTCCACGATCTGGCGATGGGCAAGTCAAGTCTTCCCTTGCTGCGGGAGCTGGTGTTCTTCTTTGAGCCACGCCGCGGCGTGACCATCACCACAACCTCCCAGGTGCCGGTGGGGGCAGGGCTCGCCGGATCGTCGACGCTCAATATTGCCCTGTGCGGAGCGCTGGCGCGGGTCACGGGCAAGCGCTTCACTCGCGCCCAGGTGCTCGAAGTGGCCAAGAACGTTGAGGCGATCGTCCTTCGCGTGCCCACCGGATGGCAGGACTACTTTCCCGCCTTGTATGGCGGCGCCAATGCCGTCCACCTGGAGCGCGACGGGGTGAAACGCGAGAAACTGCCGCTCTCCTTTGCCGAGTTCGAGAAACGCTTCGCGCTTTGCTATACGGGCGCGCCGAGAAACTCCGCCATCAACAACTGGGAGGTCATGAAAGCCCACATCGACGGCGATGAGAAAGTGCGCCGCAATTTCGAGCAGATCACCACCATCGCCGGCCAGATGCGCGAGGCGTTGCTCTCCAACGACTGGGACGACGTTGCCGACTTGCTGGGCCTCGAATGGGAGAACCGCAAGCGCAACTTCAAGGGCATCTCGACGCCGAAGATCGATGCCATGATCGAGCAGGCGCGCCAACACGGTGCTTTGGCGGCCAAGGTGTGCGGGGCCGGCGGCGGAGGCTGCGCGGTCTTTATGGTGAAGCCGGGAAGCAAGCAGGAGGTGGAGGCGGTGCTCGCCCGGATGGGGGGCAAAGTGATTCCTTTTCTGGTGTCGCGGACTGGCCTCGAAGTCTGGTCGGAGCACGAGGAAGAAGCTTAGAAGAATTTTGGATTTTCGATTTTGGATTTTGGATTGAAGAGCGAAGAATCCAAAACCTTGTGATGTTGCACGAACGTTTGTAGGATAAACGGAGATGACGCCGGTAAGCAAAACGGTTTTCTCTGCACTCGGGACCTCGGTTCTGTATCCGATCTTTTCCCTTGAGCTTTCCCTCCCTTCGGCTAGACGGTTCTTTAATCCAAAATCCAGAATCCAAAATCCAAAATGGGACGGTTCTTCAATCCAAAATCCAAAATCCACAATCCAAAATCGGATGGTCCAGAATCCAAAATCCAAAATGGCCGTGGTACTGCTGGGGGCAGCGCTCGGGGCGCTCGGTCTCGCGGCGAGACTGCCCGCCAAGGAGACCCTGTCGGAGTCGAGCCGCATCGCGCTGATCCGCGGTCTCTCGAGCGAGATCGCCGTTTCCAAGGTGACGCTGCCGCGCGGCAAGCACGGCCTCTACGTGGATTCGCACGGCAAAATCGATGAGAAGAAGGCCGCCGCCGAGATGAAAGATAACGGCGCCGCGGTCCGCGCCGGGATGCCGGTTGAGATCACCAAGATCACCTTCAAGCCGGACCGGCTCGTCTTTGAGATCAACCACGGAGGCAAAAGCGGGAAGAAGTGGTACCAGCACATTGAGATCGTCGGTGTGGGTACGGCCACCACCACCGCGCCGGACAATGCCCCGGTGGTGACTTACGGCTCCTGGATCTCGCTGACCTTTCCAGGGAAGGTTCCGGACGTGACCGTCGACCAGGTCAAGCAGATGCTCGGGCCGGTTCTCGATTTCGACCGGCACTCGCCAACCGTGCTCTACTCCCCCTCCGTGCCGCCCAAGATCAAGGAGGCGATCGGCAAACATGAGGTCTTGGTGGGCATGGATCGCGACGCCGTGCTTTCCTCCAAGGGACCTCCCGACCGCAAGGTGCGGGAAGTGCGGGACGGCGACGATCAGGAAGACTGGATTTACGGAACCCCGCCTCACGTCCTGTTTGTGACTTTCAGCGGCGACAGCGTGATCGCCGTCCGGCAGTATTGAAGCCCCGTGCCGGGAAGGGCTGGTGAAGCGGCCGGAAGATTGGCGGTGGTCGAGTTATAACAACTTTGCTCCGGACAAGTTAAACGGTATCAGCGTGTCGCATGCAGATTGACTGCGTGCGGTTGCCGCCGGGGTATCGGGCATGAGAAAGGCCCACGGTCAGAAAATCGTTGACCGTGGCTACAGTCTGAGAGCGGTTGAGAAGGCGGGGGTTTGAAGCGAAAGCGCCGGACAAGCAAGTCAGGTCCGCGCTACGCTTGCTGAAGGGTACCCGCTCCTGTTCATGTGAGCGGTTCGACTTCCTAGCTGTGGTCCACGCCTGCGAGGATTTCCTGAGTTATAATCCTGGCTGAATTTCGATCATGCCGGAGACACCGGAAGACAAAGCGCGCAAGACGATCGACGAGTTGCTCACCAAGGCGGGGTGGCTCGTTCAGCACCGGGACAAGGCCAACATCACGGCTGGCCGTGGCGTTGCCGTGTGCAGCTTTCCGCTGAAGCCCGGACACGGCTTCGCGGACTACCTTCTCTACGTGGACGGCGCGGCGGCCGGCGTGGTGGAAGCGAAGAAGGAAGGCGCCACGCTCACCGGCTTCGAGGTCCAGACGGTGAAGTACAGCGAGGGTCTCCCGGACGAGCTGAAGGCTTATCGCCGCCCGCTTCCGTTCTGCTACCAAAGCACCGGCATCGAGACGCGGTTCACCAACCTCCTCGAACCGGAGGCGCGTAGCCGCAACGTGTGCGCCTTTCATAGGCCGGAAACATTTGCCGATTGGCTTATGGATGAGAGCCGCTCGCCGGGCTCGACCCTTCGCGCCCGGCTGAAGCACATGCCGCCGCTTGGTTCCACCGGGCTGTGGCCCGCGCAACAGCGTGCCATCCGGGGACTGGAAGAGTCGCTGGCGGAGGGCAAGCCCCGCGCCTGATCCAAATGGCCAGCGGCGGAGGGAAGACGTTCACCGCTTGCAATTTCTCGTATCGGCTCATCAAGTACGCCAGCGCCCGCCGCGTTCTCTTTCTGGTGGACCGCTCCAACCTCGGCAAACAGACCATGAAGGAGTTCCAGCAGTTTGTCACTCCCGATGACGGCCGCAAGTTTACCGAGCTTTACAACGTCCAGCGCATGCAGTCGAACAAGCTGGATAAGGTGAGCAAAGTTTGCATCACTACGATCCAGCGCCTCTATTCCATGCTGAAAGGCGAAGAGGAATTCGACCCGGCCAACGAAGAGGCTTCCTTGTTCGCGGCCGCGGCCGCGTTCAAAGAGCCGGTTCCCGTGCCTTATAATCCCGCGATTGGCATTGAGGATTTCGACTTCATCATCACCGACGAATGCCACCGCTCCATTTATCACCTCTGGCGGCAGGTTCTCGAATACTTCGACGCCTTCATCATTGGGCTCACGGCGACACCTTCGAAGCAGACCTTTGGGTTCTTCAATCAGAATCTGGTGATGGAATACAGCCACGAGCAAGCCGTCGCCGACCGGGTGAACGTCGATTTCGACGTGTACCGCATCCGCACCGTCATCAGCGAGTCCGGCTCGACGGTCAACGCCGGGTTCTGGGTGGATAAGCGGGACCGGCTGACGCGCCGAGTCCGCTGGGAGCAGCTCGACCAGGACCTCACCTACGAGGCCAACGAACTCGATCGCAGCGTTGTTGCCAGGGACCAGATCCGGACCATTATCCGAACCTTCAAAGAGCGGTTGTTCACGGAGATCTTCCCCGGGCGCCAGGACGTACCGAAGACCCTGATTTTCGCCAAGGACGATAGCCACGCCGACGACATCGTCCAGATCGTGCGCGAAGAATTCGGCAAGGGCAACGAGTTCTGCCAGAAGATCACCTACCGCACCCAGGTGGTTCGCGTCGCGGACAAGAAGACGCTCGCCGATGGTACGGAGGCGGAGGAGGTCACTTACAAAAGCAGCGGGCTTGATGCCGAGGATTTGCTCTCGTCGTTCCGCAACAGCTACAACCCGCGCATCGTGGTTACCGTGGATATGATCGCCACCGGCACGGACGTGCGGCCGTTGGAAATCGTCTTCTTCCTGCGCTCCGTCAGGAGCCGCAACTTTTTCGAGCAGATGAAGGGCCGGGGCGCCCGCGTGGTGACGGATACGGAATTTCAGTCCGTGACGCCGGACGCGAAATCGAAAACGCACTTCATTCTGGTCGACGCCGTCGGCCTCGATCAGGAACAAATGACGGACACGCGCCCGCTTGAGCGCAAACGCCATATTCCCTTCGAGAAACTGCTCAATGCCGTGGCTTTTGGGAACCGGGACCCGGACGTGATGTCCTCGCTGGCCTCGCGCCTGGCGCGCCTGGACACTCAACTGAGCAAGGAGGACCGCAAGGCCGTGGAAGCGCTGAATGGCGGGCAACCGATCAGCACGATCACCAGCACCCTTGTGAACGCTCTTGACCCTGATGTTCAAATCGAGGCGGCGCGCGCCGAAGTAGCACAGGCACTCTTGCCTGTGCCCTCTTCGGTCTTGCCTGTGCCTTCTTCGGTGACACAGCCAGGAGTAGGGGCGGACAGCGTCCGACCGCGCGAGCCCCTGCCGGAACCCACTCCCGAGCAGATCCAAAAGGCCGCCGCGACGTTGCTTGACGAAGCGGCCAAGCCCATCGCCGCCAATCCCGATCTGCGAAACAAGCTCATTCAAATCAAGAAGTCTTACGAGCAGACCATCGACAGCGTCAGCAAAGACGAATTACAGGGAGCCGGTTTCTCCGCCGAGGCGCTGGAAAAAGCGCGCAGCATCGTGGACTCTTTCGAGCAGTTCATCCGCGACAACAAGGATGAGATCACGGCGTTGCAGGTCCTCTACAGCCGCCCCTACCATCAGCGGCTAACGTTCAAGGAGATCAAGGAGCTTGCCGACGCCATCCAGCGCCCGCCCCACGACTGGACGCCGGCCGCGCTTTGGCGGGCCTACGAAACACTCGACAAGTCCAAAGTCCGAGGCTCGGGTGGCCGGCTCCTTACCGATATTGTGTCACTGGTCCGCTTCGCCCTGCACCAGGAAGGCGAACTGCGGCCGTTCAGGGACGAAGTGAATGAGCGGTTTGAGAAGTGGCTCGCCGAGCAGGAGGGGAGCGGACGCAAGTTCACTGAAGAGCAGCGGCAATGGCTGGAACTGATTCGTGACCACATCGCGTCAAGCCTGGCGATTGAGAAGGAGATTTCGAATACGTCCCCTTTGCACAGCACGGTGGGTTGGGGAAGGCCTATCAGGTGTTCGGAAACGAACTCCAGCCACTGCTTGACGATTTGAACGGGGCCCTGGCAGCATGAATGGAAGTCAGCCATCAGAACTGCCGCCCGGTTGGGCATTCGCCGCGCTCGGTGAGGTGACCGAGTCGGAGGTCGAGCAGCTTGCTCCACACGGAAGCGGAGATTTCACCTATGTTGACATCAGCAGCGTCGATAATCGTGCGAAGGGGATCACGCAGCCGAAGACCCTCCCCGTGTCGGAAGCGCCCAGCCGTGCTCGACAGGTGCTGAAGGCGGGAGACGTGCTTGTCTCGATGACCCGCCCCAACTTAAACGCCGTCGCTCTAGTCCCGACCTCCTTAGAAGGGGCAGTAGGGTCCACTGGCTTTCACGTCCTGCGCAGCAAATGGATGGCACCGGAATGGCTCTATTATTTGGTGCAAACGGCGGGTTTTGTAGACTCGATGAGTAAATTGGTACTCGGCGTTCTTTATCCCGCCGTTAGACCCAAGGATATCCGAGCTTTTGGCGCCCCAGTCCCGCCGGTGGGAGAGCAGCGCCGCATCGTGGCAGAGGTCGAGAAGCAATTCACACGGCTGAACGCCGCGGTCGCGGCGCTCGGGCGCGTGGGGGCCAACCTGAAGCGTTATCGCGCCTCGGTGCTGAAGGCCGCCTGCGAGGGCCGGCTGGTTCCGACCGAAGGCGAACTCGCCCGCGCCGAAGGCCGCGAGTACGAACCCGCTGACAAACTGCTTTCTGGAAAACACGCCCGAGCGTCAGATGTAAGAAGGAAGCGTGCCGGAAGGCTATGGGGTGCCGGTGTTGTCCCAGAACTCACGGCTGATGAAAGAGAGGTCTTGCCGAAGGGGTGGGTTTGGGCGAAGGTTCGAGAACTCGGTCCAGATGATCCCGACGATGTGGTCCAGGTCGGCCCGATGTCAATGAGATCGAGCGACTTTGTCGAAGAAGGAGTACCAGTTCTCAATGTCGGTTGCGTAGGCTGGGGGCAATTTAAGGAGGAAAAGCTTGATTACTTGCCCGCAGAAAAGGCTGCCTCGTTCTTGCGGTACAGAATTGAGCCCGGCGATGTTCTCTTTACGCGCTCGGGCACAGTCGGGCGCTGCGCGGTCGCAAGGACTCACCAAGCGGGCTGGCTCATGACGTTCCATCTACTTCGAGCTCGACCTGAGCCAGGCATTTGCCTGCCCGAGTACCTTCGCATCGTGTTCGAGGGAGCAGCCCACATTCGCCGCCAAACGCGGGAGGCATCAATTGGCACTACACGAGCTGGTTTCAACACCAATCTGTTGGCTTACCTAGACGTACCATTGCCACCTATAGCTGAGCAGCATCGCATTGTTGGGGAGGTCGAGCGCCGGCTCTCGGTTATTGACGAACTGCAGGCTGTGGTCGAGGCCGACCTAAGGCGCGCCGAGCGTCTGCGGCAAGCTATCCTGAAGCGCGCCTTTGAAGGCAGGCTGGTGCCGCAGGACCCCAGCGACGAGCCGGCCCGCGTGCTGCTGGAACGCATCCATAACACGCAGCACAGCACGTAGCACAGCCACTCTTGGCTGTGTCATAGGCAGCAGAGCCACGGGCTGTGATATAAGAAGACACAGGCAAGAGTGCCTGTGCCACAGGAAAGAAAGAACACAGGCAAGAGTGCCTGTGCTACCAGCAAGAGATTAACTCATGGCCTTCTATCGCCGTAATCTGCCGCACTGGCACCCTGAGGGCAAGGCCATTTTTGTGACTTGGCGGCTGTTCGGGTCCTTGCCCAAAGGTATAGCCCCAGGCACGAGTGTCTGGGCTAGCCGTAGGAAGGCGCGCAGTAGCACAGCCACTCCTGGCTGTGTCACCGAAGAGGGCACAGGCAAGAGTGGCAGTGCTACTGCTACCAAGGAAAGCTCCGGGATGAGATTTCGCCGGATGGACGCCGAACTCGACCGCGGAGCCACCGGCCCCCTTTGGCTTCGCGACCCTGAAATTGCCGGCTACGCTGAGGGCGCCATCCTCCGTGGCGAAGAGCTGGGACATTACCGGCTTGATAGTTACGTGGTCATCCCGAATCACGTGCACGTGCTCCTGTGGCCCTTGATGCCAATGGCACGCATCACGGGCGGTATCAAGGGCGTTTCCGCGCGCGACTCGAACGCCGCCTTGGGGCGCGTCGGCAAGCATTTCTGGGAAGACGAGTCCTTCGATCATTGGGTGCGCAACGAGGATGAGTTGATGCGTATTCGGGCCTATATCGAACGGAATCCCGTGTCCGCGGGCTTGGTGCAACGGCCGGAGGATTGGCCGTGGTCAAGTGCCTCCAAAAGAAGCAGCGCAGAAAGAGGTAGCACAGCCACTCCTGGCTGTGTCCCCACAGGCTGTGCTACCGAATCCACAGGCAAGAAGTGCCTGTGCTACCCAACCCACAGGCAAGAGTGCCTGTGCCACCAAAAAGGAGGCCTAAACGAGGCCTAAACGGGCTCCGAAGCGATATGGCAAACGCATCATCCACCATCGTTCAGAAACTCTGGAACTACTGCAACATCCTGCGCGACGACGGCCTTTCCTACGGCGATTACGTCGAGCAACTCACCTACCTGCTGTTCCTCAAGATGGCGCATGAACAGACCCAGCCGCCCTTGAACCGCTCCTCAATCGTCCCGGGGGACTACAACTGGCCCAGCCTCTTGGAACTGGACGGAGACGCGCTCGAAATCCACTACCGCAAGACCCTGGAAAATCTGGGCAAGCAGGGTGGAATGCTGGGAGTGATCTTTCGCAAGGCCCAGAACAAGATTCAGGATCCCGCCAAGCTGCGCCGCCTGGTGGCGGACCTGATCGACAAGGAACAGTGGGTCAGCCTCGACGCCGACGTGAAAGGCGATGCCTATGAGGGATTGCTGGAGAAAAACGCCGAAGACGTGAAGACCGGCGCGGGCCAGTACTTCACGCCGCGCGCCTTGATTCGCGCCATGGTGGACGTGATGCGCCCGGCGCCGATGCAAACCATCTTCGACCCCGCGTGCGGGACCGGCGGTTTCCTCTTGATGGCCCACGAATATATCGGCAAACACTACGAGCTCGACAAGGACCAGAAGAAGCATCTCCGGTTCGACGCGCTGAAGGGCATGGAGATCGTGGACAATACCGCCCGGCTGTGCGCCATGAACCTGCTGCTGCACGGTATCGGCGGCGACGAGTGCCCGGTGAAGGTGGGCGACAGCCTCAACGCCAAGCCGTCGGAAACCTACGACCTGGTCATGACCAACCCGCCTTTCGGCAAGAAATCCAGCGTGACGGTGATCAACGAGGAAGGCGAGCAGAGCAAGGAGAGCCTGGTGGTGGTTCGCGACGACTTCTGGGCCACGACTTCCAACAAGCAGCTCAATTTTTTGCAGCACGTCAAGTCCTGCCTGCGCATCCACGGCCGCGCCGCCATCGTGGTGCCCGATAACGTTCTCTTCGAGGGCGGCGCCGGCGAAACCGTTCGGCGCAAGCTGCTCCACGAATGCGACGTCCATACGCTGCTGCGCTTGCCCACCGGCATCTTCTACGCCCAGGGCGTGAAAGCGAACGTCCTGTTCTTCGATCGCAAGCCCGCCAGCGAAACACCGTGGACGAGAACCCTGTGGATTTACGATTTCCGAACCAATGAGCACTTCACCCTGAAGACCAAGCCGCTCCAGCGCCCCGACCTCGACGACTTTGTGACCTGCTACAATCCCGAAAACCGCCACGACCGCAAGCCCACCGAATGCTTCAAGCCGTTCGGCTACGATGAACTGATGAAGCGCGACAAGGTGAGCCTGGACGTCTTTTGGCTTCGCGACGAAAGCCTGGAAGACTCGGCCAACCTGCCCGAGCCCGACGTGATCGCCGCCGACATCGCCGAGGACCTCCAGGCCGCGCTCGACCAGTTTTCTCAGATAGGGTCTGACCTGAAGGGTTAAATGAACAAACTGGGCACTATGCGCGACACAAGCAAGGGTAGCGGAGAGCCCGCTCTTGGGTCTGCGGCTTTTCCTTTCAAATTCTCGCGGCTTGCAGGTGGGCAACCCTTCTCGATCAACCACCAGCCATCCCGCCCCTCGATAAAGCCAGTTCCGCCGCCAGGCTGGCGGCCGAACGGAGGCCGAGCCACGTCGACGCTATCGCAACGGCCAGCCCATAGCCTCGAAAAAAACATTGACAGGGTTATCGAGGATGTTATACCATATCTTGTGGTTGAACACAAAGCTAGGGGACAGGGAACAGGTTACAGGGAACAGAAAGACACAGGCTACAAGGGACCAGGGAATAGGGAACCGGAAACAGGGGTAAAGGGTAAAGGGTGAAGGGTAAAGGGTAAAAGCGGGGCAGCCATGAGTAGCCGTGACAAGTCCAGATGGACTGCCCATCAGGGATTTTGTCAGGGTCGTAGCGGGCCAAGAACAGACCAATGTTTGGCTCTTGGTGCCAGGCCAATGGGGTCAAACCGGATCAAACCCAACGAGGCTAAGTCGTGGTATTCATGATTACGGTCACGTATTTCGCGGGGTTTCGAGACTCGGGGTTCGGGATTCGCAGAGGAGAATTTGGTTCCGGGATTTTGTGTTGCGAACCCCGGACCTCGCTCGCATTCGTTACCGTATTTGTGAAATATGAAACACAGTACTAAGCCCGCTGCTAGCCAAGGGCTCCACCCTTGATATCCAGTAGAGCAGGCCCTTTTTTTTCGGAACAAAGCCGAGGAGTTGTTGAAAACAAAGGAAAATGCCCGGGAACAAACCCAAGAACAAACCCAGGCGCGCCCTTCAACACTCTGTAAGGGTATGGAAATAAATGACTTACTTCCTGATGGGGTTCGGGATCAGTTGTCTATGTTATTGAAAATAAAATGCAAACTCGAAACAGGGTCCCCCATTTCCGGGAAACACGGCCGCGACATGGAAGAGTGGGTAAGTCCTGGTATTCAAGGCAACGTGCCAGCGGACGCCGGGGCACCGAGGGCTGATCCAGACTTGCTCATTCTGACTCGAAGTTGTTTTTGACGGAACAAAGCGAGTACGCTATTGAAAACAAAGGAGCGCCGCCAGAAAAACAAAGCTGAAACAAAGCGCAGTAGCCGTCAGCTATCAGCCGTCAGCGCTCAGCAAGAAAGCCCATGTGTCGAGCTACTGAGAACTGAAGGCTGAAAGCTAAGAGCTTTCTGAAAAACGAAGCCACGGATTTGCTTGAAAACAAAGGAAGTCGGTCGGCGAAAAACAGGAACGAAGCCACGGGACAGGGGCCGGGAACAAGGGTAAAGGGTAAAAGGTAAAGGGTAAAGGGTGAATCCTCCAAGAGAGCTTAAGTCCCTTCTTGTCAACTGGCTGACAATGAGATTGCCGATTTTCGCTTGCTAATTGATGGTTTGGCGGTGATTATCAGTATTCGGTTATCAGTTCTCAGTTCCTGGCGAAAAGGGCGTTCTTGACTGGTGACTGAAAACTGATGACTGAGAACTGATGTCGTCAATCGAAAATCGGCAATCGCTGTCACCTGTATCCTGATTGTGCTACGATGACGTGTGAAGGCCAAGTTTAGCTCGAAGATGGGAGCTGCATGATGACCGTAAGTTCCACCGCCGAATCTGCCGTCCGGTACTTGGTACCGCCGGATACTGCTATTGAGACGCCGGGTGAAGGCGCGGCCTTCGAGCTGGGCGCTCTGGCGGGCAAGCGGGTCCTGATTGTCCTCCGCATCAACGAAGTGATCGAGCAGGAGTCGCTCGACATTTCGCTTTGGGGGTCCGCCGATGCCGAGGACTGGGGCTCGAAGCCCCTTTTCTCGTTTGCCCAGAAGTTCTATAGCGGCGCCACGCCAGCGGCGGTGGATCTGAGGCAGCGCCCGGAGATCAAGTTCCTGCAGGTGCGCTGGGACGCGAACCGGTGGGGCCGCGGGTATCCGCGCCCGTACTTCAAATTCGGAGTGGAGATTCAGGAGCTCGCGGCGTGATGGGCGGTTGGGCGGGCTCGCCCGAAACAGGGCCACGCGCGCGATCGTCTGCGAAAGGGAAGCGATGTCGATCGAAGCTGAAAGGCGGCGTTATCCCCGGCTCCGCCCGGCAACCGAAGTTCACTGCGAGCTGCTGGGCAGCGACGAGCTCTTCATCATCCGCGATGTGAGCGCGGGCGGGGCCTTCATCGAAACTCCCGAGCCCCTTCCCGCCGCTTCCGACGTGAAGGTTTCGTTCCACTTGAGACCCGACGATCCGCTGGTCAACTGCTCCGGCAGGGTTGTTTACTCGCTGGAAGGCGTGGGCATGGGCATTGAGTTTCATGACGTGACGGGAGCCCTGGGCCGCGCCGTCAGGAAATTTCTGGACGATGCCAACTGAACCCCGCCCTCGGCCGTGGCTCAACCTAGTTATCGAGGCTAGTATGAAAGGGTGCGCGCTCTTATGCCTCGCCCTGGCGGTGGGCGCCTCCGGGGCCGGTCAGGGCCAGGCGCCGCCTCCGGGGCCGCCCTCGCCTCCCGCCAGTTCGCAAGCCGGGCGGACGGATTCCGACCCTCAAACCCAAACGCCTGCTGCCGGGGCCAATCCATCGCCGGCCCAAGCGGCAACGGCGCCGGCCGCGGGGAGCGAACCGGCGCCCGAAGTCCAGCAACGCCGCCAGCTCGTCACTGACATCTTCCGGGGGGCCTACCGGTTGAACGACCTGCTCGGCGTGATCGCGCCGGAAAACTGGAAGATGGAGGATGCCGCCCGCCAGCCGTTCAACGAGACTTTGGCCAAGGCCCGCGCCGAGGCCAAAGCGGTCTTTGATGCGAGTACCAGTCTGTTGGAGCACCCCGACGACTTGGCGGCGGGGGAGGGAACCTACGATGCCGTCCAGGAGGTTCTTCCGCTCATCGACGCGGTGGCCGAGACGGTCACTCAGTTCCAGGGCGCCTCATGGGGACAGCAATTCCGGGACTCCCGCCGCGTCTTTCAGTCGAGGCTACAGCCCTTGGAGGCTTATGTCAGCGCTCTTCGAGCCGGGCCGCCGGCGGAACGCAACGCCAAACCGGCAGCGAGCGCGTCTCCCCCGCCCGTGCCGCAGACGGAGAAGGTGGAAGTCCCTAAGTTCTATGAGGCGCCCCCCGCAACCCTGACGAGTGAGACCGGCACCCTCCAACCTGCTGAGGTCAAGCTGCTGCTGTATCACGCCTACGCCGCGGCCTTTCGCTTCACTGACTTACTCAGCCAGTTGGACCCGGGAAAGTGGAAGATGGACGATGCGGCGCGCCCGCGGTTCGATCAGGTCCTGGCCGGCGTTCGCCGCGAGCTCAAGGGCTTCGAAGAGTGGCGCGGCCAGTTTGCCGAGCAGCCCGACAATCTCTACCTAGGCTACAAAACATACACGGCCATGAGCAGCGTCATCACCGCCATGGCGGAGCTGGCGGATGCCGTCTCCCGCTACCAGGGCCCCGCCTCCGGAAGCCTGTTCCAGCAGGCGGCCGACCCCTTCGCCGCCACCCGGAAATCCCTAGACAGCTACCTAAGCTATCTGCTGCAGAACCAGCAGCGGATGCGATCGACGCTTGAAAACAACCTGGCCGGTTGCCAGAACAACCTGACCTACACCATGTTCGGCAAGACGGGCCCGGTGACCGACGTAAAGAACATCAAGCCGGTCTTCAAGGGACACCCGCGCAATGGCCACGCGGCCGGCAAGGGGGGGCAGGCGGGAGAAGAGAAGAAGGCGGAAGGCAAAGCTCCGGGCAAGAAGACCGGCAAGGGGAAACAAGTAGCCCAGGCGAAGCCGGCCGAAAAACCTGCGAAGGCAGGAAGCGAGTCGACCTCGGGGAAGAAGTCAACCAGGCGCCCGGCCTCTGGCAATAAGCGTAGCCTACCGAATCCAGCGGCAACCGCCAAGCCAGGGGAGAGTCATTGAGTGATCGGGTGATTGAGTCATCCCGAGAGGCACTCTCAGTTTTTCAATCACCCAATCACCCGATGCCCCAATCACTCAATTTCGGCCAGGCTCCTGTCGAGAATTCCGATCGCCACATCGGCGTCGCCCTTGGTGATGTTAAGCGGCGGCGAGATGCGGATCACGTTGCCGTAGAGCCCGCCCTTGCCGACCAGCAGGCCGTTGGCGCGGGTGCGCTCCATGAGCTGGGCGGTGGCCTCGGTCGCTGGCGCTTTCGTGATGCGGTCCTTCACCAGTTCCAGGCCCTGCATCAACCCCATGCCGCGCACGTCGCCGATCAAGCTGTGTTTCTCCCGGAGTGCTTCGAGGCCCTGGCGGAAGTACGTTCCCACAACGTGGGCGTTGTCCATCAGCCGGTCTTCCTCGATCAGGTCGATGGTGGCCTTGGCGGCGACCGACGTGACCGGGTTGCCGCCGAAGGTGGAGATGGTGAGCCCCTTATAGGCGTCCGCGATCTCCGGGCGCGTGATGGTGCAGCCGATGGGCACGCCGTTGGCCATGCTCTTGGCACAGGTCATTACGTCCGGCTCGACCTCCCAGTGCTCGATGCCGAACCACTTCTTGCCGGTGCGCCCGAAGCCCGTCTGCACCTCGTCGGCAATGAAGAGCCCGCCGTAGTTGCGCACGATGTTGGCGACGATCTTGAAGTATCCGGGCGGCGGCACGATGAAGCCGCCCGCCCCCTGGATGGTCTCCGCCAGCATGCCGGCGATGGCGCCGCAGGTGGAGGTCTTGATCACTTCTTCGATGTCCTTCCCACAGTGCAGGTCGCAGCTCGGGTAAGTGAGCCCGTAAGGACAGCGGTAGCAGTACGGTCCCGGCGCGTGGACGATGCCTTGAGGGTACACGCCGGCTTTGCGCCACGTTGCCATGCCGGTCATCGCTTTGGTCAGTTGCGTGTGGCCGCTGTAGCTGTGGCGAAGGGCCAGGATTTCCATGTTGCCGGTATACATCCGCGACGTGATGATCGCCACTTCGTTTGCTTCCGACCCGCTGTTGGTGAAGTAGCTTTTCTTGAGCCGGCCCGGCGCGATCTCCGCCATCTTCTCGGCCAGCGCCACCATCGCCTCGGTGATGAACACCGGGGACGTGTGCTGGACCTTGTCGATCTGCTCCTTGATCTTCGAGGTCACCCGCGGGTTCGAGTGCCCCACGCCGACGGTGACAATGCCGCCGAAAAAGTCGAGATACTGACGCCCTTCGATGTCGCATAGGTACTGGTTCTTGGCGTGATCGACCACCAGCGGGTCCTTGTAATAAGTAGTGACGCAGTTGAAGACGTACTCTTTCTGTTTGCTGATGATTTCGTCTTTGGTCATATGTTTAGTCCGCAGTCAGCAGTCGGCAGTCAGCAGTCAGCACCTAAAGCAACTCTGCACTGCTAACTGCCAACTACTGCGAATTACCTTCCACTTTTCGCCGCAGTGCATGCAACATCCCTGCGATCTCCGACAATTCTGTAATTGTATCCTCGGCTTTCTGGGAAGCCAAATATCCCAGGTCCCTGCTGAGCATAACAAGGTATTCCGTTTCCGCAAGCGAGCCTTGGGCAACATTGAGAAAACGCGCATAGTCCTGCCTTCCCGTGCGCTTTGCCCCTTCGGCGATGTTGGTGGGGACCGATGCGACGGCCCGGCGCAGTTGAGACGTCAGGCCGAATCGTTCCTCCGCCGGAAAGCTCGAAGTCAACCGATACAGGCTGAGCACCAGAGCGTGGCTTCTTTGCCAGACCCTCAACTCGGTGAAATGCTGCATTCGTTTCCATCCCCCAAGACAGACGCAGCTCCGAACTGCCGACTGCCAACTGCCAACTGCTAACTGCCGACCTGCCAGTGACTGCCAACTACTTCAAATACCCATCCAGCCATCCCAGCACCGTCTTGTACCACAACTGGCTGTTCTGCGGCTTCAGCACCCAGTGGCCCTCGTCGGGGAAATAGAGCAGTTTCGATGGGATGTTGCGGCGCTGAAGCGCCGTGAAGAGCTGGAACGCCTGGCCCTCGGTGACGCGGAAGTCGAGGGCGCCCTCCACCAGGAGCATGGGCGTGCGGATGTTCTGGACGAAATTCGAAGCCGACCATTTCTCGTAGGTCTCGCGCTTTTCCCAAGGCGGGCCGCCGTGCTCCCATTCGTCGAACCACACTTCCTCGGTCTCGCCGTACATGCTGCGGTCGTCGTAGACGCCGTCGTGCGACACAAGGGCCTTGAAGCGAGTGGTGTGTCCCGCGATCCAGTTGATCATGTAACCGCCGAAGCTCGCGCCCGCCGCGGCGATGCGGTCCTTATCCACGTAGGGCAGGGATTCGAGATAGTCCGTCGCCTTCATCAGGTCCTCGTACGCAGCGCCGCCCGAGTCGCCGGAAATCTCCTCCACGAACTTCTGCCCGTAGCCGGTGGAGCCGTGAAAGTTGGTCATCATCACCACGTAGCCGTGCGCGGCGAACATCTGCGCGTTCCAGCGGTAGCCCCAGGAATCGTCCCAGGCGCTCTGCGGGCCGCCGTGAACCAGGAAGATGGCCGGGTACTTCTTGTTTGGGTCGAAACCCGGCGGCATCACCATCTGACTTTGAATCTCGGCGCCCAGCGCGCCTTGGGTGGTGACGAACTCGACGGGGTGCAGGTCAAGCTCGGCCAGGAGCGCGTCGTTCGCGTGGGTGATGGCCGCGAGATCACCACCGGCGGCAGAGGCTTTGTACACTTCCGACGGCTGAGCTAGGGTCGTGCGACTAAAGACCAGCGTCTTACCGTCCGGGGCGACGGAGAGTTCGTCAAACTGGCCGTCGAGCACCTTCTGCACTTTGGGGTTCGTTACCGAAGTCTTGAAAATGGGCTGCCGTCCGTGCTCGGGCGCGGTGAAGTAAAGGGTGTCGCTGTCCGGCGCCCAGGCAAAGCTCGCCACCCACTGGTCAAACCCTTCCGTCAGATCTTTGATCTTTTCGGTTTGGCGGTCGTAGACACGCAGGCGGAACAGATCGGACTCGTAGCCGTTGCGTGCTTGCGATGTGTAGGCGATGTAGCGGCCGTTGGGCGAGTACTGCGGCGATGCGTCGGAGCCGGGATTATCGGCGGTAATGTTCTTAGGTTCGCCGCCCGTTGCGGGCACCAGGTAAAGATCGTCGTTGGTGGTCCAGGCTCGCGCACTCTCCGGCATGGTGCGGTTGGACGTGAAGCAGACCTCGCTGCCGTCGGGTGAAATCGCGTAGCCATCCGGCGCCTCGAGGAAAAACGTGGGCGAGTCGTAGGCGCCGGCTGTCAGATCGTGCGGCGTGCCGCCCTTGGCGGAGACCGCAAACACGTGCGTATACTTACCGTCGCGCCACGCGTTCCAGTGGCGGAAGAGCAGGGCATCGATCAGCCGCGCTTTCGCCTTGCTTTTTTCGGCTTCCTCCAGGCGCTTCTTGTTGCACTCGTCGTCCGCGCAATCCGGGTAGACTTGCGACGTGAAAAGAAGCGTGTCGCCCTTGGCGGCCCACGTCACGCCGTCCGCTTCGGTTGAAATCGTTGTAAGCTGGTGAGCCTCGCCGCCGGTCATGGGCAGGATCCACACCTGCGACTTGCCGCCGCGCGTGGAGATGAAGGCGATCTCCTTGCCGTCCGGCGACCAGCGCGGCCGGCTGTCCGACCCGTCGCCGTGCGTCAATTGTCGGGCCTCGCCGCCGTCCGTGCTCACCAGCCAGATGCGCCCCGTCTTTTTGTTGGCTTCGAGGTCGACGACGGTGTTGACGTACGCGATCCAGCGGCCGTCCGGCGAAACCTGCGGATCGGAAATCCGCTGCACTTTCATCAGGTCTTCAAAGGTGATGGGCCGCTTGGCGCTTGCCAACGCCGCCAGCCCCAGCATCAACGTGCAGAAGATGAGCATTTTCATAAGAGGTAGTCTCCGATCGAACTTGTTACTCATACCAAAGCGGAGTCGAAGGTCAAAGGTCGAGTCAAACTCTCCCTCACTTTCAACTCTCAAGGCAGACGCTCTTCCAGGTAGCTCGCCGTACCTGCGCGCTACACTTTCCTGCTTTGGATGATAGCGCTGAGCTCGCCCTTCGCCAAGTGCACGGAAATCTCCGCGCCGATAGCGACTTGCGAGGCATCACGAATGATCTTCCCCGCCG
>Ga0326728_10006723_pt1 | contig 30614 bp, 21 predicted proteins | sample MB3enrmetagenome_FD_207602 | JGI IMG/M metagenome (GOLD analysis project Ga0326728, IMG submission 207602) | Lab enriched peat soil microbial communities from McLean, Ithaca, NY, United States - MB31MN | ecosystem: Environmental > Terrestrial > Soil > Wetlands > Peat | place: USA: New York...
TACTGATTCGGGGCGCGCCACCCGTGGGCTGAAGCCACACGGCTACCTTCAAGACATCGCTCCGCGATGAGCCCCGGGCAACCAGCGCGAACCCGGGAAAAAGCCGGCGAAAACGTCCAAACTCAAGCTGTGGGGTGTACACCCCACTATGCAAAGGCGTTTCTTGTGGAACGGTTTGGTAATTCATAGTGTTGCGAACCGTATCAATCCTGGCTGCCGCGTGCCTGGATGGCAGGAACACTCGCCCCGGCAACCGCGTCGTTTTACCCTCGGCGTGTTCCCTCATGTTGCTGCTGCCGCTCGTCGCCGTAATGGCAGCCGCGATGACCCTTGAGACCCGAGGCCAGGTGCCCGGGTTATTGAATTACCAGGGCCGCGTCCTGGTCAGTGGGGATGCATTTGCGGGGACGGGCCAGTTCAAGTTTGCCTTGGTAAGCGCGGATGGCGCGCAGACCTATTGGATGAACTCGGCCGGTCGCGGCGGCCAGCCGGCCACGAGCGTTGCTGTGGCGGTGAGCGGCGGGCTGTTCACGGTGTCGCTGGGCGACACCAACATGGCTGGCATGGCGGTGCTGCCGATATCAGTGTTTACCAACCCGGCGGCGCATCTGCGCATTTGGTTCAGCGACGGGACAAACGGCTTTCAACAACTGGCGCCGGACCAACCGCTGGCCTCGACGCCTTACGCCATGATGGCCGCGAATGTCCCTGACGGGACCATCACGGCTGCCAAGCTGGCGGCCAATACAGCGACCACGCTCACCGCGGCACTATCGGCGCAGGTCGCTGGATTGACGGCGCAAGTTGCGGCTCTGGCAAACCAACTCGTCGCCATTTCCAACCAGTTCAACAGTCCGGTTCTGTCCGGTTTGACGGCGGCTTCAACGGACCCGCAGGACGCGGCGCTGCAGGGCTTGGGCTTTCAATTGATTACGAGCATTGCAGCCCCTGGCTGGGTGACCAGTTCGGCGGCGGATGCGCCCACGGCGGCGGCCGGTCAAGCCGGGGTCTGGACTGGTCAGCAACTATTGGTTTGGGGCGGGAGTCCGGGGGACGGTATTGAGTCGAATGCGGGGGCAGGCTACCGGCCGGACCTGGACGTGTGGCAGACCATTGCCCTGGCGAATGCGCCGGCGGCGCGCGAGCAGCACACGGCCGTATGGAGCGGGCAAGAGATGATTGTCTGGGGAGGAGTTGCGGGGGGAGGTTACTTGAACACGGGCGCGCGTTACAATCCGAGCAACCAGGTTTGGACCGCGCTTTCAACCAATGGCGCCCCGGCCGGCCGCGTTGGGCACGTGGCTGTGTGGGGCGGGAGCCGCATGGTCGTGTGGGGCGGACGCAACAGTTTCGGTGTGCTGGGCGACGGGGCTTCGTATAATCCGGCCGCCGATCAGTGGACACCGCTGCCAACGGTCAACGCGCCCGCGCCGCGCTTTGGCGCCACCGCCGTACTGGCCGGGAGCAGCATAGTCGTGTGGGGCGGCCAGGGCCAACAGGGGGAGTTGAACACCGGCGCGCAATTGGTCCTCAGCACCCGCGGCACGCCCGCGTCGTGGCTGGCGATGAGCTCGGCCAATGCCCCGCTGGCGCGCAGCGCGCACACGGCTGTCTGGACGGGCCAAACGATGCTGGTCTGGGGGGGCCAAGGCGGGGGGAATTTCCTGGCCGACGGCGGCGCCTTTGATCCGGTGAGCGGCGCCTGGACGGCCATCAACCTTAACAACGGGCCGGCCGCTCGAAGTTCGCACGCCGCCGTGTGGTCAGGCCAGGAGATGCTCATCTTCGGAGGCGAGGCATACTTGGGGACGCTGGCGGACGGCGCGGCCTATGACCCGGCGGCGGCCACGTGGCGGGCGCTGAGCGGGACTGGAAGTCCCCAGGCGCGCAGCAGCGCCACGGCGGCCTGGTCTGGCACAGCCTTGCTGGTGTTCGGCGGCGTGGCCGAGGGCGCGCCGGTGCTCACGCTTCAAAGCCTGAACCCTCAACCCACTTGGTACTTCTACCGCAAACCATGAAATCGAAATCCGCAATTCTCATTGCATTGGCGGCGACGATGGCGTTTTCAAGCCAGGCCCAATGGCTTACCCAATCCATCTTGATCAAACCGGGCTGGACCGCGGTGTACCTGCACGTGGATGCCTCCTATACGAATTTGGACACGCTGGTGGGCAACGACCCGAGCAATCCGATCACGCAGGTCTGGCTGTGGCAGACCGCTCCGACCGCGCAGTTCGCCTCCAGTCCCCAGGTCCCGGTGGTCCCCAACAGCCAATGGGCAGTGTGGGGGCGCGTGGGGCTGGGAATGCAGAACACGTTCAACGCGCTGGCCCCCAATTCGGCCTACCTGGTCTATTCGGAGGCCGCCACGAACTACACCTGGCGCGTCCAGGGCGTACCCGCCGCTCCGCAATACAATTGGACCACATCCGGACTGAATTTCATCGGATTCCCAACGGTGCCGACAGGTCCGCCGATGTATGACAGCTTCATGTCCCTGGCCCCGACACTTCAGAGCTTGGCCCAGATCTTCCTATACCAAGGCGGCAACCTGGGCCCAACCAATCCAATCCAGTTGTTTACCTATCACACGACGCCGGTCACCCGGGGCCAGGCGGTCTGGATCCGCACGGGCACGCTATACAACAGTTATTTCGGGCCGTTTTCGCTGGAACTGGCAAGCTCGGGCGGGGTTAGCTTTGGCGACTCGGTAAGCACGTTCAGCTTTCACCTGCTCAACACTTGCGCGTCGAACGTGACCGTAACCGTGCAACTTGTGGCCTCGGAGGCCCCGCCGCCAGGCCAAACCCCGATCGTTGGCGCGCCGGTCGTGTTGGTCCAAGGCGCCCTGAACACCACCACCTTGACTTACGGGTTCTCGGAGCTTCCGGTAAGGGGCACCTACAGTTGGACGCTGGCCCCACAGGGGCAGAACGGCTCAGACGTGTCCGTGGTTCTGGGCATAAACCGTTACGCCATGAGCGGCAGCCCCGGCGCCTTGTTCGCCGGAATCCTGCGATTCACCGACTCGTTCAATTTCACCGAGCTCGACATGCCGGTTACGGCAACACAGTCCTCGACGGCGGGCTTATGGGTGGGCAACGCCAGCGTGACCCAAGTGGCCAACTACTTGAAGAACTACCTGATCGGCTCGAACAACACGCCGGTCCTCTCGAGCAACGGCAACTACATCATCACCAGCATCGACACCAATCTCGGGCCGGTCGTGCAGCCGTATCCGTTGCGGCTGATTCTGCACAACGACGGCACGAACGTGGTCCTGCTGCAACACGTCTTTGTCGGTTTGAGCCCGTACAGCAATGCCATGGTCGCGACCACCCAGGACCTGCTCGATCCGAACCAGCTCGCCAGCGCGCGGCGGATCACGGCTACGCACTTGCCGTGGTCGCCCACCAATGCCCTATGGCAAGTCGCAGGCAGCCTTGGCCCGGGCGGGGTGCTGACGACCACCGTGGGCACGGCCTACGACGATCAGTCCTCCAACCCGTTCCTGCACACTTATCACCCCGACCACGACAACCTGGACGCGACCTTTCAGAACGAGCTGGCGCAAGGATACGAGTCCTACGGCATCACGCGGCAGATCACCCTGAACGTCAGCCCGCCGGGTAACGATTTCAACAGCCTGACCAGCGGCGCCCAAAGTCTGGGCGGCTATTATCTCGAAACCATCACGCTGAGCGGTCTGGGCGGGGCGACACGCAACTTCTACGTTAGCGGCGCCTTTGCCTTAACCCGCATCAGCACGATTCCAACACTCAACCAGCAATAAGCGTGAGAACTCAAACCCAACCCTGGACCATGAAAAGTCGAATCCACCTGGCGGCCCTTTGCGGCGCTATCGTTCCAATCCTGTTGCTTGTGGCGCTCGGCGCCACTCTGGCACAGGCCCAGACGCCCAACCCACCCGGCCAGATCAGCTACCAGGGGTTCCTGGTGGATGCCAACGCCATTCCGTTGGCGACCAACGCGCCGGTGAACTACAGCGTGATCTTCCAGATCTATAACGTGCCCTCCGGCGGCACACCGCTCTGGGGCGAGCTGCAGACCGTGACGGTGGACCGGGGCTACTTCAGTGTGCTGCTGGGCCAGGGCACCTCGGTCGGTGTGCCGTTCACCAACGACCTTTCGGGCCTGTTCGTCGGCTCCGACGCCTCCGACCGTTATATTGGCGTCACGGTGCAGAACCTGGCGGGCGGGAACGTGGAGATTCAGCCCCGGATGAGGCTGCTGGCCTCGCCCTACTCCCTGCTGGCGCGCAACGCCAACAATGCCTTGGCGCTCAACGGCTACGACTGGAGCAGCGTTTTTACCGATACCGGCAACCCGGTCACGGGCACGATCCCAGGCAGCAAAATCGCGGCCAATAGCATAGGCCCCAACCAGATCAGCGCCGGGGCCGTGGGCGGCGGGCAGTTGACCAACGGCGCGGTGACGACGGCGGCCATCGCGGCCGGCGCGGTGACCTCGGCCCAGATTGCCGCCGGGGCCGTCGGACCGGCCCAGATAGCCCTGCCGTTGTTTCTGAGCGGGTACGCGAATGCGAATGTGGTCGGGCGTTTTGGCAGCGGTGTGGCGCCATTGCTTTCGGTCACCAATACAGCAACCCCCAGCAGCGGTTTCCCTTTCTTTGAAATTGGCGGAGTCGGAATCGAGGCAGGCGGCACGACGGCGATCGCCGCCTACAGCCAGGGCGGGGCCAGCGCTGATATCGCCAGCGGCACCGACGCGGGAGATTTTTATGGGGCCGTCAATGTGAACGGGACGCTGACCAAGAGCGGCGGTTCTTTCAAAATTGACGACCCGCTGGACCCGGCCAACAAGTACCTCTCCCACTCGTTCGTGGAATCTCCGGACATGAAGAATATCTACGACGGCGTGGTGAGGCTGGACGCCAACGGGCAGGCGGCGGTGACGCTTCCGGCCTGGTTCGGGACGCTCAACCGGGATTTTCGCTACCAACTCACTGCCATTGGCGCGCCGGGACCCAACCTCTACATCGCGTCGGAGATTTCGAGCAACGTTTTCAAGATTGCGGGCGGCGCCCCGGGCGCGAGGGTTTCCTGGCAGGTGACGGGGGTTCGCCAGGACCCGTGGGCCAATGCCCACCGCATCCCCGTCGAGGAGTTAAAGCCGGGGCGGGAGCGTGGGTTTTACCTGGCGCCCGAACTTTATGGCCAACCTGCGGAAAAGAGCGTTCGGCAGGCCCGGCACTCGATAGTCAAATCCGAGAGACAATAACGCCGGCGCCGGCGCCGGCTCAATGGAGGATGCCATGACCCCTTCAAGCCATCGAAAGCGGTTCCGGAGCGCGGCAAAAGCCGCCGCGTTTGCCCTGGGCTGGCTCTGCCTGTGGCGAGCGGCAGCCCAGACACAGCCGCTACAACTCGAGCAGCAAGACATGCTCGTCAATACCAACTTCCAGTTGGGCATTAACTGGCAATCCCTGGCCGGCGTGCCGTTGTCGAGCACCAAAGGAGTTCCGCCCGGTTCTGACGGGCGCGCGCCAACTCTCTCCGAGCAAAGCACCAATGGCGGGGTGACGACGGCGCCACCCACGACCAATCAGTTCCAAGGGTTTGTTGCGTTCGGGGCCGTTCCCACGCAAGGGACGACCAATCTAAACGGCAACACTAATTTTGCCGCCAACGCCCAGCTTCTCAACTGGCCTCACGGCGAGGTCGACGGCGCCGTCGTGGTGGTGTTGCGCTCGGCGCAGGTGGGCGCCCCTTACTTGGGCCAGCAAGTCTCTTTCCTCTTCGGCGCGGTGATACCGGTCCCGACGACCGATGAATTTGGGTCGAACCTGCCGGCGGGCACGAGTGTCAACTATTGGCTCCCGGCGCCCTACACAACCAACGGCTATACCAACGCCCCCTATTACTGGAGTCCAAACGCCCAGGCCGTGTTTGCCATTCAAGCCGGCGGCATAGACGTTACGTGGCAAAAGGCGGCGCCGTCGCTGACAGCGCCCACCAATACCACGAATTACGTCCTTCAGTCCGGGGTTTACTATAATCTCTACACCCAGCATTACCTGGTCTCCGGCAGCGCGGTCAAACCGCCCCAGAAGATGTACTGGACCGAGGGGCCGTTCGTGAACCTGGGCAAACCGGTGGGCGTGCCGCCCGCCCAGGTCAGCGATGTCAACGTCGTTTACAACAACAGTTTTCCCAGGCGCGTGGACCAGGCCTACCAGGACCCGAGCCAGACGCCAATCGTAGATACCAACGCGCTTGAGGAGACCCGCACGCTCTGGTTTGACAGCACGCGCGGGCAGATCCTGGCCTACAACGTGGAAGGGCGGGTGTTTGTGGAAATGCTCGGCGAACTCAACGGCGACGGCGTGACCCGCCGGTTCCTGGGCTCCGAGATCGTGGATGTCTTCAAGCAGGCAACGCCCGAGGACGTAACGGTCAACCTGGGCGAGCGCGTCCCGGCTTACGCGGACGGGGAGGACGACTCGGCGCTTTATCCATCGCCGGTGAATACCGCTTCCGGAGGGTCGTTTTACTACCAGCAAGACACGGCCAACAGCGACCAAATCAACTTGTATGCGACACAGGAGACCAAGAACCTGAATGATTTCCAGGTGTATTGGCTTCAGACCGGCGTGGCGGGATTGCAGTGGCCTTTCCGCTTCGTGCGCTATGCCGAGGTTTGGCCAAGCGACGTCGCCAGTTACAGCCATTATCTGCGCCCGCTGGTGGCAACGGATGCCGAGGCCCAGTTGACGGCCGTGCAACTGCCGACCCAAAACACCCCTATCATCCAATATCAGGACCCGCTGGACCAACCCCGAGGGCATCTGACGCCCACCTTTGCCTTCTACACGTTCCTGGTGCCGCAGTACCCGGCGCATCGGGCGCTGCTGCGCTATACGTCTGCCGATCAGGTCGCCTTCGAGCGCGTCTTCTCGTGGCTCGATGTCGGGATCAAATCCAATGCGCTCTTCGCCAACTCCGTGGCGACGAACTTGACCGGATGGGACCCGACCAACCTGGTATTCAACTTCGGGCCGCAGGTCGATCTCACCCCCTACGTGGTGAACCAGACGGTGAATGTGGGCGACCGCATTTTGCAGCCGTCCACCGAGACCTGGGACGGGACCAACTATTGGGCGGGCTACATCCTGCAGACCAACGGCAATTCGTTCAATCCGGGGGCGTACATCGACCCGTTCGCCAACGGATTCGACGCAGCCAACCTCGGCTCGATCATCCCGGTCAACGCCATCCCGGGGCACAACACGCTGGAGGTTTGGTGGTTTCGCATCAACAACGCCAACGGCGCGGAAGGCTTTCTGCCAACCTATTGGCCGTCGGTCGTAGGCAACTACACAGTGCAATGGCCCACCAACGCGCCGCAAATCATCCTGGCTTCCAACGCCGGCAGCGGCCCGCTGGACGACCTCGTAGCGAACGGCGAGATTTATTTTCAGAACGATCCGACGCAGCCGGGGTACAATCCCAACGAGGAGCACGCCCTGATGCTCGGCGGCCAGGCCTACGCGCTCCGCGACGACCTCAATATAACCAATGCCAACGGCTACTCCTCGGACCCGTTCGTTCTAATCGATTACACGGACAGCGACGGCCGCCCCTCGATGAGCGTCTTCAAGGTGCGGCGCGAGGCCCCCGAGCAGGGCATACTCTTCGACTACATCGTAGAGGCGGGCACGCTGCTGCAGGAACCGATGCCGCTGCCGCTGTTGCCACTGCCGGTCGCAGGCTCCGGGGCCACGGCGGTCAACTATAACGTCGAACCTTCGGCCAATTCCGGGGACCTGCCGGTCGGCTGGAGTTCCGCCGATGCGAGCGGGCCTTATAACTACTACGCCAATTTCACCTATCAGGATCGCAACAATGACTACTGGGTTTACCGCGGTCTGCACGCCGGATTGCCGCCGCTCCAGGCCGGCCATTACAACACCAGGAACAACACCTTTGGCCCACTGCCAGCCGCTACGGCGGTGCTGAACCAGCCGTTTGACTACTACATCCACACCTCGCGGCGGGTCCTCTCCTTGACCATGAGCAGCACGCCTCCGCTGCCGCCCGGATTAAGCATTCAGGAGACGAACAACGCGTTGTTGATCGGCGGAACCCCGGTCCAGACGGGGTCGAACTGGTTGACGCTCGTGGTCGAGGATACGGGGGATAACAGCTTTGCCACGAACAACCTGGCGCTCAACGTGGTTTCAAGCGGGACGGTCGTAGCGCAGGGGCCGCTGGTCATCACCAGCACCAATCAATACTCGGAGGCAATCGTAAGCTATACCAATCGCCCGCCCCAACTGGCGCAACCGCCGGTCCCGACCAACAGCTTCACGATGCAGTTCTATTATGTCACCCAGCCCGGCTTCGCCTGGCCCGGAATCGCCAATCCGCCGCCGCCGGGGTCGATCGTTCCTTACCTGCGCCCCCGGGACCCTGCGGGGAACTTCGTCGGCGACCCGGCGTCCTCGAACACGCCCAGCTTGAACATCGTTTACCGCCCGGTCTGGCCGGCGACGCCGCCGACGCTCTACGCAGCCCAAACGCTCACGGTGCCCATCAATGGCCTGGCGGCGGTGCGCGGGCAGAGCAGCGTCCAATTGCTCTACCAGCAGTCCATTGGCCAGGACATCATCGATGCGCCGCCGAGCGCGATTCTGAACGATCCCACCCGTGAAAAGATGACCTACCTGTCTGATGTCGGCCTCAGCGGCCTGCCCGCCAGCGTCCGCACCGACAACTACCAGGGCCTGATCTACTTCCCGGACCTGCCGCCTCACCTGGCCCAACGGTTCTTTTTCGACCCGAACCGCGGCACGGCAGGCGCCCTGGTGCTCGAGGGGCAGTTCGTGGACGACCCGGTGGGCCTTCAATACTTGCTTTTGAACGTCCTGACCGGTTCCGATCTTGCGTCCGTCCAAGCCCTCTGCCCGACCAATGACACGTTGAACAAGCCCGCCTGGGACCTCGCCATCGATTCCTTGGGGACCACTGTGCAAACGTTCTACGAGAATCCCCAGGTGCCCGGCCAGTACATCCCCAACCCCAATCTCACGACGTCTGTAGGCGTGGGAAGCCTGACTGAAATCAACAGCTCCGATACGGCGGTGGACTCCTACGCCTTGAGCGCGAGCGGCCCGGGGACGGGCTATATCACTTATATCACTGGCAATGGCCGCGCCTTCACGCCGGTTGGCGAGCCGATTACGGTCTATATCGCGCGCGTCTCTCCGCCGCTCTTTACCGGGGAAGTGAAGGTGCTGCCGTCGGCCGATCCGCTGAACCAGTTGATCACGTTCCAGCACACGTCGGACGTTGCCGGCCGCTTCAGCGATTACGAGTACGACTGGCGGATCATGCCTCCGGTGGACGGGTTGCCGCCCCTCCCGCCGTATGAGAACTGGGTCGAGTTGACCAACGGGATTGGCGTGCCCCGTTACACGCTGGGCGGCGCCGGGATTCAGGCGCTGAGCGACAACTACATCGTCATGCGCTACCGCGCGCTCAACCCCCTGGCCAATCCGGCCGACACCAACTGGTCCGCCTGGACCGACCCGCAATTGGCGGAGGGGTGGATCAAGCGGGTCCTGGCCGGCATCAACCCCATCGACCAACGCACGACCGACCTCTTTAACAACCAGGTCAATACGACGGTGAGCATCATCGCCCAGGCGGGCCCGCGCTGGGAAGGGGACATCGCCTTGAACCTGGATACCATCAATAACTACGGCCTCATCGAGATTTACGAGACGGTCCTCAAGCGGGGGGAGTCACTGAGCATTGACGCCGGGATCAATTACGGTCCCGCCAACGACGCGTTGCTGCTGGTCGCAGGCTACCTCAGCGACCTTTACACGTATCTGGGCAACGAGGCCTGGGCCAATTCGCTCAATCCCACTATCGGCGTCAGCAGCAAGGACAATAACTTCGGCAGCGTCGCCACCTCTCTCTTTGTTTTCGAGGGCGAGGTGGGTTCCTTGCTCGAGCAAAACCTCGACCTGCTCAGGGGCCGCGACGACTCCTTGCTGCCTGGCGTGACGACTCCGCCGGTCTATAACCGGCTTTACTGGAACTTCACGCAGGGCGTCATTGCAGGAGAGGTCCTCTACCTGCTCAACTACGACATCCAGGACGAAAACGGCGACGGCGTGATCGATGCGGCGGACGCGGCCATCGATTATCCCCAGGGCCATGGCGATGCTTATGGCCACTATCTCACGGCCTTGACGGGCTATTATTCGCTGCTGATGAACCCGAATTTCGACTGGGTGCCGACCGCCGAGGCGGTGTCGGTGCTCGGTTTGCCCGTGTCGGTCAATTACCAACACGAGCGCAAGTTTGCGGCCGCCGCGGGAGCGTTGGCGCAGGCAGGCGAGCAGATATTCGATCTGACCTGGCGCCAGGACTACCAGCCGGGCGGCACGGCCGCCGGTTGGGAAGCCTTCTCCACCAACCGGGTCAACCTCCAACGCTCTTATAGCAATGCCGGCACGACCGAGTACGTCACCGAGTATTGGGGCATGGATCACTGGGCGGCTCGTGTGGGCCAGGGCGCCTACATCAACTGGATCGTCGGAAACGCAATCCTGCCCCCGGTCGACCCAGACCCCGCGCACTCCGGAATCCAGAAGGTGGATCGGACCACCGTGCCTGAGCTGCAGGCATTGCCGGCGACGGCGGCAGCGCTGCAAACCGACATGGACAACGCGGAGGGCGGCATAACCCCGCTGGGCGTTCCGCAAAACGCCATTCCCTTCGACATCAACCCCTACCAGGTCACAGGCGCCAACCCGACTACCCATTTCGAGCAGATTTACGCGCGGGCGCTGGTGGCTCTGAATAATGCCCAGACGGCGTTCGACGCTGCCGCCAACGTCACCCAGGTGCTCCGCGCCGGCAATGACGACCAGGCTTCGTTCCAAGAATCGGTCGATGCCCAGGAGCTGGCGTTCACCAATCAGCTCGTCGCCATCTACGGCACCCCTTACCCCGATGACGAGGGCCCGGGTCAGACCTACGCTCAGGGCTACAACGGTCCCGACCTGATTCATTATATGTACGTCGACCGCCCTGACGAAACCCTTTACGGCGCCGCTCTGACCAATGTGCAAACGTTCAAGATCGACACGACCCAACTCCCTTCCGACTGGCAGGACATGCTCTACAGCGACGCCTCATTCGTCACCGGCTCCACCTCGCCCGACTACACGAATTACATCGAGTTCCAAATCGGCCCCGATGGGTTCTTTGACAAGCCCGCCAATTGGACCTCCGAACGCCAGTCCGACGGCAGCATTCAGCAAGCCATCTCCGCCTACATTCTCGCCCACGACGCGTTGGATTCGGCGCTCAAGGATGCCGTCAACGCAAAACTGGCCTTGGACAAGGCGATCCAGGTTTTTGAGGCCCAGGTATCCGAACACAACGACAAGACGAGCATTCAGGCCGGGCTGGCGGTGCTGCAGAATACAGCCAGTGCAGCTCAAACGGCCGACGCCATTTATGACAAGTTGCAGGGGGTTACCAAAGACGCGTTGACCCAGGCCGGCATGACCCTCAAGGCGGCGATCCCGCAGAGTGTCATTGTCGGGCTGGCGACCGGCGGCGACGTGACGTCGTCGGCACGCTCCGCGATCGACGCGGCCAATGCCAGCGCCGTCATAGCGATTGAAAGCTCTACGGCCGCCGCTGATGCCGTCACGCTTGCGCTCAAAAGCGCCTCGGACGTCACGACGTCCCTCGAAAACCTGAACATTGCAGGGATGGATTGGGCCGTGCAAGTTCAACAGACGGTCAACACCCTGGGCAACCAACTGACGGCGGTTCAGAGCCATATCGCAACCATCAACCAGAACTTGTTCAACGTGGCCAATACCAAGAGCAAGTACGACCAACTCGTGGCCCAAGGGGAGCAGATCCAGCAACAACGACAGGTCTTCCGAGAAAAAGCCGCCGCCATTATCCAGGGATACCGGGTGCAAGACGCCGCCTTCCGCCTCTTTCAAAACGAGGACCTCCAGCGCTACCAGACCCTGTTCAGCCTGGCCGCGCAATACGCCTTTATGGCAGCCCAGGCCTATGATTACGAAACCGGCCTGCTCAATACGGACGAGGGCAAGGCCTTCGTCAGTCAGATTGTCAGCGCCCAGGCCCTCGGCGTCATCAGCGGCGGCGTCCCCCAGTTTACCGGCAGCAGCACCGGCGGTGATCCCGGACTGTCCAGCGCCCTGGCCGCCATGAATGCCGACTGGAGCGTGCTCAAAGGCCGCCTTGGCTTCGACAACCCGGACGGCTATGGCACTACCGTTTCGCTCCGCGGGGAGCATTACCGCATCCTGCCTGGGTCGGCCGGCAACACCGCCTGGCAAGACGTCCTCCAGGCGGCGCGCGTGCCGGACCTCCTGGCCGACTCGGACGTGCGGCGCTACTGCATGCAAATCGACGACGGCAGCGGCCTGCCGGTCCCCGGCATCATTCTGAGCTTTAGCACTGTAATTGCGGACGGCCTGAACCTGTTTGGCCTGCCGCTGGCCGCAGGCGACCACGCCTTCACTTCCAGTTCATTTGCCACCAAGATCTTCTCGGCCGGGGTTGACTTCGACGGCTATATCGGGATGGATAACCCCACTACGGGCGCGGCCGCGACTAACACGACCGACCCCAACGCCCTGGCGGCCACCCCGTACATCTATCTCATCCCAGTGGGCGTGGATTCTATGCGCACCCCTCCCCTGGGCGACACCTCGACGGTGCGCACCTGGAGCGTCGCCGACATTGCGGTCCCCCTGCCTATCAACGTCAGCGACGCCGATTTCTCGAGCACACCGTTCTACCAGGCCAGCGATTCTCTGTCCGAGCCGCTCTACCAAATCCGCAAGGACCAGGCCTTCCGCCCGGTCTCCACCACCGCGGCCTTTAGCACGAGCATTTACGGCGGCAACGCCTTGTCTCGTTCCCAATTCACGAACACCCGCTTGATTGGCCGCTCCATCTGGAACAGTAAATGGAAGCTGGTCATCCCGGGCGCCACGCTCTTGAACGATCCCAACCAGGGCCTGGACCGCTTCATCAACACGGTGACTGACGTCCATCTCTTTTTCATCACCTACTCCTATTCCGGCAATTAACCGCCCTCGCCGCATCCGCCTATGAAATCGTCATTGTTTCCCCCGCCCTTTGGCCCCCCCGTCCGCACCAACACAGAGGGCCGATTGGCAACCGGCATCCGGCGGCCGGCTTTCCCATCCGGCACGTTTGCCCTGGCTGTCGCGGCTGCCGTGTTTCTGCCCCTGGCCGCCCCGGCCTTTCCGCCCGCCCCCCACCATCTCATTTACGGCACCGTGCGGGACGAGTACGGCACTCCCCTCATGACCAGCCAGGCCCAAGTCATTCTGACCACGCCAACCGGAGTTTGGCTTACGGCCGCCGTGGCCCCGGGCATCGCTTTCGACGAGAACTTTGAGCTCGATGTGCCCATGGATGCCGGCCTGACGCCCGATCCTTATGAACCCAGCGCGCTGTTGCCCTCGGCCCCGTTCACCATGCTGGTCGTGATCGGCGAGACCACCAATGTCCCGATCCAGATGACCACGAACTACCTGCGCATGGGCCAGCCCGCCCAGGAGACGCGGATCGACCTGACCCTGGGCACTGACACCAACGGCGACGGCATCCCGGACCAGTGGGAACTGGAGTACCTGGCCGCCATCGGTTCGTCCCTCAACCTGACCAACCTGACCGCGGGGATGCGCCTGGGACCCGGCGGCCTAACCCTCCTGCAACAATTCCTCCTGGGCACTTATCCCTTCGATCCCCAGCAGCCGTTCGTGCTGAGAGTGGTTGCCCTCAACGAGGGTTCTCCGCTGCTGCAGTTCACCACCATGACCGGACGTTATTACACCCTCTACGGCTCCGCTGACTTGACGACATGGACGCCGCTCAACTTCCTCGTTCCGACTCAAGGGGCCGGCGGAACCGCCTACTCCTACTATTTCGCCCAAGGCATCCAGACCGTTCAAATCCAGGCCGTCCAGCCCGCCGCCGGACCAACCATGCGCTTCTTCAGGATGCAGCTTCAGTAAGGCCGGCGCTTCCGGCGCCGACGGACCTTGTGAGGGTGGCGACCCTACCGGGAATCGAACCCGGGCTACCACCGTGAAAGGGTGGTGTCCTAACCGCTAGACCATAGGGTCACGCTCGCAACGGGCTGAAATATACCGCCCCAATTCCCCTTGTCCAGCCCCAATGGACCCTGCAACTCCTGTGTTGCCACCGCCGGCCTGTTTCCCTACTTTGGGCGCAATAAATGACATGAAAGTTTATATCGACGGAAAGTTCTATCACGAGAAGATGGCCAGGGTTTCAGTCTTTGACCATGGGCTGCTGTACGGAGACGGCATTTTCGAGGGCATCCGCGTTTACAACGGGCGCGTCTTCAAGCTCAAGGAACACATTGACCGGCTTTTTTGCTCTGCCAAGGCCATCCTGCTGGAGATGCCGATGACCCCCGGCGGCGTGGTCGCGGCGGTGCTCGAAACCTGCCGCCGCAACAAAGTGCGCGACGGCTATGTCCGCTTGCTCGTGACGCGCGGCATCGGCACCCTTGGGTTGAACCCCAACCGCTGCAAGAATCCCTCCCTCATCATCATCGCGGGCAAGATCCAACTCTACCCCCCGGACCTCTATCAGAAGGGCATGGAGATCATCACCGTCCCCACCGTGCGCAACCTCCACAGCGCCCTCAATCCCGCTATCAAATCATTGAACTACCTCAACAACGTCCTGGCCAAAATCGAAGCCAATAACGCCGGGTGCGAGGAAGCGATCATGTTGAATGCCCAAGGGTTCGTGGCTGAATGCACCGGAGACAACGTTTTCATCGTCAAAGACGGCCATTGCCTCACCCCGCCCCTCTCGGCCGGGGCGCTCTACGGCATCACTCGCCGCGTCGTAATGGACATGGCCGCCGAATCGGGTTTGACGGTCCAGGAGCCGAATCTGACGCGCTACGACCTGTTCAACGCCGAGGAGTGTTTTCTCACCGGCACCGGGGCCGAGCTGGTGCCGATAGTCAAAATCGATGGGCGCATCATCGGCGCCGGAAAGCCCGGACCCGTGACAACCCGCCTGGTCGCCCAATACCGCGCCTTGACTAAAGTGTCGGGGGAGCCGATATACGAATAGAGTTTTATGTTGTGCGGCATCTGCAAGGAAAAAGAGGCCACCGTCCACCTGACACAGATTGCAGGGGACAAGGTGCAAAAGGTGGACCTCTGTGAGGATTGTGCCAAGACCAAGGGGGTTAACGACCCCACTGGCTTTTCCCTTGCCGACCTGTTGCTCGGGCTGGGCGCCTCCAAGGAGATCGAGCAAGCCGGCGGCGGCGCCGAGGTGAAATGCCCGCGATGCGGGTTCACCCAGGCCGATTTCAAGAAATCCGGGCGCTTGGGCTGTCCGGACTGCTACAAGACTTTCTCCGACGCCCTGGAGGGCCTGCTCAAAACCATGCACAAGGGCACCCGCCATGTCGGCAAGGTGCCTGAGACCCTCCGCCACAGCCGCGACCTGGTTGACCGCCTCAAAACGCTCCAGAAGAAGCTCGCTAACGCGATCGAGGCCGAGGATTTCGAGGGGGCCGCCCTCTTGCGCGACGAGATCAAGCAGGCCACCGCCCGGCTCGGCAGCCCTGCCAATTCTTAAGGACTCATGGACCTCCATCAATTCCTGACCCCCCCCGCCCAGACCGCCCGCCGCAAAGGTCCTTACGACCGTATCGTCACCTCCAGCCGCGTCCGTTTGGCCCGCAACCTTAGAGACGCCCCCTTCCCCGGCTGGGGCAAAAAGCAGGACCGTCTCCGCGTCCTGGAGATCCTGCGCCCCGCCGTGGCCACCCTGCCGGAGATGAAGGAGTGTTTCTTCGAGACCATGGACACCCTCTCCACGCTCGACAAACAGATACTGGTCGAGCGCCACCTCATCAGCCGCGAGCACGCCGCCAGGAGCGTCGGCAGCGGGCTGGTCCTCAACCGCGAGGAGACCCTCTGCTTCATGATCAACGAGGAAGATCACCTGCGGATGCAGGCCCTCCGCCCCGGCCTCCAACTCCGCCAGGCCTGGACGGCCATCGATCAGGCGGACTCCGCCCTCGAAAAGCGGCTGGACTACGCCTTCAACGCCGAGGTGGGCTACCTCACTGCCTGCCCCACCAACCTGGGGACCGGCATCCGGGTCAGCGCCATGCTCCACCTGCCCGGCCTGGTCCTGGGCGAGCAGATCAACCCAATCATCCAGTCGGTCAACAAGCTCGGCCTGGCCGTGCGCGGCCTTTACGGCGAGGGCACCGAGGCCCTGGGCAATGTCTTCCAGGTTTCCAACCAGATGACCTTGGGGGAATCCGAATCCGCCATCGTCGAGCGTCTCGAGAAGGTCCTGGCCCAGATCATCGAGCACGAAGAGAATGCCCGCGCCACCCTCCTGGAGAAAAAGACCAAGATGATGTTCAACCATATCGGACGCGCCTACGGAATCCTGGCCAACGCCCACAGCATATCCTCCAAGGAAACCATGAACCTGCTCTCTTTGATGAAATTGGGCATCGACGCGGGGCTGTTCCCGGGCTTGGACCGATCCTTGGTGGACGAGCTGTTCATTTTGACCCAGCCCGCGCACTTGCAGAAACAGCACTCCGAAAAACTCCCGGCCGAGGAGCGCGATTTGCTCCGGGCCGACATGGTGCGCGAGCGATTGAAGAGCGTCAGCCGCCCGATTCCCAAGCCGGCCGGGGCCGGCGCGGCCGGAGTGGACAAACCGGGAAAGTGATCGCATTGTTAGAACCAGTGAGTATGAGCGAAGAAGCAATGAACAATTTCACGCCGCGCGCGCAGCAAGTCCTCGCGCTGGCACGCAAAGAGGCCGACCGTTTCAACCATAATTTCGTCGGCACCGAACACCTCCTGCTCGGACTCATCAAGTTGGGCCAGGGCGTCGCCGTCAACGTCCTCCAGAAACTCGGCCTCGACCTGGAGACCGTCCGCATGGAAGTCGAAAAACAGGTCGGCACCGGCCCCGACCAGAAAATGATCGGCAACATTCCATATACCCCGCGCGTCAAAAAGGTCCTCGCCCTGGCCACTAAAGAGGCCAAGGCCCTAAACCATACTTATGTCGGCACCGAGCACATCCTCCTGGGTTTGCTCCGGGAGGGGGACGGCGTGGCCGCCCGCGTGCTCAAGAACCTCGATGTCGATATCGAGCAGACCCGCCAGGAAATCCTCAAAGAACTCGACCCCAACTTCGCCGCCCAGGAAGAATCTGCCCCGGGCGAATCCTCGGACAAGCCCGCCCCCGAGAAGAAAGGCGAAGTCAAGACCCCGGCCCTCAAGGCCTTCGGGCGCGACCTCACAGAAATTGCCCGGAAAGGGGAAATGGACCCGGTCATCGGCCGCAAGAGCGAGATCGAACGCGTCATCCAGATCCTTTGCCGCCGGACCAAGAACAACCCCGTGCTCCTGGGCGAAGCGGGGGTGGGCAAGACCGCCATCGTCGAGGGCCTGGCCCAGGAAATCGCCGCCGGCAACGTCCCGGAACTCCTTCGCGACCGCCGCGTAATCACCCTCGACCTCGCCCTCATGGTCGCCGGCACCAAATACCGCGGCCAGTTCGAAGAGCGCATCAAGGCCGTCATGGACGAAATCCGCCGCTCCAAGAACATCATCCTCTTTATCGACGAACTCCATACCATCGTGGGCGCCGGCTCTGCGGAGGGCACCATGGACGCCTCCAACATCATCAAGCCCGCCCTGAGCCGCGGCGAACTCCAGTGCATCGGCGCCACCACCCTCAACGAATACCGCAAGTACATCGAAAAAGACGCCGCCCTCGAACGCCGCTTCCAGGCCGTCAAAGTCGAGGCCCCTTCCGTCGAGGAAGCCATCCTCATCCTCAAGGGCCTCCGCCCCAAATACGAAGACCATCACAAGGCCGAGTTCACCGACAAAGCCATGGAGGCCTCGGTCAAACTCTCCGATCGCTACATCACCGACCGTTACCTCCCGGACAAAGCCATCGACCTTATGGATGAGGCCGGCTCGCGCGCCCGCATCGGCACCATGACCCGCCCGCCCCAGGTCAAGGAACTGGAGAGCGCCATCGAGGACATCAAGGCCAAGAAAGAAAAGGCCATCAAGAACCAGGACTTCGAAGGCGCCGCAGCCATGCGCGACCGGGAAAAGCAGGCCAAAGAGAAACTCGAGGCCGTCCTCAAGGAATGGCGCACCACTCGCGAAGAAAAACGCGTCAAAGTCGACGAGGCGGACATCCTTCACGTCGTTTCCAAATGGACCGGCATTCCCCTCCAGCGCATGGAACGGGACGAGATGCAACGCCTGCTCCAGGTCGAGGCCGAGATGGACAAGGTCGTCATCGGCCAGCGCGAGGCCGTCTCCGCCCTCTGCAAAGCCCTCCGCCGTTCCCGCGCCGACCTCAAAGACCCGCGCCGGCCCATCGGCACCTTCGCCCTGCTCGGCCCCACCGGCGTCGGCAAGACCTTGCTCGCCAAGTGCCTGGCCGAGCAGTTGTTCGGCGACTCCAAGGCCCTCATCCAGCTCGACATGAGCGAGTACATGGAGAAGTTTAACGTCTCCCGCCTCATCGGCTCGCCCCCGGGCTACGTCGGCTACGAGGAGGGCGGCCAATTGACCGAACAGGTCCGCCGCAAACCTTACTCGGTAGTCCTCTTCGACGAAATCGAGAAGGCCCACCCGGACGTGTGGAACATGCTGCTCCAAATCCTGGAGGAAGGCAAACTGACCGACAACGTCGGACGCGTCGTGAACTTCCGCAACACGATCATCCTGATGACCTCCAACGTGGGCTCCGAAACCATCAAACGCCAGTCCACACTCGGCTTCTCGCCCATTAGCGACGAAACCAGCTACGAAAAAATGCGCGAGCGCATTATGGAGGACGCCAAGAAGACCTTCCGCCCCGAGTTCCTCAACCGGCTGGATGACATCATCGTCTTCCGCTCGCTGACCAAGCTCGACCTGGTCCAGATCCTCGACCTGGAAATCCGCAAAGTCATGGAGCGTCTCAAGGCCCGCAATATTCTCCTCCAACTCGACGAAAAGTCCAAAGACTTCCTGGTCAGCCGGGGTTACGACCCGCTCTACGGCGCCCGCCCCATGCGCCGCGCCGTCGAACGCTCTCTGGAAGACCCGTTGGCCGAGGAAATCCTCAAAGGCGCCTTCCACGAAGGCGAACCGATCCACGTCAGCGTCGAAGGCGACCACCTGACCTTCTCCCAGCAGGCCCCTGCCGAAGGCGCGCTCTCAAGTTGAGCGAGGCAATCTCTGCACTGTATCTGCAAGCCTTGTGTCGCGACAAAGGAGGCTCAGCGTAACCGAGAATGCCCGGACTCCACGCCGGGCGCAAGACAAGATTCTTCGTTTTCTTCGTTTCCTTGGTGTACACCATTCGCATGCACCCACTTTTCAAGAAAGCTGATGAGTTGAGCCATCTTGCCATTGGCGCGGCCATAGAGGTTCACCGCCTCAAAGGGACCGGGTTTGATCGAAAGCATCTACGAACGATGTCTGACACGCGAGCTGGACTTGCGCAAGATCGCTGCGGTCAATCAGCGCCTCGTCAAAATCGAGTACAAGGGGCTAGTATTTGAGGAGCCGTTGCGGTTTGACGTTCTTGCCGAGGATTGTCTGCTGCTGGAGCTTAACAGAAGCAAACGGAGCCAACGAAGGCGCTTCCCCAGTATATATGTGGCTATATAAAAGTGAGGCAAAAAGGCCGGACAATCAGGGCGTCTGAAGAATTCTGTCCTGGGCCCCTCTGCGGCTGCATCATCATTTCCTAATTGACTCGCCTGCGCGCCTCATCACAATTCCTTCTGACGTGAGAAGGCTGTTTTCCATTGTTTCAGCCCACGCTGACGAGGAGGCCGGCCTCTCTTAACCTAATACACCATAAAAAATGAGGCTACTCAAACAACAGCACAGGAGGTCGAGCTCCTCCAATCCTCGAATACGCATCCTCTTGCCCGCACTGGCCGCAATCGCGGCCGCACTGCCCGGCCCGGCCACGGGGGCGGACAGTGCCGCGGGCAGTTCGGACACCAACGTCGTGGCCAAGACGGAGAAGCCACCCCCGCTGCCGCTGCACCAGATCGAAGGCAACGGCGGCGTTTTCTCCACGCTCTGTGCTTATTTGGTCAACCCGCCGAGAAACGGCGAGTTTGTCGGGCGGCCCAGCGCGGGCTTTGGCTTCATTCACATCGGGAGCGGGCGCGACCTCGAGGCGGTTACGGTGACCGAGACGCCCTGGAAGCGCCTTGAGCTGGGATACGGCTACGACCATTTGAACCTCGGCGATCTGCCGACGGCCATCGTCGCTGCCCGCGGCCCCCGGATTGCGGACTCCGTGACCATGCACAATGCCAACGCGCGGCTCCAATTCTTGAGCGAAGGGGAGTTTGGCCAGAAGTGGCTGCCTGCGCTCACCGCCGGCATCCATTACAAGTACAATGATGGCATTCAGGACATCAACAACACCCTGGGCAACCTCATGGCCCAACACGGAATCACGGGCCATGAGGGCCTGGACTTCACGCTCTACGGCTCCAAGATGCTGGCCTTTCTGCCTCGGCCCGTTTTAGTGAACCTCGGCGGACGCGCCACCAAGAGCGCGCAGCTCGGCTTGTTGGGTTTCACGGACGAATACAGCTTCGTCTTTGAAGGCAACGTCGTCGTCCTGGTCACGGACCGCGTGTTGCTGGCGGCGGAGTACAAGGAGAAACCGAGGGATTTCTCCGCCATGGGCCTGGTCGGCCGCGAAGACGACTGGTGGACGATCGACGCCGGCTATGTAGTCAGTCCCCACCTGACACTGGCTGCCGGCTACGGTCATTTCGGCATGGTGGCAAACCATACGGCCGACGGCGCCTGGGGCCTGACCGTGAAATGGGAGTTCTAGGGCGAGTCAACCAATAAACTGAACTGAGAATGAAAACGATCAATAATATTGGCTTGGAGAACGTCCAGGCCGTCTATAGCGGCCCGGAGGGGGACCTCTGGGAACTGGTAATGGGCGAGCAAATCCACATCGGCGGCTTCCAGTCCTCGATGGACCTGGCGCACCGCGCGGGGGTCGGGGCCGGTCTCGAGGGTGTTGACCTCTGCTGCTGCAACGGCGCCGGCATGCGCTTCCTGGTGAAATTCCGCGGCGTGGCCTCGATGCGCGGCGTCGATGCCACCGCCAAGGTTGTCGAGCGCGGCCGCCAGCGCTGCCAGGCGCTGGGCTTGGCTGAGAAAATCAGGTTCACCCTCGCGGATGTCTGCGCCACCGGCCTGCCCGCCGAGAGCGCCGACTTTGTGTGGGGCGAGGACGCCTGGTGTTACGTCGTGGACAAGCCCAAGCTGATTGCCGAAGCCGTCCGGCTGGTGAAGCCCGGAGGAGTGGTCGCCTTTACCGATTGGGTCGAAGGGCCGGCCGGCTTGTCGGCGCAGGAGGCCGGGCGATTCCTTGCGTTCATGAAGTTCCCGAGTATTCAGGACCGGCAGGGATACGCGGACCTGCTCGAGGCCAACGGCTGCAAAGTGCAGATGGCCGGGGACACCGGCCGCTTCGCCCCTTACGTGGACCTCTACCTGGACATGCTGAACAAGCAACTCACCTACGACGCGCTCCGCATCGTCGGGTTTGATCTGGCTCTGATGCAGGCAATGGGCAACGAGATGGCGTTCATGCAACAACTGGCCCATGAGGGCAAGATCGCCCAGGGCATTTTCATCGCCATGAAAAACCGCTGAGTGCCAACACGCTCGAGTAACCGTAGCAGCCGACGTAAGGGGGTTGGCTGCCAGGCGGAGAGCCTCCTTACTCCGGCTGCTACGGCGAAAGGCGAACTGCCGGACCCGCGTTCAAGATACCTATGGACGCGCGCCCTGGCGGCGCGAACATGGCGTTCGCGCACTGGAGTTTGGACCTCTTGCGGCACCGCGAAGCGGTGATTTGAAGGTAGCCGTGTGGCTTCAGCCCACGGAATCAGCGGCCCGTAGCCGTCGCGTCGCGCCAGCGACGCTTGCACCCCCCCGGCCTGCCTTGTCAATCCTCCTGCATGTCCAGCCGCGGCCAGGGCTCGCGGCCTTTGGTGCTGAAGACAACGTGGTAGTGGAGACTGGTGAAGGTATCGGCCATAGTGTAATTGACGCGGTTGGGTTGCGTGAACGCGCTGGGTGCAGCAGGCGTCGCTCCGCGACGCAATACTGATTCGGGGCGCACCACCCGTGGGCTGAAGCCACACGGCTACCTTCAAGACATCGCTCCGCGATGAGCCCCGGGCAACCAGCGCGAACCCGGGAAAAAGCCGGCGAAAACGTCCAAACTCAAGGGCGCGAACATGGCGTTCGCGCATAAGGAAGACCCAATGCCCACGCGTGAAATTCACGCAAAATGCGTGAAATCCACGCCTCAGCCATTCACCACCATAGCAAATCCCCAGGATTTCAACGAAAACCAGTGCTGGCATAATTAATGCTCATAAGTTTCAACGCCTATGAAACCGACTTCTTTTGCTCTTAGCCAGCGTAAAGAAGGCGCTTCATCGTACCCGAGCCGTTCGCCTCAAAACCGGCGCTCGCAACCCGCCTTCACCCTCATCGAACTGCTGGTGGTCATCGCCATCATCGCCATTCTGGCCGCCTTGCTCCTCCCGGCCCTGAGCGGAGCAAGGGCCTCGGCCGTTCGCATCGCCTGCACCAATAATCAGAAGCAGCTCGCGCTCGCCTTCGTGATGTATGAGCACGACTACAACGATTATTTCCCCTGGTGCAATTGGCTCGAATGGCCTGGTGTGACGGGTTGGCTTTATAGCGGGAACCTGTCAGGAGGGGCGGCGCCAGCGCCCGGCCAGCCTGGAACCGTGCAGTCCGGGGCATTGTGGCCCTACCTCGGGACTCCGACTGTTTATTGGTGTCCGTTGGACCTGCAACGGACCAACAGCCCAGGCCACCCGCCGGGAAGCACTGAAACCTATGCGGCGCTCTTCCAGGCCCGCAATAACAAGCTCGGCAGTTACATCTGCAACGGGGCCGTTAGCGGCTACGGTCTGCTCATGGGCTACTCCCTTCCCAACACCTACAAGACCACCGACCACTTCAAACCGACTAATTACCTGCTTTGGGAAACCGATGAAGCCGTCCCGTTTTATTTCAACGACGGCGCGAGCTGGCCCTACGAGGGCTTCAGCAGGCGGCACAACGAAGGAGCCACCTTGGGGGCCGTGGGCGGACACGTGGTTTACCTGAAATATGCCGTATGGCAAAAACTGCTGTACGCGGCTACCCCCAACGATTTCTTTTGCGGCCCGAACTGGTGAAGCAACTCAACCGTGTCTCGAAGCAACTGCCGCCTGGACCTGGATGCGCTTGATGTTCCCGGCGCGAGTGTTGATTGGCTCGTGAAAGACGGTCACCGGCCTCAGCTCGGCAGTGACTTTGAAGTCGAGGAGTGGCGCAGAGGCGTGCTGCGGCCCTGGGGCCTGCCCGGACGCCACGGACGAAATGTTGGTCTCCACCGCCCGTTTAGCGGCCCCCATAGGCTTTGAGCCCTGACATTACAGCCTTACATCTTTAGCCGATAGCTGGCCAGTGTGATTATCCAAGCTATCATGAATCTGCCTCCCACTCGCGGCATACGGCAAGACGCACCTGGCCCAGGCCCTGGGCTACGAGGCCATCAAGCTCAACTTCCAGGTCCTCTACCGCTCGATCTTCGACCTGGTGCGCGACTTCCTCCGCGACGAGGCCTTCAACCAGCAGGAGCGGGTCTTGCGCCGTTACCTCAAGCCCGACCTGCTGATCATCGATGACATGGGACTCAAGGCCCTGCCCAAACACTCCGGGGAATACCTCCTGGAGGTGGTGATGCGCCGTTACGAAAACCGCTCCACCATCATGACCAGCAACCGCCCCATTGAGGACTGGGGCAAACTCGTGGGCGACGTGCCCGCCGCCAGCGCCATCCTTGACCGCTTCTTGCACCACGCGCAAACCATCGCCATCACCGGCCGCAGTTACCGCCTCAAGGACCAGACCCAACCCAAGCCCGAAAAACCAAACCGCAAAAGCACCGATGAACCCTCCAAACCCTCAACCGAGTAAAGCGCCAGCACGGCCTTCTAGTCCGCCTGCAATAACAGCGACTTCGTCGAAAATGACGATGAGTTTTTCGCTTTGTGCCGTGTTTGCAGAAGCAAGGCGAAAAGGAAAAACCCGGCCCCGGAGCCCGGGACCGAGGCTTGCTTTTCCTGCAAACAACGGGCGAGCCGGGTGCTCAGGTTGCACTCCTGCAGAGCCCTATCCCCCCAGTCGCATGAACACCTTAACCGACCGGCGCGGCCCTCGCCAATCAAACCGAAAAAAAACGGCGCCGGTTCCGGCTTTAACCTTGAACCCAGATGAATCTGTGACATACATTTCTCACCTCAGGGTGGCTGGTTTTGATTCGCCCGGTGACACCCGTGGAGTTTCTTGATGCAACTGATCTGCCCATGTCAGCTCAAGCGGTTCGCCGTGCTTTAACTGTACTCGTCGAGGCTGGACGACTTAAGCGTAGGCGACATCGACAATATGGCAATAACTATTATATGTATCAGTTGGTGGATGCGCCCCACCTGGAAGCCTATGAACATCCTGATGCCCTTCCTACTGAAAGCTACGAAACTCACGATGAGGACGACATGCCTACTGAACACTATGAGAATCTTCCTCCAATGACCGCAAATAGAGAAGCAAAGGACAGGGAGAATGGGAGGCTCAAGCTGTTTGCGGAGCACGTCGAGAAGGTTAAGGCCGAGCGTAAAGGCGCACCCACAAGCTCACGAGGCCGAGGAGAAGTGAAACCTGCGCGCAAGCCTGACCCAAATCATCCTTTCAGCCAGCCAAAGTATATCAAGGGGCCCAGTGAAAATGCTGAGTAAGCGGTCACCTTCGGCAATGAAAACGCCATACCCGCGGGACGATGAAGCCCTCACAGCAGCCCATGTCCATCCCTCTATCGTCCAGCCAGGAGACCGTCGAGCCTGAGCATCGCTTCTAATCTCAGGTCTAGGCCGACTGAATGCTGCCACGGTCGCCTTCAAGCTCGACTTTCGTGATGCTGTCAAACGGCATCCCCATCTTCGTGAACCAAGCGGATACCGCGTCCTTGCTGGGAGCTTCCATCACGCAGACCGCTTTGCCTTCGGCCAGGTTGGCAAAGCTGCGATAGCCCTTAACGGTTGGATCTTGTTGCGCCGCCTGCGAAAATTGGCGGAGCTGCTCGGCGGAGAATTTCCCCGGCGGTATGGTGTGTATGCACATGAATTTTGCCATGACCTTAATGCCTTTCCATTCTTGTTATTTGTTATTTTCTCGACCCCTCCCCAGAGGCGAAACTCGATCGTCGGCTAATATGACACAAGTTTCACAATGCCGCTATGGGGTGTTCACCCCATACGAAGCAAGAGGCTCCTGCGGAGCGCACGCATTGGGATTCACCCAGTCTCATAGTCTTTTTCTGCCGGTCGATCTGGCCTTGACATAGTTTGAATGAAGCAGGAGGGTTGACCGACAAGAGTATATGAAGTGGTTGAGCATTCGGAATTCCAAGGCAACTTTGTTCGCCTTCGCGGTGATGGGACTGCTCATGGTGCTGTCGCTTCTCGTCGGCAGAAGCCCAAAGCACATTCCTGGAACGGTGACGATTCGCGGGGGGTTGTCCAAGTCAGAAGCGGAATCACTTTACTATTCCACCGATAGAACACTCCGCCACTTTTATTGGCTAAGAATACGGGCGGAGCTGTTGGCGGGACATCTCAAGCTGGTTTGGCTGGACCTTCGAAGGGGGCCGGAACGGATCAACATGCTAAGCAAGGAGCCCGATGGTCACCTCACGCTGACGGCTACAAATCGCCTCGCCGGCATTGTCCGGATACACAGTAATAGGTCGACGCCGCTCGTGGTCACAAATTCGACGTGGCAGAGCAGATTCATCGGGAGTAACGTCACTTTGACCCTCAAGACAAATGCTGCCCGTTCTAATTCGCCATAGAGTAGCCCTTGCCTCCATTTAGACCTGGGTAGCCTGGGTTATTGATACTTGTTGCCAGGTGCCTACGCCGTTTGCTCCGTATCTACATTGTCGAGGCAAGATCTAAACCCGCACACGGATAACTATAGGCAACTGGCCACGGCAGTTCATACACTAAAGGCGGCGGCGGTCTTCTACGGGCTTATGTAGGGGCTCCAAATGTATAGATAGAATAATCGGTTGACAGAATAACCGGCTTGTGCGATATTGCAATTATAGGACAAACAGAAACCCACCACGCTCAGCAGTGATAATCTGAGCCGTATCCGTTAGATGTATGTGCATAGCGATAACGCCATTTTGGGAACCTCAGAGTGCCGACCACCGGGGCTCCCAACGCGCCCAAGCCCCGCCGCAACGTGGCCTGGGTCCGCCGCTTGCCCACCCAGGGCAAGCGCCGGCAGTGCCGATGCATCTGGTAAATGACCGTCAGGAAATTGTCGGCCTTTTGGCCCTTGCCCCAGTGGGTCTCGTCCACCGCGATGGCCTGGACCCGCTCTAGGCGCCGGTGCTCCGAACCCCATTGGACAAAGCACCCCACCGAACGCTACACCGCCCCCCAACTCGTCTGAAAAGCCCGTGTCGTCTGCCGCCACGAAAGATGCTGCGCCCAGCGGGCCAAGAATCCCATCATGGCAGTGGTCATCGGGCGTTTGCCTTCGCTCCAGGGAATGTGCTCCATCACCACGCCGTGCCCGGCACAGTGCGCCCGCCGGGGCGCATACAAAAAAAGCCACGCGGTTGCGTGGCTGATCGGTTTCAAGTTGAGATGAAAGTCCTCTTAAGCCGCTTCGCCGGACTCCCATTCGCCTAGCTGGAGATAGCCCCGGATCTTCCTGCGCTCATAACGATGCTTGAGCGGTTTCTTAGGCTGGTTCTCCACCTTGCGGAAGGAGTGTTTGGGATTGCGGATCGCTTCATTGATGACTTCCAACGTTTTGGTCATAGCTTGACGTCCTTTGTTCAAGTTTAGCCTGGCCAGAAGTTTACAGCCGGGCGGGAAGGATGCCCCCTGGGAAGTCCCTCGACCCCTTCCCCAGCGCTTAGCGTTGGCATCCACTGCTTCAAGCATTGCAATTATACGACAGTTTTGAAACTTTTCAATTCAAAAAAGTTCAAAAAGAAAAGGCCCCGGGGCGGATTCAAGAAAACGCTAACTCGCTGGGCGGCAATAACGGAGCGCCGATTTCCAATCGGCTTAGAGCGTAGCCAGGTCGTTGCGTTTAAGCCGGTTAGAAAACCGGCGCTCCGCCTTCTTGAGTCCGCCCTGAAAAGGCCCCGGAACGCCATTGTCCTGCGGCGCGGCTCCCGGCCCGTTTGAGACCGGCGGTCTCAAAGGCCTTGAGGACCTTCGGGAACTCGGTCTTCAGAATGCCCGCCAGGACCAGGACGCCGCCCGGCTCAAGTTGGGCGATAAGGCGTCGGCGATGGGCCAGGAGCAGGTTGGCGGTCAGGTTGGCGCATACCAGGGAGTATTTCCGGGCGGGACGGAGCGGCAAGCAGGCGAGGTCCTGCAGGCGAAAGCGGATGCGGGGGGAAACGCGGTTTCGGCGGGCGTTGGCGCGGGCGACGCCAATGGCCTCGGGGTCGCAATCCAGGGCGTCGATGGGGCGGTAGCCGAGCTTGGCAGCGGCGATGGCGAGAATGCCCGACCCAAAGCCCGCATCGAGGAAGGATTGCCCCTGGCGCCATCGACGCCGCGCCACCAGTTGTTCCAGGCAAAATCCGGTGGTCGGATGATGGCCGGTGCCAAAACTCAAGCCCGGGTCGAGCACGACCGCCGCCTGACCCTTGCCAGGCCGGCGCCGGCTCCAGCTCGGCTTGAGGAGCAGCGCCGAACCGACCGTCATCGGCAGGAAATGGCGCTTCCAGGATTGAGCCCAGTTCCGGCGGCGCACCTTGGCCAGACTGAGGCGGCCGGGCCCGAGGTTCAGGCCGCAGGCCCCGATTTGCCTCAAGCCGCCGGCCAGTTCCCGGCGGCGGGGGCGCGACCAATCGGGCCGTTCCTCCAGGCAGACCGTCACGGTCGCCACCCGGCCCTCCGCATCCGCATAGGAACAGGCCGGCTGGGCGAAAGTGCTCTCAAGCCATGCCGATACGGCGTCCTCGGCCTCCATCGAGGTGGCGACGGAAACCTGCCAAAGGGCGCGCGGCTTCATCAAGGACCGGCCAGGACGTCTTGTTGCGCGCGCAGGAGTTTCTCGATGCCGACCTTTCCCAAGGCGAGCATGGCCTGGAGCTGACTTTGGGAAAAAGTCGCTTCTTCGCCCGAGCCCTGCAATTCGATAAACTGGCCGGCGGCGTTCATCACGAGGTTCATGTCAACCGCCGCCTCCGCGTCTTCGCTGTAGCAAAGGTCCAGCAGCGGGCAGTCCCGGAGAATGCCGACGCTGACGGCGGCGACGGGGTCCAGGAGCGGGTTTTCGGTCAACTTGCCTTCGGCAAGCAGCTTTCGGATGGCCAGCGTCAGGGCCACGAAACCGCCGGTGATGGCGGCCGTGCGGGTCCCGCCGTCCGCCTGCAACACGTCGCAATCCACCCAGAGGGTGCGGGCCCCGAGTTTGGCCAAATCGATGGCAGCGCGCATCGAGCGGCCAATGAGGCGCTGGATTTCCTGGGAGCGGCCGTCGATCTTGCCCCGCGTAATGTCGCGCTGTTTTCGCTGCAAGGTCGAGTAGGGCAGCATCGAGTATTCGGCGGTCACCCAGCCGCCGGCGAGATTCTGTTCTTTGAGCCAGCGCGGGACCGACTCTTCGACCGTCACACCGCAGATCACGCGCGTTTGGCCGCACTCGATCAAGGTCGAACCGGTGGCGTAAGGGGCAACCTGGTTCTGAAAGCGCACGGGGCGGAGCTGGCCGGCCAGGCGGCCGTCCGCGCGCAAGGCGGGGTGGATGGAGGCTGATTCGGTCTGAGCCATAGACGCGCTGAAGGTTAGGGAACCCTCACCCCGAGGGCAATGAGGAATCGGACGGCGCTCTCAGCCCATTGCCGCAATGTCAGCGAAGCTACACCTGTCTGCAGCGTGTTTTGGGATTCAACGGCCGCGACAAGGGCGTCTGCGCCACTCAGGCCCGGGGCGCGTCAAAGATGTCCGAGAGCCCCTGGGGGCCGGCGAGCACCTCTTTCTTGAGATTGAGGACCTGCCGGAGATAGTTGAGGGCGTCAGGAATGGTCTTGACGGAACGAGGCAGGGTGGCGGCGCTGGCATTGGCATGGCCGCCGCCCTGGAGAGTCTCGGCCACCTTGAGGGCCTCGCCGTTGCGGCTGCGCAGGCTGGCGATAATGGCGCCGTTGGCGCGCCGGAAAAGGGTCAGGAGCACCGGGTAGGTTGAGGTCTGCTGCTCGAGCAATTGATGAACGATCAGATTGTTGTTGCCAATGACCGTATTGACAAGGCCCACGGAGGGGCTGATGGGAACAATATTGTCCCTGCTCCAGGCCAGGCCGATGGGGTCCTCGATGCGGCGCTTGACGGCCATGACCTCAAGCAGCGGATGATCGAGCAAGCTCTCGAGGCGGCCCTGGATCAAGGCATGCAAATTCCAAAACTGGTAAATCTTGACCAGGTGTGCGTAGTCGCTGGCCAGCGCAAAATCCGGGTCGTCCTCGATAAACAGGTCGGCCACGTTGCTGAGGTGGACAAGGCGATCCAGGGCCGGGGAACCAAGGCCGTTTTGCTGGCACAGCTCATAGCAGAGCAGCCCCGCCGACTTGCCGGTGTCGTGGATTAGGACGGCGTTGCGGGCCGGGACTTCGGTGGCGTGGTGATCGATGACGGCCCAGTTGGGCCTGTCGAGCCTCGGTTCAAACGTCAGATCGGCCACCCAGGCGGAGTGCTCGCGCAACTCCCGCTGCCGCCACGTGTGATAGTGGCAGGCCTCCAGGCGCACCTCGGCATTGAAGAGTTTCTGCGCCAGCCGGCGCAGCAGGACCCCGGCCACCAAGCCGTCGAGATCGCTCTCGTGCGTAATGATCACATCCGGTCTTGGCAAACAAGTTGTCATTTGGACCACAGTAACCGGATTCAACCCGACTGGCCAGAACCGAAACCAGGAAAATGAAACCTGGGGCTGGCGGCGGTTCACCGGTGAGGCCGGCGCGCGGGTTGAGCCAAAGCAGGCAGGGCCTGCTCCTTACACGGATCTGCGATGGCGTGTGCGCGACCCCTTCTCGAAACCCCAAGCTCCCTACGGTCAGGCCATTCATCCCGCAGGGATGAAAGAGGGTAGCCTTCTGCGACCCCCGGCCTGGAGTTTGGACGTTTTCGCCGGCTTTTTCGCGGGTTCGCGCTGGTTGCCCGGGGCTCATCGCGGAGCGATGTCTTGAAGGTAGCCGTGTGGCTTCAGCCCACGGGTGGTGCGCCCCGAATCAGTATTGCGTCGCGGAGCGACGCCTGCTACACCCAGCGCGTTCACGCAACCCAACCGCGTCAATTACACTATGGCCAATACCTTC
>Ga0326728_10006724_pt1 | contig 30612 bp, 24 predicted proteins | sample MB3enrmetagenome_FD_207602 | JGI IMG/M metagenome (GOLD analysis project Ga0326728, IMG submission 207602) | Lab enriched peat soil microbial communities from McLean, Ithaca, NY, United States - MB31MN | ecosystem: Environmental > Terrestrial > Soil > Wetlands > Peat | place: USA: New York...
TAGTTGGTTCGGTGTTACCCCGTACTTGACCCAAGAAGAAGTATTTGCAACACTACGTTCCATCAGAGAAATTGCCCCTGCAGGCAGTACCATTAGCTTTGATTATCTCGATGCCGATAAATTTATCATTGAGAAATCTTCTCCACAGATGCAAAAAATATTAGAGTATTTGCAAAATATAGGTGAACAATTTAGAATGGAAGGCTTTGATTCTTCAAAATTGGCTGAAGATCTCAACGTTTTAGGACTCAGTCTCCATGAAAATTTGAGCCCACAAGACATCAAAAAATGTTACTTGCAAAGACGCACAGATGGATGTTGCGAATATATTTGCTTTGCGTGTGCAGTTGTTGAATAATTAGGTATCACGTATGTGCATGAGACTTTTAATTTGCACATGATTTTCTTTTTGTGTTTTTTTCTACTAAATTATGCATAGGTTTAACATTAAAATCTATGCACAAACCATACAATAACTTCTTATATAGAATAACTTCCGATATTAGCGATTACAGAAAATTCGGCCCCTTATCTTTTTTAGTAGTGTCTTAAAAGTTCTGTGAATTCAGAGCGATTCTATACTCAAGTGACACGCTTTTGGGAAAACTCTAGTTCAGCAGGCGGCCACCAAGATTTTAAAAATTCTGGTGTTATGAGTGTAAGTTTTTCTTCTTTCTTTTTTTTCATATATTAGCATAGATGATCAGTTGATCTTAGATGTAAAAAGGGTAATCCTATGAGCTGCAGACGAAGGGGCTGCCTACAGCTCGATCTCGCATCTCATTTGATATACGGGAAAATTTATTAATTATAATTAAATTTATTTAAATATATACTGTTAGGAATATTATATTCGAACTTAAACTATTTAGTACCCATATTACGTGTTCCAGATCTCGTTAATTATAACAATGGAAGCCGTTCTACACCAGTCCAAAAACTGTTTAATCTCATGCCCTACAACCGGCTTATTTATCCTTGGTGTTATAAACCTTAATCTTCTCCAGAAGGTGTCTTAAATGACCCTATAATCGTTCACATTTGATAAGCCAACTACAAATGGAGTCTGCACATATCAAAACAGAATAACACTATGTGTCATAGACAATATATCTTTACATACTATATAACTAAAACAATTTACAAGGGGTGTATCAGACGGTTTTCAAAAAATTATTTCTGGAAGAAAATGTAGGTGGCTTTGATCTACTGTTTCGAACTGCATTTGGAGTGATTGCAATCATTGCTCTGGCAACAGGTTTTGTGAAAACGTCTCCCTGGAAATGGGTTGTTTCCCTGATAGCTTTTACAGGGCTCTACACTTCAATCATGAGACACTGTAGTCCCTACTCTATCTTCAAAATTAATACGGCAAATAAGCAGAAATAGATTTATACAGACTTTAAGGATTTATCCTGATCAGAAATATTTAAAAAGTTGATCCTTATGAACTGCAGGTGAGTCAATACCTGCAGCCAGTCGAAGGATTGTTTGAAGGTGGGTTAGACCTTTGAACAATAACTTACTTTAATTTATTATAAAGTTTCCCGACATACTTTAGATAGTACTAACCTAAGGCCAAAGAATATAACATCTATGTGAAAACCCTATCCTAAAATTTAAGCAACTATATTCATTATATAGTTTATATTATTTTAAAGTGATAAAAGTGTATGGGAAATATCTCGAAGCTACCCCCAATATACCAAGTTGTATTTTATGGGGAATTAAATTGGTCAAAAAACGACTTTTAACCTGAGCTCACTACTGCGACTTTTATTAGAAGTCCTGTTGTTATCCATTAGCATAGTTAAAAAAACGTCTTAAAACGGCTGAGAATGGCTCAGATTTGATGGATATAACCCCCCGTTCAATACAGAACGAAAATAACTAAATATTAAATACAAGACTAGCTAATATTAATTGTTAAGTAAAAACGGTGAATCTATGGCTTGTCCATCAAAACTTACTCCGGAAATACAACAGAGAATCGGTGAAAATATTTCGCTTGGTCTAACTTATAGGCTAGCTGCCGAATTGGCTGGTGTCACTTACAAAAGTTTCAATATTTATATGAACAGGGGCAAGACAGAGAAATCTGGAAAATATTTTGAATTTTATAAATTTATCCAAAAGCAGAATGCCGATGCCGCAGAAGCACTTTTGGAACGCATAAAAGAAGCAGCTGATTCGGGAAATAGCCAGATATGCATGTGGATTTTGGAGAGACGTTTCCCTGACGAATTCGGAAGACGGGTATATAGGAAAACTAATACAGTTTCAGAAAATATAAACGCAAATGTCGATATAACAATCCAGGAAACTGATATCCTTAGAAAACAGATTCTAGAGAAGTTTGATAGGTTTTGAGTATTATATGGGCTATCACTGGTTAGGATTTTTCATCAAACTACCAGAATCTCCACCAGGGTTTCTTAGCTCCAGGTACTTCAATTGCTTTTTGCTTAATCAAAGTCTGCATTTGTGCCATGTAGTTGTTATAGGTATCCTGTAGCTTATTATACGTGGTTTTAAGGTCTTCTTTATCTCTCTCTGCCTTCTCAAGCTCCGCTTTCAAAGTTTCGTTATGCTTTTCTAACTCTTCATACCTAGCTTTTAGTTGTGCAAGTTCAACAGGGTCTGGTGTGTCTCGAAGCGCTAAAGTGAGTCGCTGCACTTCATTTTTTAAAGTACTATTGTCTGCCGTAATTTGTGCGGCAGCTTGCTCCAAATTGCCGGCATTCTGCCGGCATTCTGCTTCCCCTAGCAATAATTCAAAACCTTTTATTACGGCAACTGTAGGACTATCATAACCTGCTTTTACTACATTGTTATACATATCAGTAGAAACCCACACGCAAATTTTTCTTTTTGTTTCCGGCATATTACGGTAATTTGGAAACATAGCTAAAAAACGTTTCCATTTGTTTCCAATTGTTGCATTTATTGAAATTCAATGTATATTTTTATAAAAAATATTTTATTGTAGTGAATGACTGTAACTAAATAAAACGACTTTCACACCAATACGACTATGTAGTAGAGTTGAAAATAACGCACCACATTATTTACTGATTTAAAAGCATTATAAGAACAACCCAACAAATTAAAAGTATTTATTACGCCAAAATTTTTTAGTTATCAAATATATTTCTAACTGTATGTATAAGGAAGTTTTGGAATCAAGACAAATTGGAAAACGGACATTCAGCCAAACAAAAAAGATACTGGGCATTTTACTAGTTGTTTTTTTTGTAGCAGCATTGACAGTTCCGGTAATAAGCGCGGATGCACCCCATCCCAGCAACAAAGGACTGCAAACATTCAGCACCGAGCAATTAGCCAAACAGCATTGTCCAACAGATACCGTTGTTTGGCTTAATCTTCCAACAGGCATCTATCATTACAAAGGTCAACATTGGTATGGGAACACCAAGAGTGGTGCTTATGTTTGTCAGAAAGAAGCAGATCAGGCAGGAGACCGAGCAACGAAAGGACAGTGAAAATTTGTAACCTGTCATAAATGCGATATAGTTTTGGTTAAAAAGTTTTAATTATCTTAACCCTGAGATGTGTAGGTTTTGTATGAAAACTTCCACATCAGCAAAACGATAAATCCTATTTTTTTGTGGTGCAAGAAGAAGAACATAGAATCAAACCGATTTTACAGAATTTTAAGCACAATATTGCAGACAATATCTTTCTAATATGGTAATTTCATCCTAATTAGTTGATACAGAACTAAATTTTCATTAAAAAGGAAAATTATTATTTAATCATTGTTGAAATTAATGGAAAGTTAATTGTTTCCCTGACAAATATTATGTTTCTTATTTTCCTATTGATGTAGAAGTTCTAATGTAGAACTTAGGTAAATTTGAGATGTTTGTATCTTTTCTAAACAACGCAGTTTGTGTACGTGTAATCTACTGTTGTTATCTTGATTATGTACCAGCTTGGTATCGAAAATATAGACAACTTATTTTTCTGTTTACAATCTAATACTAAATATTGTCTCATTTTCATGATTGTAATTTGGGATTACCACTGCTTCAGGTGTGAATAGTTAAATTAGATTCTAGATTTCAATACTTTCAAAATATTAACATTGCTTGATATAAAATAATTAGAAATATAATGAATAATAATGAGTTATGGTTATAGATTTACAGAGTTAAACTGAAAATTACATTCGAATGTCTTAATTAGATAAGGGAGCGAAAAATAATCTAGGTTTGAAAAGACAATCCCAATTTAATTAATATTATTCTTTCTCAGTTCAATTTGATAAATCCTAACCGGATTAGAATTGTAGCACAATCAACACAAGGGGGTGAAACTGAATGAGCTTAAAAATCAAAGCACTATTGTTAACATTATTGGTATATGCTGCAATGGGACTAGCAGCAGCCGGCGGCTGGGGTGGCTGGTGATCAGGTCTGGCTTCTAATAAACAAACGGATAGCTATACGATCAAACTAAATGAAAAGGGAGTTGAAAGAACAATGGAACAAAGTAGAATTAAAAAGGTACTGGCTATTTTGCTGGCAATCCTTTTCCTAGTATCGTTGACAGCAGTGGCAGGTAGTGCCGGTGGCCGTGGCGGTCATTTCGGCATGTCTGCAGCAACTACAACACAAACTCAATCCAGTATTGCACCGACTACAGCAGGACAAACAGCCGACCCATCAGCACATGTATCCTCACTGGGCTGGCCTTCCTGGGGCTGAAGAAAATAGGTATAAAAATCCATAGGGATTTTACACTTCAGTAAAGATCAGATTTTAAAATGTCCGTTAGTATCATGTGTAACTAGACTACGGACATTTCTTTTTACATATCCTTTACTTCCATCTGTGGTGATCTTGCTTATTTTTGATTTAGTATGCACAGTTTTTGTTGCAAAAACGTTGTATTTTTGCCATTTTAGCCTAAATTATAGGTTATTTTTAGCCAATTTTAAGGAATAATACGTAGATTTTATAAAAATATCTGCATTGAATTACTAGTTTTCTGCATTCTGCATATACCCTTTTAATTTTAACATTTTCTTCTATATTGCTAAATAACTTTTTATAGTTAAACTTTCCAATATATTGTTAAATATGTCCTTAGATATACTTGTATTTGCAATATTTATTGTGATTTATTTTAGTTATGTTTATTGGTTTATTTAAGACTGATAAGATATCTGTACAAAGCAGTCGTATCCTTAGTCCAAGTTCAAACGTTACAGGAACAGCTACCAAACATCCAGTCCAAAAATCCTTCTTTTTTGAAAACCCAATTTATTTAGCAACTTTGTAATCGATTTTTTGGTAATTAATATACTTCCCATTATCATTAAATGAGAACACTATCAATAATCTGTATTAGCTAATTTCTGATTTTATTTACGACTACAATATCGAATTTTGTTCAGAATTGAATAGATGAGTAAGAAGCTAACAAATGTTGTGATTATAAGATAAACTATATTAAATTATAGTAAGAGTTAAAATATATTACAACCTTCTGTAGAAAGCGAATGAATATTCCATGTCTTACCAAATAAACGCCTAATTTTATTAATTAATGATACTACAAAGGAATTGAAATACATGATGAATAAACAAAAGTTGTATTCGATAGCCTTAATTTCCACAGCTATGATTTTAATATTAGTAAGTATAGTAGGTGCTGCACCATTTGCATATATTACGGATCAGGACAGCAGTAATGTTTCTGTAATTAACACAGCCACAAACAATATTACAGCCATTATATCTGCAAATACATTAAACAATCCTTATGGAGTTGCAGTCACTCCAGATGGGAAAAAGGCATATGTGACAAACTTAAATGGTAACACTGTATCTGTAATCAACACAACAGCTAATACTGTTACAACCACGATGCCTGTAGGGAATGGACCTTTTGGAGTTGCAGTCACTCCAGATGGGGAAAAGGCATATGTAACAAACTCTGATGATGACACTGTCTCTGTAATTAATACAAAAACTAATACTGTTATAACCATGGTGCCTGTGGGAAACGTACCTTTTGGAGTTGCAGTCACACCAGATGGAAAAAAGGTATATGTGACAAACTGTGATGATGGCACTGTCTCTGTAATTAATACAAAAACTAATACAGTTACATCCACTGTGCCTGTAGGGAATGGACCATTTGGAGTTGCGGTTACCCAGGATGGGATAAATGTATACGTGACAAACAACTATGACTACCCTGGAGACGTTTCTGTAATTAACACAAAAACTAATACTGTTACAGATACGGTGTTTGTAGGAACAGGTCCTAGTGGAGTTGCAATCACTCCGGATGGAACTAATATATATGTGGCAAACTCTGATGATGACACTGTCTCTGTAATTAACACAACAACGAATACCGTTACATCCACGGTGCCTGTAGGATTCGTTCCCAGGAGAGTTACAGTTACACCGGATGAAAAAAAGGTATATGTAGCGAACAGTCAGAGCAATACTATTTCTGTAATTAACACCGCAAAAAATAGAGTTATAGCCACGGTGCCTGGGGGAACATGGCCTATAGCATTTGGGCAGTTTATAGGTAATATTCAAATAAAACCTAAAATTACCTAAAGCAAATGCTAACATAATATATGGAACAGCATTTGGCAGCACTCAAGTTCGATAAGTAGAGCTTATTTGGAAGAAATATGCAATACGCCTAAAACCAAGAATTGCTAGGGGAAAATCAGCTTAAAAGTATCGGGTTGACCATCTCACTAATTACACAATCAATATTTTATTGTTGTTAACTTCATTTTGGTAAATGCAAACTCCATGCATAAAGTATAAGGGTTGGTCACCTAATCTTCAGGGCAATAATAATATTCCTTCTGTTAATCGATATTGCCCTATTTCTTTTTTGAACCTTCAGCAGTATTTATTACTTTGTCCATGGCTTATATACTGGATACTATTAGGAAACAGTCCATATTCACCATTTTAGTCAACATTAATGATCAAATAAACACCAATTTTTGATATTAATTGACGAATAAATCCCAAAATTAATTCGATTCAAGCAATAAATATGCCAATTAATGTTGAATTAAATTAATTAATTAGCATAAAAAGGCTATAAGTACCGAAAAATCATCAAACAAATAATAGCGACCAACAAATCCATATAAACCGCTATTGTCTATGTACTTGTCTCTACTACGATCGCAACCACAGCACCAAAACCACTTTAGAGACGATAGGATCAACTTTGTGGGGGTTAGCGATTTTAACCTATGGTAATCGGATTAAAAACCTACCAAGAGCCGATTAGTGACCTATACCGTACTACATCACAACTAGCTTAATTAATTTAGAGATGAGAATCAAGTCAATTCTATAATTATTATAATAAACAACCGTAACCAAAAGTAACTAAGTTACATACGGTCAAACAAAAAATCATCATTCGGATAGATATTTTTGACAATAATACACAATTTATTTTATATATTTACCACTAATCACATGTATCTATAAATCATATCCAAAGAAGTGCACCCTTCAAAAGTCTGGATTTCTTCTTTATTGTCAAACAGTTATTTTCATAGACTGAATACCATGAGATTCAGATGGTTTCTATCATAATTCTTTCCACATTGTCCGTAACTTAGTTACGTTTGGTTACGTTCCAAATACCAATCTGATCTCCCGTCGTCCATACTTTTTTCGATCTAATAAAACGTTATCTGGTAACAGCTTTTTTAATGTTGTCAGTACATCTTTTTTCACTTTTCTAAAATTACTCACATCACCAACTTTATATTCAGGCTGGATCTTATTCGTGAGAAAGTCTTTTATTTCACGTGAACCGATTACTATTTGATCTTTACCTTCGATTGCGACTTCTATTACATCTTTATACAATAATATCGCTCTTGCAGTTGTTTTGCTCATTCCAATATGGACCGATTCGGAAAATGGTTCCATGATTGATTGTTTATTATTCGTTTTTATAACTTCTTTGATTTGATCAGAAAGTAAAGAAATTTGTTTTGGAATTGTACTAATATCTTCATCAGCTTCAATTGGGTAATCATTAAGTTCCAGAACAGTTTCGATAGTTGCAAGCCTTTTTAAAACTTGTAAATCTGAAGTCGCAAGCACATTTTCTATTATATTCTCGATATAATTCCGGAAAAAAGGTTGGACTTCGGGATCCTTCATCAACAGCTTAAGTTGGTTGATCTTTTCAGTTTTAGAAGATTCGAAGAACGTTCCAATGCCCATCAAACCACTTCCTTGGCTGTAAGCTTTTGGAAGAATCTAGTATTCATATAATCGAAACATTTAAAATCTAAGATCGCATAGATATCTCTAAATACATTTTCTAACATATTGTTTTCTCCTTCTATGGGGATAGGGTCTGGGCTGGTACCCCAAGACCTTTTAAATTATCTTTTTTCCACTTAATGAATGCAGTTCAGATATATATGTAATCTCCTTTTGTAATCTAAGTTATAGTCCAAGCTGGGTCTCGGATTTTTTACTAACTTGACCATATTTTTTCTGATATATCACTCGTAAACTTTATTGGGGTACACAAATGAATCAAAAAGAGCCAGTAAAAATAACATTAAGCTGGATACTTCGTTGGATATTTGGACTATATTTTATAATAATTGCTTCTGGGTTGATTACAGAACATGAATATTTTTCAGCAGTATTTATATTCATAGCAGCTTTTGTATCTTTTCCCCCTATTTCAAACTTGCTGGGATCAGAGTTGAATATTTCGATATCTGGGCCGGTGAGATTTTTGGTGGTAATAATCCTTCTAGCAGGAGCGGTTGTCGTAGACCATGATCATTCATCTTCGGCGGTCATTTATGCTCATACTTCTTCAGGATCTAATAGCACCAATCAGGGTGACAATATTAGTTATTGGGATTGGGAATGGCATCTGCCATCTCATATAGATAATACAAAGGTTCCATCTGGTTATGAATAAAAGCTACTTTGTATCCTAAAAATAATGTTCCAAAAGACGATAAAAATTCAGGTGACTGGAATCTTATAGCTTTTGGCTCAAAGTATGGTGTAATTCAATAACATTCGATAGTTCGCTGGATTATCAGGATATTATAAATTGTTCACAATGGAGATCTTGAATAAAAAATATTATATCTAGTAAAAGGACATCCAACCCATTTTCAATTGCAATACGACGGAATGTGGGTATGGGTTTAAGCGTTGCAAAAATGAATTATTATGGAAATCAAGCTGGATTATGAATTGGAGAGATTGATACTATTGATGCTGCACACACCAACAGTATCTAATTTACTTCGGAGTGCATATTGTTCTGTTCTGCAAAAGAATATTAGTTTACTACTTTATAATTTTTTTATACATTTTTTCATTGAAATGTGCTACTTTCTTTTATCTACAAAACCAAAATTGCATTTGTTCAGTATTCCCAGTTTTTAATGTAGAATTTGCGTATTATTCTTAACGTCAGTACTACTAATATTTTTTATATTGTTATCCCTGACACTCACAAGTTTAAGAGTATAAGGAAATGTATATAAATCAATTTTAACATTCTAACTTTTTTAAGTTTAAATTACTCTTATGGTATTACTTCTTTAATACTAAATGTAATATCTTTTCACTATTGTAAACTAGGATGCTCATCTCTTTTGATGTGGCTAGCTAAATTAAATTATGATTTTATGACATTAGAATATTAATGTTGTTTAAAATAAAAAATTCTATATTTGATAATTAACCATTGAAAATAGGTATAAACTGATATGGTTAAACTGGAAACCACTATCATTTATCATAATGTAAAGAAGAGAAAATAATTCAGATTTGAAAGGACAATCAAAATTATTCAATATTGTTTTTCAGTTTAGTTATGTAAGTTTTGGCCGGATTAAATTCGTATAAAACTAAATATAATTCTAATGTAGTCAATTTACATGAAATTACAAGGAGATCAAAAATATGAGTATACAAATTAAAAAGGCAGTTGTTTTGTTAATGGTAGTTGCTTGCATACTATCAGTAACAGCTGCAACAGTAAGCGCTGCTGCAGCACACGGCGGAGCTGGCGGAAATGGCGGCTACGGCGGAGTCGGCGGAATGAACGGACAAGCCAATCCAGGTGGACCAGGTGCGTTAGGTAGTGCTGGTACTGGTGGTGGTTTCCCCGGAGGAGCGGGAACATCTGGTTCATCGGGATACTTTATTGGCGGCAACGGAGGCAATGGCGGAATCGGCGGAGCAGCCTACGGAATAGGCGGAGTCGGCGGCACTGGCGGAGTCGGCGGAACTGGCGGTGCCGGTATTGTTGGTAATTCTGGTGGAACTGGCGGAACCGGCGGAACCGGCGGAGCAGCCGATGGAATAGGCGCAACTGGCGGCACTGGCGGAGTCGGCGGAACTGGCGGAGTCGGCGGCTATGGTCCTACACAGGTCTCAAACGGCGGAGTCGGCGGCAACGGAGGTAATGGCGGAACCGGCGGAAGCGGTACAGATGGAGCAGAAGGTGGAAATGGCGGAGTCGGCGGCACTGGCGGAGCCGGTGGATCAACAAGCGACGGAACCGGCGGAGCAGGCGGAAAAGGCGGTAACGGTGGAACCGGCGGAACAGCTACTGGAACAAACGCAATCGGCGGCAATGGAGGAAACGGTGGAACTGGCGGAGCTGGTGGACTTGGCTTAGGTGCAAGTGTAACAGGTGGTCAAGGTGGTCAAGGTGGAACCGGCGGAACCGGCGGAGCAGCCAGCGGAATAAGCGCAAAAGGTGGTAATGGCGGAAACGGCGGCACTGGCGGAGCTGGTGGCCAAGCAACGTTATTTGCAATCGGAGCCGGTGGACTTACAATTGGCGGTAACGGCGGAAAAGGCGGTAACGGCGGAACCGGCGGAGCAGCTACTGGAACAAACGCAATCGGAGGCAACGGAGGAAACGGCGGAACTGGTGGAAAAGGTGGAAATTTCTACGGAAACAACGGATACCCCGGAGTCGGCGGAGTCGGCGGAATTGGTGGTGTGGCAGGCTTTGGTACTGCTAAGAATGGGGTTGCTGGCAACAATGGTGCGCACGGCGCAAATGGTGTCTAAATATTCTAAAAACAAATAGTTTTAAAATTGTGGAAACCATTTAGCCCAAAAAAAGTTATCAATAACCATCTTTATCAAAATTAATCGAGCCAATTGGATGGGTTTATTTAATTAGCTGGTGGCTATTGATAATGTTTTTTATTTTTCAATTAGTTAGTAATCAAAAGTGTCTGTTTCATCAAAATTTTCTAGTAATCGCTTCAGGGCTAGTTATATAATGCGAATATTTTTCAGCAGTATTTATATTGATAGCAGCTTTAGTATCCTTTCCTCCGATTTCAAACTTGCTGGAATCAGCGTCTAATGTATCAATATCTGGTCCAGTGAGATTTTTGTTGGTCATAATTCTTCTAGTAGGATCGGTTGCTATAGATCACGATCATTCATCTTCGGCGGTCATTTATACCCATTCTTTTTCAGGATCCAATAGTACCAATCCGGGTGACAATGTTAGCTATTGGGAGTGGAAATGGCATACACCATCTCATGTAGATAATACAAAGGTCCCTTTGGGTTATGAATAAAAGCTACTTTGTATCCTAAAAATAGTATATATGGTAAAAGATCATCCAACTAATGCTCAATTGCAATATGATGGTAAATGAGGTACGGGTTTGAGCGTTGCAAAAATTAACTATGATGGAAATCAAAGTGGATTATGAATTGGGTAGAGAAATACTGCTGATGCTGCACACATCAACAGTATCCAATTTACTTTGGAGTGCTTATTTTTCTGTTCTGCAGAAATGTATTGGTCCATTTACTTTACGAACTTTTTTACAACATCTTTCGCTTTAGAATCGTTCATCTATACATTTTATGCCCTGTTTTTATCTGCCTTGTTTTGTTCACTTAACGTATTTACTATTGTGGTGTCGTTTATCGGAGTGCTTCTTACCTTTGTGTTGCTCACCGGAGTGTTTGCCGTCGTTTTGTTGCTCATTGGAGTGATTTGAACCGGATGTTGCAGGTGCAGCCACTCCATATGTGGGATCGGTTATTAAACCTGGTGTTGCGGGTGTTACTAACCCGGTTCCTATGGCGGGTCTTGCTCCCACTGGTCTTGCTCCCATCGATCTTGCTACAATTGGGAATTGTTTAATTTGGTTTTGTTCACCTTGGCTTTGTCCACCGGAAAATTTTCCATCTAGGTGTTTACCTGGGTATAGTTCTATATCTGAGAATTGTCCGTCTAGATATTGTTCACCTGGGAATAGTCCACCTGGGAATATTCCATCTGTAAATTTTTCACCCATGTATTGTTCGCCTAGGAATAGTTTGCCGGGGAATTGTCTACCTTGGTTTTGTCTGCCTTGGCTTTGTTCGCCTTGGTTTTGTTCTCCTTGATTTTGTTCTCCTTGGTTTTGTCTGTTTTGGTATAGTTCGCTGGAGTGTTTTTCGCGTTTGTGTTGCCCAGTTAGCATGGGTTTATTTGTACCCTTTTGCATAAGAGCATGATCAATAATGTTTTCAAACCTGTTTTTATTCCCAGCGTTTAATCCAACAATCCTGGCTTGAGATCGATCTAGAGTACTATTTCCATCGTCATTTATGTAAACGTATTTTCCGTTTTTTATACCAACAATCACAAAAGTATCAGGAAGGTCGTATCCACCAAAATATTTTGCAATTTCAGGACTTTGATATATATCAATAGACGCGATTGTCGCTTTTCCTTTGTATTCTGCCGCAAGTTTTTCAAGAATAGGTATCGTTTGTTGGCATGGTTTACAGGACTGCGCTTTCATTTCCACAAAAACCGGTCCTTTATGTAGAAATGTGTTTATCTGCTCAAGCTGGGTTATTTGTACAACATTATTGTGGTCATACATACCATTGTCGGCGTTTACTGCCAGTGATGTTACTGATATTACTAAAAAGATTATCAGCAAAATGCCTAGTGTTTTTTTAGTTCTGTTAAATATTCGGTTATCCATATTTACACTTTAAAGTTTTTAGCTTATATACTTTATTATTTTTTATATTAAGTGTACAGTCTTTTGGCTATAATCTCTATATTGAGTAGAAATGGAACTATCCAGGCACTTTATAGTTATTTGAACTAAAAAATATCAAAAATTTAGATACATATGATAAGTCGCTATATATCCCAATGAGCGATTTTATAAATGGTGGAGATATTGAAACAAAAGTAGTATATCTAGTAAAATGATACCACCCCATGCTCAATTGCAATACAATGAAACTTGGCATATGGGTCTAAGTGTTGTAAAAATGAACTATTATGGAGATCAAACTGGATTATGAATTGGGTAGAGAAATACTGCTGATGCTGCACACATCAACAGTATCTAATTTACTTCGGAGTGCTTATTTTTCTGTTCTGCAGAAATGTATTGGTCTCTTTACATTATAAACTTTTTTACAATATCTTTCGTTGTAATATGATATTTTCTTTTATCTACAAAACCAAAATTGCATTTGCTCAGCATGCCACAGAGCTTCTAGAGCCTTCTATTCGTCCATTTGTTTGATATACGCCACGTATTATTTATGTAGTAAATTCCGAGAATATGCACCCAGAAGAAGCTAAATCAAGTATTGACTTTACAATAAACAAAAAAATATTATTTTTAATATATTATCTAAACTTATATTGAATGGTTTTTCCAATATAGGTCACATGCTTGGTCCGATTGACCTGATTTTTTCATTAATTCACATCTATGCTGAAAGATAAAATTCGCTGTTTTTGAATTTGGATCTGCTGCAATAGACGTGCTATAAAGCTTCAGTGAAGTATTATAATCTCCAGCCTGCTCAGATAACGTTCCAATATTATAAGCTAGTCGTTGCAAGTTTTGTCCAGTTGGTTTCATTTTTGCTGCTTCGTTGTAAGATTTCAGTGCAGAATTAATATTCCTTGCTTGAATGGAAAACTGTCCATCCTGAAGTAGCCGCTCAAATTTGCTTTGATCAAAGTTGATATTATTATTCTGATTTTCTTCGTTACTACTCCGCGGCCAAGCGCTGACTACTGAACCACTTATTACTAATATCAGTAATGCTACTATTCCAATCTTGATCATTTTTTTGTTCATATTATCAAGTCCCCATTATGAAGTGAATTGATCTTATTTGGATCTAAAGACAAATGTTGTGCCATTTATGGACTTCAATACGTTGAAGATTCAGTAACCTTTGATGCTTTTATGGGTAATCAAGATGTGGTGTTCTTAAAGATGGAACTACTGAAACAAAAATAGTATATCTAGTAAAAGGATACCAAACCCATGCTCATTTGCAATACTATGGAACTTGGAGTACGGGTCTGAGCATTGCAAAAATTAACTATTATGGAAATCAAAGTGCATTATGAATTGCAGAACAGTATTGTATTTTAGAATAGAAAAAAGAATTAAGGAAAGACATAAGACAATATCTAATAGAATATTCAACAAAAGAAACAATAACAAGAATGTAAAAGGTACTCTAAAGGTACTAAATCATAGATAATATATCTATTAAAGGTACCTTAAAGGTACTAAAATCACTGCTAAAGGTACCCAAAATGTACTTAAAAACAATAACAGTAACAATTATCTATTATTTTTCACAATCAGTTGTTTATTTTGGAATTTTCATTCTTTGGTACTAATTCTAATACCATATAAAAAAGAAATGTGTATTCAAATGGAAAAACATGGATTTTTTTTAAATTGACATAATTTTGTTAAAGGTACATTAAACGGGCAATTATGTCTATTGATAACGTTTTATATGTACTTTTAGGTACCTTTTAGGTGCTTTTAGCATTGATTTTGCTACTTTTAAGGTACCTTTAGCAATACAAATTTTGAAGATTCATTAACTATTTTTGATAATTAAAACAATAATTTGCTAAAAAAATGAAAAAAAAGTAGTAAATAAAAAATTAATATTTGATATCATACACTTGAACAATTCGTTGTATCGGTTATACTTCTATTTTTAATCAATTCCATTTTGTCGTAAATGTAAGATTTCCCCTGCATTAATTCAATGTGATCCTGTTCCTGAATAAAAGCATTTGCGGCTTCTTCTGTGGAACAAGTTGGATTATCATACAAAGGGTTGTTGCGTAAGAACTCTTCTATTTCTTTTACTATGTTCTTTTCTTCTGAATCTATTACTTCCTGATCTACGTCTTGATCTTCAGGTACCAAGATTCGTTTGTCCATCCCAAGTTTCTCTTTGAGAGTGTCTATTTTAATTTTGATTCCCGAAATAGATTTTCCATTTATAGTAGACTGACAACGATAAGATTTCACTTTTCCGTTTTTGGTATAAGGTTCTATTATACCTGAAGTTTGCCAATCTTTTTTCACTCTTTCGTAGTGATATCCAATGCCTTCCAAAGCTTTCCTGAGCATGTCTTCATCATAATAAATAGATTCTTTAGTAATCCATCCCTGAATCTCAATGGCACCTTTCGCAAGTCCATTAGATTTAAAATCGTGTATAGACCTCTCAAACTTAGATATGTTTCTTGCAGTCCACTGATAGGTTGCTTGTAAAGCCCCGTCGCTATATGGGACAGTCGGATCATCAAGTACTATTTTATTGTAGTATTGGATACAAACATCAATGGCTTCCTTTGCAGGGATTTGATTTGTTTTAAAAACTTCTTCTAAAATAAAACCGCCCATTGCTAGCACTACAAAGTAGCTTTTCAATCTTTCTGCAAAGACACTATTAGCTTTCGGGAACTGCAACTGGATAGTCTTGAACAACAAAGTCATACGATCTTTATTTTTAAATATCTCTTGTATTATCTCGTCTAAAAATAACCCGTAATTTGATTCGATTCCGATTTTGAGTTCATTTACGTCTTTAGGATCCAACAATGGAACTCCTTCATGAATCTCAATTACGCGCATTTGCTGCCCGGTGAGAGTGCCAGCACCTTTAGCTAATGGAATTTCTCCTGTGGTCTGGACTATAGTTCGCCAACTTCCGCCCTGTAGGTAACCATTATCTTTCGTGCCCCTGCCCTTCCCTTTTCCGTTCCCTATCATGTAGAGTCTGTTTTTGAAATCAGGGTTATTGCTAGTTTCATCAAAAAATACAGGTATATCTGAATTCATTTCCAAATATTTCTCGATACCTACAGCTGTATTATTTGCATCCTGAATTAGGCCATCAATATGAGTTGGATTTCCTATCAGAGAAGCAGCAACCATCTGACCGATACTTTTCAGTCCGGAACTTTCGTACCAGTTATGGAATGTAAAGGAATTAACTGGAGTGAATCTAATCAAAAAAGCTGCAACTGTAGCATACATTTTTAGTCTAACAATGTCATAGCTCAATACTAATTGAACTTTTTCTTTCCATGTATCTTTATTTCCTTTCATTTCATAGTGTTTCTGCAGGTATTCTGATAGTTGAGTTAAATTTTCTCTCCCTGTTACAGAGTGTTTTACAGATCCTGTAACAAGGATCTGATTATTTCTATGCCAACCGTTTCTTTTTGCTATGAACTCAATTGGAATCGAATTAGCAGGATCTAAATATTTTTTCACGTATTGTTTAAAGTTTTTGGAATCTTCATCAGTTATAAGTAGCCCCATTTTAACTAGGGTTTTTACATCGCAAGATAACAAAACCGACGGATCTACGAAACGTTCATATATTTTTCCCGTTATGGATTTGTACTTAATTTTGTAATTGTACTCAGCACTTTCTTCCAAATTTTCTCCAATATAGCTCACTATAATCGGTGTTTTTATGATAGTGTGGGGTTTAGGTTCAGAAGCTCTTTCACTAGATTCTTTATTATTTTTTTTATAAACTCCGTCTTTGTTCACAAAAAATGGGTCAATATCCATCCCTGTATCGAATGGATCTCTACAAATGCCAGGTAAGATTTCAGCCAATTCCTTAATTCGGTCTTTTGATTTTTGATCTTGCTGATCCCATTTAATTGGCGAATAAGTATTAAATACCCTTTCAATTTCCCAGTATAACCATTTCTTAGCTGCCAAATGTTTGGTTACAGTTTCAAAGTCACTATATTCCCAAGTATCTCTCTTTTCCATTAAATATCGTAAATTATCATTATTTGCAAGCTCATCAACGAATGCTATATTTAAGTTAGTAGAATCTATTTGTTCAACGGGGATTTGATGATACTGATTAAAAAGTTGATTCCATAGGGGCTCGGAGATCAAATTAAGCCCTCCCTGTGGAGATCCAGAATTCAAAAAGTTTTTGATTCAAGGCTTCAAAAAATAAATAGACTCCAGAATCATGATTTTCGATACGATCTTGGGTTCGTTCTGCAACTAACCATAAGCTATATAAATAGCTAGATATTAGATAATCTTTAAACATATCTACTTCCTAAAAAACAAAGAAGCAAGTCTATCGCAATCGAAAAATATAGGTCACCTAACTTTTTGGAGATATCAGTTAAATATTTAACCTTTTAATGCAATTTTTACGTGGCATAAAATTACAACAACAGATACCTAATAAGTTGGGTAACTGATTTCGATTTTGAACTTTGAAGGGTTGATCCCCCTTCAAGGCTCGCTTCCTGTTCTTCTTTTCTATAGTTTGTTCTTATTTTTCCTTTTTAGTAACATTCGTTGTCTATCCCATTGTAATTTTGTATGCTTTCTATGCTGAATATCCAAAGCTGTAACACATATTCTGCTAGTGAACGGAGAGTTTTATACATCTCAGGTTCGACTAACGGATCTACCAAATCCATTTGCGTTTTAATCAGCTTCTGTTGAAACCGTGTCGATTCGCTGATATGCTTCAAAAGGGCATATGGCTTATATGGAATATCATACTCATTTGCACATTCGGAATCAGTTTTCATCATAGAGTCTATAAAAGATCCATGACAATTTTCAATAGTTAAATTACATATTCTAAATTTTCCTAAAGTCAATTAATTAATTCCTCCTTTCTGTCCATTCACTATCAAAGAATTCAGGGAATTTTGCCTTTGTTCCCATCTCCAGCACTTCGTAAATTTTCAAGCGATTTGTAGCCGCAATGATTCCGATTTTGTGCGCAATCTCTTCCTTAGCAGGCAGACTTGAAAATCCATTTGTAGATCGAGACTTCCCATGTATTGAATTTCTTGTTGATATTTTATCACCTCAATTTTTTGACTAAAATACAAAAGTTACAATGTCTGAAGTTCTATAAATACTTATCCAGATATAATTAATATATGGCAGACATTAGATATATATATAATTAACCCATATTTCGATATGCATCGAATAGCTTTATGATTAAAAATAGTTTTAATTAGTATTTTAGTTATAATATATAAATTTGCTTCACATTTTCGATATGTATCGATCTTTTTTGAAAATCCCGCTAACAAAAAACTACCACAAACTTCAATTAGAAACTTGAGATGCGGAATACGAAGAATACGCGAAACTATCGATATTTCAAAAACCCACTAAAAATAAATGATCAATCTTGTAGTGAATTACGAAAATGCAGTAGCTATGGATACCGACAGTATATTACCATACTAGATTGGTAAAGTAATATTGGAAGTCGATAGATCCAGCCTGATTTTGACAGTAAAAACAGAATAAACAAAAATAAATGAGATTTAACAACATCGATATTAAATATAATTTTTATCAGCTTCGGTGGTCCAGTTGATCTTAAGTGCCAAAAAAGGTGATCTTTGTAAGCTGCAGGGGAAGAGAATCCTGCAGCCAGATCGGACATCTACTTTGACATTGGGGTGATGTGACAAGTATAATTAAATTTATTTAAATATATACTACTATGAATATTATATTCGAACTTAAACTATTTAGTACCCATATTACAGGTCCACATTTTATGAATTATAGCATCCAATACCTTTCCATGCCAGTTCAGATACGATTTAATCTCAGGCCCTACAGCAAGCTAATAGTTCACTCTAGGTGTATAACTACCTTACTATCGAAAATGCTTTAGATCTCTTCACAAGCGTTAATTTTTACTTTATTTGATTACCGTAGGTGCCAATATCGCTTCTAAAATTTCAAAAAAGTTGGTTTTATGAACTGCAGGGGAAGAGAATCCTGCAGTTCGGTAGAGAACTGATGTAAAGGTCTAAAATCCTATTAAATGTAACTGTATTTAATTTGGCATATATCTTCCGCATATATTCTACATAGTACTAACTTAAACTAGTTAGTAGGAACATTATGTAGTCCTGATCTCAAAAATGATAACATCCGGAAGCCTTTTCAGAAAATCAATAACCGATTTAATCTGAGTCCTTATTAGGTTTCTAATTTTTACTTGGTGGCCACCCTTTCTATTCAAAAAAAATGATCGAGTCATCCACAAATAGTAATTTGTTTATTGCAAAGTAATGTAGGACAGGATTTGTTTTTCTTGAAAATCGCACAAAAAATGCCCTTAACTTCCACTAGAAAATTATATAGTTAAAGAAGAGACTACGCATGAAAATATCCATCTTAAATATAAATTTTGTATTAGCTTAGGCGATTTGGGTGATTTTAGATGTTGAAAAGTTGATCTTGTAGCTGCAGGGGCTCATTCCTGCAGCTCGGTCACTTATCTACTTTAATGTATGGGATTATACATCAATCAATAATTAAATTTAATTTATTATATACGTTTAAGAATATATGTTCCTAAGTTGAATTAAGTAGTATCATAAGTTGATCTTGTAGCTGCAGGGGGTCGTTACCTGCAGCAGGATACGATGTCCAAGTAAAGGTTCTAGAAAACCTTTAAATTGTAACTAGATTTAATTTCATATATATATATTTTGTATATATTCTAAATAGTAATAACCTAACTAACTAGTAATTTAAATTACGTGTTCCAGATCTCACAATCATAACATCGGAAGCCGTTCCGCACCAGTCAAAAAACTTGGTTATGAGAATGAGCGTGTGAATGAGTCAGCAGCAACTGTTATATAAAAATTACATACTGGCTTAATATAAAAATCCGTTGTGATGCCCAGGACAGGCTTATACCCAAAAACGATGATCAAGCCTGTCCTAGTTACACAGAATCGATAGCTGACGAAAAAACAAACTTAGGACAGGTAGGACAGGCTTTTTTCCCATCCCAAACTTTGTATGATAATAGTGTACCACAACAATCACTAAAATATTACAAAGAAAAAGGGAGTAACCCAAGCCGAAATATCACATTTTCTAAAAACCTCCCAACAAGAAGGAATCAAACATGTCCTAATATGTGTTTTTTGGATAGCGAGCGACATAGGACAGGCTCCCAGGACAATCATGTCAATACGCCTGTCCTAGATCAAAAAGTGATAAATTCTGACCAACCCTATGAAATAAACTGTATAAAAAAAGATGAGAACATAGAATCATTCAGAACTGACTTAAAAAAATTAGTTGTAAGTAAATATAATTGTACCGTTGAAAGTGTCCCTGATTTGTTGGCTGATTTTAACAGACGCTATCCTGGATATAAACAGATATTAGAGTATCAGGATTTACTAAACGAAGCAGAGAACCTGGATTCATGGGGATGGACGTGATACTCTAAGATATTTATAAACTGATTTTATGGGCTGTAGACGAAAGGGATACCTACAGCCCGATTTCGCATCTCATATGATATACGGGGAAATTTATTAATAGTAATTAAATTTATTTTAATATATATTATTATGGATATTATATTCGGACTTAAACTATTTAGTACCCATACTACGTGTTCCAGATCTCGTTAATTATAACAATGGAAGCCGTTATACACCAGTCCCAAAACTGCTTATTATCAGGCCCGACAAGAGACTGATAATTTACTCTAGGTATATAACCCTAATCTACTATAGAAAATACATAAAGTAGTCACACATCGATCTTCTTGTACTTCATTTAATTAGCAAGGGGACAAGGTCGATTTTAATTATTAAAAAAGTTGATTCTGTGAACTGCAGGGGGTCGTTGCCTGCAGTCAGCTAAAGAATTGGTTTATAGGTTCTGAAATCCTATTAAATGTAACTAGATTTAATTTGTTATATAACTTTTGTATATATTCTATACAGTGCTACCTTAAACTAATTAGTATTAGCATTATGTGATCCCAATCTCGTGAATTATAACACAGCGCAGCCCCTTCTCGACAACCAATTACGGACTTCATCTTAGCTCCTACAGTGTAATTATAATTCGTGCAAATACAACCCTGCACAAGAAAACGCCTTAAATCGTCTCACAATCTGCCTTCTTCTACTTTATTTAAATGGCTTAGTTGACCAGGCTATCTAAAATTTCAAAAAAGTTGGGTTTATCAACTGCAGGGGAAGAGAATCCTGCAGCCTATCGAAACGTCTATTGCAAGGTACTAGCATACCTATAAATAGCAATTATATTTAAGTTATTATATTGTTTTTGTATATATTCTAAATAGTAAATAGTACTAAAATTATATAGTCCTGATATTTGGGCTGCCTAATACCTTGCATCAGTATCCCAGTAAACTTTTGTAGGGTAATATAATTAAAAAGAGATAATATTGGCCGATTATATGCTTAAAATGAATTATTTTATTTTATTTTATTTTATTAGTTCAGGTGATCTGTCTGATTTTTGGTGTAGAAAAGTTGATCTTGTGAGCTGCAAATGTCAGCTTACCTGCAGCTCGATAGAAGGTCTTCTCATTGAAGGTGTAGCGGATCCTTCAAGTTATAATTAGATTAAATTCATTATATAGTTTTTCCATATATTCTAAACAGTACTACCGTAAACTAATTAGTAGATATATGCATGGATTCATATCAAAAATCGGAGTAAAAATAACTATAAACTTAATTTATATTATATAAAAGTGATAGAAGTATATGGGAAATGTCTCGAAGCTACCCCAAGTTATGGGAGATTTAAAAAATGGGGAATTAGTTTTGTCTGAAAACGACTTTAACCTGAGCTCACTGGTGAGACTTCTGTTTGAAGTCCTTTATTTTAATATTACCCTAGTCAAAAAAACGGCTTAAAACGGCTGAGAATGGCTCAGATTCTATTTGATAGATATAAACCCCCACCTTAGTGTATAAAAGAACTAAAGAAACATTTAATACAAGATTCACTAATATTAATTCTAAGAAATAAAAAACGGTGTTAACATGGCTAGACCTTGCAAATTAAATCCTGAAACTCAACAAAGAATCGGTGATGGTGTATCTCTTGGATTAACTTATGCTCTAGCTGCTAATTCAGCAGGCGTAACATACCAGACTTTTAATCAATGGATGTCCAAAGGGAAGACAGATAAATCTGGAAAGTATTTTGAGTTTTCCCAATACATCCAAAAATGTAATGCAGATGGAGCTAGGAAACTTCTGGAACGCTTAAACAAAGCAGCTGATGCTGGAAATTGCCAAGTATGCATGTTTATATTGGAAAGGAGATTCCCTGAAGAATTTGGACGAAGAATCTACCGAAAAACGAATGTTGTTTCAGAAAATATAAACGCAAATGTTGAACTAACAGTCCAGGAAGCAGATATACTTAGAAAACAAATTTTAGCGAAGTTCGATCGATTTTGAGAATTATAGTCGGACTTACCAAAACTTCCACCATTTTTTCGTTCCGGGTGCTTCAACTGCTTTTTGATTGATTAAGGATTGAATGTGTATCGCTTGGGCTTGGATAGTCTCAGACATCTTTTCTATTTGATTATCTTTAACTTTGAGCTGTTCATTTTGTTTTTGAAGGTCCATAATTCGCGTATCCTTTTCAAGACATAAGTTAAAGTGACCTTCCGATGTAGCTTTTAATGTTGACATCTCTGAAGCTTGCCTTTGTATTGTTTGTTCTTTTTTAAGAATGTCTAAGGATTGTCTTTGTACTGTCTCTTGTAGCTTCAAGATCTCTAAATCCTTCTCTTTTAAGCTTATGGTTGCAGTATCAGCAAGGTCACGCTCTAAAGCCAAAATAATACCAGCTGTTTGATTAGGATACTTACCACTTGCGACTGCATCTACTAAAGCATTGTAGAGAGATGTCGGAATCTTTATTGTGACATGTGATTTACTTTCCGAAGGCATGCCATTAACATCTATATTAACTGCTTAAATGGATTTCCCTTATTTATATAGTTGGATCTTCTTACATGTGGTAAGATGTGCTATAATGCCCAGACTCTAGTTAATGATTTTGGCCTGCGAATTTCATGTTAGTTAATTCAAAGACTGAACTAAGAAAACATAGTATGTTTGTTATAAAACATATGAACTATTTAGTAATTGTTACTTTAATATATTGAATAATATATCTCTTCCTAGAATGGTAATCTCACCCGAATTAGTTGATACAGAACTAAATTTTCATGATAAGGGAATAAAATCATGTCTTTAAAACCAGAGCTGAAATAACTTTATAATAATATATATAGTGTAAAGAAAATTTATACATGTAGGGTAAAGGAATTGATAATTATATAGTTCTAGCAGTGTACCAAAAATTATGTAAAGTGTGGTTGATTCCGTATCTTTTTCTTCATTATTTGCATTAAGGAAAAAGGATTCTATTAACTATATATATTTATAAATATAATAACCTTTAACTATCTTCTCCTTTTTTTTCAATATTTATGTTACAAATAATGGATTCAAACTACAGATAAAGCATATCTAAAAGGGTGAAATACATGATAAATAAAAATAAATTGTATAAAGTAGCCGTAGTTTCAGTAGCTATAATTTTAATGCTTGTAAATATCGTAGGCGCAAAGTCCTATAACCATGATGATAGAACATGTGGATGTGGAAATGATAGAACATATGGGTTTGGAGATGATAGATCATGTGAATGTGGAGATGACAACACCTGTGGATGTGGAGTAACATCGATAACAGACAACACAACTCAATCAATGAATTTCTTAAATTTCCCAGTTTGAAATATACAATGATGGGATAACCGACTAAGCGGGTAGAAACCTATCGACGCAGAAGCAACATAATAAATTCTTTAAGGAACCAAATTAAGTAAACGGAGACTATTGGGAAGAAATATACAACATGCCTAAAAGCAGGGACTGCTCAGTCTATTGGCAGAATAGCTAAACTGTTAGGGAAAAATAAGCTTTAAAGTATCGGCTTTATCATCTCACTAATTACACAAACAATATTTTATTGATGTTAACTTCATGTTGATAATTGGGATCTCCATGTATAATTTAAAAAGGTTGGTCACCTAATTTCCCGGGCAATAATGGCATTCCTTCTGTTAATTGATATTGCCCTATTCATTTTTTAGGTCTCCTGTAGCACTTACTATTTTTATCCTTAGCTGAGATTAATGAAAAATCAATAATTTTACTGACAAATATTCTGCTTCGTATTTCCCCGTTGATAGAGAAGTTCTAATGTAAAACATCGCTATATTCTCAGCGTAAACGTTCCATTACTATCTTATTCATTCTACTATCAGGAAATCGCAAATTAACCATTAAAATTTCTGATCGAATTTGACAATTTTTTTCTTTAAAAATATCATGCTTTTTAATATTTCCTGGATCTTTAAACTACAGACTCTCGAATAAGGCACTCGATTTTCGAGTCCAGATCCCTAGCAACAACGAGAGCTTCGGGATTTTTGTATGGAGCTAGAAGACTGACCATCTTGTCATACGATAAATGCACGCCATCTGGCCGCTCATCTACTAAAATTGTAATCGGAGTGTACGATCCAGCGTCGGGGATATGCCTTACCATTTCTTTCATGATGAGCGGATTGCCGATCAAAAAACGCACAATTTTAGGTGTATTGAGCTCGTTTTCCTTACGCAAAATCGCACCGAGATCGAATTTCATGAACATCGTCAGCCCCGTTCTACCCAAGCTCCTATGAATTACATTATTTAGTTCAGTAAAGGTCAGTGTGCAATGAGCTGCTTTCACAAATTCGACCATATCTGGATGCCCAACAGCCGCTTCGAGAGCTGCCACGATCAATTCAAATGGTTTGTTAGATATCACGCTGAATCGATCAATCTCGCTTTTTTTGATAGTCATGTTTCTTTCTCTCCATATAACTATTATATATAATTTATATCCATATGATGAAATTTAAAAGTTTATCAAAATGCACTATCATTCAAAATATCAATCGATAAGTTTATACTATGCCATAGTTTGTATCCATACAATTTAACAATCGCTTTGTTTGCCGTAAAATATACTTTAAGAAACAATATGCGAATCTCATAACTCCAAAGTTCTGTAGCATGCTGAGCAAATGCAATTTTGGTTTTGTAGATAAAAAAATATCATATTTCGACGAACTGTGTGTAAAAAAGTTTATAAAGTAAAGAGACCAATACATTTCTGCAGAATAGAAAAAATAAGCACTCCGAAGTAAATTAGATACTGTTGGTGTGTGCAGCATCAACAGTATTTCTCTACCCAACTCATAATCCACTTCTATTTCCATAATAGTTTATTTTTTCAAAGTTCGGACCCAGACCCCACGTTCCATTATATTGCAATTGAGCAATGTCCGGATTTCCTTCAATGACATATGCTATTTTTGTTTCAATTTCTATGCCTTTGATAACTTCAATATACTAAGAACCCAGTGAATAATTAAAATTAACCGTAAGCTAATAACTATTCAGCCCACCAAAATAAAATTGATAGCTCATTTTACATGCATTTGCAGCAAATTTCGGTGAATCTATTTCATTTAACTGTTTGCTTGAATTTTTTTAGCTTCAAACAGTTAGTAATTTAAGATGTCTATCACGTCAAAATAGATGTCAATTAACTAATTTTTGATAGACTGAATAGCTAATTGTGTATATATCCAACCCAAACAGATGTTAGTTAGTATATTCTGTATATATTTTTTTCGATTTACTTTCTAACTTTTTAAACCTTGAAAAATACAAAAACCGCCCTACATATGAATAATACTGAAAAATATTCAATAAATTGATGGCAAGCTGATATAAAGTTTATACTGAATTAGCTGTGAGCCAAAAAGGGAATTTTGCACATGTGATTAATAAATAAATTATCGAAGTTTTAATGACGCATGCATAAAACAAGTTCAAATACTAAAATAGCATTTACTGTAGAAAAGATAATTTGAAAGGTCTAGGGATACCAGCCCAAGACCCTATCCCCAAATGGAGAAGAAAATATGTTCGCAAATATAGTACTTAGTCTATACTATGCCATCTTAGATTTTAAATGTTTCGTTCGTGACATGAACACTCTATCCATCCAGGAGCTCACAGCCAAGGAAGTGGTTTAATGAGCATTGGATCGACTGTCGGGTCTTCTAAAACTGAAAAAATCAATCAGTTTCGAATTCTAATAAGGGATCCAGATATCCAACCTATTTTCCGGAATTATATAGAAAATATAATCGAAAATGTGCTTGCTACTTCTGATTTACAAGTTTTAAAAAGGCTTGCCACCATCGAAACTGTATTGGAACTAAACGATTATCCGATTGCAGACGAAGAAGCTGTACGGACAATTCCAAGACAAATTTCATTACTGTCTGATCAAATAAAAGCAGTTACAAAAACGAATAATAAGCGATCAATTATAGAACCAATTCACGAATCTGTTCACGTTGGAATGAGTAAAACAACTGCAAGAGCAATACTATTATTTAAAAATGTGATAGAAGTCGCAAGCGAAGGGAAAGAGCAAATAGTAATCGATTCACGGGAAGTTAAAAATTATCTAACAAATCATATCCAACCCGAATATAGAGTGGGGGATGTTAGTAATTTTAGAAAAGTTAAGAAGGACGTACTAACAAAACTTAAAAAAATGTTACCTGATAACGTTTTATTGGATAGGAAAAAATATGGGCGTAAGGAAATCAGACTAGTATATGGACCGTAACCAACTGTAACCACGTTACGGACATTATGGAAAGGATTGTAATGGAAATTATCTGGATCTCATGATATCCTGTCTATAAAGCGAAACTTTTAGTTATAAAGAAGAAAGCTCGATTTGTTATATGCTGAACTTCTTTGAATATAATAAATAGATGAATGTGATTAGTGGTAAATATATCAAATAAATTGAGTGTTATTGTGAAAAATCTCTAATTTCTGTTCGATCGTCTGTAACTGGTTACGATTTGGTTACGGTGTATTATTAAAAAATGATATGTTAATCGTGAATATAGTAAGGAATAAGGGTAATATTTGTAAGCCCAGTGCTTTATTTGATGATGTTTGGCGAATTATGGTCTTTTTATGCTAATTAATCGTTTTAATTCGGTATTAGTTGGCATTTTTATTAAATAAATTGGATTAATGTTGGGATTTATATGTCAATTTATGCCCAAAGTTAGCGTTTATTTGAGAATCAATTATGACAGAAACTGATAAATTGGTACTGTTTTGAAGATCAATATCATTAATTTAAGCTGTGAATTTCAGGAGAAGGTGTTCAAATCATTCTGTTCGTTTTGGATATCGTCTTTTCATAGCATTTTTGCGTTCTTCGATTTGTCTATTTCCTAATAGTATCCAGTATATAAGTTCTGGACAAAATAGTAAGTACCGCTTAAGACTCAAAAAAGAAATAGGGCAATATAGATTACCAGAATGAGTGTTACTATTGCCCTGGAGATTAGGTGACCAACCCTTATACCTTATGCATGGAGTTTTTTAACTTGTTCTGCTGATACTAAGGCTATCGAATACATTTTTTGTTCATAAACTATTTTTCGTATAATTAATTTGATATAATTTTGGAAATAATTATAATTTGTATACAATTGTATAAACTGTGATGTTTAATAAAAAGGAGTTGATAGAATGTTAAAACAACCATCTAGTAGAATGAAAAAAGTACTGGCTATTTTGCTGGTAATCCTTTTTGTGGTATCTTTGACAGCAGTGTCTGCGAGTGCTCAACGTCGTCATGGTGGTGGACATCGTCATGGTGGTGGACATTGGCACGGCGGTGGACATTGGTACGGTGGTGGACACTGGCACGGCGGTGGACATTGGTACGGTGGCAGGGGACGTGGCTGGGGTTGGGGGCACGATCATTGGCATCGTCATTGGTGGCATGGCTATTACTACCCCAATTGTGACTGGGTGTTGAACCCATATACTAATCAGTGGATATGGGTTTGCTAACCAATAGGTACAAACACCTGTAGTAAGTTCATTTTTTAGAGTCAACTTTGCTCTTTCTGTAATGGACCTAAAAATCTGTATATTCTGGTTGGCTCTGTATCCCTTAATTTTTTTTTAATCACTATTCTGTTTGATCATGATATCGACCATAACAAAGAATAAGATTGTTTCCATAAAATATTTGGCCGCAGCTATTTTGTTTGATGATTTTTCGTTAACTGTGGCTTTTTTATGTCAATCATTTAGTATATTTCAGTCTCATTTGACACTTGGATAGTATAACTTGAATTCATTTTGGGATCTATACTGTAATTTATTCTTGAACTTGGCAAATTTTTGACTACAAATAAGTAAGTTTTTATGAAACCTAATTAACCGTCTAACAGTCAAATAGCAGATAGCCAATTAAATAATTTCATAAAGTTCAATTTCCGTATTTGAACCAAGTTCATAGTTCATTTACCATGAAAAAAAGATTTGAATCGACAAACAAACACCCCTAAAATCATATTAATTTATTACTTTTAACAAGAAAGGAGTGAAACTAATGTTGAAACAGTCATTCAATAAAGCAAGAAAAGTATTGACTATTTTGCTAGCAGTTCTTTTTGTAGTATCATTAACCGTTGGAGCAGCAAGTGCATCATGCAATTCCCATGAACATAATAGCTGTAATAGCTGCAGTAGTTATGGCAGCCCCCATTCTCACACTTGTGGATGTTCCCATTCTCATGCCTGTGGATGCTCCAACTGTCACTGTAACGACGATACAGCTTCTGAAAATGATGATTAATTAAAAGTTAAATCGTGTGCAAATATTGGAAAAGCATCTTAAGTATAATTTCTGGAGTATATTCTAAAATATATAGTAATTAATCATTCTGTATATTTTATAACAGTTGAATAGTAATAGTCTTGTAGTCTAATATAAAATCGCGTTTCTTCTAAAATACATAGATTGTGCTATTTATAGTCATATTTTTATTACAAATTTTGGTTTTTGAACTTATTGACTATATAGTGGTTAGGCTATGCATTTGCTGATGAAGCGTGGATTAAAAAAAGAAGAAAATGAAAAGAAGGAGATAATGAAATGTTAAAACAAATCAAAAAGACACTGGGTATTTTGCTAGCAGTTTGTTTTTTAATGTCCGTGACTGCTGCTGCAGTAAGCGCAGGACCAGTTGTGGTTAAGGATAAAAAAACAATCATAGTTGTAGTGAAAGATGTAAATACTAAAATCTTCAAGCATCCCTACTCTCACACCAGTGGCAGCGCTTATCCTACCTGTAGCCACGGTCAGTGCTGTAACGGAATCTCTTGTCACAAATGCAGCGGCAGCGGCGAAACAGTCTGTCCCTGCCATACCTGTAGCCACGGTCAGTGTTGCAACGGGGGTTCTTGTCACCCATGTAGCAGCAACGGCGAAACCGTCTGCGAGTGCTAAATGTTGACTAACTTAAAATTAAATTATGTGCCAAACTGCTTAACATGTGCTCAACTGTTTATATAGAACTATATCAGTTTACATAGAAAACAGTATTGTGTATTCAATTGTGAGAATATACTGGTATACATTGCTTGGCGCACACCATATGGCTATTTGTTTGCAACGTATACCAGATATACTTAATTTTTCAAGTTCTATTTCAATTTCTCTATTTTGAATTATTAGTGTCTCACCATTCTTAGCTAGCTAATTTAAGGATAATCGGCTAGTGGGAATCTGGAAAATGATATAAATAGTATATCATATACACAACCTAAAAAATATAAAAAAGACGAATGTTGTATACTGCAGACTTCATAAATAATAAAAAATAATTATTAATATACATTTGTTTTTTGATTATGAAAAATATTATGCAGGATTATTTTTTGTTTAGAAGCAAATTTTCATAGAATTAATTTAAAATAACTATAGAGATAATTGTGTATTGTAGTGTAGACACCACAACTCAAAAGGATTGGGAAATAACCGGTAGGTATGTGGATAAAGAATTACTTGGAAGATGCTTGTCTGATTTCGAGTTAAATATACCTGGAACGATATTTATTCGAAGTAACTATTTCTGAGCCGGTAGTAAAGATAACTCTTCCAAGCTTTTATACAATCTTTTTTAATGCTTTGGTGGTAATGTTACAGCTTTAAACCAAAAGTCTTGTATGGAACCAATTGCTGTCATGAATTCTTCAAAGTCAAGGGGTTTAACTGTATAGGCATTGGCGTTAAGATCATAAGCTCTGACAATATCCTTTTCAGTGTTGGAAGTAGTTAGGATGATTACGGGTATATTTTTAAGATTATTATTCTCTTTTATTTCTTTAAGAACTTCGCTTCCATCTTTTTTTGGCAAATTCCAATCCAAAATAATTATATCTGGGAGTGGAG
>Ga0326728_10006727_pt1 | contig 30599 bp, 24 predicted proteins | sample MB3enrmetagenome_FD_207602 | JGI IMG/M metagenome (GOLD analysis project Ga0326728, IMG submission 207602) | Lab enriched peat soil microbial communities from McLean, Ithaca, NY, United States - MB31MN | ecosystem: Environmental > Terrestrial > Soil > Wetlands > Peat | place: USA: New York...
GTTTATGAAGAACACCGTGAACGCGGTTCGATTGGCTAACATGCGCAAGCTGTCAGTCACCACCACATCTGCTCCGAGCAGGCTGAGCAGTCGAGGATCCGGCCCGTTGAACCGATTGGCAAGGTAGTAGATCAAGAGCAGATAGACCAAGAGTTGGATTTCCCTACGGCGCAGGAACCACCAGTCTCGCTCGCGGTACACCCTGTAGGTGAGCAAAATGAGGAACACCCCCCCCAGGACGTTGTTGACGGTCAGGTACCCGCCGCCCTGCAAGACCTCGGGATACGCCGTCAGAAAGGTCGAGAGGAACATGGCGATGCCGTACTCCGGCCGCGCCACGATGACCATGAAAAACAGCGCGCCGAAGATGGGCAGGGCAATCACGGGGCCGAGGGCCGCTGTGCTGAACCCGACCAGCAGCGCCAGTACGCCCAGACCCACCGCGGGCATGACCAAGCGCAGACGCGTCTGCCGCTCTACGTCGATTGCCTGCACCATGCTGTCGTTGCCCTACTTATAGAAGAAGATGCCTTCGAGGAACGCCGGGATGTACGACCGGCGCCGATTTAACACGACTCCCAGGATGCGCGCGCCGACCCGATCGAGTTGCCTCTTCGCGATTTCCGCCTCGACCACCGGCGTGCGATCCGCCTCCACAACCAAGATGACCCCGTCGACCTTGGTGGCCAACATGCTGGCATCAGCGTAACTGTTCACCGGCGGGCCATCGATGATGATGAAATCGAACTGTGACTGGAGTCGGCCAATCAACACGTCGACGATTGCGACGTTGGTGTCGGCTCTGGCAGCGCCCCCAGCCGCGATGACGGACAGATTGAGTTGCTCCAAGCGTATTGCAAGCGCCTCCGGAGTCGCCTGGCCACTGGCAAACTCCAGCACGCCCACCTCGCTGGTGAGAGCGAACAATCGGCAAAACGAGGGGCTCCGGAGGTTCCCCTCGACCAGGAGCACCCGGGTATCGCGTTCCCTGGCCAATGCGGTCGCCAGGCCGACCGCGACGGTGGTGGTGCCTTCGCCGTGACGCGGCGAGACCAGGAGAATGGTGTGCAGCACCGACGGCACAGGGACCGAAACCAGGTTGGCGCGCAGTTTCTGGTAGTCGTCCTCCGCACCGCCGTCGCCGGCTTGCACGCCGTCGGGGGGCGCCACTGCAGGCCGCACCGTGCGTGCCCCGGTGCGTTCCCGCTCCTCGGCTGCCTTCTTGACGGCTTCGTAGACCTTGCTCAAGGTTCGCCTGTTTGGACGGGGTTATGCGTTGTGGTCGCCGACGCTGGCCAGCACTGGCAGGCCCAAGAGGCGCCCGACATCACCCTCAGAACACAGCGAACGACTCAGGTACTCGCGGCCGAACGCACCCGCAACTCCAATGACGAGACCCGCGACGATGGATAGGGCTATCGAAATTCCCTGCGTATCGGCGCGCGCCAGCGGCAAGGCCGGCCGCTGCACGACGTCCACGTTGACCAGCTTCTGCTCGTCCATGGCCTGGCTGATCCGTGCCTCCTGCTCACGTTTGACGTAGAGCTCATAGGTGTCGCGGCGGTTCTTCACTTCCTCTTCGAGCCGGTCGTACTCGATGCCCTTCTGTTGCAGCGAGACCAGGGCGCGATTAGCGCGGCTGAGCTCTTCTTCAGCCACGGCCTGTCGTGCCTGCATCTCCCTGAGGGAGCCTTCAAGGTCGAGCAGAGTGCGCAAACGGTCTTCGCGCAGTGAGTTCACCCGAAACAACTGGTGGGTGACCACTGTCGGGCGCTCGCTGGTTTCGACATCGAGCTGTGCTTTCAGCTCGGCGATCTCTTCGGCATTGTCATGCACGTGCCGATCCTTCTCCATGTATTTCCGCAGCAGCGTGATGCGGTCGGTCTGTCGATCGACCAACTGCGAGGTGAGCTGCGTAATGGCCGGATTGATCCCCAGCGACTGCTCGTGCTTGATGACCTCCGGTTGCGCTGCGATCTGCTCGCGCGTGACGCGGATGCGTTCCTCCGTGCCGGAGATCCCGGCCACGATATCGCGCAGCGTACTGCCGATGTCGCCGGCCGCCCGCACCGCCGCTGCAATCTCGTCCTTGGGCGACACCACGCCTTCGCGTTCGGAAAAGGCTCCCAGCTCGTCCTCGGAATCATGCAGGCGCTTCTCCAGTATCCGCTGCTGCTCGTCGTAGAACTGCGACAGCCCTTTGCTGCCGTGGACGACTGCATGGTAGGCGAGGTACTCGTCCACGACGCGGTTGACGGTGCGGGTCGCCTCGGACGGGTCGGACAACTTATAATCGATCTGGATCACGTTGGAGTCTTTGACGGGCGTAATGCTCAGGTTGTTCCCTAGGCTGAGTATCCCGCTACCGAACGTGCCCGTCTTCTCAACGTGTGGTGGGCCGTTGCCGTCGCCCGAAACCGCGAGTGTCCGCACCACACGCTCCAGCAAGTCGCGGCTGCTAATCACCTGCACTTCTGAGTTCACCAGCGACTCGTTGAGCTGAATGCTTTCCAGCTTGGTGAGATCGGTGGGCTGCAACGTGGGGTCGGACCGTTGGGTGGAGATCATCACCTTCGCGGTGGCCATGTAACTGGGCTTGCGCAAATACGTGGCGATCAGCCCCGGCAACGCCACTGCCAGGAACAATGCCCCGATCAAGCGCTTGCGTTTGAAAATGACGTGGAGGATGTCGCGGATCTGTTCAGCACCACTTGCGCCCCCGCCCGCAATACCGCCATAGCCGTTGCCGTTGCGGCGGCCGACTTCTTGGTTCGACGGTTCGTGCGCCATGCGTTCGTCAACCCCTAGAAAACTGTGCCAGCCCCTACACGCGCTGGCACCGGCAACACGTCCTGGACGTAGCGTTTCATGAACGCATCGACATCACCGATGAACGTCCGTGGCACGTAGAGGACATCGCCAGGTGTCAGATGCACGCCTTCCGACGTCCCTTCCGACAGCGGTTTAGTGCAATCGAGCCGCGTCCCCTGGTAGTCGTTTTCTGCACCTGAAAGCCGCAGGACGCTATCGACACGCGCGGTGTCGGTGAACCCGCCGCGGTCCATGATCGCTTGCAGCGGGCTCATCCCGGGGTGGTAAACGACGAATCCGGGTATGTGGACCTCACCGCCGACGTAGACCTTCTGGTCCGCCAGCTGCGCCACCATCACGGATATCTCGGGATCGCGCAGCCGATCGCTGGTGCGCTCCTTGATCACCTGTTCGAGTTCTGTCGTGCGTAGCCCCGCGGCATGAATCTCACCCGTAAGGTGGAGGGTGATGTTGCCGTCCGGCCGGATGGGGACTTTGATATCCAGTTCGGGGTGATACAGGAATTCGACGCGCAGGGTATCGCCGGGTTGCAGGCGATAGCCCGCAGCCGTTTCGCTGGAGACGCCGGGTTCCGGCGCAGCCTCCAGGGGCGGTAACGGCACCGGCCGTGTCGTACCGCATCCACACGCAAAAAAGCAGAGAGACAAAACCACACACGCGCCGATCTTACTGACTAGGTAACGCATATCCTTGACCCACAGTTCACACCGCCGAGTGGTGGCCGCGGTGCTTATACGATCTCTGACGAAAGCTATCAATCCCCGCAACATGCTCGGCTCGCAGCCGCCAGAGGCCCGTCGGGGCACGGGCGGGCCTGGCCACCTGGGCATAGATCTGCTCGATCTGGGACGCCGCCCGCTGCCAGCTGTACAACCGCGTCACCGTCGCCCGAGCTGATTCGCCCAGCCGCCGTCGGACAGCCACATCCTGGGAGAGCCGCTTCAGGGCAGCAGTGAGCGCCGCCACGTCTCCATTGGGGAAAGTCAGCCCGGTCTGCCCGTCCCGAATAGTCTTGGCCGAGCCCTCCGCCGCAATCACCGGTTTACCAGCGGCCATGTAGTTGATGAGCTTGATTGGAAAACCGGACCAGGAGCTCCGGGGACACACCAGAATATCGGCGCGCGCCAGCAGGCGGCGGACCACCGCAAACGCCGACGCGACAATCACTCGAGCCCGGCCCTCGCGGAGCAACGATCGCAACCGCTCGTCCAAGTTTTCTGACCAATTCGGGTCGTGCGTGACGATGACCAGCAACGCGGTCTCGGTGGATGCGCTGAAATCGGTGAAGGCATCGAAGAGAACAGGTAGGTCCTGATATGGATCCAGGTTCCCCGTGTACATCACCACGAAGCGGTCGCCGAACCAATCCCGTCCCGCCGCTTCCGAAGGCAGAACCGGAGGACCTCCGGGTGGAACAACGGCCAGCCGGCTTGCTGCAACGCCGCACCCGCGCAAAAAACGCTCGATCTCTAGCGTCAGGGCGACACTGAAATCGGCACGCGGCGGGATCAGCCGATCGAGCAACCCGCCCACCCAACAGGCTGCGGTACGACGGATACCGGGCCGGAAGTAATACCCGAGCTCATCGCTCAACGCGTTGTGCGAGTGATACACGATGGGGACGCCGGTCAGCCAACGGACCAAAAACCCAACCAAGGGCCCTTCGTAGTTGTGCGCATGAATGATCTCGATCCGCTGAGCGCGAACGACGCGGTACAGCGTTACGGTGAGCGCCAAGTCGAGTAGCATCTTGCGCCACCCAAGCTTGCCGCGCCAGCGCGCCAGGCGCGGGAAAGTCACACGGTGTAGAAAGATCCCCTGTATGGGCACGAGACTCTCCGCAAACGGATACGTTACGACATGGATCTCATGCCCGCGCTCGGCCAGGGCCTGCGCCAGCTCCCGGATGAGCACCTGCGAGCCCCGGGCGGACGGAAACGGACACGCCGCCACCATGGCGATGCGGTGCCGAGGCGATTCGGTGCTCATCCCAGGTACCCCAATGCCGCAAGCCTCGCACTGATCTCGGACTCCTGGGCGGGATTGTATGGACGTTCCGAAGCGAGCGGCTCAGTCTCAGGGCTCTCGGTCTCGAAGCTCGGCACTGGCACTCCGTCCAACGCTCTTCCATCCAAGCCTGCCGGCGGATCGACGCCGCACACCCGCAGGATGGTCGGTGCCATGTCAGCGATTGCAACGTGACGCCGCGCCCCTCGCCTTGACGCCAGGCCCTCGGCGCTGACGAGGAAAATTCCCTCAGGGCGATGGCTACCACTCATGCCAGCGAGTTTGCCGCCTGTGCTCTCGCCGGCGCCCAGCACCCGCACCGCTTCCGGCGTCCGTGCCGAAGCACTCGACAAGCACCGGTATGAGTAGCCACCGTCGTAATTGAACTCGAGGATGACGTCAGGGGCATACTCGGTCCAACGCCCATCGTACAGTTCCTCCCGGCGCCAGGCGCGGCGTACCACCGGCCGGCCGTGCTCGGGATCGCGAAGCCCCTCCGCCGCCATGCAGATGTCGTCACACAGGCGCCGATAGTCCGCGCGTGCCACCACCCCCTGCGGCTCACGGCCTTTCAAGTTGAGCCATACACTCGGGAAGTAGTTCAGTTCTTCCGAGAAGGCACGTGTACCCGTCCAATCAATTCCCGCGAAGCGAGACCGGCTCTCCAACCAGTCCGCCCAACGGCCTTGCCGCAGCCGAAAGAGCTGAGCCTGTAAGTGTGTCGGGACACACTGCAGCGCCGCGCATTTGATTCGCGCGCTCAGCTGCGAGCCGGCACGCTCGTACCGGCGTTGCAGTCCGAGCTGCGCCAGCCACCGATTCAAATAGACGGCCTTGCTGCCGGCGCCGCCGAAGCCGTGATCGGACGCGACGAGCACCGTTGCCCCTGGAGCCGTGCCGACCAATGCTCCGATGGCGGCATCGAGCGCCTCGTATACCCGCAGGATGGCGTCACCAAACTCCGCGGCTCCGTCGGCATCGAACCACGGCGAATTCACGTCGTAGAATTTCCAAAAATGATGCGTGACGGTGTCCGATTCACCGAAGAGCAGCAAGAAGCAGTCCCAATCCTCACGCGACAGGAGGGTGAGCGCCAAACGGGTCTTGGTCTCGATGCCGTGTAGCAGGCGCTCGAGCGCCATCCGATACCAGCGTGGGCCGACGCGAAACTCCTGGAAATCGGCAAACGGGAATCCGCCCAACTGCTCGACCAGCCGCGCCAGCGTCGGCGGGCTCACAAACGAGGCATCGGCACGGGTGGTCACCGGCGTATCAAAGCCACTGATCATGCAGCCGTTCACGTCCTCGGGAGGATACGTTCCCGGCACGCCGAGCACGCCTACGCGCCGGCCCGCATCGCTCAGGAGTTTCCAGATCGTGGGCGCCTTGCGGAAGCTCGCATTGACGAACTGCACGCCGTAGCTGCCGAGCTGGCGTCGAGTGAAATCGAATATGCCGTGCTTGCCCGGGTTGACGCCAGTCATGAATGTGGACCAACTGGGGAAGGTGGTTGGCGGCATGGTGGACGCCAGCGGACCCCATAGCCCTTGACGGCGCAGCCGCCCGAGGTGCGGCAAACGCCGCGCCGCGATCCACGGATCGATCAGATCCCAGGTGGCACCATCAAGACCGATGATCAGCAACATTTAGTCGGGACTCATCCGGGCCGTGAGGTGGTTGGCGTTGTTCAGTCGCGCACGCTCTTGCGCCAGCAAGCCGAGCATCTGCTCCGCGCGCGCCTGCTCCGTCAACGCCAGGTTGTGTCGCTCGTCCGCATCTTGGTCGAGGTTGTACAGCTCCAGGGGCTGCAGGCCACGGGGGTTGTCGGCGTTGGCAGTGATGACCTTCCAGGGGCCAACGCGTAGCGAGGCTAAAACGTTGCCTTCCAGTTCTTCCTCGGCAAACAGCGGCTCTGGCTCCGGAGCAGCAGGACCGAAAAGGTCCCGCCCGACGAACTCGCGGGGAATCTGGAGTCCGGCCGCCGCCATCAACGTCGGCGCGAGGTCGAGCGTGCGCGCCCTGCGTGATTCGACCTGCCCGGGACGTTCCTCGTGCGCCCGCTTCACGATGAGCGGCACATGCACCACCTCCTGATACAAGCTGGTCCCATGCCACCACCCGCCGTGTTCCTGAAATTCTTCTCCGTGATCGGCAGTGACCGCAATGATCGTGTTTTCGTACAATCCCGCCGACTTCAGTCGGGAAAAAAGGGCGCCGAGATGCTGGTCCAGGTAAGCGACATCCCCAGCGTACAGCGCGTGCAACTCGTCTTTCCGGCTGGCCGGAGGGTCTGGATTCGAAACCCGGGCGACGCCCCGGCCGTTGTACGGATGCTCGAAGTACGGATCGTGCGGGTCCATGAAGTGGATGAAGAGGAAGAACGGCATGGGTGGATTGTGCTCCACCCACTGTGTTACCGCACCGGTGACCACTTCGGCGTCCTGATAATAGTTGTAGAAGTAGATGCGGTCGCGCAGGAAGCGTTCGCGGGCGAGCCGCAAGCCCTTGTAGATCGCCAGCTCCGTCGCCGAGTCGGTCGCCCAGAAGTAGAAGTCCGGCGCCAAATACGTGTATGTGTCGAACCCTTGTTGGAAGTTGAAAACCGGCGCCACGTTGATGTTGCTCACGAAGCCCGCAGTCCAGTAGCCATCGGCGCTCAGGGCTTCGGCGAGTGTGGTCACTCGGTCAGGCAGCGCATCCATCTTGTGTATGGCGCCGTGCTCGGATGGATAGAGCGAGGTTAGTATGGTCGCGATCGATGGCCGCGTCCAGCTCGACTGCGCGTAGGTGTTTTCAAAGCGGACGGCTTCACGCGCGAAGGCGTCCAACGCCGGGCTGGCCGTGGCGGCGGCCCCGTACGACCCGAGGGCATCGGCACGCAAGGTGTCAAGAATAATCAGAATGATGTTGGGTGCGGTGGAGCGGGGGACCTCACGCGGGCGGCTGGCCACCGGCTCCGCAGCGCGCCGCGAGGTCAGCACGGTCGCACCGCAGCTGACGCCGACGCAGAACGCCAGCGCCATCGCCGAGAGGACGAGACCGCCGCGGCGGCGCTGCACCCATGCCCCCCTGTACATCACCGCCAGGGCCAATGCGCCGGCGCAGACGAAAATCCCCGCATGCACGGCGAGCCCCTCGCCCGAGGTGGTCACCAGTTCTTCATGGAAGATTCGTTGGATGACGTGATAGCGCGCGACCGCAAAGCCGATGAGCAAAACCGCGCATCCTGCGGCGGGACCAAACGCGTCCCGGCGGATCCTTTGCGGCACGAAGGCCGCGCCCAGGACGGCGCAACCCAGCCCCAGAGCCATGCCCAGTAGTCCGTAGCTCACGATGGCGTACGGGAATAGCCAGTACTCCTCTCCCGGGGTGGTGCTGGCTGTGACCACGGTGGCTTCGGCAAGGCCGACAATGGCTCCCCCCCAGGCTCCGCCCAGAAACCCTGCAATCAAGCTCCTCGTGGTGGATCGGAAATCAGTCATTCGCAAAACGGAACGCGGCTGCAGTAGATGGCTCCGCCCCTCCGCCCTCCTATTCTCCCCGGCGACTCCATCGCGAGCCTCCCTGCTCGCCCACTCCACCCGGGCCATGTCGCGCCCGCCAACGCTCGGCGCTACGCCGATACGCGTTCAATAATGTGTTGTGGCACCTCAACCCGCGTCTGGCGCCGTAACAACTCCATCAGCACCCGCACGCGGCCTCGGCCGCAGCCAGGGTTTTCGATGATCCCGATCAACCCCTCAAAAGGCCCATGCGTGACGCGGACCACGTCGCCCTCCTTGAAGACGGGTTCCACACGCACGATTCCTTCCTGTCCGGCGCGTGCATGCAGAAAACCGATCACCGCGTCGTCCACAGGGCAGGGAAGCGCGCCGAATCCGATGAATCGCCCGAGCCCAGGTGTCCACACCACATCGAAGTACTGTTCGTCGAGCTCGATATGGACGAACAAATACCCCGGGAACAAGGGCGCGATCAGCGGCTTCAACTGGGAGCGCGCAGGCTTCATTATCCGTGGCAGAAAGGTTTCGACGCCGCGGCGCAGCAATTGGTCCTGCGCAAACTGCTCTCGGCGCGCTTTCGTGCTGACGACGAACCACTGCAGAGCCATGCAACACCCTATCTGGCTTAATCACCGAGCGACGCAATCCGGGTGTCTTCGCGGAACAGCTTCTGCAGCTGTTTCCCGAGTCCGGCCAACTGCTCTCGGTCGCCCCCTCCTGAGACGACGACCCGGAACACCGGCTTCTGATACCCGACGCTATCTTGGCTGACATGCGCATCAAAACCGCGGCTGCGAAGGGCATTTTGAAGGGCGGACGCGCGCCCGCTCTGGGGACCCGAATACACCAGCAACGAGTACCGGCCGGATCCGTCGCGCAGAACTGGAAACGTATTGCCAAGCTCCGGCAGCCGGATCGTCTGCCCGATGACGATCATGTTGATGTCCTCCAACTCCGGATTCGCCAGCTTCAGCAGGTCCAGGATCGTATAGTTCGCCTGCCCGTATTTGCGCATTGCGATGCCCGACATCGAGTCGCCGCCACGCACAACAACCTGCGCAAACTGCATTCCGTCCAGGCGCGGCTGCCGCCCCAACTCGTGATCGCCAGCGGCGCCCGCCTCGTGGGCCGTAGCCCCGGCCGTCTCAGCAGAGGCCGATTCGGCTTCCGGACGGGTGGCATCAGCATTTACAGCTGCTTGGTCGATCTTGGCGATCTGGGCTTCAGCCGTGTGCCGCTCTTCAAATGCCGGTGCCGGGACAACCGGCGCGGTCTCCGGCGCAGGCACCACATGGGCTGCGGCGGACCCCACCTCTGCACCTTCTTTGTTCCGTGCCGCCGTGTCTCGTGCTGTGGCCGGGTAGGTGTTCTGAGAGACTGCGGGAGCAGCGGCGTCAGCTTTAGCGGAAGGGGAACCAGCGCCCGTCTGGGCCGTGGCCAAGGCCGTATCATTATCCTCGCGACCGTTCACCGACGCGGAATTGGCTGTATCAGTCGGCAGAACTGGTTCGGCAGCGGCAAGCGTCTTGGGCTGCGACGTGGGTTTGTCGGGAGCACCGGTTTCAGGGGCTGTCGCAGCCACGTCCTTCAATCTGTCAGCCGGTCGGCTGACCGGGAGCTCGACGCCACCGCTTCGGGCCTCCGATCCTGGACGGATCACCTCGAGCTTCGGCGGCTCGGAAACGACCGCTTCTGGTTCTTCATGCTGCCTCTGCAACATCGTCCGGCCAACGGAAAGTAACCCGACCGTCACCGCCAGGATGAGCAGCGCGATCACCGCAATGCGCGCCCGCCAACGGCTCGGCGCCGCCGGTATGCTGACGGTGATGGCTGACCCCGGAGTAGGTTGGGCATTGGCGTCCTCTGCGACTTGCTCGTTCGAGAGCAGATCTGCAGCCGCTTCGGTGATCACGTCGGCCCCGATGCGTTTTTTCCCGAGGGCGTACCCAATCACCAGGGCATTGTCGCAAACGACGTTCACCAGGCGCGGAATGCCGCGCGAAAAATGGTAGATTTGCCCCTCCGCCTCGCGCGAAAACAGCTTCAGGTCGGGGCAGCCGGCAGCCTGCAGTCGGTATTGGATGTACTCGGTAATCTCATCCCGCGACAACGGCAGCAGCCGGCAATTGATGCCGATGCGCTGACGCAGTTGGCGCAAGACCGGGTTGCTCAGCTTCTGCCCCAGCTCCGGTTGTCCGGACAAGACAATCTGCAGGATCTTCTCCTTCGCGGTCTCAAGGTTGGACAGCAGGCGCAAATCCTCGAGCACCGAAAACTCGAGGTCCTGGGCCTCGTCGATCAGCAGCGCGACGTTCGACCCTGCCCGTAGCTCGTCCAACAGGAACGCATTCAGGCGTTGCAGCATGTACAGCTTCTTGCCGTTGTGCACCGGCAGGTCGAATTCGGCAAAGATGTACTCCAGGATCTCCTCAAATGTGACGTTGGTATTGAAGATGAAGACCGACTTCGTCTTGGGGTCCAAGTCATTGAGCAACTTGTTAAGCAGGGTGGTCTTGCCCGTTCCGGCCTCGCCAATCAAAGTGATGAACCCCTTCCGCTGCGTGATACCGTAGTTGAGCGACGCGATGGCCTCGCGGTAACGGGCATTCAGGTAGAGAAACTTCGGATCGGGTGTGACATTAAAGGGGCGTTCGGTCAGCTGGTAGAACTCGCAGTACATTGGGCGCCTCACTCTCCGGGCACAAAGGATGTGCCAAGCACGAAACGGTGCCCCCACCGATGCCAGCCCCGATCTCGGCTTGCACTGGTGCGAGATCCGACGGCAGCCGTGGCCGCAGTATTGCAGTGTGGCAAGTCAGATCTGATCAGCCTCATGCTTTCCTGCCACCAGCCGCGGGGCGCGCGTTGCGGCGGAATTCGCCGGGTCGGATGCCATGCGCACGGATCTTCCGGTGCAACGTTGCCTGATCGATCACCGCATGGCGCGCGGCCGGCGCGATGCTTCCCTGGTAATGCTGCAAGACACGGGTAAGGTATTGCTGCTCGGCTTTCCTGAGGAAGGGACGAAGCGGCAGCCCGAAATCCACTTGCTCCTGGGCCTTGGAACCCTTGGGTCCCCCCCCAGGAACGTCGACCTCACGGATGGTGTCGCCCTTGGCGCGCAGGACGGCCCGTTCCATCACATTGAGCAGCTCACGGATGTTGCCCGGCCATGAGTGGCCCATGAGTATCTCCAGTGCGTGGTCGGACACCCGGTTGACGCCCTTCTCCTGCGCCATCGGGTTGCTACGCAGAAAATCAGCGACCAACAGCGGGATGTCGGCGATCCGCTGACGCAATGGCGGCAGCTGCACAGGCACCACGTTGATCCGATAGTAGAAGTCCTCCCGCATCCGACCGCTGGCCACAGCCCCCACCAGATCCTGGTTGGTGGCGGCAACCACACGCATATCGACGCTCACCCGCCGGTTGCTGCCCAGCCGCTCGATGGCGCGCTCTTCCAAAACCCGCAGCAGTTTCGCCTGGATGCTGAGTGGAATACTCTCCACCTGGTCGAGAAACAGGGTTCCGCCGTTCGCCAGCTCGACCTTGCCGACGCGGTCTTGCATGGCTCCGGTGAAGGCGCCGCGCTCGTAACCGAACAACTCGCTTTCGAGCAGGGCTTCCGGCACTGCCGCGCAGTTGATGGCGACGAAGCGACCCGCTTTGCGCTTTCCTTGGAAATGGATGGCACGCGCCACCAACTCTTTGCCAGTGCCAGACTCACCGGTGATGACCACGGTGACGTCGCTTTGCGCCAGCATTTCTATGGTCGAAAAACACTCTAGCATCGCCGGGTCGCGGCTGACCATATTGGCAAAGGTGTAGCGATCCGAGAGCTGTTTGCGCAGGTACTCGATCTCTTCCAGCAAGCGCCGCCGTTCGAGGACCTTCTGAGTGGCGAGCAAGATATCGTCCGGTTCGAACGGTTTGGTGATGTAGTCGCATGCGCCGTGGCGCATCGCCTCGACGGCACCTTTGATGCTCCCGTACCCCGTGATCATGATGACATCGACAGCCGGCCAGCGCTCGCGGATCTCGCGGATCAACGTAATGCCATCGCTGCCCGGCAACTTCAGATCCACCAGCGCAAGGGAGAATTCCGAGCTGCTCAGATGCTGTAGCGCCTCTTGCACGTTGGCTGCCGCCTCGACGGCATGGCCGTGAGTCACGTACAGACCTTCGAGTTGACGCCGAATGAGCGGATCATCGTCCACGATCAGAATGCGGACAGGGGTGCTCATCGAGGTGAAGGAGGCTAAGACTGGAGCGGAAGCACTATTTCCCACAAAACCTCTCCCGGAACGGCCGAGCCCTGCGTCAAAGCTCCGCCGTGGCTCTCCAACACTTTTTCTGCCACCGTCCACTGCATTTCCGTCGCTGGCGAGCGTCGTGACAGCAGGTACGGCGGCACGCTCATGTTCAGCACGACCGAGCGAGTCGATGGGCGCACAGCAGTGCGGATCTCCAGCGACGCCTGGCCATCCCCGGCTTGTCCGAGTTGCGCCGTCAGTAAGGCGAAGGCCCGCACCAAACGACCGGGATCAACTAACAGCCGGCCGCTGCAGTTCCGCCCGTCGATCTTCACCGGGCAGCCGACCGCGTCGCTGATCTCGCGCGCCAAACTCTGCGCCACCTCGATCGCCGGTACGAACTCCAACTTCAGCGGTAGGGGCGAAAAGTAGTCCATCACCAATTGCAGGAAATCCTCCAACTGTCTGATGCTGTCCGACAACAGCTCCGCCGTCGCACTGTCACGCTCGCTGGTCTGGTCCGCAAGGTGATAGATTCGTTGAAACAAATTCCCGAAGACGTGTTCCACCTGCTCTACCACGGCCGGGCGCACGAGGACGATGCGGTCTTCGTCACCCGTCTGCGTCCCGTCGGGTTTGTTTTGCTCGAGAGGAGCCGCCACGTTACGCCATGCACCTTCCACTTCAGGGCTCCGTATCCCCTCGTGGAGCGAGCAGAAAACTTGTCACAGCCAACCCCTTAAGTGGAGCGAGCAGAAAACTTGTCACAGCCAACCCCTTAACTGGAACCACCGGCCATCCTGTCGCACAGACTTTTCCTGCCGACCCAGCAGCTGCTTCTGGTCGATTAGGATCGTTACCACGCCCTCTTAAACTTTTTCAAGCGAATTCTGCAGGCCGAAAGGCTCAAAAACAAAGCTGTGCCGAGTGGCCGGTGAGTCAACTGGGCGTTGACTTTTGAAGCCAAACCTGGCTAAGGGACGGAAGTTGTTCTATCCGAGTCCGTTTGCGGGCGAGGGGAGGGGAAGGAAGGTTGCTGAGTGGCGCGCCCACGCATTTGGGTAATCGATAACTCCCCCACGGTCCGAGAGACCATCGCCATAGTCCTCGGCGATCGTTATCACGTTGAAAGTCTGAGCGCCGAGGACTACGCACGCGATCCCTCCCGTGTGCAGAACGCTGGGCTTTTGGTCGTTGGCGTGGACACGCTTCCACCCCAGTCGGTCGCCTCACTTCCAGACGTCGCTGTGCTCTGGCTGGAACGGCCCGGTTGGGCACCCAACACGATTCCGGGACAAACGACGCTTCCCTATCCCTTCGCGCCTGACGACCTGCGCGTACGGGTCGAAACCTTATTGGCCGCGACCGCGCCTGTCGCGGCAACTCGCGGAAACCGGGCGGACACTGAATACCCGACCGTCCCCAGAGACGCCGCCGTGCTCGCCCGCCGAGCCGCCGCCACCCGTTTCCCCATCCTGATCTGCGGCGAACCGGGTAGCGGAAAGGCGCGGCTGGCACGAGCCATCCACAGCCTGGGACGCTCCGGCCACTTCCTATCGCTGCCAGCGCCGCATTGCACCGCGGGCGCACTCCAACAAGCCAGCCACATTTTCCGGGGAGACGTCACGCTGTTCATCACCGAAATCGATGCGGTCACGCAAGAGACAGAGCAGTGTCTTGTGGAGATCGTCGATCGGGGTGGGTTTTTTTCTGCTGATGGCTGGCACAACGTGCGGCTCATCTGCGCGACGACTTGCAGCTTTGAAGAACTCGTGCGGAAGCTACGACGCGACCTGCTTTACAAGATCAGCGTTTTCCCGATTACGCTTCCGCCTTTGCGAGAGCGTACCGCCGATATCCCCGCGTTGGTGCGCCACATCGTCGGAGCACTCGGGCCGCTGCTCGGCGCGCAACCGGTCACCTTCACGCAGCGCGCGATGGACCGGCTGGTGCATTACTTGTGGTTCGGGAACCTGGCAGAGCTGGAAACCGTTCTGACGCGATCCGTCGTCCTGTCCGAGCGCCGTACGCTCGATGCTGAAGACCTGCTGTTCGGATACGGCCGGCTCCTCCCCGGCTCTCCAGAAGAACCTGTTGCAGCCCGCGAGCCTGCCGCCGAGTCCGAAGCGAGCGACGCGGTCGACCTCGTCATCAATGAACTTGCCCACGAGTTCAAGAATCCGATGGTCACAATCAAAACGGTCGCCCAGCACCTCGAACGCCTGTTGGCCGACGATACGGGACGCGAGCAGGTCGCGCGGCTCACCGGAGAGGCCGTGGATCGCATGGACCGTGCGCTCGAAAATCTCCTGCAGTTCACCCGTTTTCGGGCGCCCGCTCCGGGCGATGTCCAACTGAACACGCTGCTCTCGCCGTGCCTCAGCGAGTTGACTTCGACCTTGACGGAACGGCGCGTGCTGCTGAACTATCGTCCTCCCGAGCGGATCTCAGTGTTTGTCGATGCGGCCCAAGTCGCGTATGCTTTCGAAAACCTGCTGCGTGTGATCGCTCGCGATCTGCCAGAAGGACAGACTCTGTCAGTGCGTCCCCTGGACGAAACCGCAGCGGTGACCTTCGAATTCTCCGGCGTACGCCACCCGCTGGCGGGAAAGCTCTCCGAGTTTCTCGACCGTTCCCCCGTCGAGGCAGAGACCTTGCTCCCGCTGGGAGCGGTGTTCGCGAAGACCTTGATTGAGCGCAACGGTGGGCGCATTGAGGTCCACACGCAAGCCGACGTCACTGCGATAACCGTCTGGCTTCCAAGCCGAGAGGAGATCGCACCTGGAAATGGCAAAACGGCGAGTCTTAGTCATTGACGACGAACCGGGCGTGCGCGAATCGCTGCGCATGCTGCTCAAGGAACGTTACGAGGTCCTGACCGCCGCTTCCGGCGATGAGGGTCTCCGCGTGCTGAACAGCGAGCCGGCGGACATCGTATTGCTCGACATCCTCATGCCGGGAGTGGACGGGCTCGAGGTACTGGAGCGAGTCAAGGAACAGAACCTACCGGCCCAGGTGATCATGCTGACCGCTACCAAGACGGTGAAGACCGCCGTGACCGCGATGAAGCTGGGCGCCTTCGATTATGTCACCAAGCCCTTCGACATCGACGAGCTGCAGCTCATCGTGGACCGTGCGGTGGAATCCGCCGCCCTAGCGCGCGAGGTGGAAGACCTCCGAGCGGAAGTCGGCGCGCGCTACAGCTTTGAGAACATCGTCGGCAGCTCCTCCAAGCTGCAGGCAGTTCTCAAAACCGTTTCCATGGTCGCGCCTCTGAAAACCACGGTGCTGATAACCGGCGAAAGCGGTACGGGCAAGGAACTGATCGCCAAAGCGATTCACTACCACAGCCCGCGCGCGCAAAAGCCGATGGTCACTATCAACTGCGCCGCGATCCCGGAAAATCTACTCGAGAGCGAGTTGTTCGGGCATGAACGCGGCGCCTTCACCGACGCGTACGTGAAGAAGCCGGGGCAGTTCGAACTGGCCGATCAAGGCACGATCTTCCTGGATGAGATCGGCGACATGAACCCCAGTACCCAGGCCAAGATCCTACGGGTGCTCGAGCAAGGGGAATTCACCCACGTCGGCGGCGCTCAGGCAATCCGCGTCGATGTGCGGGTTATTGCCGCCACCAATCGTGACCTACACCAAGGGATGCGCGACGGCACCTTCCGCTCGGACCTGTACTACCGCTTGAATGTCGTTGCCGTGCACCTCCCCGCGTTGCGCGAGCGTCGAGAGGACATTGCGCCCCTCGTCCGGCACTTCCTGCAAATCAAATCGCAGCAAGTCGGCATTTTGGAGAAATCGTTCAGCAATGAAGCACTGGATCTACTGATGCGATACTCCTGGCCCGGCAATGTACGCGAGCTCGAGAACCTGATCGAGAGAGCTTTGGTCCTGTCGCATGGGCGGGTGATGACGCCGGATGACCTGCCGCAATACCTGCAAACAGGCAACGGTCGCATCCATCCGACGCAGCAGAGCGTGCTGCGCGGCGAAACCCGCCTCAGTGAGGCGGTCGACCAATTCGAGCAGGAGCTCATCCGCACGGCCCTAGCGCAGGCGCACAACAACCAGACCCGTGCCGCTGAGATCCTGGGCACTACGCGCCGAATCCTCAAATACAAGATGGATAAGCTCGGCATCGTCGGGGAAGAGTGACCATGGCCGGGACGCCATTTCTGCGGCGCTAGCGTCCATCTTTGCACGCCGAAGCTTGTCCTGCCCACCGGGTGCGGGTACATCAGCGTGCAACCTCGTACCCTCAAATTCTTTTGAAACCCGCCGTCTTGGATGCAGACGTCGTGCAACACTTCATCTCCGAGGTGCCTTGGCACCCCCTATGCTCGCTGTGAGTGCCCACTGTTCTACGACGCGAGGCCCTCATGGAGGAACGAGCATCTTTACTGATCGTCGACGACGAGCGCGGTCCGGCTGAATCCCTGCGCATGATCTTCAAGCCGTCGTACAACGTCTTCACGGCCAGCGGCGGGCAGCAGGCCCTCGAAATTCTGCACTCGATGCCGATTGACGTGGTGACGCTCGATTTGCGCATGCCCGCCATGTCCGGCATCGAAGTCATGGAGCGCATCAAGGAATTCGACCCGGACGTCGAAGTGATCGTGGTGACCGGGTACAGCTCGCTCGATTCCGCCGTCCGCGGTCTGCGCCACGGTGTTTTCGACTACATCACCAAGCCCTTCGATGTGCCGCAAATCTCGGATCTCGTGCGCCGCGCCGTCGCACGCCGGCGTGCCAAATTGCGCGTGCGCCGCATGAAGGAAGATTTCTTGGCGAACCTTTCGCACGAGCTGCGCACGCCGTTGAGCGCCATCATCGGCTACAGCGCCATTTTGGCCGAAGAGCTGCAGGGGGTCGTCAGCCCCGAGCAGCGCGGTGCGCTCGACCGCATTCAGGCAAACTCCTACGAACTGCTCAATCTGATCGAGGGCGTGCTGCTGTTGAACGCCCTTGATGCCGGCGAGATCACGTTGAACATCGAGCCGTTTGATATCGCAGACACCGTCAGGCACGCCATTGAGAAGTTCCAGGGCTTGGCGAGCGAAAAGGGGTTGCTGTTGCGGATGGACATCAGCTCCCCGAGCCTGACCGCGATCGGTGACGCGGAGAAGGTCGAGCGGGTGCTGTGGTCACTGTTGGACAACGCGATCAAGTTCACTCCGAGCGGCATGGTCTCGGTCACGGTGCGTAGCGCCCCGCAGCCCGGTGCCTTCGAAATCGAGGTGGCCGACACCGGAGTTGGAATGGCGCGCGAAGAAATCGTGCGCGCCCTCGAAGGACTTTCTCAGATTGACGCCTCCGCGCGGCGGCGCTTCCGCGGCCTCGGCCTGGGTTTGCGGATGGCCACCCGGTTGATCGAGCTGCTCGGTGGAGATTTGCGGGTCGTCAGTGAGGCGGGGCGCGGCACGCAGTTCATCGTCACCATCCCTTGCCGCCCGAGTTCTTCGAACCTCCGCTTGCATTGATGGAACTGTCCCACAACATCTGGCTGATCGCTTGCCGTGGCTGCAGTGTGCTGCAACCGGTGGCCTGTGTGAGATCAACAGGGCCGGACGATGCCGTGGAGGCGTCGCGTGAGGCGTATCGCCAGTTCTTCGCCGAGCACCACGCTCACGACCTCATGTGGTTCGCCCGCCATGGGAACGAACTCGCCTCCGACCGTGCGCTCTGGGATCCGATGGCGACGGTCACGTTCGAGGTCACGGATGGCCAGCGTACTTACGTCGCCACCGGCAGCCGGTCCTCGCTGGAGGAACCGCGCGTGTACCGTTTCGCACCGGGCACCCTCGATTCAATGGAGGCGGCGATCCTGATGGACGACACGGATCTGAGGCGCGGACTGGATTTGCACTTCTACCCGCATGCGCTACGGCTCGGCAAGCTGGACCGCTTTGTCCTGGCCGTGCGCGAGGTGGTCAGCCATCTCAATCCCGCGGAGCTGCCAATCGCGTTCGATGATGTGAGCGATCCAATGGTCAGTGTCGCCCGCATGCCCGATCAGAGCTATGAGGAGTTGCTGGCGCGCTGCGCCGAGATTTTCGATCCGGCGGAGATCGATACCGTTAGCAAGTTCCTCCGCGACAACCGCGATGAAGACGGGCTGCTGGCCCTGCGTGTGCGCCGCGAACTGAGAGCCCTCTCCGGCTAACGCTGCGCCCAGCGTCTGCTCGGCGGGTCCACTCGCCTCCTTCGGCTTCGCTCAGGACAGGGTTGGCTCGCTGCGGGGTGCCGTCGCGAGACTTGCCTCAAGCGCGATAACGTTTCTCCCCTCAGAGCGGGCGCGCAAACCCGTCATTCCGAGCGGAGTCTGCCCTTCGACACTGCTCAGGATAAACTCCGCGAGGAATCTGCTTTTGCTTGGGTGAGCACCGGAAGATTCCTTGCCGCGGAAGTGCGATGGCTCGGAATGACACGACAACCAGGGTGTTCATTGAACCAAGGCCGCTACCGCCGTTGCGATCAAAATGACCCAGTACCAGGCGCCGTAGCGGATTCCCTTGCGCCTCGAATCCGTGTAACTTAACTACCTGGGAGCCTTCTATAATAGAGCACCAAGTGGTAGCTACGTTTCATGTCGTGCGCCCTCGATGCCGGTATCGTTCCGGCCCACCTGCGTCGTCTCCGGTCCGTGATACGCGTGCCCCTCGAGCGCGCCTTGGATGGTGCCTGGCTCGACGAGGCGGACGCGCAGGCCCTGATCAACACTGACGCGCCCGACGAAGTTAGCGCTTTGATCGCGATCGCCGGCCACCTGCGCACGCGGCTGAAGGGTACCGACGTCACCTATTCGCCAAAGGTCTTCTTGCCGATCACCAATCTGTGCCGCGACCGCTGCTCGTACTGCACGTTCCGTAGCGATCCCAACGATGCGCACGCCTGGACGATGTTCCCCGACGAAGTCCGCACCTGCTCGCGCAACGGCCGGGCGCTCGGCTGCCTCGAGGCGTTGATGTGCCTCGGTGACAAGCCCGAACTCGCCTTTCGCTCTTACCGGACCACTCTGCGGGAGCTCGGCCACGCCAGCACCATCAGTTATGTGCGCCAGGCCTGCGAGATCGCGCTGGAGGAAGGCTTGCTGCCGCACACCAATGCGGGCTTGATGACGCGCGACGAGATGGCAGCGCTCAAAGGCGTCAACGTCAGCATGGGGTTGATGCTGGAGAACGTCAGCCCGCGTTTACGGAGCAAAGGTCAGGTCCACTACTACGCCCCCGACAAAGACCCCGAGCGGCGCCTCGAAATGATGCGCCACGCCGGCGAGCTGCGCATCCCGTTCACCACCGGCATCCTGCTCGGGATCGGCGAGACCCGCGCTGAGCGGGTGGCCAGCCTCGCCGCCATCCGCGACTTGCAGCGCCGCTATGGCCACATCCAAGAAGTCATTATCCAGAACTTCCGCGCCAAGCCGGGCACCGCCATGGCCGCACGCCCCGAACCCGAAAGCCTCGACATCGCCCGCACCATTGCCGTCGCCCGGCTGATGCTCGGCGACATGAACATCCAGGCCCCGCCCAATTTGAGCCCATACGATCACCGCTTGTTCCTCACCGCTGGGATCAACGACTGGGGAGGCATCTCGCCGCTCACTCCGGATTACGTCAACCCGGAGGCGCCCTGGCCGCACGTCGCGGCGCTCGCGGAGACCTGCCGCGCGGAAGGCTTCACCTTGCAACCGCGCCTGCCGATCTACGCTGAATACATCGACCGCGCAGGCTTCCTCGAACCAAGCTTGCGGCCGTTGGTGGCCGAACGCGCCGCCGAAACAGGAGTACAGCCATGTTGATGAATCAACTGCGCGAATTCGTGAATGACACACAGCCTCTGGAAACCGTCATCGCCGCAGCACAGCCGCAACTCGCTAACGCGCTGGAGCGCTCTCTGGTTGGACGAGAACTGGACTTCGAAGACGGCCTCATGCTTCTGAAGGCAGAGGGCGCCGACCTGCTCGCGCTGATCCGGGCCGCTGATTTCACACGCTCTGTCGATGTCGGACCGGCGGTGACCTACGTCGTCAACCGGAATATCAATTTCACCAACGTGTGTTTCGTCGGTTGCCAGTTCTGCGCCTTCGCACGCCACCGTAAAGATGACGACGCCCGTACGGATGATACGGAACAAGTCCTCGCCAAAGTGCAGGAAGCTGTCGATCGCGGCGCCACTGAGGTCTGCATGCAAGGCGGCATCAATCCGGAGATGGATGCCTTCGCCTACCGTGACCTCCTCCTCGCCATCAAGGCGCGCTTCCCCGCGATCCACATCCACGCCTTCTCGCCGATGGAGATCATGTACGGCGCGCGCCGCACCGGCATGAGCTATCGCGACTACATCACCATGCTGAAGGACGCCGGCCTTGGCACCATCCCGGGCACCGCCGCCGAGATCCTCGACGACGAAGTGCGCGAAATCCTCAGCCATAAGAAGGTGGACGTCCGCACGTGGGTGGAGATCATCACCACGGCGCACCGCGTCGGCGTGCCTACCACGGCCACGATCATGTACGGGCACATCGAGAAGCCCGAGCACGTCGTGTGCCACCTGGAGTTGGTGCGCTCGATCCAAAAGGACACGGGCGGCTTTACCGAGTTTGTACCGTTGCGCTTCATTCACACCTACACGGCACTGTATCAAAAGGGCCTGGTCGATCCGCCACCGAAGGGTGCGGTCGATTTGCGCATGTACGCTTTCTCACGGTTGATGCTGCGGGGGAGGATCAGCAATATCCAGACTTCATGGGTGAAGCTGGGCACCGAGCTGGCGCAGTTGAGTCTGAAGGCCGGGTGCAACGACTTCGGCGGCACGTTGATGGAGGAGCAGATCTCGAAGTCCGCCGGGGCGGACGCGGGCGAGTATCTCCCGGTGGAGCACATCCGCGAGCTGATCGCAGGTATCGGGCGCCCACCGCTGGAACGCACAACGACGTATGGCAGGGTTTCCGCAAACCGAGCGCACGGAACGAGTGACAGTGCTGGCTGGGGGAGTGGGCGCGGCGCGCTTTTTACGGGGCCTCAGCTCGCTTCTTGACCCGCGCTGCCTCACCGTCATCGTCAATACCGGCGACGACGAGACCTTCTTCGGCCTGCACGTCTCGCCGGACGTTGACACCGTCATCTACACGCTCGCTGGCGTGGTGAATCCGCTGTCGGGTTGGGGCATCGACCACGACACCACCGCTTGCCTCGGTGCGCTCGGCCGCTTCTATGATGAGACCTGGTTCCGACTGGGAGATCGCGATTTGGCCACCCACATCTTTCGCACCGACGCGCTACGGCACGGCAAGACACTGACCGAGATCACGCGCTCGATTGCCTCCGCCTTCGGGGTGCGGGCCAACGTCCTGCCGATGACGGATGCGCCGGTTAGGACCGTTATAGAAGTTGCCGGCCGCGGCCCCCTGCCCTTCCAGCGCTACCTGGTTCGTGGCCGCGGGCGCGGTCGCGTCACCCGCATCACCTTGCGTGGCGCGCGGCGGGCGCGTGCTGCTACCGGCACACTGAGCGCCGTGCGGCAATCGCGGTTCGTCGTCATCCCACCGAGTAATCCGCTTGTCAGCATCGGCCCCATTCTGGCGCTGCCCGGCATGCGCCGGGCGCTGCGGACGACGCGGGCGCGCGTGGCTGCCGTCAGCCCGATCATCGCGGGCGCACCCGTCAAAGGGCCGCTGCACCACATGCTGAAGGGACTCGGCCATGAGGTCTCTGCCGTTGGAGTCGCCCAGCTGTACCGCGGTCTTGCCGACGTGTTCGTCCTCGACGCTCGCGACGCGCCGCTGGCAGCGCGGGTTGCGGCGCTCGGCATGCGCCCAGTCATTACGGACACGCTGATGACCAGCGCCGCCAAATCCCGCCGCCTGGCGGCAACGGTCCTGCGCGAGTTGCGGCGATGAGCATCAGCATAAGCGCCGTCACCGGCGTTCCGGCAGTCCAGCCCGGGGATGACCTCGCGGGCCTCCTGCTCTCAGCCTTGGAGCGGGCCACGCTGCGCTTGCTCAGCGGCGACATCGTTGTGGTCTGCCAGAAGGTAGTCTCCAAGGCCGAGGGCAGAATCGCACGTTTGAGCGAGATCACCGCATCACCCTTCGCGTGCAAGCTTGCGGCTACGATGACCGACAAGGATCCGCGTGTCATCGAGGTGGTGCTGCGCGAAACCAAGCGCATCATCAAGATGGATCGCGGCCACCTCATCACTGAGACCGGCCCGGGCTGGGTGTGCGCCAACGCTGGGGTCGACGAGTCGAACAGTCTCGATCCGCAAACGGTCGTTCTCCTGCCGTTGGATCCGGACGCTTCTGCGCAGCGACTCCGGGAAGCGTTCCGCCAGAGCACTGGCGCGGACGTCGCGGTTCTCATCACGGACACTTTCGGTAGGCCGTGGCGCGAAGGGCTGGTTGACTTCGCGCTCGGCGTCGCGGGCATGGACGCCCTGCTCGACCTGCGCGGCCAGCACGACGTCAACGGCCGCGAGTTGCATCACACCGTCATGGCGCAAGCCGACGCGCTGGCGGCGGCAGCCGGCCTGGTGATGCGCAAAGGTGACGGTATCCCCGCAGCCTTGGTGCGTGGCTACGAGTTTGCGCCGGCGGAAGGCGACGGCAAACGGCTCATCCGTGCCCGCGAGTTCGACCTTTTCCGCTAACTTCGGAGTCTTCAAACATGGCGGTGACAGTCCCCTGCCCTGTTCTGCTCGACACCGACGTCGGCACCGATGTCGATGACGCCATTGCCTTGGCGCTCATTCTGGCCTCTCCCGAAATCGACCTGGGCGCCGTCACTATTGTTTCAGGCGACACCGAGCTTCGCGGTCGCATCGCCAAGAAGCTCTTGACGCTCGGCAGCCGTTCGGAGGTCCCGGTGGCCGCCGGTGTCCGTGCGCCGGTCCTGCGACAGCGGAGTTTTCTCTGGCTCGGACACGAAGGGCAGCGGATCGTTGAGCCCGATGAGGAACTTCACCTGACCAGTGCTCATGCGGTGGATCTCTTGATCGACACGGTGCTCCGTGAACGGCCCCACGTCGTCGCCATCGGTCCGCTGTCGAATCTCGCCGTCGCGATCATGAAGGAGCCGGCGGTGATCACATCGATCCCGCACCTCACCGTCATGGGCGGTTTGCTGCATCGCGATCCTGACATGCCGCTGCTCGATTACAATCTCAGCAGCGATGCCGAGGCCGCCGTGGTAGTTTTGAACGCCGGGATTCCGACGACCTTGGTGCCGGTCGATACCACCTGCAAGGTTTTCTTTACCGCAACCGAGATCACCCGGCTGCGTGATGCACGATCACGGCTGGTGCAGACGCTCTGCGATGCGATCGAGGTGTGGGCGCCGCTGCAGCGTGCGCTGTCGAGCTTTCAGCCGGAGGCGGTCGCTTTTCTGCACGATCCACTGACCGTGGCGGTGCTCATCGAGCGTTCTTTGGTCACCTTAGAGGGCCTGCGGTTACGGCCCGCGATCGTCGATGGCACTTTTCAGTTCGTCCACGACCCCGGCGCGCCCGAGTTCGAGGTCGCAACCGCCGCCGATGCGCACCGCTTCATCGAATTCCTGCTGGATCGCCTGCTCCGCCTCGCGTGAGCGTCCCAGATCTCTCACTGCCACCGGTCATGACATGCATACGCGTCGCGGCTCAACGCTGAGGCGTCGGTGGTGAGCGGTTCGCTATGGCGAAGGACGTCATCATCCACAATCGATACTGGTACGGAGACGGGCCCCGAGCGGGGTCGGACCGCCTGGCCCGAAATATGGCCCTTGCACGCGCTCCTTCGAAGTGACCGCTTTTTCTTGAATAAGGAGGACGGGCACTGTGCGTATTCTGTTCTTTCAAAACACCTCCCGTTGTGACCATGCTGCGGTTGGCGAGGATGATGGACCTGAGGGCACGCGAGACCCCCACGACGTCCGGGCGGCTGGGCCGCAGCCTGCTGCTGTTCGGCCTCCTCTTGTACGTTGCGCCCCGCTCAGCGGGGGCGCAACCCTGTGCGTATGTGGCGAACCTCATGTCCGACAGCGTCTCGGTGATCGACACGGCGACCAATGTGGTGGCCGCCACGATTCCGGTGGGACACAACCCCGATGGTATTGTGACGAACGCATACGGTGGGTTGGTGTGCGTGACGAACTACCTCTCCAACGATGTCTCCTTGATCAACCCATATACCAACACCGTGGTAGCCACGGTTGCGGTTGGTGCCGGTCCGGTCGGCGTGGCGCGCCCGCCTGGCGGAGACTTACCCGGCAACGACCTCCCAGAAGCCTTCGCATACGTGGCAAACAAGAATGACCACAGCGTTTCGGTCGTCGAAGTGGGAACGGCTCACGTGATCGCGACCGTCGACGTCGATCCGAGCCCGGAGGGTATTGCGGTCGGGTACTTGTACTCATCTAATGCATTGCATCCCACGGCCTACGTGACCCATTCGTTGTCAGCCGGAAGTGTCTCAGTCATCGATATGGCTACCAACACCGTCACAGGAAAGATCCCGGTCGGGGCGCGCCCGGGGCGTATCGCCTTGGCGCAGAGCGGGCACTTGTACGTCACAAATTTTGGTTCCTTCAACGTCTCGGTCATCGATACCAGCACGAACACCGTGACCGGGACGATCGGCTTGAGTTTGAAGCCGAGCGACATCGCCATCACGCCGGACGGCCGCTCAGCCTACGTGACGAATTTCGGTGCTCCAATTGTGTCGATCATTCCCGTCAAGACCAACACCGTGGTGGCCGCGATCGCGGTGGGGGCTCAACCTGCGGCGATTGTGCACATCAGGAACCGCGGCGGCCACGCTTATACATATGTCGCCAACTCGGGATCGGACAGCGTCTCGGTGATCAATCGAGCAGTGAAGAACCAGGTCGTAGCAACGATCCCGGTTGGTCGCGTGCCGTTCGCTCTCGCCGTCGGCCCTGGGAACTGCGCGGCGGTTCCGACGGCGGCGCCGAGCCCCACCCTAAGCGAAACACCGACGGTAAGTCCCACGTTTGTCGCGACGCCAACCATCACGTCGACGATCGCTCCGGTGCCGCAGACTCCGACGATCACGTTCACGACCACGCCAATGGCAACTCGCGGAGCCGGCTGCGCGATCGACCGGACAGGACCTAAGAGCCTGGCACCATTGTGGTCGCTTCCTCCGGTTACGTTGTTCTGGTACCGGCGGCGACGGCAGCAATAGCCACCTCCATCCGTGTGGTGCGCGGCAGCTGATAAGGGCATCCGATATCGGAGCGGACCCGGCCCGCTTCGCGGTATTCGCGCGCAATTCGTGCTATGTTCGTTCAGGTCCGATGCGGAGCTTGAAGTGTCAGAGCTGGATGTTGCCAAGGAGCAGATCGCCTATCTCAAGTTCTGGCTTGGCGTAATGGTGGTGACGGGCATCAGTTTGTTCGGCTGGTTGATTTCGAACGCGACCAGCACAACCCTTCAGCTGCCCGGTGGTGGTTGTCTTGCTGTGATTGCCATTACCACCGGGATCGCGCTACTGCATCGCCACACTGAACGACAGATCCAAGCTCTGCGGGGATTGTGACCATGGAGACTGTGATCGCCATTCTTCTTGTTGTTGTGTCGCTTGTGTTTCTGGGCGTGGCGGTGGATGCGACAAGGTATCCGAAGTGATCGGCATAGATCGCCGAACCCGGCGCTCGATCGGCCCGCGGGCATGATCCGGTCCGTGGTGGCCGAATCGCGCGGTTCCCCCGCGGCCCCTCATCGCCACGCCGTTATGGCCGATCGCATCATCGGGTGCCCGCACGAAGAGGGGATCGATTACCCCGACGGAGAGGTTTGCCCTCATTGCCCGTTCTGGGCAACGCGGGATCGATGGAGCGGAGAAATCGTACACTGACCGCCGGCCGGGCCGGCGCATGCACACTATGAAGCTGGTCACATTCACGCGGGAGGACACCCCACAACACGTCGGCGCCTTGGTGGACGGCGGCCGTACGATCCTCGCCCTGCAGGCGGGAACGCTCGCGATGGATGGCGCCCCGTCCCCCTTTTTTACCGACATGCTGGCGTTCCTACGTGGCGGTGTGGCCGCTCGCGACAAGGCTCAGGCTGTCGTCGAGTATGTGACTGGGCACGGCCCACCCGATGCCGCCATCGCCGTGGATCAGGTGACACTGCTTGCGCCCGTCCCCCGCCCGGAGTCGATCCGCGACTGCATGTCGTTCGAACAGCACATCATCAACAGCATTCGGGTTGTCGGATTGAAGAAGCTCGCAGCCATTGACGAATGGATCGAGAAGGGCTTCGGACGCAAGCGGTCGCTTGCCTATCAGCTGAACAAGGCATGGTACGAACGCCCGATTTACTACAAGAGCAACAGATTCTCGGTTGTCGGGACCGGTGCCGAGATCCGCATGCCGCCGTACACGCAGCAGCTCGATTACGAGCTCGAGTGGGGTGTCTTTATTGGCAGGCAGGGCGTCAACATCCCGCAAGAGCAGGCGCGTGACTATATCGGTGGCTACACAATATTCAACGACTTCTCGGCCCGGGATATACAAATGAAGGAGCAGCGTGGGCGCCTTGGCCCGGCAAAGGGAAAAGATTTCGACACCGGCAACGCCATGGGTCCGTGCTTGGTCACGCCGGACGAGATATCGGAGCCCTACAATTTGACGATGAAAGCCCGCGTCAACGGAGAGGAATGGTCGCGCGGCACGTCCGCCGACATGCACTGGACGTTCGAGCAGATCATCGCGTACGCCTCACAATGCGAAACGCTTCATCCAGGCGAGTTCATCGGTTCCGGCACCTGTTCTGGAGCGCAGGGGCGCGGTTGCGGGCTGGAGATGGGCAGGTTTCTGAAGGTCGGCGACGTGGTTGAGCTCGAAGTCGAAGGCCTGGGGGTGTTGCGCAACAAAGTGGTGAAGTGGCCGCAATGCCAGTGACTTCTTGCCAAGATCGCATCCTTCGAGACGGCGCCTGAGAAGACGGCGCCTCCTCAGGATGAGCGAGAAAAGCATTGCAGCGAAACAAACTCACCGCTCACCCTGAGGAGGCCGCATTTTCTCAGCGGCCGTCTCGAAGGGTGCCTGCGATCCTCGCACGGTCCTCAAGTTACTGGCATTGAGATTAGTCAGGCCTCAGCCTCGGACCTCGGCGAACGCCCAGTCGAACCACGGCAGTAGCGCGGCGATGTCGTCGTTGTCCACCGTGGCGCCACCCCAGATGCGCAACCCCGGAGGGGCGTCGCGGTAGCTCGCGACGTCGTAGGCCACCCCTTCCTTCTCCAACAGGGCGACCATCTTCTTGATCGCCGCACCGCGCGCGTCGGCGTCCAATTTCTCGAACCACGGATCGACGACCTTCAGGCAGATCGAGGTGCACGACCGTGTGCGCGGCTCGCGCGCCAGGAACTCGACCCACGGTGTCTTCTCGACCCAGGCCGCGACGGTGGCGAGATTGGCCTCCGATCGCTTGACCAGGAAGTCGAGGCCGCCCCCCTGTTCCGCCCACGCCAGTCCGTCGAGAGCGTCTTCGACGCAGAGCAGCGATGGGGTGTTGATTGTCGAGCCTGCGAAAATTTCTGCGTCGAACTTCCCCTTCTTCGTCATGCGGAAAACCTTGGGCAGCGGCCATGGCGGCGTGTAGCTCTCCAGGCGCTCCACGGCGCGTGGGGACAAAGCCAGCATGCCGTGACCCCCTTCACCGCCGAGGACCTTCTGCCAGGACCAGGTGACCACGTCGAGTTTGTCCCACGGCAAATTCATCGCGAAGACCCCCGAGGTGGCGTCGCAGATCGTCAGTCCCGCTCGGCCCGCGGCGATCCAGGCGCCGTCCGGGACGCGGACCCCCGACGTCGTGCCGTTCCACGGGAACACCACGTCGTGCGTGAAGTCAACCCGCGAGAGGTCAGGGAGCTCGCCGTAGTCGGCGTTGAGCACACGTGCATCGAGTTTGAGTTGCTTGGTGACGTCCGTCACCCAGCCCGACCCGAAGCTCTCCCACGCGAGCACGTCCACACCGCGTGCACCCAGCAGAGACCACAGAGCCATCTCGACCGCTCCGGTGTCTGATCCCGGAACGATGCCCAGCCGATAATCGGCAGGCATGCGGAGGACGGCCTTGCTGCGATCGATGACGGCCTTGAGCCGCTCCTTGCCGATCTTCGCGCGGTGCGAGCGCCCGACGGCGGCGTCGCGAAGCACTTCTAGATTCCAGCCTGGCCGCTTGGCGCAGGGGCCGGAAGAGAAATGGGGTCGATGGGGTTTTCGTTCTGGCTTCATGGGGGCCTCCTCGAAGTGCCAGAGAATGACGTTCTCCGGGCCTTCGGTCAAGGGGTCTACGCGAATGTCTGCTCCCAGAGGTCGGCGTCGAACGGCGCGCGTCGTTCCGGACAGGGCTCTCGGCGGCAGAGCTGGCAGCTCTCGAATCCATTCTCCGACGGATAGAAGATGCCGGACACCGATTTGTTCGGCACCATCAGGCACGACTCGCTCAGCTCGACGCCAATCGCCGCCCCGACGTCGCCGAGGAACGCGAACAGCTGCCGCTGCTGCGCGATGGGCCAGACGGTGGCCTCGCCGGAGCCTGGGTTCATAGTCGCCAGCCGCTGCAGCCCGTAGGTTTCCGTCAGGTGCTCGTGTAGGTACGCGAGCGCGGTCCACAGAGCCATCTCCTTGATCGTGTCACGGCAGAACTGGCCAAAGATGTCGCTGGCCCTGAGGGGAATGGAATCCAGCTCACGACCGCAGGTGGCCACGTATGGGTAGACCTGTTCGACGGCGTCGAGGTTCACCCGCAGCACGCGGCTCTCGAAGCGCACCGGCGTCGAGGCCTGATCTGATGCTGCGATCACGACCGCATCGGCATGTCTCTGCTGCACTGTGGCTGTCCGGTACAGCGCGCGCGGGCGAGCCAGCGAGCGGGCGCTTTCGATCAACGCATGGATCTCATCCGCATAGTCACCGTGGCGAGCAAGGTGCAAGCGCGCGAATACCGCATCGGGATCGATAGAGAAAGGGATGTCGTCCAGGACCTTCATACCGGATTCGTTGCGCGACGTCCGCCTACCATGCTGTGGGTATATATACGGAGTTCGCTGAGGGGGAAAGCGCCCCGGCAGCTCGCCGCGCTACGCAGGGCACGTGGCCTGACCCTTTTCGCAGCTGATCAGCCGCGGCCCCATTGAAGCCGCGCGCTATACCAAAGCCCCAAGGTCCGTGAGCTGGGCGCGCAGGGCGTCGCAATCAACGGCTGGCAGTGTGCCCTGCCCCGCAAGCTTGACCGCAGCCGCCGCCCCCTGGCCCTCACTCATGCACGCGCCGATGACCCGGACCGAGGCGAAGGCTTCACGCTTGGCCGAAATGCAGCGGCCCGCGACCAGCAGGTTGTCGATGTCACGGGGCACGAGACAGCGGTAGGGCACGGTGTAGTAGAGCCCGTCGTCGAGGAACTTCCACACCGTCTTGCCACCGGCGACGTGCAGCTCGATCGGCCAGGCGCAGCGGCAGATGCCGTCGTCGAACTTGCGCCCACCGAGCACGTCCTCTTCTACCAGCTGATAGCGGCCGAGCATCTTGCGGGTCTCGCGGAGGCCGAGCCGCGGCGCCGTGTCCGACAGGAACGCTTCGACAAACCCCGGCATGTAGCGCACGAGGAATTCGGCCAGCCGCGCCGCCTGCGCGCGCCCCGCCATCTCACCGTGCGTGAGATCGTCGGCATCGCTCCCATCCACCGGCCGCTCGCCGATGCTCACGCGGCTCATGGCGACCAGGACCTCCCCTCTACGTCCCGTCGGGATGATGTTGCCCGACTTGCGCGGCAAGCCCTCCGCCTGGAAGTGCTCCTCGATCACGGTATTGAGTTTGCCAAGGTCGCTTAGGGCAGCCCCGAGGTCGACGTTCTGCATGTAGAACATCATCGAGGGGTACTGGATCGTCTCCCCTTTCATCGTTTCCACCCCGGCCGCGGCTGCCAGCGCCGCATCGCCGCTCGCGTCGATGTAGTGGCGTGCGGTGAGAGCGATGCGCCCGGA
>Ga0326728_10006729_pt1 | contig 30587 bp, 22 predicted proteins | sample MB3enrmetagenome_FD_207602 | JGI IMG/M metagenome (GOLD analysis project Ga0326728, IMG submission 207602) | Lab enriched peat soil microbial communities from McLean, Ithaca, NY, United States - MB31MN | ecosystem: Environmental > Terrestrial > Soil > Wetlands > Peat | place: USA: New York...
GCCCCGCCCAGGCGAAGATCCTCGAAGCCCTCGGCATTTCCTCGGTGCTGCCCCCGTCCCGGTGACCGGTCCGTCAGTTCAGGGGATGAGAACGCTCATTGAGCGCTGCGGAATACGGGGCTAGCTCTTCTTCGGGGCTACGACCTGAAGGTGCAGTTCGGCCAGCTGCGCCGGCGTGACAGGAGCGGGTGCACCCATGAGCAGGTCGCGGGCCATCTGATTGAGCGGGAAAGCGATGACCTCCCGGATGTTCGGCTGGTCCTCGAGGAGCATGAAGAGCCGGTCGAGGCCGGGAGCAATGCCGGCATGCGGCGGCGGGCCGTAACGGAATGCATTCCAAAGTGCCGGGAACGACCGGGTGACGCGAGCGCGGTCGTACCCGGCGATAGCGAACGCCTTCTCCATCACATCGGGCAAGTGGTTGCGGACGGCTCCCGACGAGAGCTCAAGCCCGTTGCACACGACGTCGTACTGGAAGGCCAAGATGTCGCCTGGGGCCAGGGTCTCCAGTGCTCCCAAGCCTCCCTGGGGCATCGAGAAGGGGTTGTGGGAGAAGTCCCACCCGCCCGTCTCCGGGTTGAGTTCGTACATCGGGAAGTCGACTATCCAGCAGAAAGCGAGCAGGTCGGGGTCGGCCAAGCCGAGGTCGCGCCCGAGGGCAGAGCGGACCTGGCCGAGGGCGACGCTGGCCGATGGACGGGGCCCGACGCAGGTCAAGATGGCGTCGCCGCGGGAGGCGTCGGCGGCAGAGGCCAGCGTGCCCATTTCCTGCGCCGTGAGCTTGCCCGACAGGGGCCCTCTGAAGTCGCTCCCGGTGGCCGGCAGTTGCAGCCAGCTCCCGATGGTGCCCAGGGCGTTGGCTGCCTCGGCAAAAGCGTCGAACCAACTGCGGGGCCGTTCCGCCGCCGCCGGTGCCAGCAACGCCCTCACCACGTTGCCCCGGGCGGGTGCTTCGGCGAACATTGGGAGTTCGGTGTGGCCTCCGAGGGTCGCGGTGGCGTCCACGATTTCCAGGCCGAAGCGTAGGTCAGGCTTGTCCGTACCGTAACGGGCGATGGCGTCTGCGTAGGAAAGCCGGGGGTAGGGGGCTGGCGCCCTCTTAGTAGTGAACGTTGAGACGAGCGTGCCGAAGAGGAGCTCGACCTCCCTGAAAACGTCTTCCTGGGTGGCGAAGGCCATCTCCAGGTCGATCTGGTAGAACTCGCCAGGGCTGCGGTCCGCCCGGGAAGCCTCGTCCCGGAAGCATGGGGCCAGTTGGAAGTAGCGCTCGACGCCGCTGACCATGAGCAGCTGCTTGAACTGCTGGGGGGCCTGGGGCAGGGCGTAGAACTCACCCGGGTAGAGCCGGCTGGGCACCAGGTAGTCCCGGGCGCCCTCGGGCGAGGAAACGGTGAGTACGGGGGTTTGGACCTCGAGGAAACCCCGGTTCGCCAGGTGACCACGGATGGCCTGCGTGAACCTGGCCCTCTTTGCCAGGCGCTCGACCAAGGGGCCGCGGCGCATGTCCAGGTAGCGGTACGTGAGGCGGGATTCCTCGCCGACCTCGGTGTCCCGCTCGACGGGGAAGGGGAGCACTTCGGCCGACGAGAGGACTACGATCGCCGCCACTTCCACCTCGACCAGGCCAGTCGCCAGCTTCGGGTTGGCGTTGTCTGCCGGCCTGGCCGCTACCCGGCCGGTCACGGAGACAACGCTCTCGAGGCGGAGGCGGGACAGCACGTCGAAGGCCTCGTGCTCAGGGTGGCAGACGAGCTGTACCACCCGGGCGTTGTGGTCTCCCTGCAGGAAGTCAGCGCCCTCGACGCGCCGGTCGGCCTCAGGGCCCACGGGGTCGCGCAGGTCGACAAAGAGCAATCCCCCGTGGTCCCGCTTGGCAGCGACCCACCCCGCCAGGCGTACCTCGGTGCCTACATCGGCGGGGCGCAGGGAACCGCAACGCGTGTCGCGGTAGCGGTTAGGGACGAACGCTTCCGAAAAGTGTGTGTCGGGCATGTCGGTCCGAGGTTACCGCTGCCAGCCGCTCCCGTAGTCTGTTACTCCACGCCGGTGGCTTCAGAGGGGCCAAGATAGGCGCGACTTAGGTGCAGACGATAGGTACACGACAGGCACGGACGACAGGAGGGGCGAGCGATGGCTACGTCGGTCAACAGCTTCGGTGCACGGGGGAGCCTTGGAGTAGAGGGGCGGTCACTGACCGTGTACCGGCTCGGTGCGCTGGCGGCGGCGGGGTTCGACGTCACCCGCCTTCCGTTCTGCCTGAAGATCCTGCTGGAGAACTTGCTGCGCCACGAGGACGGCCTCAACGTGACAGCGGCCAGCATCGAGGCGCTGGCGTCTTCGGCTGCACCTGGTGCGCATGTCGCCAACCGGGCCCAGATCGCCTTTTCACCGGCACGGGTACTCATGCAGGACTTCACAGGCGTGCCTGTCGTGGCCGACCTTGCAGCCATGCGAGACGCCATGGCGGCACTGGGGGGCGACCCCGGCCTGGTCCAGCCCCAGGTGCCGGCGGAACTGGTGATCGACCATTCCGTGGTCGCCGATTTCTCCGGCCGCCCGGACGCTTTCTCGCGCAACTCAGAGCTTGAGTTCGAGCGCAACGAGGAACGCTACCGGTTCTTGCGCTGGGGCCAGCAGGCGTTCGGCACCCTGCGCGTCGTGCCCCCGAACACCGGGATTTGCCACCAGGTCAACCTGGAGCGCCTGGCACGGGTCGTATTCGGTACTACGGGGGGCGAGGCCTATCCCGACACCGTCCTCGGCACGGATTCCCACACGACGATGGTGAACGGGCTCGGGGTCCTGGGTTGGGGCGTGGGCGGTATCGAGGCCGAGGCGGCCATGCTGGGAGAGCCGGTGACCATGCTGATCCCCGGAGTAGTCGGCTTCAGGCTGGCGGGCGAGCTGCCCGAGGGTGCCACCGCCACCGACCTTGTCCTAACCGTGACCGAGCTGTTGCGCAAGCACGGCGTGGTCGGCAAGTTCGTCGAGTTCTACGGCGAGGGCGTGGCCAAGTTGGCCCTTTACAACAGGGCCACAATCAGCAACATGTCGCCCGAGTACGGCTCGACCTGTGCCATATTCCCGATCGATGACGAGACATTGCGTTACCTGAGGTTCACGGGCCGCTCCGAACAACACACCAAGCTGGTGGAGGCGTATGCCAAGTCGCAGGGCCTCTGGCTCGAGCCCTCCGCCCACCCGGCTTATTCCGAAGAAGTGGAGCTCGACCTCTCAACAGTCGAGCCCAGCCTGGCCGGGCCGGCGCGGCCCCAGGACCGGGTGCCGCTGCGCCACGCGCAGGTGATGTTCGGCGAATCCCTGGCCAAAGTGCTCGGGAAAGGGGCGGACGAATTCGTTGCGGGCCACGCCCCGGCACACCGGGACAGCGGTGGCGGCTACGAGCTGGCCCACGGGGACGTGGTCATCGCGGCAATAACGAGTTGCACCAACACCTCTAACCCCGATGTGATGGTAGCCGCCGGCTTGGTGGCCAAACATGCCGTTGAGCGTGGCCTTTCGCCAAAGCCTTGGGTGAAGACCTCGTTGGCGCCCGGCTCGAAGGTCGTGACGTACTATTACGAGCGCGGCGGCCTGACGCCCTACCTCGACAAATTGGGCTTCGGGCTGGTCGGCTACGGTTGCACGACCTGTATCGGCAATAGCGGGCCTCTCCTTCCCGGCGTGCCCGAGGCGGTGGCCAAGGGTGGGCTGGCGGTCGTGTCGGTGCTTTCCGGCAACCGCAATTTCGAGGGGCGCATCAACCCCGAAGTCCGCATGAACTACCTTGCCTCGCCGCCCCTGGTCGTGGCGTACGCCCTCGCGGGGTCGATGAACGTGGACATCACCTCTGAGCCGTTGGGCAACGGTCCTGACGGAGAGCCTGTCTATTTGCGTGACATCTGGCCCACCACAGCAGAAGTGGCGGCGGTCGTGGGTGAGTGCATCGCCGCCGAGATGTTCGAAAAGAGTTATGCCGGGGTCTTCCAGGGCGACGAACGCTGGGCTTCCCTGGCTGTGCCCGAGGGGGACCATTACGAGTGGGGCACCGAGTCGACTTACGTGCGCCAGCCCCCCTATTTCAAGGGCATGTCCGAACAGCCGGCGCCTGTCGGCGATATCCAAGGTGCCCGCGTCTTGGCCAAGTTGGGCGACTCGGTCACTACCGACCATATCTCGCCCGCCGGCAGTATCCGGAGGGACGGCCCCGCTGGTCGGTGGCTGGTCGAGCACGGCGTGGCCCCCGGGGACTTCAACTCTTACGGTTCCCGTCGGGGCAACCATGAGGTGATGGTGCGGGGGACTTTTGCCAACATCAGGCTCCGGAACCAGTTGGCGCCTGGCACTGAAGGGGGCGTCACCACCTTCTTCCCAACGGGCGAGCAGGTACCCGTGTACGACGCCGCCATGCGCTACGCACAGGCCGGCACCCCGCTGGTCGTCCTGGCGGGCCGGGAGTACGGCTCGGGCTCTTCACGGGACTGGGCGGCCAAAGGGGCCGCGCTGCTCGGCGTGCGGGCGGTGCTGGCGGAGAGCTTCGAGCGCATCCACCGTTCCAATCTCGTCGGAATGGGGATCCTGCCCCTGCAGTTCCTGCCCGGCCAGTCGGCTTCGTCCCTTGGCCTCGTCGGCGACGAGGTTTTCGACATAACCGGCCTGGAAGCCGTTGGCAAGGGACCGTTGCCCGCCCGGTTGGCGGTCAGGGCCGGCGCCCTGGCGTTCGAGGTCGCGCTCCGCATCGACACGCCGGTTGAAGCGGACTACTACCGCCACGGCGGCATCCTGCCTTACGTGCTCCGCCAACTGCGCCGGCGCCCGTCGGCGCCAAACCCGATGACCAGCCGGTAGGCAGCGCCCGGAGCAGCCCCACCGGGTGCTTCAGGATGCTGCGGCCACCAGGTGCAGGTGCCGGTGGGGCGGCACGTACGCGGCGATCACATCGTCCAGCACGCCGAGGAGAGCGACGGTTGGTGCGCTGGGCCGTCCCCGTTTCCGCAGGGCGAACCCGACGTGGCGCAGGGGCAGGCCTTCGACGCTTAGGACCGTGTAACCGTCGTGCATGTCGGTGACCGTAGTAGCGGGCAGCAGCGCCGGTCCGTAGCCGCGGAAGGTGAGGAACGACAACAGGCGCAGTCCGTCGATGTCGGCACTGGAACGGAGGGACGTGCCTGCCTGCCGGGCTGCTTGGTCCAACTCTTCGCGAAAACCCGTATGTGGAGCGGGCAGGATGAGCTCGACGCCCTCGAGATCCTTTATGTGCAGCTGGTGGCGCTGAGCCAGGGGATGGTCGGCGGACACGAGCAGGACGATGTCCTCGTCGAACAGGGGCCGCAGCTTCAAGTCAGGGCCAGTGAGGGGTAGGTTCACGACGGCGCAGTCGAGACCGCCGGAGGCTAACAGCACGCCGAGAGCCGACGAGGTGGCTTCGGTAGTGACCAGCCTCACACCAGGATGGGTGACCGTCAACCGGTCGAGCAGGAGTGGGACAAGCCAGCGCGCGGTAGTGGCGATCATCCCCAGGCGAACGCTGCCAACGACCTGCTGGTGGAGGGCAGCCAGGTCGGCGGCAATCGCCTCCAGTTCGGCTTGCATGGCACGGGCACGTGCTTCCACGGCCCGGCCCTCCTCGGTCAGCTGGCCCGTGTGGCGGTCGACAAGTTCGGCGCCCAGCTCACGCTCCAGGCGCTTGATGTGGCCCGAGACGTTGGACTGGACGGTATGGAGGGAGGCGGCAGCTCCCGAGAAGCTACCTTGATCGGAGATGGCGACCAGGGCCGCCAGCTGGCGCAGGTCCACATAGCCAGTATGGCCTCGGCACGGTGGCCTATGACTGCGGGGTTTGCCGGAGGGTCGCGGGTGCAGCCCTGCCCCCGGGCCGCCCTCCCCGGCTGCCCTCGCCAACCTCGGGTTCATGACGCCGCCTGAGGAACTGGCAGAACTGTTGCAATGATTGGTTGAAGACGCCGCACGAAGGCGCGATTGGAAGCCGCTCCTGCACCCGGAACGGTCAAAGCGGCTCAGCGCGAGGGCCAGGGCACCGGGGGAACGCTCCAGGTGGCTACCCACGTTCCCGGAGGGCAAGAGATGGCCGCGCGCGCCGGGACCAGGCTGGTGCCCTCAGGGCTTGGGGGGCCAGCGTTTCTCGTCCGCAGGCGAACGCTTACGAGCGCGGTCCTTGGGCGAGGGCCCGAGTGCCCAGGCCCGTCGCCAAGCCGCCGCGTCGGGGCCGCGCAAAGGCGGTGTCTGACCGGCAGCGGCACGCTGTCGGGCCGACCACCAGTCCGTGCTAGCTTCATCGGCCAGGACCGCGATCGCGTCCTCCAGACGGCTTACCAGCTGGCGCGGGGCCGGGTCGGGCGCTATGGGCGCCCCGAAGGTGACAGTCGTGCGGCCTGTGTAGACGCGCTTGGCTTTCCTGGGCCACAGCCGCCCGGTGCCTTTGATGTGCACGGGGACAACCGGCCGCCCGCTGCGGCTCGCGAGCCAGGCAGCACCGCCGCGATGTTCCTGTCCCCAACCGTCAGGGCTTCGGCCGCCCTCGGGGAATATGAGCAGGTTCCAGCCCCCTGCAATCAAGCGCTCGGCCCTCTCGGCAGACTCGCGGTTCGTCCTCACCCGGTCGATGGGGACGGCGTTGAGCGAGAAAGCGAAGTACATAGCCTTCAGCCGGGAGTCGAAGAAGTAATCGGCCGCGGCCAGTGTCACCAGCTTGTGCCGCCAGCGGTCGGGCAGCACCGACAGGATCAAGGGCGTGTCCAGGTGGCTGCAGTGGTTGGCGGCGAAGATCACCGGGCCTTCGATGTTCTCGAAGCGGTCGAGGCCTGCTACCGACGGACGGGCGACGGCGGACAAAACGGGCCGGGTGACCAGTTCGGTGTACGCAGCCCGGGCCAGGCGCACCGGGTAACGCCGTGCCCATTCGGTGTCGTAACTGACCCCGAGGTCGGACTGCTTGCGGGGCCGGGGCACCGACGTCGGCCATGTGGGAGCGCCGAACGGGAAGCGCAGCGGTAGTCGCAGGCCTCGGACGGCGGGCAACCAGTCCGTTGGCCGCTTGAGGCTGGCGTACCCCGGCTTGGAGTGCCAGGCGGCGGCGTGCGGGTGGCTGGACCGCTCAGTGGACATGGGGGAGCATTATCGGCGGGCAGCGGAAATAGGTGACGCTCGGGTCTCGCCCCACCTTGTCCTCGGCCATTTCGAGCGCGTCTGCCATGGTCGTCGCCGGGCGGAAACCCATGCGCCGTACGGCCTTGTTGTTGCCGCCGACGATTATCACGCTCCCGGCGTAGTCGAGGGCGTGGGCTCCCCAGTACCACATGTACAGGGCGTGGACGCCGTGGAAAGCGTAGCTGGTCCGGTACAGGTGGCGGTACCACTCGTCGGTGGCGAACCGCTCCTCGTAGAGCTTCTCGATTTCCAACGGGTCACGGGTCGTCGGCAGGACCTCGTCGAAGAAATCGATGTAAGAGGGGTGGTGGACCGGGTGGAAAGCCAAGGGCGTCGGGTGCGAGATTATAACCACGCCCCCCGGGCGCACGAGAGGCTTGCCGATGTAGAAGTTGAAGTAATACCCGAGGCCGAAGCACATCACAAGCAGCGGGTTCATTATCGAGCCGACATTGTACGGCCCGATGTGCGGGAGGCCGAATATGACGACATCACTCTGGCCTTCGACGTCCACCAATTGTTGGCGGTGAAGGTTGGCAATAGTTGAAGTGTGGACGGCCTCGACTTCACCGGCCTGGACGCTCGTCATCTGGTGAGGGGCCAGGATGGACTGGAAAACCGATCTCCGCGCTGCCGGGCTCAGGGCCTCTGCCCCCTTGCTGGCGGCCAGGAACGTGGCGCGGTCGCGGACGCTCCATTCCCATTCCCGCTTCTGCAGGAAGGCCATCTGGGAAGGAAAAGCGTCGTTGTTGAGTGTCGTCTCGATCTGGAACACCTTGATGTGCTCGTTGAGGAGGCGGCCTATGCGCCATGCCGACGAGTGCAGTTCGGAATTGGGCCGGTCCATGAGCGAACGGCTGTGCTGTAGCGCGTGGACATTGTGGTGATGGCGCACGCTGCGGTAGCTCATGAGCCCCGTCGAGGTGGACTTATGCCCGCCGTCCATCGTCACCAGGTTTATGTTCACGTATACGAGCAGGTCTGATTCGGCTACCCGACGGTTCACCTCGACATCCTCGCCGTGGTCGGTCATGCCCACCATGACCAGCGCTGTCGGGTCCTCAGCGTCGTGCTGGAGGAGTTTGCCGCTGGGCGAGAAGGCGTCGAATACACGGTCGCCGAGGGCATGGCGCAGCTCGGCGTCCGTCATGCGCCGGTGCAGCCCGAGGGCGGCTATCAGCACCACGTCGTCCACGCCCGCGGCGGCGGCCATGTGGAGCACGGCTTCGATGACCCGCTGACGATTGTCTGGCCGGCGCATGGGCGGCAACGGCAGGGAAAGGTCGTCGAACGCGATCGTCAGTCGCATCCCGGCATGAAGCAGTTCAGGTAGCGGGCTGACATCCCCGAGCGGGTTGAGCAGGGCCCGGCGTATGGCGGCGTCGGGGTCCCCCAGGGGTTCGAGCGGTTCGGGGGCGTAGACGACCCGGCTGCGCTCGGCCGGCAGGCGTTCCAGCCTGAAGCCCTCCCCGTGCCAGATCAGGACTGGGGGAGTGGAACGGTCTACTTCGAGTACGAAACCCGGACGGGGCATTAACTACCTGTCTCCCTCTAAAGAAGAGCTCTTTTCTTTTCGCCGCGCATGTCGAAGGCGACTTTCACGGCCCCTCGCCGCCCGGCGGCGGCGGCGTGCGCGATGGCTTCGGTGTGGCGGTCGAGCGGGAAGGTGGCCGACAGTAGACGGTCTAGGCCGGCTGACTCGGCCAGTTCGAATGCGAGGTCAAAACTGTGCCGGCCACCGGCGGTCGGCTCTGGCCCGTAGGTGTAGGAGCCGGTAACGGAAACTTCCCGCTGCCACAGGGGGGTGAAGTCGACGTTGGCCGGTCCCGGGATGCCGGCGAGGACGACCTGGCCGCCGGGGGCGGTAACTGCGAGGGCGTCAGCTATTGAGGAGGCGGTGCCAACGCAATCGAGCACGAACGGTGCCCCGCCGGACAATTGGCCGTTGTCCAGGATCCACGAGCCCGTCACCCGTCGGACGGCGCGGCGCAGCTCCGCTGGTTCGGCCACCGAGGTTGCCCCGAGCTGGGTGGCGAACTCCTGCTGGCGGGGGTGCTTGGCGATGGCGATGATCCGGGTGACGTCCTCACGCCAGCGGGCCAGAGCCGCGATCACGCACAGGCCGAGGGTGCCCGCCCCGATTACCACGGCAGTGGTCTGTTCACACGGGGCGGCGCTGAGTGCGGCGTGGATGGCGCAGGCCGCCGGTTCGACGAGGACGGCGGCCTCGTCAGCCAGGCCATCCGGCACGGAATGGAGCTGGCTCTGATGGGCGACGAAGGCAAGTGACCAGCCCCCTCCCGTGTCTTTGCAGTAACCGGTCTGTAGGCCGGGTTCTATGTGGCCACCAGTCAGGTTTACACAGTGGCGGCGCCGGCCCGCGGCGCAGGCCGGGCACAGCGGCACAATGGAACGGGCTTCGCAGCCGAGAACGGGTTCGACTACGGCCCGGTGGCCGTCCTCGGTGTCAGCCACGATCTCGTGGCCGGGGACGAAGGGAAAGCTGACAAGGGGCTCGAACCACCGCGAACTGCGGCCATCCACCGTGGCCAGGTCGCTCCCGCAGATCCCAGAGAGGCGGGGGAACAAACGGCGCCATCCCGGACCGGGTGGTTGTGGCGGCGCTAAATCCACCATTCGTAGCGGCCCGTAGCGCCCGCCTGCACCTGAGTGCCAGTCCGAGGCGACCCGGGCCATTGCGAAGCGGGCCAGCGAGCGCTCGATCTGAAGGGCCTTCATACGTTCCTTAGACCGTGGTCGTCATGTTTTTGGCTCAACATCGGCCCCAGCGGGAGCAACTGGCGCCTGTAACCGGCGGCTCGCGGCCAGTGCTCGACGTGCCAGCCACGCTGCCGGGCGATGGCGGCCAGCTTCGTCTCGGGGTTGACGGCCACAGGGTAACCGGCGGCTTCCAGCATGGGCAGGTCACTGGTCGAGTCGGCGTAGGCGACGCACTCGGCCAGGTCGAGGCCGTGAAGGGCGGCGTACTCGGCCATGATGAGCGCTCGCGCCTCGCCTGTCGGAGGTGCCTCCCCTAGTTCCCCGAGGAGTACCCCGTTTTCGTCTTGGGCCATCCGAGCGCAGATCACGTCGTCGAACAGGGGGCGGAAGGGGTCGATGACAAAGTCCAGGGCCCCCGTGATCAGCAACGTCTTGTGCCCCAGGGCGCGGTGTTCGCGTACCCGGCGGATGCCGGCGGGGAACGACTTGGCCAGCAATAGGTCGCTAGCCAGCTCCCAGGAGTCCCCCCGGAGTTTTCCCACCTCGGCATCCTCGTAACGCCGGTAGAACCAGCGCAGGAAGTCGCCCCGGTCGATCATGTCCAGCGAGAGCATGCGGGGGGCTTCGAGGAGGGTGCGAACAGTGAACCGGGCGCGCTCGGCCGCGCTCATCCGCCTCGTGGCGAACCAGGCGTAGCTGTCGACGACGTTGGTGGCGACGAGCGTGTTCTCCAGGTCGAAGACGGCCAGTTGCCGCTCTGGGGCCAGGACGGCCCGCTTGGCTCGCTCCGCGCGGCTAAGCCCGCCGAAAGCCACGCTCTGGCGGCGGGAGCCCGCCAGGCGTACCCGGGCGTGGGCGACCACTGCGGGCAGATAGACGTCGTGGCAGAACGTCGGCCAATCGATGACGCCCGGGTCGAAGCAAAACTCGTCCTGTTCGTCGGGGTCGAGTTGGTCGGCCAGGCCGAGGAGCCGGTCGACGGTGAAGATCGCCTCGGTCTCGGTGTAGGACCCGTAGAGCTCCACATAGCCAAGGGCACGCTCCGCCTCGTCACGGCGTTCCTCGATCCGCGCCGCCAGGTCAGCCTGGTTGCCCCGCAGCGGTAGGGCCTGCAAGGCGCGCTCGGCGCCCCGCAGCACCCTGGTAGCCTGTTTCAACTGGTTCTGGACGCGCCGCCGGCCCGGGAAGGACCATTCCGGCACTTCGATGGGCTGTCCTTTGTCGTCCGCCAGGGGATGGGCCGAGAACCACTCGCGGACCAGGCTGACGAGCTGGCCGTAGCGCAGCGGGTTACAGGCTCCTGAGGCGACGTGCACCACATCCGGCTCAGCCAAGGGACCGCGGGCGGCCACAGCCAATATGGCGGCCACGACAAGGTCGACGGGTATGACGTCGATGACGCCCTCGGGGATGCCGGGGAACTCCTTGAGGAGGCCTTTGGCGTAGCTGATGATGATCGGGTCGGCCATCCGGAACCCCCGGATCCACCCCGGGTGCGGCTGGGAAAGGGCGGCCTCGATGATAGAGGGCCGCACGATGGTGACTGGCAGGGCACCGCGGCCTTCGAGGAGGGCCCACTCGCCCAGCGCTTTGGTGTACGCGTAGACGTCGGGCCAACCCAGGGCCTGTGCCCTCGCCTTGCCAAGGTCGACCATGTGGTCTTCGGTCCACTCGGCCCTGAGCTTCTCGGTCTTTTCCGCGAGCAGGGGTACCCCGGCGGCACCGAGCTCGGCCCGGGCAGCGGCGCACAAGCGGGCAAGCTGTTTGGGGGCTCGACTGGCGGCTTCGGCGTCCGAGCGCGCCCGGCGCGCCGACTCCACCTCGTCCCGCCAGGGGACCCGCGTGGAGAACGGTGTCTTGGAAAGCGGTATCTCGGGGGAGGGGCCCCGGCGACCACCCGCGACGTAGGCCGTTGACACGGCCACCAAGTGGGGGGGCACCCACGGTCGACCGCTGCCCGGCGGCGCTGTTAGCTGGCGCAGCACGGCCGCTACGCGCGAAGGGCCAAGCAGATTGACCTCGACGGCAGCGTCCAGTGGGGAGTCAAAGCTGACCGTGGCCGCCGAGTGGACGACAGTTGAGCAGCCGGCGAGTACCTTGCGCCCGGCGTCGTCGAGCCCCAGTCCGTCGACTGTGACGTCGCCGGCCAGAGGGATGACCCGCCGAGCTGTCTCCTCGTCGAAACGCGGGCCGAGCTCACGACGGAGCCGCTGGAAGCAGTCGTTGCGCAGGACGTCCCGTTCAACCCGGTCCCTGGCCCCCCGCCGTCCCGGGCGCACGATCAGCACGACTTCCGTGCCTGGTAGGCACCGCAGGACCCTCTCAGTCAGGGCCGTCCCAAGGAACCCTGTCGCGCCGGTAATGGCAATACGGCGACCGTCGAGCGCCTCTCGGAGCATCTCTTGTGTTTACCACGCCGACCTGGTGCCGGGCTGCATCAGGGCCTCAATGGGCTGGCTGAGCTGGTGCTCAACGCTTTCGCTGAGCGCCCTTGGACTTGGCCCGGGGAGGGGTGTAGCGGCCGCTGCTCGTCGACGCCGGGCGTGCTGCGCTGCCGGTTGCAGGCCCGGTGCCAGCCCTGTGGGAGCGGGACCGGCTGACCTGGTTGCGGGTCGACGACTGCTGCGCCTTGCGGTTCCCTGGAGAGCCGTGGTCGCTGCGGGCCGGACCGTTCTTGGCGATCCAATCCTTCTGGTCCTTGTTTAGCCTCAGGATCATGATCCACATCGTGTAACCTGCGGGGACCAGGAAGCCAGCCCAGGTGACGTCCTGGAGGCTCTTTGGGAGCGGGGTCGAGAGGCCGATCATTGCCGTCATCAGGAAAAGGATCCCGGTGACCCAGCGCTTGCGCCAGTAGATGCTGGCGCCGGCCACCAGGGTTAGCGCGATGAGCGGGACCGCCTGGGCCGGGTGCTGCACCAACCCGTGCACGTAGGTGACCTTGCCGTTGACCTTCTTTTCGATCTCGCCCCAGTCCGTGCTCAGGTACGAGACGAGCCCGACGCCGACCATGAAGACGCTCACGTAGATGCCGTAAAGCGGTTCGGGCGCCCGCATGGTCGAACTGGCCTGGCGGGCCTGGCGGGCCAGCGCCATGCGCTTGGCCCTCTGCTCTGCCTTTTGTTTGCGTTCGGTCCCGTCGTGGGGAGCGGCGCTGGCCGATCGCCGCAGGAGGCTCACTGGGTGCCTGCCTCGTCCCCCGTTATCGCCCGGCTCGCTACGTCGTCGGCTCCCGGTCCGGCCAGCTCCTCCGGCGCCGCCAAGTCAGGTGCGCCGTCGGCGGCGTCTCGCGCCTGTTCGTTGTTGCCCAGGAGCCACGGGCGGACCGTCACCGAGCTCTGACGGGGCCCAAGCTGCTCCAGTTGTGCTTGTACCGGGAGATCCTTGGGCGGGTCGCCGGAGGTTTGCATGATGATGGCTGGCTCTTTGCGTTCCGGCTCGAAAACCTGCTGAAGGCCGAACGCGAACGCGGTGAGGACGGTGCCCGTTGCCGTGCGTTGCCGCCAACGCTCAAGTTTGTCCGGCAACCCGGTCGTCCGGGGCGCCTCGTTCTCGATGATTTGCTCGGTACCGTAGGGAGCTGCCCGGCGCACGTGCCGGCGCCCGAGTTCATCGATGGTCTCAACCGGCTCGCCGAGGTCGTCGTCATACTTGTCGCCGAATTCCTCGTTCTCATCGAACGGTCCTGCCTCGTCGAACGGCCCGGGGTCGTCAAGGTGATCGCTTGGTCCGGCGCAGGCGTTTGCGTTCGTCGAAGCAGCGGTCATCTTTCCCTCGGGTTCAGGCTGGGCCACTCCTCCAAGGTAGCGCTTCGGGGCAGGGTGCCGTGCCCGGGCCCGGTCCCACCGTGGCGGCTCGCCGGGGCGCGGGCGGGAGCACGGCGGCGGTAACCGCCCGTCCCTGTGGGAGCTGGCGGACGTCTTCACCGCTGCGCCCCGCGAGCCTCTCCGGCGTCGTCGAGTGGGGGGGCGAGCCGACGCTGACGGGACAAAGCGGCCACAGCGGCAGAGTTTGGCCATTTGGGCCCGCAGATCAGCCCGCCGCGGGGCACCTTGACGGGACGTTGGCTTCCTGGTGGGTACTTCAGGGCCTGTTGGGGCGGCGGCGGGAAGGGGTGTGAGGTGCACCCGGTTGCGGCCCGGCTGCCCGGGTGCGAAACTGAACTGGCGGATAAGGGCCCTCATGGGCCCTACTCTGAGCTACACCAGCAAGGTACGAGCAAGTCACAGGTAAAGTCGGGCGCTTGGCTCAGTTGGTTAGAGCGCAGCCTTCACACGGCTGAGGTCGGAGGTTCGAGTCCTCTAGCGCCCACAAGAAAGGTGCTGGTAGGAGGCGGTGGGCGGGGGTTGGGTGTTGCACTGGGATAGCGGCGTGCGCGTACCGTGCGCGAAGTACTGGTAACATCGCGCACGTGGCGTCCTCCCACCGCCGGCACTTCGGGTCCGTCAGGCGGTTGCCGTCGGGGTGGTACCAGGCCAGCTACTGGCATGACGGCGCGCGCCACGTTGCCGGTGACACCTTCACCACGAAGGCCGATGCTTCGGTGTGGCTCTCCCGGGCGGAGGCGGACATCTCGCGTGGTTCGTGGATCGACCCGTCTGCCGGGAGGGAGACGGTAACCGAGGTCGTGGTCCGCTGGCTCGCGGCTAACCCAACGAAACGCACGTCGAGCCGCCAGAGGGACGAGAGCATAATGCGGACGCACGTGATCCCGGCGCTAGGCAGTCGCCAAGTCGCTCGAGTCAAGCGGGTGGACGTGCAGAGGCTCGTGGACGGCTGGGCAGTAGAGCGGGCCGCGTCGTCCGTAGGGCGGATGTTCTCGGCGTTGCGGGCCGTCTTCAGTTTCGCCGTGGCCTCGGAGCTGGTCCTGCAGTCGCCTTGCGTCGGTGTCCGGTTGCCGAGGGCAGGTCTCGTCGACCGCCCGGTGCTTGCTCCCGAACAGTTGCAGCGGCTCGCCGAAGCCCTCGGACCGGACGAGGCGCCCATGATGTGGCTGGGAGTCGTCGGCGGCCTCCGATGGGCTGAGTGCGCCGGGCTGACCGTGTCGTGCCTGGACCTCCTTGCGCGCTCGGTCTCGGTATCCCACCAGCTCGGCCGCGACGGGCTCCTCGGAGAGCCGAAATCGCGGGCGGGCCGGCGCCGGCTTGCCATCCCGGAATGGTTGGCAGACGACCTCGCTGGGATGATGGCTCGGAGAGGTCTTTCCGCAGCAGATGGGAACGCCTTCGTGTTCGTCAGTGCGGAGGGGCAGCCGCTCCATTACCCGAACTGGCGTCGGCGGACGTGGCTACCCGCTTGTGAGGCGGCCGACTTGAGTGGCCTGCGCTTCCATGACCTCCGGTCGATGGCTGCCACCGCCCTGGTCGCGTCGGGCGTGGACGTGAAGACCGCACAGGTGCGGCTGGGCCACTCGTCGCCCACAGTCACCCTCGGGATATACGCCCGAGCGACAGCCGAGGGTGACCGCGCTGCTGCGGAAGCAGTCGGCCGCTACTTCGTGCCTGAGCACACTGCGAGTTCCCGTACGGCGCCACCTACGCGTACGACGCCGGTGACAAACTCACCCGCGCCATCCGCGCGGCGCCGGACCGCTGGCGGCACATCTGCGACGAGCGTTCCTGGCCGTACAGGTCGTGGTGGAGACGAACCGCGATGAGCTGTGCCACAGATGAGGCGACGTACGTGTACGTCTGTGCCGGCGACGACCCGGTGAACGACAGTGATCCGAGCGGACAGTTCACTCTTGGCGTTTGTGGTCAGTTAGCGGCTCAACTGGCCGTGATCGGCGGCTTCGGTGGGACGGGTTCAGTGTGCTTGGTCCGGACCATGTTCACGCCGGACGGGAACGATGACATTGGCTTCACTGAAACGGTCGGCATAATACCGGCCGGTTTCGGGGCTTCCGGGGGCGTCGGTCTTGAGCTTGAAGTATCGAACGCGAATCATCTTGACGATCTTCGTCGCTGGTTCCAAGCCGTTTCGATCGATGTCAGTATCGGCCCAGGCTTTGGAGTCGGTGTGAACGCCGGCGGCTTCTGGGGAAAGGGAACTGAGGGACAAACAGTCTGGGGCCTGGAGGGTGGTATAGGCCTGGGCGCAGGGTACGGCGGCTACCTTTACCAAACCATTACTTGGGTGCAGCAGGTGCATAACCCGATACTCGCGTGGATCCTTAAGCACATCTGGGGTGAATGGGTCCCGGGAGCCGACCAGAAGAAGTCGACCATTGAAAGCGTTTTGGCTAACACTTGGTCACAAATTCAGGCCGCACAGAGCCGGGGTAAGTGCTCATGACGGGTCCCCCCTTGCCCGTTATCATCTTCCTCGCTGTCGCCGCGTGCGGTGCTGTCGTCGTCGTCGCCTTGACTGTCCGTTCCGATCGGAGCCGGGGATCGCTATCCGGGGGTCCGGTTGATGTCGGATGGGTCGGTCAGCCTGGGCGTTGCACGACGTGTGTTCCAGTCGACGCCCCGCTGGATCTGGACGGACCTGCCCGGCTCCTGATCGCTCAACAAGCCATGAGCAGGGTCGGGGGCACCGACGTCGTTGTTGCCGGCGACGTGGTCATTGGCTGGACTCCTGTGGCACCTTTGACTGGATGGTTCTTTGGGTGGGCTCCCCAGCAGCTAGCCGTACAGGTGAGAGAAGCCGAGGGGGGAACGGTGCAGTTCTTATGCTGCAGCCGAGCGCGTTTTGGGATTGCCCTCTCGGATTGGGGACGCAGTCGGCAGATGGCGTCGAAACTTGCTGCAGTTGTTGGCGGCCTTACCCATGCCCCGAAGTGAGCAAATGCCTACGACTTCGGGCCGATGTGGTCAGCCTCGAAATGAGCATCGCGCCAGCCCGCCAGCGGCCACACCAGCGACGCCACGGGACTCAAGCCACTTCCGCCGATAAGCCTCGCAGGGCCCACCGGCCCACGACGCGGACCGCCCTCGGCGCCCATTGGAGGGCACAGCGGGCCCGGCCGCCGGCCCATGACGACCGTCCCACGCTCCGGAGCACCGGCCGGCGGCCCCCAATGGAGGGCCGCCCTGGGCGCGACCACCAGGTGGTCCACCACCCGGCACACCCACGGCTTAAGGTACTGAAGACGATTGCAAGGGGGCCCCTTGCCGAGAACCAGCGTGGTCCCGGGGCCACTTGCCTGTTGGCTTCCTTCGGGCCCAACCGAGCGGGAGCGAGGGCGGGAGCGGTTGCCGGGGCCACGAGCCGGTGGAGCACCGCCGAGCGAGGCTGCACGGGCCTTGTCTTTGACCGGGGCGGCGCGGTTACGAGGTCCATCTTGGGATCCCACACATGTTGCACTCCCTCCGGAGGTGCGGCCCTGGCGACGCCGTCCATGGCGAAAGGCTCCGGCTTGCAGCCGGCTGACGCCCCGGTGCCGCCCGTCGTGGGCGTCGCCGGGTTGTCGTCGTGGTCGTCGGCGAGCGCGTCGCGGTCGATGGCTACGGGCCATAGGCCCGCAATGGGCTATCGTCCGTCGCTGTGACCAAGGCTGCGCGGGTCCTCGCCGCGTTGAAGCGTGACGGCTGGGTCGAAAAACGAAGGGCGGGTTCGCACCGTGTGCTGGCCAAGGGGGCCCGGACGCGTGTCTGGGCTTACCATGATGGTGCTGACCTTGGGAAGGTGGCACTGGCCAAGGTGGCCAAGGACTACGGTTACGAGCCTTCCGACCTGCGGGAGCTCTAAACGAGGAGCGCAACTTGAGCAGATTGCGAGTCGAGCTTTTCTATGACGACGAGGCGGCGAACTGGCACTACCGTGTGCCCGCGCTTCGTATCAACGGTGGCGGCTGCCCGAGCCGGGCAGATGCCGAAGCTGACTGCCTGGTCGCGGTGACGTTCGCCCTTGAAGGTGACCCCCAGGATTACGACGTTGAGGCCGACGTGATCAGTCTCGAGGTGAGGATCGCTCCAGCGGCCTAGCTATCCAGAGCGCTCTGCTGGGCGTCTGGCACTGTTTGCCGACAGTCTCAAGGACCGGGCCGCCGCCTGCGGCACCGGCCCCACGAACGCCAAGTCACACCCTGCAGCGTGAGAAGTTCCTTTACAAGGATCAAGGATCAAGGATCAAGGCTCCTCGGACGGGAAGCCCGTCCCTGGTGCCACGGGGACGGCGCCGGATGTCCAGCGGAGCAGCAGAGCTTCAAGAAGGGTTCATCACCGAACTTGCGACCGCCGTCCGACGGAGCCGACCGAAATGCCCGCCGGGCGTCACGGTCCTGGGCCAAACTGGGGGGTATGTCCGTGACGCTGCACGTACCCGAGGATCTGGCTGGGCGGCTCGCTGCTGAGGCCTCTCGGCGCGGCGTGAGCGTGGAGCAATTGTCTGCTCAGCTGCTGGCCGCGGGGCTTCCGCCGGAGGACCCGTTGGAGGCTTTCATCGGCTCTGGGGACTCGGGCGACCCAGCCTGGGCCGGCCGCGACATACACGAGCTGCGCGCTGAGCTTGCCGCCAGGCGTTCGGGCGAGCACGCCTGAGCTGTGCTGGTCGACACCAACATCTGGTTGGCCTCGGCAGACCGGCGCTCCGACCGCCACGCCGAGTGCGCGGCTTTGGTGCGCGCCCACACCGGGGACCTTGCCGCTCCGGTGCCTGTTATCGCCGAGGCTTCCTGGCTGCTGCTCGACCGCCTCGGACCTTGATCGCACCTCGAGTTCCTGCGGATGCTCACCACGGGCCGGCTCCAGGCGCTCGATCTGGCCGACGAGGACTGGCGTCGCTGCACCGAGCTTGTCGAGCACTACGCGAACTTGCACCTGGACTTGATGGACGCCTCGCTGATCGCCATTGCCGAGCGCCTCGGCGCTACGACCATCGCGACCTTGAACCACCGCGACTTCAAGGTTGTGCGGCCCCGCCACACCGACTGGTTCGAGCTGCTGCCCTGACCGCCGCACACCTTTCCAACAGGCCGCCAAATCCCCAGAGACACCTCTGCACTCGCTGAAGTGCGGGTCGCTGTCGCCAATAGCGTTGATCGCGACGACCCAAGCCGTGCCTGGTGCTGTTCGCCCCAAGACCTGTCTCCTGGACACCTGGCACTCTTTGCCAACAGCCTCAGGAACCGGGCCGCCGACTCCGGCCTCTCGGTCGTCGTGGACCCTGGGGCACCTTGAGCCGGAGGGACTTCATTGTTGGTCCGGCCGTGCCACCTAGCCGACTTCGAGCTGATTCCCTGAGGGGTAGGTCTCCTGAACGCCACCGCCGGCACCCGCACAGGCACCGTCCTCAGTGAGTGCCGCGGAGGCCGTCGTGCGCGATCCGTGCGCGAACGAGGGGGCAAGAGCCGGCGCGTAGGGTCACTAAGGGTCAACAAAGGAGCAGTTCAGAAGGGGTGGAACGGGAATCGGGCAGTTCAGAAAACCGGCCTGGACCGCCTTCACACGGCTGAGGTCGGAGGTTCGAGTCCTCTAGCGCCCACTGGCTCGTTGCCAGAAACACAACGTTTTGGCTGCTCAAGGCCTATTTCCCGTGTCCGATCGCTCGACTTTCTTGTGAACCTCGGCTTAAGGTGTCCCCGTGAACTCGTCGAGTCCGCGGTCGAGCGCGCGTTCGTGAAATGACCGGGGGATGACTGAGGCGGCCTGTCCGTCGGGATGTTATGGCGGACGTTCGGTGCCCAAAACCAACCCTCGACAGCACACCGAGCCGTCGATCACGTACGACCCTGACCAGTCAGGTCTCCAGATTATTGAGGGCCATTATGTTGCGGACCGTCCACCCGAGTTCACCGGTCATCGCGCACCGCTGACCTACCATCCTTTCGTCAGCCCATTCGTGCACCGTGGCCTGGGGGCGGCGATAAGAGGGCACTGCCTCGGCGGCCCAGCGCTACGCCGTGGCTGGCCTCCCGGTTTTGGAGCGCGCCCCGATTAGGACGCTTCCGTCCCTCTTGCCCGCCTTGACATCCGTGGCTACCATCTCTTCTCAGTCTCGCCGAGCCGCAAGAAGCACTGGCCAGCCTGCCTGGCTGGTGGCCACGCAGTCGATGTCCGTTTGGCGGCAGGTGCTTGGGCCATCCCGTTGTGCGCCAGGCAGAAAGGCAGGGAGCCGTGCGTTACAGGGGTTCTTCGCCAGGGGCAAGGCAAGGCACCGCAGCGTTGCTCGCGACGGTCATGCTCGTTTCCGTCATGGGGACGGGGCCGGTGCCCACCGCCGGGGCGGCTCTGGCCTCGCACAGCCGAGTTACTGCCACAGGCTCGGAACGCCGCTTTGTCGCCGGGGCCGGCTCCGCTCCCGAGGGCTACCCGCGCCTCGAGAATGAGTTTGGGTATCACGACTCCTCGCAGGCCGAGACATTCGCGCGCTACGGGCTCGTCATTACTGGTTCGCCGCCGGCCCCCGGCGCGGTCACGGCCATCAAGCGGGCCAGCCCGTCTACGATCGTGCTCGAGTACTTCGACTTGCTTCAGATCCAGGTCCCTGGTTGGCCGAATAGCACCATCACCTACACGGACCTCTACCCAGGGTGGTGGCTGACCCTCGCCGGGACGACGCTCGCCGCGCCCTTGGACGTGACGAGCACCCAGGTGCTCGTCACGGACGGGAGCATCATCGCCAAGTTCCTGGCGACCAGTCCCGACGTCCTCGTCAACGGCGAGAGCATGCACGTCACAGCGGTGAACGGCAACACGTTGACGGTTGAGCGCGGCTATTACTCTACGGCGACGGCACACGCGGCCGGCGCGCGGATCGCCGCTCACGCTGTCAACTGGCCTGGCATCTGGATGGCCAACGCCAGTAGCTACTGTCCAATTGACCCGGCCACCGGCCAGACCTGGGACCAGTACCTAGCAACGGCCGCTACGCGCGAGATCGCCAAGTCTGGGGTTGACGGCATCTTCCTTGACGGGACTGGCGTAAGTGAAACGAGCGTGTCAGACGGGCAGGTCGACGCCAACAACGACAACGTCCCCGATGGTGGCAACGGGCCGTCAGGGACTGGGTGGGCCGACGGTGAGGCCAGCCTCGTCAGCCTGGTGCGCTCGCTGGCGCCCAACACGATGATCGTCAGTAACCCGCAGGACTACCCGCAGGTGAACGGCGTAGAACTGGAGCAATTCCAGGATGCACCGGGTGGGTGGGACTGGTCATTCCCCACGTACATGGCATTCGCCGGACCGAACGGCGTCGCGCCCTTGTCCATCGTCAACCCGGACACGAACGATACGGGCGTGCAGGACCTGCAAGTGATGCGCCTAGGGCTGGCCACCGCCCTCATGGGCAACGGTTACTACGTCTACGACTATGGCCCCCAGTACCACGGGGAGACCTGGTGGTACGACGAGTACGACAACGGCGCTGGGAGCAGCCTGCCAACCGCGGTCAACGCGACTCAGACGAAGCTGACGGTCGCGCCAGGCACCGGGGGTAAGTTCTCGGTGGGCGACGTCGTCCACGTCCCAGACGGCACCGACATCCCCTACCTTCTTGGCGACGAGCAGATGCTGGTCACGGCGATCCACGGCGACGTGCTCACCGTTGAGCGCGCCTACAACGGCACTCAGTCCTACGCGCACCCCATCTACAGTAAGGTGATGACCGAGGCCCAGATAAAGGCCGGGCAGGGCTGGCTGGGCCAGCCGCTGGACGGCGCCACGATGCTCGGCACGCCAGGCCCCAACGTACTCGTAAACGGGAGCTTCGAGGGGACCGGGAGTGGCTGGTTGAGCCCTTGGACGACCGAGGACCTCAGCCCGGCCGAGTTCACAGTCACCCAGGACACCTCGACGGCCGAGAGCGGGCAGGCATCGGCGGAGGTGACCATTTCCACGGCCAGCCCGGGCAACGCCTGGTACGCGGCGCTCTACCAGGGCGGGCTCTCGCTCTCGGCGCGCACCAAGTACACCCTCGCCTTCTGGGCGAAAGGGACGAGCGGCGAGTCGCTCCATGCCCGCGTGCTGCAGGACGCGTCGCCCTGGCACCCGTACGGCGACTCGCTCTTCAACCTGACGAGCAACTGGAAGCAGTACGTTCTGACGCTGACGCCGTACGAAGACGCCTCGCCGGCCAGGGTCGAGTTCGACCTCGCGCAGGCCCAGGGGACCATCTGGTTCGACAACGTCTCTTTCGGCCCAGGCGACCCCAACGTGTGGCGCCGGGACTTCACCCACGGCACGGCCTTGCTCAACGCAACGGGGAGCCCGCAGGCCGTCGACCTCGGGCCGGGCTACAACAGGATCGCGGGCACGCAGGACCCGAGCGTGAACAGCGGCGCGCCCGCTCCCTCGGTGACGCTCCCCGCGAACGACGCGATGATCCTCGCTGTCGGCGCGCAGGCTGCGGGCGAACTGAGCGTCAGCGCGGCGCACCGCTCCATCACCATCGTCGGCAGCGGCTTCCCCAGCGGCCGGCAAGTGGCGTTGTACGCCTACGGCCTGCGGGGCACCCGAAAGACCCTCATCGGCACCTCATCGGTGCCATCGCCCGGCTTCCGGGTGGCCAGCATCGCCCAGAAGAAGGGCCCCTGTGGCGGCGGTGGCTTCAAGCACTTGGAGGTGGACGCCTGGACGACTACGTCTGCTGGCCAGTGGTTCAAGGCCGCCACAACGCGCGCGACAGTAACTTGCCCAGGCGGGCGAGGTACTTGAGGGTGCGGAGCCACCAGCCCCACTTCGAGCACTTATCGGGCGCACGATAAAGTCCACGGCGACCGTCGCAATACCGGCTCAAGCACGGCCTAAAGGCGCACATAACAACGGGTATCTTGCGCGGAGGAACCGCGCCCTAATCCTAATCGGCGATCGCGCGCATGCCCGCCCGAGGCCTGTCTGGGCGCCGGCCAGGAAAGCCGGCGCCCATAACAACGGACAGGGCTAACGGCTGGCCCCGGCGATGGACGTGGCGACGATGTAGGTGGCGTGGCGGTCGAGCGAGACCCGGGCCCGGTCGTAGCGCATAGTTGTGCGAGGGTCGGCATGCGAGGCAGCCTCTTGGACGTCACGGAGGGGCACGCCCGCGTCCAGGGCAGCCGTGATAAGGGCGTGCCTGAGCGTGTGTGGCCCGATCGGCTTGTCGATCCCGGCACGACGGGCCACCCGACGAACGACGCGGCCGGCACCGTGGGGCCTCGATGTCGGCCCCGAGGGCCTCGGAGATCCTGAGGCCGTTCAGCGCCAGCAGCGAGATCAGGGCGTGCTCGGCCGCTGCCCCGAGCCCGGCCGCCACGAGGAGCGCGCCAACCTCGTTGCGGTCAAGGCCTATGGCGTGGCTCTCGTAGTCGAGCCGGGGACGGCGGACGTGCACCGCCGGCGAGGTGGGCACCAGGCCCTCCTCCTCGGCGTAGCGGTAGAAACCGGCGACGGTGCACAGCCTCCGGGCCACGGTGGCCCGCGCCCGGCCCGCCTCCTCCAGCGCCCGGGCGTAGAGCTCGATGTCGGTGCGGCGCACCGAGAACAGCCTCAGGCTGTGGCGCTCGCACCAGGAGACGAACTGGCGTAGGTCTAGGGCGTAGGCATCCCTGGTCAGGCCACGGTAGCCGGCTAGGAAGCCGGCCAAGGCGAGGCGCTCGGGGTCGGTGAAAACCGGATCGGGGACCATCAGCGTGGTCGTGGTGGGTGAGTTCGTCGATGTCATGGCGTTGCCTCCTGAGCCAGTGGGGCTCGGGGGCTGACACGACCAAGCCCCACACCTATGAGGCTTCGACCGTAGGCATGCCTCAGTGGTCAGGACCCTTCTGACCAGAAATTATGTACACGCGACGAGACGGCGTCGCCCAACTGCCGGGGTACGCGCGATCGACACTCCTATGTTTGAGTTCCTAACTGTTGTCAAGGGCTCAGGCGACTTTCTTGCGGGTAGATTTGAGGCTGGTGGACGGGCCGGATGCTGGAGCGGCCCCGGTCGACTTCTGACTGCGCCGGCTCGTCCACCCCTTTAGCTTCGCCGATGCCGAAGTGCTTGCCGAGGTTGGCCAACGAGCCGTCGGCTATGTAGAGCTGGGTTGCTTCTTCGATGTGGGCCTGGCCTAACCGGGGAGACCGGCGAGGGAGGCCCTTCTGGCGGACGTGCTTCTGGACCGTGCTGGGGTTGACCTGGAACCTGTCTGCCAGTTCGTCGACGGGTACCCCGTCCAGGTAGCCCTGGACCAGTTCCGCTGCCTTGCTTGCCTCAAGTCGTCGGGCGACCCTCTTGGGGGTTCTAGGAACCGCCTGGGACGGCCCTGAGGGGACGATCTGCAGGACCTGCCGGATACGTTCCCCCTGGTCAGAGCGGTTTAGGTAACGTCCCATTACCTCCACCCGGTTCGGCGGCCTTACTAGCAGGTCAGAGCCGGTATTTAGGGCAGCCGAGCTTTGCCGCTGGTGATCGTTGATCTCCGTTTCGTGCTCCTCGATGGGGCACACGGGGCACGGAACGGGATCTGAAGGGCCACTACGCTCTGTACTGGCTTTGCGCGGCCAGCCTTCCCGGGTTTCTCGAGGCGCGTCTGGGGCGTCTGAAGGATCTGGAAGGCTGTCAACGCCCGGCCGGCCCTTGGGTTCAGGGGGCGTAACTCGCGGACTGGACGGAGCGCTCTGCCGCCCACGAGTCCTATGTGGCATGTCACAACGGCGGTGCACCGACCTCAGGCGAACCCGGCCCCGCCTGGCCTCGCGCCTGGAACATCTGCCGGAACGCCCGCGGGTCGTCGTTGCTCATGGCGAACGTCGATGCGGGCTGGCCATGACCGGGGCCCGCGCCAGCTAGGCGCCCTTCTCGAACACCGCGACCTGGCTGGTGCTGGCAGACGTGAACGGCTCCTTCCGCCACCCGGCCCAGCGCTGCGCCAGGCGCAGCCCGGCCAGTCGGGCCATGAGGTCCAGCTCGGACGGCCACACGTAACGGTAAGGCGCTGAGTGCCGGACCAGGTGGCCTTGGACTTCCGTCCAATGGTGCGAGGACAGTATCTGGCCGACGGTGTCGTCGTAGGTGTCGATGCCCACGTGGTCGTCCGCCATTGCGAAGACGCGGCCCAGCTCACCTGGCGTGTGCCGAAATGGTCTTGGCACCGCTACCTCCACGACGAAGCACCCGCCCGGGCGAAGATGGGCCGATGCGTTGGTGAACACGGCCACCTGGTCCTCCTGGGTAGTTACGTTCATGATGGCGTTCCACACCAGGCAGACGAGGTTGAAGCTCCCGGCCACTCTCGTGGTCGTCATGTCGCCGATCGTGACAGCTACCCGGTCAGCCCCGGGCTTTGCCCGCAGCCGCTCGACCATGTCCGGTGACAGATCGATCCCCGACACCAGCACCCCGCGCGCAGCGAGGGGCAGGGCCACCCGGCCGGTGCCAACGGCCAGTTCGAGTACGGGACCGCTGGCAGCCAGCTCTTCTAGGAAGTCGACCGTTGGGTCGAGGACTTCCGGGTCGAACATCGGGGCCGAGGCGGCGTCGTAAGCCTCGGCCACCTCCCGTCCCCATGTGGTCGAAGCCATGGCCAAAGCCTGCCAGAAGGCTGGTCCGCGTGCCTGGGGGTTTCGCGACCGAGGCCACCTGGGTAGCTCCTCATCGCCTGGGAGCTAACTGGCCGTGGCTCGCCCGCGACCGGGAGCCGCTTTGCGCACATGCCTGGCGAACCCGGTGCTGCCTGGGTTGACAACCCCGGGGGACTTGGCGTTTGGTCACGCCCCGTGGTGGCATCGCCAACCGGCTCGGGGCCCTGGGCCTCGAGTTGCACCCCGGCAAGACCAAGGTCGTGTACTGCAAAGACGTCCGCTCAGCTCGTTCCTTGGCGAACGAGCCAGCCGAACTGACCCCAGTGCGGTGGCGATGACGAGGAGCAGACCGGCGAGGGTGAGCGCAATACCCGCGACGATCCTTCTCGCCGTGCTGGGGGTGGACCGTATCGTTGATGGTCATGAGTGACCACGCCACCCGTGCCGTCGAGCGGCGCTGCGACGCGTGCGTCATCGGCGGATCAGCGGCCGGACTTGCCGCGGCGCTTCAACTCGGGCGTCAGCGCCGGCCCGTAATCGTCGTCGACGCCGCGGTGACGCGCCGACGGCGCGAAACTGGTACCTTGACCAGGACGCCCGCGTGCGACCGCCCTGAACTCGTGCATGGAGGGCCCAAATGAACCGTCCCGCCACGAGGGGAGCCCTGTCCCAGGGAGCCCCGTGCCAGCGTCGCCAGCCCCATCGGCTGATTGCTGTCGGGGCATCGTGCCTTCTCATGGCCGCCGCCGTGGTCGTGGCGCCGATGACGCCCGCGATGAGCGCTCACCTACCGGGCGGCGCCGTTGCCGGCCCTCCTGCCCGTTTGCCAGCTCGCCTCGGCGCCCCCCTACTGCACAGGGCCGCCCCGGCCTGCACCACGAGCGCGGTAAACAAAACGGGGGCGTTGTCCGGCGTCGGCGGGGCGTCACGTGTCGCCTGTGCGCAGGGCTGGGCCCTCGCCACCGGTAGCCGGGGCATGACTGACGCCGCCGAGCTGTTCAGGGCCAAGGGTGCGGCGTGGTCGCCGTCGGCTCCCGGGGACGAGGTGGATTTCGCCCCGGAGGACTACGGCAGCGGCACGAGCGAGCTGGTGCCCGTCAGCCTGGGTCTACTGCAGCACTTGGGAGCCGAGGTGGCGCCGTTCGTCAAGCCGGACATCGCAGCCGCCACTGTAGTGGCCAAGCTGGCCGGTGCTCACCCTCTGAGCTCGTCCTGGGCCGCCAGTGCCGTCGTGACGAGTGCCAGTGGTCAGTGGCTCGCCACCGGACGCGGGTCTGAGGAAGGCTTATCAGGACCGGTCGTCACCGTCGATGTGTACCGCTGGTCGGGCGCACAGTGGGCGCTCCAAGGCGACGCCGCGGGCGTCGCCAGTGGCTCTTTGGGCGAGGGTGGTTCGATCATTGCCGCGTCATTGACAGGATCTTCTCAGCCGGACTTCGCCATAAACTCGAGCGGTGCCGACACACTCTGGTTGTCCGTCATCTCCGCAGTCGGCGGCAAATGGCACGCCGTTGCTTTCGACTACGGCTACGGTCCGACGACCGCCGTCGACGGCAGAGTTGTCGACCATCTGGTGGAGACCGAAGTTGACGGTTGCGGTTGCGCGGCCGGCCCCGAGACATCCTTGTGGGAGGCTTATAGCAATGGGGTCTTCGAGCCGGTAAGCCCGCCGGGGCCTGTCCCTGTCTGCAGCACGACGGCCTTGGCCATGGCCGTCGACCCCGGCTCGGCCCAGGGGATCGTGTTCACCAAGGCTAAGTGCGCTGACGGCTGGGCCTTGGCCGTGGGGACTGGGGAAGGCTTTTCGTCGCAGGTCGTCGGCTTGTTCGAACAACAGCGGGACCACTGGCAGGCCATCACGCTCGACGACGGGGACGGTCTGGGGCTGGCACCCTCTGTATACGACATCCCGGCTTCGCTGCTCGAGATGCTCGGCGAGGGGACCGGCTCGAGCGTAGCCCCCGCTATCGCCTCGACCGCCCTCGCCAGGTCGTGCGGGGACAGCGCCAACGAGATGTGCGCACTGAGTGGCGTGATGCCAAGCGATGGCTCCGACTGGCTCCTGCGGGCGATCCAGTCGACTCGCCGCAACACCGCCAGTTTCACCGTGTACGCCTGGTCAGGGAGGGCTTGGGACATGCAGGGGAACGTTGGCCCCGTTGTTGACCGGGGGTCCATCCTGGGACTGCCAGGTTGGTACCAAGCGGTGACGACTTCGAGTGGTAGTGCGCCGGAACTGGTGGTGCGGGGGGCGGCTGTCGCGTGGACCGTGGTGCTGTCCTACTCGGGCGGCGCCTGGCGTGCCGGGCCGTGAGGCATACCGAGGTGACGACTGCGGCTCGTAGCCACGCCGCCAGGCTCCTGTCCTCGAACCCCGGTGCGCGGCCCACCGGCGCGATCCACGGCGAAGGCTCCGCTTCGCCAACTGATGCCTCGGCGCCGTCCCTCTCTGGTTGTCGCCAGGTTGTCGTCGGGACATGTCCAAGCGCGGGCCCCGGCGGCGCGCTCCCTGCACTCGTCAAGCGAGGCGCCGCGCGCGAATCAGCGAGGCAGCGCCGGAACGGCACCAGCAAGCCGCCTCCCTCTTCGGGTTCAACGAGGATGGTGTAGGTCTTCACGGGCTCCATCCTGTCGCTCGAGAGCCCGAACCGTCTGCCGGCCGGTGACTCGAGGTAATGATGGCGCGGTCCGGCCGCTCAAACCCGAGCTACTTCCTCGTTGCTTTCTTAGCCTGATTATATGTTATAGCGGAGCGAATGAGAACTTTTAGCGGTTCTTCATTGATTCTATCGCCTTCATAGTACTTGATGCCGCGCCTCTGGTTGCCCTCAAGTTCCGTGTTGAATATATTGTCCGGGTCCGGTAGATTAGCACCGTACAAAAACCCTAGCTTCACACTGGTCTTGAGAGCGATCCCAACTGCTATGATCCCATCATGCGACCAAACGGGCGAACCCATCCACTTCCATTCCTCTACGACCTCAGGGTCAGCGTCGTGGAACAATTGGCGGAGCCGGGCCAACGTTGGTCCACGCCAGTCGGTGAGACCTGCTATTAGGCTATCGATCTTTTCGCTTGGGGTCATAAGAGTCACACCTCCGTAAACATCAGGTGCGAAAGAGCCTGGCTCAATTCTTGGTTTCGTCATTAGACGCCCTTTCGCATAATGTTATGACCTAATTCAGGCCCTCAGTTCCGTCTATACGTTTAGCTGCGCATGATGTCAAGGGGCGGCGAGCAGCGTTGTCGTGCACAAAGCGCCTGTGCCTGCGATAATAGCGTCAGGCTGGTGCTCTTGGAGGCTCGCTCTTCCAACGGCAAGAGGCTTGCGGTTGCCAAGGCCTACGGGACAACAGCACAGGGAGGAACAATGGCAGGTCGCCGCCTTGCTCGTTACTGGCGCGATTGTGCTTGGGGTTATCGCGGCGGCACCTGCGGCCCTTGCCTGCGCGGGGCCGACCCGCGAGCACTGGAGCTGGCCGTCGCACAACTCGCTGAGCCGGCAGCCCCCGACGCCATATCCTCCGGTGACTCGGTCGGCATCTGAGGGAACACCATCGTGCCGGGCGCCGGCGCCGTGCACGCCGTCTTTCAGCTGCCGGGCGCTGCGTAGGTGTTCAGCCATACCGCCACCGGCGGGGTGACCAGGCAGCCGAGCTGAAAGCCTCCGATAGCAACGGCACGGACTTCGTCGGCACTTGGGCGGCCCTCTCCGGCAGCACGATCGTGATCGGAGCAGACGGCGCCGGCGCGGACGGCGATGGCGCGGCCTACGTATTCGGTACAGGGGCGCCCGGGGCTCGAACTGTGCTGCCGACTGGCAAGGCCCTTTCCATGAGTAAAGGCTTACGGCAGGAAGTGGCAGGGTCTAGCTTTACGTCTGTGGTGCTCCGTAACCCGGAATTATGGCACTCTTGCGTCCCTCTATGCCCCATCCATTTGGCCTTACTCCACCTGTGTCGTTGACGGCTGGGCCCGCCTTCACAGATCCATCACCATTCGCACACGATAGTGAGTACCGCGGGTGATAAACATCAGAGTTGCAGGGCCCGCGGCCGCGGGTAGACGTGACGCTTGCGGCCTCTGCCCGTGTACGGAAAAAGGAGAATATATGTCGCCGAGAGAAAGAAGGCTCCGGCTGGCTGGGCCCGGGAAGCTCATGCGCTTGGCCGCTTGCGCCGGGGTGGTCGTCGGAACCGCTGCCCTCACTGCGTTAGGAGCCGTACCCGCTGCCGGCGCCGCCGCCGTCCCTGCTGGGGATCACAACAATGGTGCAGGGCCCACCGGGCTGGGTGGTGGCTGGGGCCGGGGCCATGGCCAGACGGTCTGGTCGGGGACGGTGGACCAGACGCCATCGAGCGGCGCCACGAGCTTCGTGCTCGACGTCAAGGGCTGGGCCATATCGTCGTCGTCCACCCCCACGACCGCGGCGGTGACTGTGAACGTCACCTCGTCCACCACCTTCACCGAGCCGGGCGTTGCCAGTCCCGGCATCACCGGCTTGCTGGCCGGGGACCAGGTCATGGTCAGCGGTGACCAGGCCGGCACCAATGCGGTCACGGCCACCAAGGTGGTCGTGCCGATGGTCCACGAGCTGGGGATAGTGGCGTCGGCGCCGACGGCCACCAGTTTCCCGGCCAGCTTCACGATGGATCCCGGGTTGGGGCTCATGAGGCCGCTATCCGCTTCCACGACCACTGGCGCCAGCACGGCTACCGTCGCCGTCACGGTCAACGTGTTTGCCACCACCAACTTCACGGGCGGTAGCTCCACTACGCCCGGTTTGGCCGGGCTGGCCCAGGGTGACCGGGTCTTTGTGGTTGGTGACCAGGCCGGTGCCAATACCGTCAATGCCACCTCGGTCGCCATCATGGGTGACAAAAGCTGGCGAGGGCTGCCGGTCGTGCCCAACGGGGCCAGTAGCGGTCAGGCGTTGGCCGCGTGACCGAAGGGCACCGGGTGGGTAAACCCCGGCTCAGAAGCGCATAAGTCCGGAAGAAAGAGGGTGCGGTACCCCAAAAGGGGTGCCGCACTATTTGGCCCCGAGCGAGCCGAGGTTCTCAGGGACGCGATCCGCAGCCTCGGGTGGGACTGTGGCAAAGCATCAGGTTCCGGCCAGGACGCTTCTCTTCATGTCGCCCGCCAGCGACATGGGACCACTTCTAGGTGAACGAGCAGCAAGTGCCTGTTCTGAGGTATTGCCACTGCTCAGTCGGTAGACCCGCGGTGATGCCCCGGACCTTGCGAGCAGTCCCGCCAGAGGGCGTTAGCAGG
>Ga0326728_10006730_pt1 | contig 30586 bp, 25 predicted proteins | sample MB3enrmetagenome_FD_207602 | JGI IMG/M metagenome (GOLD analysis project Ga0326728, IMG submission 207602) | Lab enriched peat soil microbial communities from McLean, Ithaca, NY, United States - MB31MN | ecosystem: Environmental > Terrestrial > Soil > Wetlands > Peat | place: USA: New York...
GTGGACATTTATTAACAGTAAATTTTTTTGTGGCTTGTTCGGTCTCGATCCCATGCAATTTAAGTATAGCATTATCCACATCTCGCCCTGACATGTGCACATATACACTTGCCATAGTACTTGATTTCGTCCAGCCTAAATATTCTTTTAAAAGTTGTTCGGGTAATTGTTCGGCTAAGTGTGTTGCTCTTGCATGTCTAAAAGCATGTGGATAAACTCTTTTTGGCTGGATAGCCGCCCTATCTGCTATTTGATGTAGTTGATTTGCAAGGCCTACACGTGTTATGAGTCCAAAAGGAGAATTAGCTGAACAGAATAAGTAAGCATCCGGATCACTCTTTAATGGATGCGTGTCAATCCACTGTTTAAGGTAAGATGAAGCTAATACAAGCCTAACTCGACAACTTCCTGCTTTCCCTCTCTGGATATTGAGTATCGCTCCATTCTCGTCAAAAGTTACATGCTTAAGTTGAACTGCTAGTAATTCCCCTTTTCTGGCTCCGCTTTCATAAAAAGTAGCAATTATAGCCCGATCTCTGGTACTTAGACATGAATCAATCAGTTTCTCAATTTCTTCTCTGGTCAAGATATCTGCAGGAATTTTCCCATCTTTTAATTTCCGCAACTTTATTACGGCTCTGAGATCATGATTTACAAAGGTCAAGAATTTCTTCAAAACCGTTTGGATTTTTTGCTTTGTACCCGGAGAGTACTGAACTGCCTTACCAGCTTTCATGTATGTATATACATTTATAAAATCCAGATAATCGTAAACATCATCTGGAGTAAACTCCTTTAATTCTCTATCTCCACCCCATTCTATGAACTTTATAAGAGTATGTTCAGCAGTTGCAATTGTCACTTCCGTAAGTCCATCTGCTTGACACTTCCTTAGATAATCTGTTAAGATTTGTGAATTACTCATACTAATTTAATAGAACTTATCCTAGATAAACAATATATGTATTTATGTTTGTCTTCCATAAACAATTTATAATCTTCTTTTTCCCCTAGGAAAATTGAACCTTCAGTAATATAATAGATCTTTTATTGCTAGGGAATTTTTGGCAGTTTACCGAAAGTTCTGTAAAATATGATTAACTCTATATCCTTTTTCGTCATCATTAAAAATAGTAGTTGATCAGTCGGTTAGCAGAACGATTTGGAGAGTTCGAAAAAAATGAGCTTTAAAGCATAGGATTGGTTATCTACAAACTACTCAAATAATTCTTTTATCGTTGTTAACTTTATGCAAACGCATGCTTATTGATATTCGCATTTTTAGACAAAGGACTTCCAAAATTATCACACCAGGGCAATCATTGGCACCAGTCCCACTTCTTCGAGTAAATTTCCATAAGTTATAGTATATGGCTATATTTTTTGGGTCTGCTTTCAGAGCAAAATCAAAAGTTTATGATGCAGTAATGAAAAGAGCAGTGAAAGAACATTTTCTGTCCACAAGGAATATATTAAGAAACACTAGAATGTAGTAACTAAAGAAATATCTAAGACAGGATAAGATCTTCAGTCAGCATCCGAATACTTATAGATCCTCATTTTGCCAGCAATATGACAAATTTAGTTTATATGTCCTTTATGATATAATGGGAATTTTTCATAAACCAACAATTATCGGCAACATTCGCAGAAAAAATTTATATACTTAAAAACTTACTCAGTGTCTAGCAAGTAATTTATGAGGTGATCTTAATATCCAACATGAGAAATTTTGTTTTACGAGACAAAGATGGCAATGAACAGGGAATTTTCACTGGAAAACAGCCTCGGCAAGCTGCTCTGAAAGCTGCAAATCGGGGCGAGGGAACAAAGTCACAACCGGAGATTATCCGCCTCAGGGAACGCGGAACAAAGAAAGTACATGTTTTCAAGGCATGGAAGCAAATTGTCGAAGCCCCCAAAAATAGACCTAGTTGGATGCCAGAAAAAATCAACAAGCCCTTTGTCAAAAAAGAGAAAATAGAAACAATCGAATAAATATGGTTTTCTTTATATACCCTGAAAATCGGGTTTCTTTCATTTCTTTTTTATGTTCATAAAAGGAATTAGGATGAACGTATCTTTAATCTTTTGACTGTTTGATCGGACAACAATTCTCGCCTGCAAATTCAGTGTTTCAGTCCATAAATCCAAAAATCACTAGATTTTGGGCCAGACTCCATAGGGCTGGATTTTTATTTTATCAATCATTTCTGGACATACCAATAATAATAGTAGGCAAAGCGCTTCTTATTGAATTTTGCAGCTGGCAAAAATATTCTGTGCGCGGACGATTTATTTCGTCCTGGTCTGTATATTTGATTTCTCTGCGGATTGACTTTATCAACTTCTTCCCAAGATCTTGCGCAGGCCCTATCTAATTCTCAAGTGTAGAGTGGTCTCCCCTGATTACAATTTCAATGCTTCCGACAACTATAACGCCAAGATTTACGAGGAGCCATACATGTATTTCAAGACTTCATCATCCCGCTTCTCCCTGGTGTGCATACAGAGCACCCAAATTTTCTAGTTAGCGTCTGGTAGTGAATAGCATCTGAAAATCGATTGAAAAGAGCTTTCATTGGGGCCGAAACAGAATTAATGTAGTTCGGAGCCCCAAAAACAATTCCATTGGCATTAATAATCTTTACAAATGGCTCCATAAAATCATCAAATAAAGAACATTAATCTGTAGCATAACAGGCTCTGCATCCAGTACAATATTCGATATGCAGTTTATAAAGATCTATAAGCTAAGCTTCTGACCCTTCAGTTTCAGCACCTTTGAGGACAAAATTTAACAGTTTCAAGTTGTTACTTACATTGCACGTTGGATTTGCGTTGCTTCCAATGATTTTCATTTAGTTTCCTTGATGGAATATTTCAAAATAAAGATTATTTTGCCGTTTTTGACCTTCTGCAGGTATACCTGGATAACTTATTGAACTTGCTTTTCTTCTTACTAGAGAAGCGAATATCCCAATGAAGCAGAAGATCGTAAACAGAATAAATGCATAGTGTAAACTTAAAAAAAATTTCGGATAATTATTAGGCGTGATCTCTACAGGGCCGATAAAAATTGCAAAGATCATCATTGCAATACCCATCTAAAGCATCTGGCCAAGGAGCCGCATAGTCCCGTTCATCCCGGATGCAACGCCGTAAAATCTCTTGTCGACTGAACTCATAATAGCATTTATGTTAGGGGACGAGAAAAATCCGTAACCTGCATCGAGCACGAGGAGAATAAAAATCAAGTGCAATAAAGATATTTCTTCTGTGAAGGAGATGAGCATGAAGAGTCCAATTGCAGTTAGAGCCATTCCTGCAGATGCAACGATTCTTGGCTCCACTCTGTCGGAAAGCTGGCCGGCAATCGGCGAAATCATAGCTTGGACAACCGGCTGAACAACCAAAATAAAACCTGCATACTCAGGTGTGAAGCCTTTCGTATACTGCAGGTAAAGGCTTAAGAGAAAAGTCACTGCGTAAGTTGCACTGTAATTAATGAGAGCAGATAGGTACGAAAAAGCAAAGGTTCGTTTTTTTGTTAGAAGGGAAATATCAAGGGCAGGAGACGGAATACATATCTCATACAGAGCAAAAATCAGCATCCCAATAATTCCAGCAGCTATAAGAGCAGCACCTTTTAAGTTCGGGATGACTGAGAAACCATATATTACGGAAAGGACAGCGAGACCGTAGATAATCGATCCTGTCAGATCAAAATTATCTCCCTTGCACTCTGCCCGTTCATCTTTGAGTTTCCAGAGGATTAAAAGAATTGTTGCGATACCAATAGGTACGTTTACGAAGAAAATGCTTCGCCAGCCGAGAAGGTCTGTCATTATGCCGCCAAGGAAAGGGCCGATTGAAAAGCCCAATATAAACCGCGGTAAGTAGATACCAAGAGCTCTCCCCCGTTCACCTGGGGGAAAGACAGAGGTCACGATAGCAACTCCGGTTCCGAAGATCATGGCACTTCCTATACCCTGTATGACCCGAATTCCAATCAGCATCTCTGTTGAGGGGACCATTGTCATTGCAAGTGATGCAAGGCTGAAAAGAGCTATTCATCGAGATAAATCTTTTTTCTTCCGTAAATATCGGCGATTTTTCCAAAAGGAACCAGAACTATTGCTGCAGTAAGGAGATACGCAGTTGCAATCCATGAAAGGGCAATTGCGTCCATGTGAAACTCTTTCCCTATCGAGGGAAGGGCAACGTTAACTGCTGAGCCGTCAAAAGGAGTAATAAATCCTAAAAGTATCGCTATGAAAAGTACAATTCGTTTTTCTGTGTCATGGGTAGAGGTCTCAGGAGTTTTGTATGGGTCAGTAACTTCAGGGAGTAGGCCGGTATTTTCAGCAAGTGATCTATTATTACTTTTTTTTCACCATGTATATCACAGATCATCAAGGCCATAGTCTACTGAGAGCATTAAGAATTAAAAGCATCTAAAAGATAAAGACAAATTTGGTATACAGAAGATCTTTCAAGAATAATGATCCTTTAAATCGTAGGTTTATTATAGGCTTTTTAGATATAGTTAACCAATAAACTTTTTTAGTATTATCTACTTGTTATGCATAGTATTCCATTTAACTGGTTTTCAAAATTCTCTTCCTGCTCGTCCTCCTGAGCCTTAGAATAAAGGACATTACCCTTGGCTCTACATTTTCGGCCTGTGCTTCTCCAAAGTTCTCAAAGTGCTGGTAGATAACTTCAAAATCATGCCAAATACAATCGTTGAAGAAGACATGAAGATACTTCTGAATCAAGTATGAGCTTAAGGGTAAAAGGAAAAATTTGAAGGGGAATAGTGAATAGCTTTTTTCAAGCTATGGACCTCTTTGTTTTTAATTACAAGTTTCTATATTAACAATTTAGCAGGGAATGGAGGGGAAAAAGTATCAGATCTTAAATTTGCTGAAAATAGTTTTTATCGTGCTTATTCGCTTGTATTAAAAGCAGCAGGTAGCAATAAGGGCACAATTGCAAGAATTGAAAAAATACACACTGAATTGGATCTAAAAGAATAAAAACTTTTTATAGAATTGCAAGGTGAAGTTAAAATAACTGAAGCGCGAGCATCTCAATCCCCAACACAAGTTGATCGTTGCAGAGTCGGCTAGTATCAGTATAGGACTGATCTATAAATATTTTCCAGGAGGCAAATTTGATATCCTTAAAGGAATCGACCATCAATACATGGACAAACTGTTGATGATAAAGCAGCCAAATATTGTTGATTTCAATGATTTCCCAGGTTACATGAGAGATGTCATCAAAAATTTGCAGCAACTCAACAAAGAGAATAGCTCTTTGATAAAGGCATTGACAATGGCTACACTGGTTGACGGTGAAATTGTAGACGAAGTCAAAAAGATAGACTTTAAAGACTACAAAATTGCATCCAAATTTTTCGCCCTTTTCAATGACGTTAAGATAAGCAATAAGGATCCTTTTGAATTCCTTATGTACTGGTAGATCATGGTAAAAGGCATTATTTTCCTTAATAAGATCTACCCAGTGCCTATCAAGAATGAAGAAGTTCTGACGGATTTAATGTCGATTTATCTTTGAAGATACGGGGCTACCATAAGACACAGTAAGCTTTTTCCAGCTAGAGCTATCTAGAAAGCTATCGATGGCAAAATTTAGACTTTCTATAAATCCGAATATCAAAAGCTTCAGCACAGGAATACCTAAAAAATGATATGAGTATATCCCTTTACTTGCTTTATCATGTTGATTCCTTCATTTTCTTCTCCCAATCTTATACTGCAAATTTGCGACACTTCCTGATAACTGATAAAAGTCTTGTCAACAGACCAGGTAGACTCAGATTAGCTTTTGAGTCTACTCTATTAAATTGCTTACTCCGAGGGGATACAAGCCTCACAGATTTAGCGTGGGGTAGTTAACTGGTACATAATTCACTGGTGTTGGGCAAAAGTATGAGCTAATTTCTTTAAAGCTCCAGCATTGAGTATATTTATCTTATAAATATGCATCATCCTCAGTTTTATCATATGGATTTACTTTTATCCTGCTGAATAATAGCAAGATCAATCATTTTTTTAAATATTTGTTCATCGTTCTTACCATTTAATCCAATAATTCTTGCCTGGGATCTGTCTGTGCTAACTTTCCCGTTCTCCTGCATATAAACGTATTTTCCGTTTTCTGTACCAACGATAACGAAGGTGTCAGGCGTGTAGTCGTTTGGTCCGAAATATTTTGCAAGTTCAGGACTTTGATATATATCGATAAGTGCAATCGTAGCTTTTCCTTTGTATTCTACTGGCAATTTTTCAAGAATAGGTTTCATTGCCTGGCATGCTCTGCATGAATCATGTCCCATCTCCACAAAAACCGGGCCTTTATATAGAAATGTGTTTATTTGCTCAAGCTGAGTTATTTTCACAATATTATTATTTTCTAGATTTACTTCTAAATTATCTTTAGCCGTGTATACATTCCCCTGCGTGTATACATTTCCTTGGGATGGATAGTTCCCCATAATCTGTGCTAGTGCAGGTCCAAGAGACAGAGCTAAGTATAATACCAGAAGAGAAGCTATTAATTTCATTTTCATGATTTCACCCGGTATCTAAATTAGGCCAGTTAAACTGGCTGAATATCTGTCTGATTAATAAAATTTATTTTGATCTAACAAAATTAGATAAAGACTAGTATATCTCTTATTTTTGGGAAAATGTAGCAATTTACCAATGTTTCTGTAAAATCACAAATCTTAGTAAGTTATAAAGGAGAATACCACATATTGGAAGAACCCACTTGCATACAGTATTGGAAAATTTAACACAGAATTTACAGCAATTTTGTGATACTACCTGAAATGTAGAGTGAATCTTGTGTTTACGATATTCAACAACTTATAGCCATGATCCATTCTATATCATGAATGATTTGATTTTTAATTAAGGTACTATTCATTAAGAAAAATGTATCTTTTTAATATCGTTTATTATCGATATATGTAGAACATTTCGAGAAATTCCTATTTTTGGCTTTTTGTCTTTAAAGTAAATCTATGCCGGGGGTTTATAGAAATTCTCTAAAATTACTTCGTGTACTCGCACATTTTATCAATCATTCCTTACTCTTTTATTTTTTTATTTGTTCACTTTGAGCTACAATGTATTATTACAACCGTATTTATTTTAAATTAATTATACAAAAAATAGTTTCTGAATAAAACATACTTTTCCCTAAAATGTTTTAATCTAGAACAATAATTTGGTAGTAATCATGTTTTTATTCTCCCTGGAGATCTTTATAAATTTAACATTGAGTTTTTCCTAAAAAATCGATCCAGATTAATCTGAGATCAAATTTTAGATTTTAACAGCCTGATAAGAATTTTTATCAGCACCCTCAGATTAAAATAAAAATCTTTAAGTGTAGGGTATATCCTTAGGTCATTGAAAAATCTAAACAATGAATCTATCCCCCATTTAAGTGGAATTGTTAAAGACAACGCTATCTGACTACTTCAATATATTCAAAATACCACAACTACTGTGTTGTAACTTTATTTTATGGAAAATTTTACAGAAAAATTAGTACATTGCTAAATTATTCCAATACATACTCTTAGGCTTTCTCCATCTCCGGAAATCAAAAAAACATAATTGATATTAAATTATTATTGTTTATAAAATATTTCTGAATGAAGTAGCTTTTAGTCTAAAATTGTTATAAAATACGATTAATATTAAATTGTTGTTTGAGTATAAAGTGTTTCATGATGAATTATTTTTATTCTGAAACTAATATAACCCCCAATTGATATTAAATTTTTATTTAATTTTCAAATATTTTATGCGAACGTAGATTCTATTCTGAAGGTATTAATGAACATAATTAATATTAATATGTTGTTCAATTTTAAAATATTTTATATGAAAAAAAATTTATTTTGAAACCATTATTTTTATGATTAATTTAAAATAATAAAGAGAATAAGTACATATTATAGCTTAAAGAGGATTTCGATAAACACCTAAATTTTGTCAGATGCTTATAAATGTTACATTCCAGACTCGTGAAAATCACAGGTTCATCGAAATTCTCTAAAGTGAACAGATAAAAGAACACGATCTAGTAAGTGATTGGTAGGATGTATAAACATAGGGGTAATTGTAGAAAATTTCGATAAACCTCCGATTTCTACAAATTGCTTTATTTGCTTTATAGGCCACCAGCAAAAAATTGAAGTTTATCGAAATCTTCCTAAAAAGTCAAATGGTTATGGAAAAACCGATAGATCTAAAAAAGCTATAACGGACATTCGAAAGGTCCAAAAAAGGATCAAACAAAGTATGTAAGTTATACAGAAACAAAGTATGTAAGTTATACAGAAACAGAAAAACAATCTTGAAATTTGTTGATATCAAGGTTTCTTATTATGGATATATACATGACTAGAATAATCAGTTATATACCCATCTTAACTAAGATTCAATGCAAATTTCATGGAGCTTTTTTAAAACTATCGGCTATTAATCATGTAATTTATTTTCCTATCAATTAGTAATCAAAAGTTTATATTGCATCAAAATAGGTACCAATAAACCTATTTTTAGTAAATTTAACAGTTGCCAAAAAACAAAATCCCTTAAAAATAAACTGCCTTAAAATTATTTATTTTAACAATAAAGGAGTTAAATAAATGTTGAAACAATCATCTAGTAGAATAAAGAAGGCATTGGCTATTTTGCTGGCAGTCCTTTTTGTGGTGCCCTTGACAGCAGTGGCAGCGATTGCAAGAGATGGAGATGACGGGCATGAGCATGGGCATGATGGCGGTGGTGATCATGGTGGCCATGGTGACCACGGTGGTCATGATGGCTCAATTATCGGCAGTGGCAGTACTATATTATTCGGCGGTAGCGTTGGTAGTGTTGGTAGTGTTTATAGCCAATCGGGATGTGGATGGGTAAACGGTGCATGGGCTTGTCCCGCATAAGGCTACCCTTATATCTGAATATGAAAATGTGCCACATGGTAATAGCATTGCAATACAAACAAAAAAGGCAAAAGATAAAAACTGTAAATAAAATATAGAGGATTTCTATAAATTCTATTTTTTTAGGCTGTTGTTTATAAAAACTATCTAAGCAAATTGTTAAAGTAGGAAGTTTATCGAAATTCTCTATATAAGGATCTCAGAGAAAGTCGACAGCAGAGTTTAACTGATCTATATTACCTAAATATAGTTAAATATAATCTCACATTACTATGTTTCTATAAACTTGGAGATAGATCTGGATGATTTCCCATTTTTTTGGATAGAATTGCTGGAAGCAATTTGATTTAGGTGATTAATGATTAAATTTTTTGGCCACTAGTTTTTCTCTCAAAATCGCTGAACACTTCTTTTTGACTCAAGCTGTTGTTCCATTTTTATTTTCCAATCTTGAAGTCATTATTCTTTGCAAGTTTCTTCTTTTTCATTCTTATTAAGGATCACTCTTGTCCTTTCCATATCTTCTTTTGAATGGATTTTTATGAGTTTTCTGCGCTCTTCGCTCATCTGTGACATATCTTGTGAAAGTAGTCCAAAAGCATCAGCTCTACATTGTCTGCAGTGTCGCATCTGCATGACATAAGGTTCACAATCTTCTTGGATAGCCTTTCTCTCTTCTGCTGTAGGTGGCTCAATGTTTGCAAAAGCTCCCTGATTGATAAGAGGCATGACATTCATAATGTAAACTCCGAGTTCATTGAGTTTTCTGGCGATCTCAACTACATGCTTATCATTGATACCAGGAATAAGCACGGTATTAACTTTGACAACTAAACCTGCATCAACAGCTTCTTTGATACCCTTTAGCTGATTCTTAATATGGATTTCTGCGGCTTTGGTTCCCCTGTAGACCTCCCCGTGATAGATAATATGATCAACTATTTTTGCATGAATCTCTGGATCAATTGAGTTTAATGTCACTGTTAATGTGGAAACTCCCAAGCGTAGCAAATCCTGTAGCTTTTCGGGAAGCAATAGTCCGTTTGTGCTCATACAGAGGGTGATTTCAGGAAATTCTTTTTTTATCAGCTCAAAGGTCTCGAAGGTCTCATCATTAGCTAGAGGATCACCTGGCCCTGCAATCCCAACGACCTTGATGAAAGGATAGTCTGCTAGAATCTGTTTTGTTTTTTGAAGAGCTTCTTGTGGAGTTAGGACTTTACTTGTAACTCCTGGCCGGCTCTCATTTACACAGTCAAATTCCCGAATGCAGAAATTACACTGGATGTTGCATTTCGGAGCCACAGCCAGGTGAATTCTCCCGTATTTGTGCTGGGCTTTCTTGTCATAGCAAGGGTGTTTTGCAATCTTTCTCAGGAGTTCCTCTTCATATTTTGGCCCGGTATATATCTCATTCATAGGATTGTCTTCTTCTGGCAAATGTGTTCTCCTCCGTTAGGAGTTTAAAAATACAGCAGGATCCTCAAGTACAAGGGGATACTGAAACATCTAAAGCAAACTATGTTACAGCACCTTGATATACATTGTGGAATTTTTAGAATCCCAAATTGAAATTTAAGACCAAATTAGACAGAATCATAGATTTCATTATGCATAAATAGGCTTTATGCTTCTGTTTTCTTCATAAGATTCAAAGTTATATCTTATATTTTTTGGCTTGGGATTTTTTTCCTCTAAATACAGCTGTCTATATATGCTTTTTTTGTAATAATAATACTTAGATGATTTCGATAAATCTCTGATTTACACGAGTAATCTATACACCATTTATAATTAGGTGACGAAATTTGGAGGTTTATAGAAACACTCTATAGTTTATCACAGGCCACTTGATCAATAATATTTAAAACCATTCGACTTTTTGGAGTTGGTTACCACTGTCTATTTTTTAGGAGCTACTTTTTAGGAGCTATTACCTATTTGAAATGGTGATCTCAAGTCGATTTGAAAGGCCAAGTACTAGGCAGATTGAGACCTTTTTAGGATTTAAATTCGGGGATTTACATTAGTTATGGCTAACTACCTATTGTTTTCCTTTCTGGCTACTGTTTTTTTGATTTACAAGCCTTCTGCCAACCCAGAGGGTTCTTATGCTTGTAATCATCAATATTTTGATGTAGAAATCAGCGAGGAGTTTATGTTTCGAGGTATATTGTTCCATTGGGCTCATCATCATTTAAGATCTCACTTGTAGTTTGGATTTCATCGATTATTTTCGGTGCTGGCAATACATTAAACAGCTTTATCACTGGAGACTTTAGTGTGAGCATAGTTCAGTTTTTTTGCATTTATATCTAGTAACTATATTTTAGCTTTGCGAGTCCGCATCAACACAATCATTCTGAGAATCATCATTTATTGGTGTGGGATTTCTTAGCATATATGTCCCTATTCCCTTGTGTGAGGTGACCTCACTTCTCTTTCATCTGCTGATTTTCTTTTATGGCTATGGGTATTGCGAAAATATTTTCCCATCAGGATGTCAAATATGACACAGCAAAGTCAACTTATGGGTGAGTTAGTGTTAAATTGAATGAATTGGAGCACGCACCAAAGTGGTAGACTTTAATGGACATAAAGATCATCTTTTCAGTAAAAGTCAAAGTTGATTAATATCGAAATCAATTCTCTCTACTTGAACTATAATACTACTCTCATTTACATCCAAGTTTTATTGATTATTTACCCTTTTCAGGGATAAAGATAGCAACTTTTTAGCTTTTGCTATCACAATTATTTTAATAAAATCTATGCTTTTCCTTAAAATTTAGGTGAAAGCTATGCATAATTTCTACTTCAGAACTCTACAATATTGGCTGTTTGGAGACGATTACAAAAAATAGAATTAAGATGTATGGATGAAGTTTTTTATTGTAACCATTGGGGTAAAAATTGAAAACGAATAAAGTAGTCGTTCGGAACTACTGATCCCCACATATAAAATCTATGTATCTAAAGTTATTATTCCTGATCTTTCCTTTCATAAATTCCAGCGTTCATCTATTGGGAAACGTTCGTTGATCCACATGAGGGTACAGTTATTGTGGATTATCTTGTAGGAACGGGAAAGTACGGGTATGCCGTCGAAAGTAGATTCTCTTTCTAGAATCTCGAGTTCGGTCATGTCACGCCTTATCTCGAGATTGTGGCTGCGCAGAATCCGGCCTATAGGGATATCCGCACGCATGAGTTGTTCTCGCATGGTTTCAGGCATGCGTTCGAGAGGCGAGAGTGACCTTGCATGCACAAAAACCGTATTACCTGTAGAGAGTCTTACTACTCTGTTATTTACCTCACTACCTTCTTTTATTTCCAGAAGGTCAGACGTCTCAAGATCGGCTTTTACGGTATATTGTGATTCGGTTGTTACAATTACCGGCTTTCTGGTCATTATCTCCAGGAGAGTCGTCAATGAACCATCAGTTCCACAGCAGACACGAAGACAGGTGGGAATTTCTAGGTTCTTTAGTTTTTCCAGAAAATATGTGGCCAAAAAATACCTCCGAATAAGGACTTTCAAAATGATGATATTATTGAGATGAAAATATACATCAGAATTTTTAGTTTACATCTTTACTTGCGTTTTTCATGCGCTCTTTTGTCGTGTATCCAGTAGCTTTGTATAAAAAATCCCGGAAGTCCTTATTTGTCTGCAAGATTATTTCATCATCTGATATGGTTTTGTCGGAAACCGTATCAACACAGAGCATTTTATTCTCGATCCACACCTTTATCTTTGACATAGCTCCATGGGCTGTTTCTAGATATATTCCGTTTCTGAAGATTTCCCCGGGAAAGCATTCCTCCATTACCGAGTAGATCCTGTCAATGTCAGGCTTAAAACCGCGTTTTATTTTGTACTGTTTCATCGCTACCATCTTATAAAAGATCTTTAGCTCGAATAAACTTTGCTTAAGGTTGGTTTGTTATAATTAATTTCCTGATCCTTACATTTGGGTTAAACAGGAGAAAGTCATACTTCATTTCCACAAGTGGTTTCCATTTCGAATAGTTCATTTCTGCGTGTATTAACATTAGCTATTAATTTAAATATATATAGGACTTACGTGGTTGAAGCATTTTTCTGCAGATTTAATAAAATATTTTCTTTAATATAATTATAAATTTATATCTATAAACTTTTTAGTTCACGAAATAAATCCACCTAAATATACTGAACTTGATAACATCAACTTTCTCTTTGCTTTTTCCAGAGTATCTGCATAGCATAGTGTTATTCTATCTTCATTATATTCCAAAACAGGCGAATTAGATTTTTTCCTCGCCAGTGCAATTTTAAGTGGTGATATTTTAGTCACTCTAGAAGCTATCAAATTAAAATTTTAACTTGAAAATCTATTTGGCCACTATTATTCATTGAAGGTTAGATTAATTTTTAAGCTACTATCGTATTGAAAAAATAGGCGGTATTCTTGTTGTATCTGCAGAAAGTGGGATTACTTGAATAATCATAGATTTCGTTTGTTTAAAAACGTAAAGATCCATCTCTGCTCGCAGTAGATAGACTGTTTCCATGGTATAGCTCATAGAATCATGAATAATTGAAAGGTAACTCCTGTTTTGTTACCACTTTTGTACTTTTTACCCCACATCTTGGTGAACTCTTAACGTTGTCCCAAATGGCTTCATCGTAAAACCTGCGGAATCCCGGGCCTGATTGGAAGAGTATACTAGTTTGCCAAAGCTGTCGCATTTTGTCCTCAAAAGCAGAGATTAAAACATTGTTATATATTTAGCCTGTTACCTTTCCGTTTGCAAGAACTACACTTATATTTCAGGGAAGTTCACATTATAGATTGTTATTATATTAATCTTATTTTAGGAAAAATAACATCTAAAATACAGGGGAAAAATAAATGATACTTAAACATAAATTGTATAAAATGGCCTTAGTTTCAATAGCTGTGGTTTTAATGCTAGTAAAATGAAGCAAAAACAAGGAGAAACGGAGGCGGAAATGGACAAAAAAGCGTGGTAAGTCACACTTTGGATACGAACTTCATAGCATAATAGACAGGGATTATGAGCTGATAAGGAGGTTCAAAACAACAACTGAATCACTTCATAATTCGTATGTAGATTTATCTGAAAAAAATTAAGTGGTTTTACACAGATGAGGATACTTTGGAGCAAAATCAAAAAATTATAATGCAACAATGAAAAGATCATTAAAAGAACATACTCTGAGAATGAGCGATATATTAAGAATCAAGAGGATCAGCTCAAAAAAAGTTATTGTGAAAAGAGTTTACGCAGTAGCTAAAAAGATATTCAAAGCAGTAAAAGTTATTGTCACTACTATTCAAAGAGTGAATCTAAAGATGTTATGTACAGTTTTTTATTATAATCTCTATCATTTGAGGACATTGAAACTAAAAAGAGTGTTTTAACGATAGCGTGAGCTATCTTTAAAATCAAAGAATAATGAACAAGAAAATAAAAAATCGGGTCAAATACAGAAATTTGCGGGAAAGATTTAAACATGATTCTCACGAAGAAAAAAAATAGAGGTAAATCGGAATCTTCTATAGTTATTATTTATTTAAGTTTTGTCTTGAGCTAATTCTTATAAATGTTACTTTTGTACTGGGCAGAATTGCGAGAATGGGACAGCGCCTCAAAGCCGGAGAAGACTTCAAACAACTCCTCATCGATGCTATTTTGTCGCAAACGGTAGTATTTTCCCTTGAGGTCTTCTAGCATCTCATCTATGTTTTTGTCAGCATGTTGCATCGCTGCCAAGCGGCTCGCATTCTCACTTGCAAGGGACTCGGCGCACGCTCTGAAGAGAGAGACGAAAAGGTATTCGCGAATGAGCGCTCGCAAAGTTGATGTTCTATCACCAATTATTTCGGGTAAATTTTTAGTCGGCCAAGGGAGTTCAGCCAGTTCTTGCCTCCAAATTTTATCTAGTGGTAATAATAGTTGACTAGTTGGTTCATATAAAGTCCTTGATTTGTGGAGGTTGTAAAATATATGGATTTCGGAAACTTTACCCTGACTATGGCTAGTCTCGATCTCCACGAGAATCTGCTCGACTAGTGGGGTAACGGCTTTGATGGAATTAGGCACTGTAAAAAGTCCCATAATCTGCATGTCAGTATCCATCATACGTGCATTAACGCGCTCACCGACAGATAATATCTGAGCTTTGCCTGGCAAATCTGACAGTATTTTGACAGCATAATCAGCTATTACATCATTAAATTGGCCAACCAGTCCCTGATCTGAACCAAACACAATCGCACCAATCACAATAGCTTTTTTCTGCCTCTTTAGTCTTGAAGAATAGATATCTGGTATACTATCCCGAAAACATACGCTCAACCCAAGCTCCACAGTGCGATAGTAATCATCCAATGCGCTCACTGCTTTCTCGTATTGTCCTATGCTCGAGGTTGCCAAGGCTTTCATTGTGCGGACTACGGATTGAAGATCTCCTGCTTGATTGATATTTCGGCGCAGACTCTCCATGGTGTCGCTCATTCATCCTCCTTATTTTGAGGTTTTGTACTTGACCTCGGTTGTAGCTTCCTACTTGTTTTTACTTCAGTTTTCGATTTCGGTTTAAATTTGGATTAGGAAATGTGTTGGAAGATTGCTAACGCTTTGTGGGCGATTTCGAGGATTATTTCACGATCCTTGTCGCTCAAATCTTCATTGGTATCGAACCACTTGTGCACCTCCGCAGAGATATCCTGCACCGCCTTTCGCAGAGAATGTTCAGCATCTATCATTCGGTCAAGAGGCACGTTATCAAAGAGTTTAGCATTCAATGCAAGTAGAATGAAGATTTGTTCAGGCATGGATACAGGGGAGAATTCTGGCTGCTTGAGAAGGGCGCGAATCCGCTTCCCATGCTCGATAATCTTGAGGGTGTTTTCTTCTAGCCTAGCACCAAACCGGGTAAATGCTTCGAGTTCTTCAAACTGTGAATAGGCAAGCTTGAGATCTCCAGCCACCCCGCGGTAGGCAGCATGTTGTGCTTTACCACCTACACGCGAAACTGATTTTCCGACGTCGACTGCAGGCAGAATGCCCAATTCAAAAAGCGATGGTGAGAGATATATCTGCCCGTCAGTAATTGAAATCAAATTGGTTGGAATATAGGCAGAAATATTCTGCGCTTCGGTTTCGATGATTGGAAGGGCAGTCAGTGAGCCACCACCCAGCTCTTTGAGTAGGTGTGTAGCACGCTCCAGTAAACGCGAGTGAATGTAAAAAATATCACCAGGATATGCTTCACGTCCTGGAGGACGGCGAAGTAAGAGAGAGAGTTCGCGATAGGCACGTGCATGATTGGTTAGATCATCGTAAACGATCAGCACGTCTCGGCCAGCTTCCATAAAATACTCTGCAATGCTAGTCGCTGCGTAAGGGGCAATATAGGTTAAACCTGGTGGGGAGTTGCCTTCAGTCACGACGACAATAGTGTAATCCATTGCTCCCTTTTCCTGCAAGGTTGCTACTACCTTAGCAACTGCTGATGCGCGTTGACCGATGGCACAATAAACGCACAGAACATTGTAGTCGCGCTGGTTAAGGATTGTGTCGATCGCAATTGTAGTTTTGCCAGTCTGGCGGTCACCCATAATTAACTCTCTCTGGCCTCGTCCAATTGGTATTAATGTATCTATGACTTTTATGCCGGTCTGGAGAGGCATATTTACAGGAGAACGATCCATAATTGGCGTGCTGGGGCGCTCAATAGGCAAGCTCTTGCTGGAGATCACAGGTTCTTTATCATCTAGTGGCCGACCGAGTGGATCGATGACTCGCCCAAGCAATTTTTCGTCTACTGGCAGGTCCATAACCCGGCCAGTGCGTTCGACTTTATCACCCGTATGCAGAAGTGAGTATTCGTCTAGTAGAACTACGCCGATTTCTTCTTCGTCCACGTTAAATGCTATCCCAAACACATCATTGGGAAACTTCACCACTTCTTCAAAACCCACACTTGGAAGGCCGGAGACATTGGCAATACCTGTGGAAACTGTAGTGATAGTGCCCACCTCCTGAAGAGTAAGCTTTGGGGTGCTCAGTCCCCGCAGCTCTTTTATTTCAGTGAAAGCATCCTCAAAAACATCTTTCAGATTTTTAGGTACTATGTTCATAACTCTCCATGTGAGCTTTGGCTTGGTATTGATCCATTGCTTAGTTCTAGACTCGAATTTTGTATCAGATTCTTCTTGAATCTCAGCTTTTTGTTTGGTCTCATGCTCTTTTTTGGCTTAGATCCATCAGGTTATCAAAGTCTGACTTTGGTTTAAGGTTCTGCTTTCTACTTAGGTCAGCAGGTTTTAGACTCAATCTTGGCTTTTGCTTAACTCTTAGGCTGCTTTTCCAGAAGTTCATTTATACCTTTTTCCAGTGATGTGAGATAATCTGCTATGCTCCAAGCCACTTTTAGTCCATTTGTGGTTACCTCAATACCACTTACTAATTCTGGTGCAGTCTTGAATTTGGCTTGAATCTCTATGCCAAGAGTCTCAATAATCGTCTTTTTAATCAAATCACGCTGTTCCTGTGGAAGATCGAAGGCAGTGAGAACGAGCAGCGATCTTGGCGATTCGCTAAGTTCTGAGGCAATTTGTTTCTTCTCCTCATCTTTTAGCTCATGTAGCTTTCTAGAAAATACTTCAACTGTGCGCTCTTCCAAACTCGTTTCAGCCAGATCAATTAGTGTTTTTCGCGCTATGGCAAATACTTCCTGTTGAGCTCGATGTCTTATTGCCTGATTTAAGTTCTGTTTTTCATTCCTTAATGCCTCCTGCTGCCTTGACATCAAATCAAAGGCTTCTTTACGTGCTTCTTCTATGAGATGCAAGCTTTCGGTTTTTGCTTCATCCTTCGCCTTGCTCAAGAGCGCAGTACGTTGCTGGTCTAACTCCTCTTTCTTACGCTTGAAATCTTCTTTCTCTCTTTGCGCGTCTGTCTTTTTAGCTTCGGCATTCGCAAGTTCATCTGCGACTTTTTTCTCACGCGCGTCGATGGCATTGAGAATGGGTTTGTAAAAAAAGTGCTTTAGCAACCACACCAATATTAAGAAGTTGAGTATCTGGGCAATTACGGTGAACCAATCAATAAGCATAATCTAACTTTCCTCTGTGGATTAGACAATTGCGCGGTTCCAGAAAGGGTTGGCGAAGATAAGAATCATCGAGACTACGAAACAATAAATAGATAAGGACTCGATCATAGCCAGGCCCACGAATAGAGTCCGAGTGATGGTCGCGGAAGCGTCGGGTTGTTGTGCCAGTGAACTCAGCGCCGTCGCGACAGCTCGCCCTTCGCTAATGGCTGGTCCAATGACTCCGATGCTGATCGTGATGCCGGAAGTGACAATTGATGCCACTGCGATTGTAGTCGTATAAGTATCCATAGTGTTTCCTTCTATTGATATTATTTCAATTTTTATTCTCCAATTTCAGGCTTTGTCTTGTGGGTGCGCGTGGCAGCAGCAATGTAAACTGTGGCCAAGATGCTGAATATGTATGCTTGCACCATTCCAGTGAGCAGACCGAGAGCAGTCATAAAAATCGGAAAGAGAAATGGCGTAATGGTCAACAAAATGGCAATAATCATCGTCCCACTCATCATATTACCAAACAGACGGATCGCCAGAGCCAACGTGCGGGAGATTTCGCTGATGATATTAAAAGGTAACATGATCAATGTTGGCTCCGTGTATGACCTCAGGTATTCGCCACCCCCTTGCTCTTCTATACCAAAGATCGGCACAGCCACAAATACACTTAGTGCGAGCGCCGCAGTGGTTGATAACGATCCTGTTGGAGGTTCATAGTCGGGGATAATAGTGCATAAGGTGGCCACAGCGATGAACAGAAATAGCGTGCCAAGAAAGTCAAGATATTTCCGCGGCTGACTTAAACCTACTTCCTTAATTTGATTCAAAATGGTCGTGACAATGATTTCCAGGAAATTCTGCCAAATAGAACGATTCAGATCAGTGGAGAGTTTGCTTGTAATTATTTTTGAACCGGCTATCATTATGAACATCAGTCCCCATGTGTACACAATCGTGGCGTTTAGTTTTATAAAACCGTACTGCCAAAAAATCAGCTCATCAGGACTAAGTCGCATGGTTTGCCTCCTTTGACAATTGATTCGATTCTTCCTCAGGAAGTCTGATGAGTCTCATTACAATACAGCGCACAATGAAGAACCCTAATAGGCACATCAACCACCTACCCCAATGGCCACCTGAGACAAAATAAAATCCAGTTATAGAGACTGTAATTCGCAACATTAGGCTTCTTAGGAACCAAAGTGGCTTTTTTTTGGACGAATGCCCCTTCTGAACAGTCCACCAAAGGCCGGCGAAGAAAATTGCTCCAAACAAAAATCCTTCTACCAAAGCCGAAACTAAATTCAAAGTTTCATTCATTGTTATCCTCCTGTTCCTGTTGCATTTTATGATATTCCTTGGTCACCCAATGCCATGCATTAAAGCACCCTATAATCAGACCGATAAGCAGCATCGTAAGCGTCCAGGAGAAGTCCATTGGATAGTGCTTGTCCAACCATAGACCGACGACTGCACCAAGAAGAGTTGGAATCGCCACAGACCAACCGATAAGCCCCATCATGCCTAAACCAAGCCAAATAGTTTGCGTCACGTTACGTTGCGCCCTGAGTTTGCGTTCAGCTTTTGTTCCAACCTGATTGGCTAGGGTTTTTTTATTCCTCGATTCTTTCACTTTCAGCTCCTCAACCATTGTGAAACTCCACTAAGCGACTTACAAGCTCACTTTCCAATTTTGCCATCACTGAGCGTATTTTTTCCTCGCTCTTGTCCAGGGTCAAAAACTCTCTCTCCACCGCCTCCCTCAATTGGCTCAAGTTTGTTCCGACAATGGCGTTTCGGACTGAAACCAGCACTTCCTGCCCGGTCTTGATCAGTACCCCTTCATCGACAGCCACATAAACTTCTCCTTCTGCATCAGTTTCATAGATGAAAATACCAGGTTCTAAAGCTATGACACAATCGAGTCGTTGTGGAAGGAGCCCAAATGAACCCTCTCGAGCCTCTGCAACTATTCTTGATACGTCTTTCTTTTCGGTGAATATCTGGAACGGCAGAATAATTTTAAGATTCATCAATATTGATCTCATGTTCTACCCACTTGATTTTATTGGCTATTGCTTCATCAATCATTCCGATCATATAGATATCACCTGCGGGTAGTCCTTGAATTCATCGCACAGGATCCATTCGCAGCCTTCGAGAGCATCCAAGAAGCTGACAAATTTGCTTTTAATGCCTGTGGAATGCTAGGTTGCGGGAAAAGGTTCATGAGGCAGCTCTCCTGCCGACGAGTGCAGGAGCCCACATTGCTGTCCTCCTTAGACAGTTGTACCATACCAAGCCTAGAGATAACATCATTAAGTTATTAATATTGTGTGAGCATCTGCAGGATTTCTTGAGCCAGAAGATAATTCTATAAGTGCCCATTTTGAAACTTGGTTGCAATTGGTCAATTACCGTATAAAGACTATAAATTGTCATTTTATGCGATAGAACAATAGATCTTGAGAAATGTGAGAATGTGCGCATCGCTGAATGCTCTGCAAAATAGTAAGATGGTAAATGCATATCTCGAATCGACATTATGACTTCGGTATCGATGTTGGAAATGTGCTCTTCAAGCTTCAATAATTTGGTGTATGTTGTCGGATGAAAGCCCAAGGATGATATCTGCCCCATCAAACCGCACACTTCCGACCCGGCTCGGATGAACCAGAAAATATTACCGATCAATGGCAGAACATCACTATATTCATTATCCAGTAAATATTCTGCTATTGTAAATGCCGTATGATTCACTCGAAAATAAGCGCCAGAAGGATCATTCATCTGATCTAATATCATTACCATATTCGAACCACACCTATTTTTTTCATGTAACTGTAAAGTTCTTTCACTTAACAACAACACTCATCTATTCCGCAAAAAATCCTCACTTCTTGGTGGCTTATCACTTGTGAATCCTCTCGCTTAGCAACAACTTCTTGCCAACCCCCTCCAAAAAGGTCCACTTTGCCTTCGCACCCAAGGGCATAGTGTGTCTATATGACCTTGATGCCAGTCTCAAAGATTTCTGATTTAGCCGATCTTCGTGCCAGTGGTGGAGGAGCTTGATTGATTGTGTACCATTGGACATATGAGATGACTCTTACGGTATATGTTATTCCTAACGTAGAACATTTGAGAGAGGATCACCTTTCTACAGGCTCTTTCAAAGACCCACCTGCAACTTTCACTGAATTATCTCGAGCAAGATATTTAGTGGCATAGGCGATCGATTTTTCGAACATAATGTTTGTCAAGTTAGGTCTAAACTTCAATGACAATTTGTCTAACTTTTCCTGCATGCATATCAGGGTAAATAGCTGGCAAATGCTTCTCGAAACTTTTATATATGAATTTACTGTTTTTTTATAGTTCTCTCAATGATTTTATCTTATTCTTTGCTTATGAACATACTTTTGAAAATTTCGATAAACTCCTTAATTTTGTCTTATGCTATAAATGATATATATGCGTTGACTAATGAAAATTAGATGTTTATTGATAATCATCTTTTGTCTTTATTCAGGATTCAACTTGAAAATTGAACGGTTATAATAATAGTAATAATAATAATAATAATAATTTACGTTCAACTTAATGCCACAAAAATCATAGTTAGTAGGAATACTAACAAGAATTTAAAATAAGATATTTTTTAAGTAATTTTTTTCAAAGAAATAATTATATTACCCCAAATCTCGTTTTTATTATGAATCATTTTTACTTTTTTCCTTTACATCAGAAAATATATCATTTCAAAATATTAACTAGATTTTGAGACCAGTATCCAATTTTCTGCAGATGTACAGAAGAATTCCATAAATTTTCTCAATATGACAGCAGCTTAAAAAATCAATCAAAATTTCAAGGAACAAAAGTGGGCAAGTGGACAAACAAATTATACATCTGTTACATCCACGGAATTTCGGATGCATATTAAAAAAAGGTTTTAAGCTATGAATATTTTCTAAATTTTTGTAATATAAATGTATTATGTATAATATTATTTTGTTAAAGTCAGTTATCGGATTACAGCATATCATGAAATCGGTAATAAGTAAGGATATAATTCGACTAGTAACAAATGGAATTGAAGCATTATGCAATATCCCATCAAATTTACTCCTGAATTCCTTAACGAAATTTAATCTAGAAAGATATCAGGCGCTAATCGGTCGATAATAAATATAGCAACTTAAATCTATAATCAAACAAAAAACCACAAAATAGTTTAGGAGATTATGCATAATTTCTACTTAAGTAACTCTACAATATTAAATTCTCTAGCGGAGATTATAAAAAAATGGAATCAAGATGTATAGATAAAGTTTTTTTTCTTGTGAATTATTGAAGAAAAATTGGAAATGAATGGGAGTAACCATTCAGAACTACAGCAAATTGGAACTATTAGCGACATTTTCCTTTATTTTGTGTTTTCCTCCCATATCTCAGGCTAAATACATTATAATGTAAATTTGATATAATGAACAAATGACATGAAATTTCTTAATGAACCCATTCCCAAAGCTATTTTATTCAGGATCTTTAAGAATTTTCAGGATTGTTTTCATGATCGAAACTCGATTGGATTATTCGAGATACATAGTTCAAAAATCAAATTATGAGGAAACAAAATGGAAATATTTACTTACAATAAAATCCCACTCTGAATCTTGTGAGGTATATTTTTGAACATGGGAACCTTGGTAAAAGCCATTGCAGTCCTTTTACTGCTCACAGCAGTGGTGCTTCTGGTCCATACTTACTGGATAGATATAATACCTATTCTGGAAGAAATCTTAAGAACACTCCAAGAAACCCGTATAATTTATGTTATTCCGGCTCTCTTAGTCTACTTGCTGAGCGTGTACTTATTTGCAGTTCGGTGGCAGAAGGTTCTCTTTTGTATTGGTTACAATCTAAAAGCCACGAGTCTTGTTCCCATTTATTTTGGAGCAATATTTATGAATAACATTACTCCGGCAAATATGACCGGTGGAGAGCCTCTCAGGATACTTTGGGCCAACAAACTCTTTGGGATAAGCTATACTAAAGCTTTCAAAACAATTTTCTTCGAAAGACTGATTGAAGCAATACCTATTGCGTTTTTATTAATTTATGTTCTATACTCATTTCCCTCCTTTGATATCAAATTCCTACCCCTAATAAATAGTTTAACTTTAAGCTCAATTCATCTAATGCTCTTTGTTTTCCTAGCAGCAGGAGTTACAATATGGTTTTTCCGAGAGAAATTTGCTTCCCTCCTTAGAAATGTGCATAAAAATTGGAAACAGCTTAAAAAATCGTTTATACCTGTTTTGCTTTTATCATGTGGTGTCTGGATCCTTGATATAATACGTCTTAAATTGGTTGCTTTAGCACTGAATATTCATCTCTCCCTAAATCTTATTGTAACAGTTTCAGTCCTGTCCTTCCTTCTAGGACTCCTACCATTAACTCCGGGAGGCCTTGGAATAATCGAAGGCGGTCTTATTTCTCTGCTTTTATATTCTGGGTTACCCCTAGCATCTGCAGGCAGTTTCGTTTTTTTGGAGCGTTTAATTTCTTATGGAGTCAGCAGTGTAATAGGATTTCTGTGCCTATTCTATTATGGAGGATTTAAGATATGGGAAAAATTCAAAAAAGAAAAATTAACTGATAAATGAGTGATATCTTACCAAAGTTTAGTGCACTAGAATGCTCTAAGCATTCCTTGCTAAACCGTTATTTTTCATGGTCGCAGATACGCTTTATTGCAAAGAGGTATTCGATTTTCCTGAATAAAGTATCAGACACAGAGCTCCAGTGGTAAGAATCAAAAATAGATCTTCATTAGGAATTTTCGTTTCCTGATACACAATCCTTATAAAGAACTCTACCATCGAGACTATACAAAAAGCTATTTTACTCTTCTAGGACTTGCTATGAGAGTTTTATATGTATATCTATCTAGAAAAAGGTACCTGAACTGCAGTTCCTTAAAATTGAATAATCCAATAACTCGAAATCGGTAATTTAAAAAGCAGATCTACTTCTTTTGTCCTTATTAAACTATGATGTCCAACATAGTTTTATCCTTTTACGGGGTGTGTCATAAGATGTACCAGGATATATCTATTACATACACTTATATAAATTATTATAGATACTTATTTAATATCTATGTCTATAGAGAATTTCGATAAATCTTATTTTTAAACAAATTGCCTATATATGATTTATAAAAACTAACAAAAAATTGGATTTTATCTAAATCTCTCTAAATAAATTTAAAAGAATTTATATAATAAAATAAATTTGAGAAGATAATCATAATGAATGAATTCTAGACAATAGAGGATTTCAATAAACCTCTATTTCCACGAATCATTCATATACAGCTTACGAGCATGTGCAAAATTTAGTAGCTTATCGAAATCTTCAATATTTTTAGAGTTTTATTGGTGACAGCATCTTTCCTCAATTATAATAACAGAGGCTATAGATGTTTAAAAAAGGATGTCCTAAAGCTTTAGACACTTTATTATAAATTATATTTAGAGTGTGGAACTTTATGATCGATTTAATAAATTATTTAATTATTGGTATAATCGCAGGTATTTTCAGTGGCCTCTTTGGGATTGGTGGTGGGATAGTTATTATTCCAGCGTTAGTATATTTAATAGGATTTTCTCAATTAAAAGCTCAGGGGACTTCACTAGTTGCACTGCTTCCACCGGTTGGCATACTTGCATTTTTTGAATACTATAAAAGAGGCAATGCTGATTTGTATGCAGGTATAATTATTTGTATCGCTATGGTTATTTGTGCAAAGTTTGGAGCTCAATTCGCAAATATGCTTCCGATGGATCTAATGAGGAAGGCTTTTGGAACATTTCTTATTTTAGTAGGAATAAAAACTTATTTAGGGAAATAATTAGAGACCATGCTGATTGCTCTATGATACAGAGATTATGAAAAAAATAAGTACACGGAATCTTCAGATTCATTTTTTGAATACTAGTGACAAAAACTTATTCTGCTTTGAATATCTTTTTAGCTACTGCGTAAACTCTTTTCACAATAACTTTTTTTGAGCTGATCCTCTTGATTCTTAATATATCACTCATTCTCAGAGTATGTTCTTTTAATGATCTTTTCATTGTTGCATTATAATTTTTTGATTTTGCTCCAAAGTATCCTCATCTGTGTAAAACCACTTAATTTTTTTCAGATAAATCTACATACGAATCATGAAGTGATTCAGTTGTTGTTTTGAACCTCCTTATCAGTTTATAATCATTGTCTATTATGCTATGAAGTTCGTATCCAAAGTGTGACTTGCCGCTCTTTTTGACAATATTAAGCCTCGATTTCTCTTTTTTTGCAGCAACATTCTATATATCAATAAACAGATAGGTCTATTTGAATAGGTATATATACTATCAAAACACTTGTATTTATCTTAATAGTCCACTCATATACTTATTTACTCCAATTTCTTTACTAAAATAGTAAAGTAAAATAATTTAAGGTATATTGGCCAACAAATAGTTAAGTATTAATATAACTGATTCAATAGCATTTTCAGCGCTTTGAAGTTTCAACAAAAAAATAGTTCCAGCTTCAATATATTGAGCATGGTAATAAAAGGTGAAATGTTTGCAGATGTAGGGAAGATCGATCCTCTAATAATATCTAAAATCGGGGTTATAAGACGTTGAGTTTCCCATCAAAAAAATGAATCAAGACAGTATCGAATTCGATGTCTTTATTTTAAGAGATATGGAGTTCAATAAGCTCTGTTTTGAGACTATAGTCATTGGCATGATCCTTGTAATAGGTAATCTTTACCTGAAAATCAATCTCGTGCTAACATTCGCTATGTTAAGAGGTATGCAGTTCAGTTCTCATGCTCTGGGTAATGTTGATGTTTTTTTGGAGTTCAAGCCTGCTGTAGAATGATAAACAAACTAAGACCACTTAGAGGTGTTAATATCAATAACTGTTATTATTTTCCTCAATCTTTCAGAAATTATCCAAATATTTTATTATGATGGAACGTGAAAAGCAAATTCTTAATAATTTTATAATTAATACTTAATGATAATTGGGGGGATACGTTATGGAGACTCAAAGAATATTAGTTACTGGTGGAGCAGGTTTCATAGGTACAAATCTCGTCAATGAATTAGAAACTAGAGGTCACGAAGTAATCGCAGCTGATCTCTATAATACTAGACGTGAGAATTACATTAGGGCTGATGTCAGAAATTATAGACAGCTTGAAAGAATTTTAGAGCAATCAAAATTCAATTACGTATACCATTTAGCTGCTGAATATGGCCGATGGAATGGAGAGGATTACTATGAAAATCTCTGGCAGACTAATACGATAGGTACCAAAAATATGATTCGTCTTCAAGAAAAACTTAAATTTCGCATGATTTTCTTTTCAAGCGCTGAGGTGTATGGTGATTATGAGGGTGTCATGACAGAAGATGTAATGGAAAATAATCCCATTAAAGATACTTATCAGATGAATGATTATGCTATCACTAAATGGGCTGGAGAACTTATGTGCATGAATTCCGCAAAGATATTCCGGACAGAGACTGTTAGGGTTCGTCCTGTAAACTGTTACGGTCCTTATGAACATTATACACCATATAGAGGTTTTATTCCCAAATTTATCTACCTTGCTCTCCATAATAAACCATATACTGTTTTTAAAGGCCATAAAAGGATAATTGACTTTGTTGAAGATTCCTGTCACACCTGGGCAAATATTATTGACAACTTTATCCCCGGAGAGGTCTACAATGTAGCTGGAAGGCCTGAATGGGAGAAAGATATTAAAGAATATTCGGATCTGGTGTTGAAATTCGTGGGCGTGGACGATTCACTAGTTACTTATGAAGAAGCAGAAGCTTTTACAACAAAAGTAAAAACGATCGATTGTTCAAAAGCAAGCAAGGATCTTAAACATGATCCTAAAGTATCTCCAGAAGCTGGAATACGCAGGACAGTAAATTGGATGAAAAAACACTATCTTATGGGTGAATAAATTGAGAGATTATACAAGTGACTATGAAGGAAAAAATATACTAGTTACTGGAGGAGCTGGTGCAATTGGTGGGAACCTCTGCCGTAAACTCTCTGAGATGAATGCACAAAAAGTTATCATATTAGATGATCTCTCATCTTCTTATGATTGGAATATACCGAAGGTAGATAATATTGTTTTTGTTAAAGGGAGTATTTTGAATGATGAAATGCTCAAGCGTGTCTTCAAGGAAAAGCCTGATTATGTTTTCCATCTAGCTGCTCATTTTGCAAACCAGAATTCAGTCGATAATCCTGAAAGAGATTTAATGATCAATGGTATAGGGATTCTTAAAGTTCTTCAGTACGCTCAACTTGTTGATTTAAAGCGTTTTGTTTATTCTTCATCAGGATGCGGAGTATATGGTCTCGATTCTAAAATGCCATTTGAAGAGCATGATATTTCAATCAGTCTTCATACACCTTACCAGGTAACTAAACTTCTTGGTGAACTTTATACCAATTACTTCCATAATCTTTATAACATGCCCATTACAAACGCCCGTTTCTTCAACTCCTATGGACCAGGAGAGGTCCCGGGAAAATATCGAAATGTAATCCCCAACTTTTTCTATTGGGCGACGAAAGGAATTCCGCTTCCAATTACAGGTAAAGGTACGGAAACAAGAGACTGGACCTATGTGGGTGATATTGTCAATGGTATGGTTGCTATGGGTGTAGAGGAAAAAGCTATCGGCGAAGCTTTTAATCTTGGATCTGGTACAGATCACCAGGTCATTGAAATGGCAACTATTGTCAACGAGTTAACGAATAATGAAGCTGCGATCACTTTCAAAGAACGCAGAGATTGGGATGTAAAGACGAAGCTTCTTTCCTGTGTGGATAAAGCAAATAGAGTACTTGGCTACACACCTCAGATGAAATTTGAAGATGGTTTAAAGAATGTCCATTCCTGGTTTGAAGAAAACTGGGTAAATATTGATAAGAGTGCCGAATTCTGACGTGATGCTTAATGAAAATATTACTACTACAGGAAACAGATTGGATTAAAAGAGGGCCTCATCAACAACATCATCTAATGGATAGAATGGCTTTGAGGGGTCATCAAATAAGAGTAATTGACTACGAGTATCTGTGGAAAGAGGATAACAAAGATCGAAAAATATTCACTGGTCGGAAGGAAATCAAAGGAGCTTATAAGATATTCAAGGAAGCCGACATAACTCTCATAAGGCCAGGGATGATTAAACTACCTATACTTGATATAACATCTATCCTCTATTTTCACGAAAAAGAAATAAAAAGACAAATCACGGAGTTCAAACCGGAAGTCATAATATCATTTGGCATTCTCAATGCGTATCTTGGTATGAAACAGGCTAAAAAACACCATATTCCTTTTGTGTACTACCTCATAGATCATCTGCATACACTACTTCCAAACAAACTTAAAAAGAAGACTGCAAAACAATTTGAAAAGCAGACAATTAGAGGCTCAGATAGGGTATTTGTCATTAATCAAGGATTAAAAGACTATGCTGTGGAAATGGACGGAGACGTCAATAAGATTTCAGTAATACCTGCAGGCGTAGATTTTGAGAAATTCAATCCGCAAACTGACGGTTCATCAATCAGAGAAAAATATGGGATTAAAAAAGATGATATCTTATTATTCTTCATGGGATGGATATATGATTTCTCTGGGATGAAAGAGGTCGCAGAAAGTCTTTCTAGCAATGACAACGAAAACATTAAACTAATGATTGTTGGAGAAGGGGACCTCTATAAACCTTTAAGCAAAATGAAATCTGAAAACAATCTTAATGAAAAATTGATACTAACAGGAAAAATCCCATTTGAAGAAGTTCCCAAACACATCGCTTCCGCTGATATATGCCTTTTGCCAGCTTATAAAAATGAAATTATGATGAATATAGTCCCGATTAAAATATACGAATATATGGCCATGGGCAAACCTGTAATAGCCACAAATCTTCCTGGGCTAAAAAAGGAATTTGGTAATAACAATGGGATTATATATATCGAAAATCCTGAGCAGACTTTGGAAAAAGCAATTTATCTTTATGAAAATTATATGATAAAATCTGAAGGTAATAAAGCTAGTTTGTACTCACAGGATCAAGATTGGAATAAAATAACGAACGAATTTGAAAGTATATTAAAAATGTTCCCAAAAAAAATGTATCAGTGATTGGAAATTAAATGAATAAATAAACGAAGATCAGAATTTGTAAGCTGAAGAAATGAGTATACATTAGTTGTAAACTCACCAGTTGATAAATTGTAAATCTAAGGAATTTTGATAAATCTCTGATTTTCAAGAATCATGTATGCATCATCTATTGGCATATGAAGAAATTTAGGGGTTTATTTAAATCCTCTATAATATCTACGCTGTTGAGATAAGAACTCGATAACATTTAACTCTAATTGTCTAAAAAATAAGTTTGACTACAATGTTAATATGAATTCGATTTTGTACCTCAAGTACTAAGTCCTAATTTAATAGATAATTGATTTCGGAAGTTACTTGGAGTTTCATTTGCTGCTACTTTGCTTTATCCAGGAACTATTTTATCATTAACTAAGTTGGTTGAAATGCTTAATTACAAGGCCTAATGAGTAAAAAAATAATGTGAATCATTGTTCAAAAGAAAAATGGACAAAATACCTTAATCATATATGGGATCCGAAAATTTCAGCTTGTTGATTTTAGTAGATATTTAAACAAGGTTCATTATTCATTCAGGAAGGAAGTCAATAAAAACATCTAATATGATACATAATTAAAAATCAATAGAAGTGTTAATGTAGATTAGTAATATTATTTTAATTACAAAAGTTTTGATGGTCTGATGATCTATGAGAATATGTGTGATTACTTCCGCAAAGTTACCTCCTGAGGAAGGAATTGGTAATTATATTTACAATATGTCAAAGGAATTTATTCGAAAGGGACATAATGTAACCGTTATTACGCGTGGAAGCTTAAATAAGACACAGAAAGATCATTTTGAAGATATAGAATTATACAAAGTTCCTTTTGCGTTAGTGTATCCATTTCATGTACATATTCATGGATTTTTTGTGAATGGGTTACTGAAATCGATTGAGCATAATTTTGATGTGATCCATATACATACACCTTTGCCTCCCACAATAAATTCCGCGGTCCCGATAGTATTAACAATTCATTCTTCTATGTTTGATGCTGAAAAAGTTATAGATATAAATGACTTATTTTCTCTTGCCACTAAATTTCAAGCAAAATATATTAGTTATCCAATTGAAAGAAAATTGCTAAAAAATGCAGATCTTATTACTACCGTCTCGAAAAAAGTAGCAACAGATCTTAAAGAATACGGGTTGGATTATAAAAATAATAG